>Ga0307933_1000680_pt1 | contig 30985 bp, 31 predicted proteins | sample OrgLakmetageno88_FD_201811 | JGI IMG/M metagenome (GOLD analysis project Ga0307933, IMG submission 201811) | Saline water microbial communities from Organic Lake, Antarctica - #88 | ecosystem: Environmental > Aquatic > Non-marine Saline and Alkaline > Saline | place: Antarctica: Organic Lake... | reverse complement strand
ATTATTCAAACGGTTACCTATGAATACGGATGTGTCAAGACCTTTGTCATCACACTTTTTATCTCCAAAGGATATAAATTGATCATGCCTAGTGCCTTCACGCCTAATGAAGATAACCTGAACGATAACTTTAGACCGCGACAAGAAGGTCTGGAAGACTTGCAGTTTGATATTTATGATACTTGGGGTTCCCTCATTTTTAGTGAATCTGGAGAAACTATCGCTGGATGGGATGGTTTGATAAATGGCAGAGAAGCAGAAAACGGGAATTACTATTATAAACTCAAAGCCAAAACATTCTACGGAGAAACGATCACTGTCGAAGGACCATTCATCAAAATAGATTAAGCATAATGAGAAGTATACTAATTATTTTTGTTTGTATGTTAGGTTTTATAAACACCGTACAAGCTCAAGATCCTATATTCACGCAGTATTACCTGTTTCCAGAAACATTGAATTCTGGGTTTACTGGGTTTCAAGAAACAACCAAAGCTGGAGTGCTACATAGAACACAATGGCCAGATCTTAATTTTAGGGTTGATAGTGACTACGCAAATTTTAATACTTGGGTTCCTTCGATGAATAGTGGAGTAGGAGTAAATGTGCTCAGTCAGCGAGAACGATTTACTAACTTTAGCCTGACTCAGTTCAACCTGGCTTATGCCTACAAAGTAAAGTTGACAGACGAGTGGGATTTTCGTCCAGGGCTGGAAGTTGGTTATGGGTTCAAATCATTTAATTTCAATAACCTTATTCTAGAAGATCAGATAGACTTGACTAATGAAACCGTCAATCCAATTTCTATAGATAACTTAGATCCTAATGATCAGGTTTCTTATTTGGACGTGAGTGCATCGCTGCTTTTTAATAATGAAGATTTCTGGATAGGGGCATCGCTCAAACATTTGAATAAGCCTAATATTTCTCTAGCACCAGGAGGTAATTTACCCCTTAATTCTTTGGCTGCTATAACAGTAGGTTATGAATTGAAACTAGCAGACTATCTAAATTTAACATTCTTACCTTACTCTACAAAATTAATGATCACCGGAAATTATATGCAACAAGGGGATTACAACAGGTTCGATTTCGGTTCTCTATTTATTGTTGATTTGTTTTACTTTGGAGCTATAGCTGCGACTAATCCTAATCGCAATACGGCAAACTCACATTTAATTACCTCCGTTAACCTGTTAGGCGGGCTTCAGTATGAGAATTTCAAGTTTGGTGTTTCTTACGATGTGAATGTATCAGGCTTAGGACGTACGGGCGGTATTTATGAGTTGTCGGTTATTTTTACAGTAGATCAAAAAGCCAGATGCTTTGGTTGTCCCTTGTATAAAAGGATTTAGTAAAATCATGTAACTAACTGCTACAGCTCAACATACTACAACCTACTTTAGAACGAGCCCATTCCGGTCTTAAGGCGTACCACTTTTCATATTTTGGCTGCTCGTCGTATGGTTTTTGCAGCATGGAATACACCTCTCGAAGTAATTCATAATCACCTTGGTCAGCTGCATCTATAACGAGCTGTGAGATGTAGTTTCTTAAGACGTATTTAGGATTTGTAGCATTCATTTTTTCTATTCTTGCTTTCGCGAAAGCGGAGTTCTCACCATCATTTTGTTCCATATCAAACACCAGCCTTTCTAAATAAGTTTCTAACCATTGCAGCCAGGTCTTTTTATGTGTTTCCTCTACATCATTAATCGTGTAAAATGCTACTGAAATCATATTAAAAGCATCTGTTATAGCTGTTTTTGAATCGATTTTGCTCAATTCACGATAGAAAATAGTCATATCGGTCTCGTGAAGGTGCAGGTTTTCTTCCAGTGCTTGCAGCAAATCACGGTCGTCCTTGTGCGTGTAATAAATACCTATCTTATTCATCATGGTATCTAAATACTGAGCCTGATAATTGGTCTTGTAACTATCTAGAACTTTTTGAAGTGCCGGAGCATCTTCTATCAACGGAAAAAGGGCATTGGCCAATTGAAGTAAATTCCAAAGCCCGATTTCTGGTTGGGCGCCATAGCGGTATCTTTTATGCTGTCGGTCTGTGGTATTAGGAGTCCAGCCGTGATCGTAAGGTTCTAACCAGCCATAAGGTCCATAATCTATGGTCAGTCCAAGAATAGACATATTATCTGTATTCATAACGCCGTGAACAAAGCCTACTCGCTGCCAGTGCATGATCATTTCTAGTGTGCGATCTGTTACTTCTTGAAAGAATTGTAAATAAGCTGCTGCACCACTGGTTTTGATATCTGTAAAAAAGGTGGAAATCGTATAATCGGTAAGTTTTTTGAGAAGTTCGTTTTCGCCTTGAGCGGCAGCCAACTCAAAATTGCCAAATCTTATAAAACTAGGTGCTACCCGACAGACGATGGCTCCTTTTTCATAATCGGGGTGACCGTCGTACATGACGTCGCGCAATACTTCTTCACCACTTAATGCCAGCGATAACGATCTAGTGGTAGGAATGCCTAAATGATGCATGGCTTCACTGCAAAGATGCTCTCTAATACTGGATCGCAACACAGCAAGACCATCGCCACGACGTGAGTAAGGTGTAGGGCCAGCGCCTTTTAATTGAAATGCCCAGCGCTTTTCATTTTGCAAGGTCTCAAACAAATTGATCGCCCGACCATCGCCTAACTGTCCGGCCCAATTACCAAATTGATGTCCGGCATAAGCCATCGCATAGGGTTCTGTATGAGGATACAAATGTTGTCCAGTAAACAGCTGTAAAAACTCTTCAGACAAGATTTCTTCTTCGGTAAAGCCGAGTTCCTTTGCGAGTTTGGAAACATGTATGAAACTGCTCTTTGGAAACTTCAATGGTTCTGCTTTTGAAAAAGCGATGCTAGTCACCTGACGGGTGTAATTTTCCGCTACGGGATCTTTAGGTAAAGAGTTGGTAAAACTATTATCGATGTGTAGTTTGCGCATATGGCAAAGGTAGGGAATGGGTGGCAGTCCTTATAATTATCGGGCGTGAGATGACGTCTTAGGTTTTTTGAGCTTGTCATGGTGAACAGCATTTTTCTATCGAGTCACTTCTAGGCATTTATCCTAAATAAATTGGGTTATCGAACCTAATTTTTAAGGAGGTGTTTTGGTTTTTAACCTATGATGTTAAAAGGAGCACATTATCAAATCTACTGACCTTGACATCAATTTTTTATAAAAGCAACGATGTCATCAATGCGATCATTCCAAGGAAAGAAAAGCTGGGTTACCATGGGAATATGCTTTTTATTTAGAAATTCTATTTGAACATTGGGCTGGTATTTTTGAAGTTCTTGAACAAACTTTTCATTACCAGCTATAATGGAGGCATAGGTTTTTGTTCCCGTATAGATTTTTATTTCAGGCGTTTGCTCGTCGATAAAGTAATAGGGAGAAGCGGCTTTCCAGTTTTCTGGATCCAGCGTCCAGGTACTGATGTAGTTGTATTTATCAGTAGGCTTGTTTTCTAGCAAGTAGGAATACATGTCCAGTCCTGCGGCATCGTTTAAAATAATTCCTTTTACAGTTTTAGGTGCCACAGCATATTGTTTATTCATTACGGCGAGGGCACTTAAATGTCCCCCAGCACTGTGTCCTGTAATGTAAATTTGACTGGGATCGCCACCATAGGCTGAAATGTTTTCTTGCGTCCATTTGATGGATTGTGCAATTTGCTCTGTCATTTCTTTATAGCTAGCCACTGGACTTTTAGTGTAATCAGGAATGACTACAGTTAGTTCATTACGTGCAAAGTTGCGGCCTATGTAACTGTAAATTTCTTTACGACCACTGTTCCAGTATCCACCATGAACAAAAATTAATACAGGTTGTAACGAATCCTTTGGATTGCGTTTGGTAAAAATGTTTAAGGTAGGTGCAGGAGTTTCTTTTACTTGAGGGGCATTATATTCTAAGTTCTTGAATTTTTTTACAGCACAACCCGTAAGAATACAACCAAAACAAATAAAAATAAGGAAATACTTGAAAGACATCAGCAAAGTTTTTGAATCTAAATTTGCACCATATAGGAGCAGAAGACTATTATTTACAATGAAATAGCAGCGTTTAAACAAAGGAGTGGATTCATTTACTTCATCAATTAGGAATTTTCTTTTTTGGCAGCTTCTTGAGCTGCTTTAGTAATCGCCTTTAAACGCTCGGTGCGCAGTTCTTTCTTGGTGCGCTTTTTGTTTTTGATGCGCTCGATAAGCTCGGTATGCTTATTCTTGTTTCTGAGATTTTTTTCTTTCCCCTGCTTAGCCATAATAGTTTGATAAGGGTACAAAGATAAAGTATATCCACCTCAATGCGGTAGGACTTACATTTGTATAAAAATTAGAATCATATGACACTAGAGGAGCTGGTTGGAGATTACAGCATAAAAGGTCATAATCAAGACGCTGCACAGAGCAGCTATAAAGGAAAACTTACCTTATCGATGGATAAAAATAGAAGGATTATCGCTTTATGGAACATCAGTGGTGATCAGGTTCAAAAAGGGACTGGATTTTTTAAGGATCAGATTTTAGTTATTAACTTTAATTACCTAGGGGAGCAGGGGCAGGTCTTTAAAGGCGTGGTCGTCTATAAATGTCTTTCTAAAGATGTGCTGGATGGGTTTTGGTCTGAGAAACATGGAGACACTAGGTTTTTGGGGGCAGAGCAAGCTTTTAAGATCCATGAAAACAAGCCTTTATTAAATTAGTGCTGGGAAGCTTTGAATAACTCCGCTTTCGCACCATGCCTTCCGGCAGCCAGGAAAGTGGAACAAGTACCATTTAAAAACCCAGAAAGCTTCTCTTAACTAGATGATGGTCCTAATTCAGGTAGAAAAATGCCAGTAATTACCCTTTATTAGGTATTTTAAGGACGTATAATAATATGAAAATTAATTTTTTGAAAGAAATAACTAATTTTCATATCATTAGGACTTATTTAATCAAACCCACTAGATATGAAATTACTTAAACAACTTAGTCTTGTAGCGATTACTTTATCACTAATGACTTCTCTTACAGCTGTTAAAGAAGACGCATTAGTAGGCAGATGGAAAGGAAAAGATAAAGGAGATATTGGTTTTTTAACCTTATCTGCAGATGGTTTTGCCACTTTTGAAATGGATGGTCAGATCATGGGTGGAAAATCTTTTGATATGCGCGGAGTTAGTGCTCATATGAGATACACTGTCGATGCAACGACAGAACCTGCTGCTATAGATTTTATTATTTATGAGGACGAGACTTATAACGAGCTTAACCGTCTCAAAGGTATCTATGAGATGAATACTCCAGATGAGTTACATCTAGCTTTAACATTTGTTGGAGAACTGGGTCGTCCAGGTAATTTTAGTACAGATAATGTGATGTTGTATCGCGTGAAATGATTTGTTATTAACGCTGCATGAATCGCCAGTTCTTTTATGAAATGTCCTTGTAATCCTTACCGTCTTTATGAAAATTGTTGTGCAAAAGCACATCATGACATCTTACAAGTGACCACTGCAGAGCAGCTCATGCGCTCCAGATATAGTGCTTTTGTATTGTGTAATATCGCTTATTTACAGGACAGCCATCATTCCTCCAAAAGGCCTGGTAAAAAAGAGGCTCAACAAATAGAAAACTGGACCAATTCAGTGAACTGGATCAAACTTGTGGTGCTTCAATCTACCAAAGGATTAGAGAAGGATAGCATTGGAAATGTTGAGTTTAAAGCCTTTTACATGGAAAATAATAAAGTGCAGGTGATTTATGAAAATTCCCGATTTTGTAAAGAAAATGGACACTGGGTATACCTAGATGCTCTGGAATGATACCAACGGTTTCAGTTTTACAAACATACTTTGACTTGCTCGGTACAATCAAGTACCGAAAAAAAACATTGGTTGTCTCTTGCGCTTTGGCTATTGTGGGACTTATTCGAGATGCGAAAGTGAAATAGCAAACTAGCTCTATTTTTATAAAAAAGTAAAAAATTGCCACAAGCTTTATAAAATACATGAGCAACTTTATTCAACTTGTTGCTATATTGCTTTACCAAAAAATCCAATTATGAAAAACTTATTTACTTGGGTATTGCTCTTTACAGCAATCAGTTTACACGCACAACAAGATGCAGGATGGTTGCGCCATCAGACCATTTCACCAGATGGCTCTCAAATAGTCTTTACCTATAAAGGTGATTTATACAAAGTAGCAGCAACAGGAGGAGATGCACAACAGCTCACTTTTCATGAAGCGCACGATTACCAAGCTGTATGGAGTAAAGACGGCAAACAAATTGCTTTTGCTTCTAACCGTTATGGGAACTTTGACGTTTATGTCATGAGTGCAAAGGGAGGTGCTGCCACAAGACTCACCTTTCATTCCAGCGATGAACAACCCTTTACATTTACACAGGACGATCAAGGAGTTCTTTTTGGCGCAGTGCGTATGGATGAGGTCAACCACAGACAATTCCCTACAGGATCACAACCAGAAGTTTATAGCGTACCGGTTAGTGGAGGAAGGGTAGATCAAGTACTTACAATTCCAGCAGAGTTTTTGAATGTAAGCAAGGATGGGAAGACCATCTTGTACCACGATAAAAAAGGGGGAGAGAATATATGGCGCAAGCATCATGAATCAAGTATAACCAGAGATATCTGGAAATATGACGTCGCTAATGATGCTCATCAAATGATCACTACCTATACAGGAGAAGATAGAATGCCTATTTTTTCTAATGATGAAAAATCATTTTATTATTTAAGTGAGCAAAGTGGCACGTTTAACGTTCACAAATCTAATATTGATGGCACAAATACAACTCAACTGACCTTTTTTGACCTACATCCAGTACGTTTTTTATCTGTTGGAAACGGGACACTTTGTTTTGGTTTTGACGGTAAGTTATACACCATGAAAGAAGGCCAAGAGCCTAAAAAACTACAAGTAAACATTACGACACAACAAATAAGTAATAATGATCAATTTATTTCTGTTGACGGTGGAGTGAATGAAATGGAAGTATCACCAGACGGTAAAGAAATTGCCTTTATTGCTAGAGGAGAAGTTTTTGTAACTTCTGTGGAGGAGTCATTTACCAAGAGAATAACCAACACTCCAGAAGCAGAACGTTTTGTGACTTGGGGACCAGAAGGGAAATCGGTCGTTTACAGTAGCGAGCGTGATGGAAAATGGAGCGTTTATAAAACGGAGAAAGTACGTAAAGAAGAACCTTTCTTTTTTGCCTCTACCTTGATTAAGGAAACCGCTGTTTTAGAAAACGGAAAAGATAACTACCTAGCAAAGTACTCACCAGATGGTAAAAAACTCGCCTTTATAGAAGACAGACGCACGCTGAAAGTCAAAGATGTAAAAAGTGGTGAAGAGGTCACTTTAATGACTCCTAAGGACTTGTACCACATGCGAGACGGTGATAAGAATTTTGTATGGAGTCCAGACAGTAAATGGCTGCTTATGGATTGGGGAGTTACCTTAAGTAACAGCGATGTATTATTACTAGCTGTAGATGGTTCTAAGAGAATCAACCTCAATGAAAGTGGCTACTATGATTTTAGTCCAAAATGGGTGAAGGAAGGTAAGCAAATGATCTGGTTTTCTAATCGCGATGGGTTAAAGTCTTATGCAACAAGCGGTTCTTCACAAAGCGATGTATACGGCATGTTTTTCACTCAAGATGCTTGGGACGAATTCAACCTGAGTAAAGAGGAATATGCGCTTCAAAAGGAAATTAAAAAACTAAACGCAGCCGAAAAGAAAAAAGACAGCCTTAAAAACGAAAAAAAGAAAAGTAAAAAGGATAAAAAGGCCGATAAAGAAAAGGATACAGATAGCGTCAAAGAACTCCAATTTGATTGGACAGACCTGAAAGACCGAACCAAACGTTTTAGCATACATTCTTCTAGTCTTAGTGATGCCGTACTTTCTAAAGATGGTAGCAAGCTGTATTACTTAACTAGATTTGAAGATAAACTCAACCTGTGGACCACAGATTTGCGTACCAAAGAAACTAAAATGGCTATGGAGCTCAATGCTTCTTCTGGTAGTTTACAGTGGGATAAAGAGATGAAAAATCTATTCCTTTTAAGCAGTGGTAGCATCTCTAAAATTGATATTGAAAAAAGTAAGAAAGAGTCCGTAAAAATATCTGGCGAGATGGAATACGATGCTATTGCAGAGCGTCAGGCTATGTTTGATCACGTATGGATACGCACTAATGCTATTTTTTACCATCCAGATTTCCACGGTGTAGACTGGGATTTAATGAAAAAAGAATACGGTAAACACTTACCTTATGTAGGAAACAGCATCGAGTTTGCAGAGCTGCTATCTGAAATGTTGGGAGAACTTAATGTCTCTCATGCAGGCGCTCGTGGTGCAAGCATTAAAATGAAGAATCCGGATGCCACTGCATCATTGGGAATCTTTATGGATTACAATCACAAAACCAACGGTATTAAAATTACCGAGGTTATCAAAGGAGGACCACTGGATAAAGCTGATTTTGATGTTAAACAAGGAATGATTATCGAGAAGATCGATGGTGTGGACATAAGTGCTACAACAGATATAGCAGCATATTTAAATCGCAAGACCGACAAATTTACCTTGCTAGAGATACTTGATCCAGCGACTAAAAAAAGCATGACCATCACCGTAAAGCCTATCAGTCTCGGAGAAGAGCGTGGATTGCTATACAAAAGATGGGTAAAGCAAAACGAAGAAGAGGTTACTAAGAAAAGTAATGGGCAGTTAGGTTATGTTCATATTCCTGGAATGGGAGATGGACCTTACCGAGATGTTTATGAAAAAATGATGGGTAAATTCTACAACCGTAAGGCAATGATTATTGACACGCGTTTTAACGGCGGAGGAGACCTTGTTGCAGACTTAGCTATGTTTTTTACAGGTACACCATTCATTACCTACGCGACAGAAGATAAAGTAGTAGGTGGCGAGCCTACTTCTCGATGGGTAAAACCTACACTTGCCATGATTAATGAAGCGCAGTACAGCGATGGACACTGCTTTGCATGTGGATATACCGATCTTAAAATAGGAAAAACGGTTGGAATGCCCACTCCAGGAACCTGTAGTTTTGCAGGCTGGGAAGGGCTTCCAGACGGCTCTCGCTGGGGCGTTGTTCCTATAAGCGCAAAAGATATCAATGGTAAGTGGATGGAAAATAGCCAGACAGAGCCTATGATCAAAGTAAAAAACATGCCTGGACAAATCGATAATGGAACAGATCAACAACTGGAACGCGCAATTATAGAGTTGCTTAAAGATGTCAACTAACATTTAATAGCGGCATTTTCCTGCCGGCAGGCTTTGTGCGAAAGCGAAATATCATAAATCACTACAATAAAGGAGTTACCGATCTGGTAACTCCTTTTTCTATAAAAAATGTTTCTTATAAAACTCAGTCCATACATCTTTGTTAGGCTGCAAATCATTTCCATATAACAGGTAAGCTTTGAAATCTAATGTTCAACAGGAAGGAAACACAGAATCACCTAAGATGGAAAATAGATTTTTATAAATGATTTTTATTAGTTTTTCAACACCTTTATTTTCTTTTCATTTGACCCTTCGTTCCATAATTAATTGGCGGGTTTAGATATTTTTAAATATACCGCTTTCGCGAAAACGAAATTTTCAAAAAAGTAAAAAAGCATCTAATTATAATGATATAAGGGCTTATTAATCATAGAGTAATGCGGCAAAAAAAAATAAATGATGCCATCAACTGAAACTTGTGTAGAAATCATCAAATAATATAAAATATTGATTATCAAATAAGTATACTTCTGTCGGTAAATACGTGTTAATTTTTTTAAGAAAAGTTACTTGGAATGATGATAAATATGAAACAAAGACTAATTTACGTGACTCAGAAAGAAATTCCATAAAATATTTTAAGGGTATTATGGCCAAAAATTTTATAGTCGCACTTTGGTGCATTTTATTAAGCGTAGCCTTCTCCTTTTCTCAGGAAGTATACAACCAGTCTTCGCCATATACTGCTAATTCTACCACCTATACCCAGCAACAACTAGATTCGATCTCCTACAAATTATTAGACTATTTTAACAAAGGGTCGTACGAACAAATTTTAGAAAAAACTCCAGCGCTTATTGCTAATTCCCAAAATATAAATGCTCAAGATTTAGAGCGTAGATTTCGTAATATATTGGGCAATTCCTATATAAAACTAGACGATACAGATAAAGCCGAACTCTTTTTTAATGAAGCATTGAAAATAGCAAAAGAGCAAAAAGATACGTTAACGATGCTCACTACTTACGTGAATTTAGGGAACACCTACTTTAAGACAGATACGGATAAAGCAGTAACCTACCTTAAAAAAGGATTAGCTTATCAATACCAAAACGACCTACATGATCAAATTAATTTTATTTTACACCATAACCTAGCAGAATTATATGTAAATCTAAATCAACCCAAGCTCGCTAAGGATCATTTAAGCCAAATAGAATATAAGATAGACTTAGAGGCTATGGCTGATCGCCGTAAAACCTATATAGGGACTACTAACTTTATAAAAGCAGGTATCCTTTTACTTGAAAATAATCCTGAAGAATCTATGGAAAGGATTTTAGAATCATTAAAATATCAAGATTCTTACGATGAAAACTATCGATTAGGAAATTACAAGAATCTGATGACAGCTTATGAACTCATGGGACAGTATGAAAAATTGCCTGAAGTTCATAAAGTCTATGATTCTTTAAAAGATGTTCTGTACGAAAAAGATAAGATCAAACAGCAGCAAATTTCCAGAACAAAAGTACAGCTGGATAAAATAAAGCAAGACCTGAGAGCCTCTCAACTAGAAAATGAACTGGTTACTCAAAAAGCCTCGGTAGATCAAATCTTGCTTGTTTTTTTTATAGTTGTCGCGGTCCTTTTATTATTGGTGACTATAGTATTGTTTAAATCAAAAAACAAAAGAGAGCGACTTTTAAAAGGCTTGTTAGAAAAGAATAAACAATATTTGAATGCCAAAGAAAGGTCTGAAAAACTCGCCAAAAGCAACACACGCTTTTTATCTACTATAAGTCATGAATTAAGAACTCCTTTGTATGGAATCGTAGGTTTATCGGCTTCGTTTTTAAAAGACCCCAATTTGTCTGGTTATAAAGAGGAATTTAAATCCCTTAAATTTTCAGCAGATTACCTACTGGCTCTGGTAAATGATGTGCTTCATATCAATAAGTTCTCCTCTAAAAAAGGGCATGAACTAATGGAGGTGCATTTTGAACTGCCGGTACTTGTAGAAAATATCATCACAACTTTTACATTTTTAAATGAAAAACATAACAATGAGGTTGTTATAGAGTTAGATCCACATATTCCAACGATCCTTTATGGGGATAAAACAAAGATTTCTCAAGTGCTTATGAACTTGATGAGTAATGCCAGTAAGTTTACGGAGGACGGAAATATTAGTCTTAAAATTAAGAACATAGAACAAAATGAGGAAGACATACGATTGTACTTTGAGATTAAGGATTCGGGAAGAGGTATTCATCCTGACGAGCAGAAAAATGTTTTTGAAGAATTTACTCAAGTAAAAGTTTCTAGCCATCAAGAAATTAATGGGACAGGTCTAGGATTACCTATTGTCAATAAAATATTGAGTATTCTGGGCTCTTCACTACAAATGGATAGTGTTTTTAATGAAGGAACTACTTTTTCATTCATTCTTGATATTCATGTAGGAGAAAAAGAGCAAGAGCAGCAGCAAGCCCGATCAAAAAATATCACCTCTTTAGAGAATAAAAAAGTGCTGATAGTAGATGATAATAAAATCAACCAGATAGTAACCCAAAAGATATTAGAGCAACATTCCATGAAGCATCAAACCGCCAGTAACGGTAAGGAAGCGGTTGAAATAGTTCAAAAAGAAGCATTTGACTTTATACTCATGGATATCAATATGCCTGTAATGAATGGTATTGAGGCAAGTCAGAAGATACGAGAGTTTGATAAAAAGACTCCTATTATAGCCTTGACAGCAACGGACTTTGAAGATCCAGAAAACGAAGTGTATTGCTATGGAGTGAATTCTCTTATTGTTAAACCTTATGAAACAGAACTTCTACTACATAGTCTTTTGCTGGAATTATAACAAAACAGCTAGAAAAGAACATCCTAAAGTCTTTCTAACACGCACCAATTAATTAAAAATATTTTGCTTTCATGCATTGATATTTATCATAGTTTTCCTTGCTCATTCCTGTTAATTTTAATTCTTTAAATGGAATCAGGATGAATAACATTTTACTATTAACTGACTTTACAATAAAATCTGAAAACGCACATGATTATGCCTTAAAACTTTTTAAAGGCCAAAAATGTAATTTCCATTTGTTGAGTGTTCAAAAGTTTTGGGAATACACCATGGATGATCTTATGGTAGCAAATCCGCAAGATGATATCAATACAGCCTTACTAGGTGATAATAAAGCAAGCCTGAAAGAGACCAAAGAGCAGCTTATAAAGAAAACCCTAAAAGAAGATTTTAATTTTCATACTTTAGTGGATTATGATGTTTTTACCACCGCTATCAATGATGCTGTTGATTCCTACAATATTGATTTGATTGTATGCGGAACCAATGGTGAGAGCGATATCATGGAATCTATTTTTAGTTCGCACACCTTGCGCATTATACGTAACACAGAGTGTCCGTTACTAGCTATTCCAGAAGGTTTTAAGTTTGTAAATCCTACTAACATAGAGTATTTATTAGATTACGATGATTTGTTTGATCCATGTGGAAAAGAGCCTTTTATAAGGCTTGTTAAAAGCTGTCAATCCACCATACATGTCATGCGTCTTAATTATGGTTTTATAATCGAATCTATTGATTATGAAAAAGAACAGGAGGCTATTATAAAATACTTTCACGGCACGCCAGTGCTTTATGAAACACATATAGACCAAGAACCTATTGCTGTAATTGAAGAGTCCATAACAAGACTAGCTATTCAAATGCAAGTCCTCTCTGCACATAAGGAAACTTTTATGGAACGTGTATTTTCTAACTCTCACCTCTCTAAAATTGTTAACTCGGCGGTGGTACCTATTTTAGTTTTACGCACTTGTCACCAGTAATAAGACCTTGACTCTTCCTAGGTATGCTACTGTGTTTATAGCTCTAAAAATTGAAAAGATGAAAGTATTGATCATTTTCACAGCTGTTTTTTTTAAATTTTATAGATCGATGTTCTTTATAAAAACTAAGCGTTTTACTGCTCTTAGGTCCTCTGTACCTATGGAAAGGGAAAGTCTCAAGAGTAAAATGATGAATACATAACCTATAATTTCAAGACCTTTTTGTGATTTATATCTGGTCGTGCTATCTGGTAAATTCTTTTTGAGAAATCTTTTTATAAGTTGTAGAGTTATAAGTATGGCAATCACCCATAACAGGTATCGTATGATGATGGTGACGCTGGGGTTTTGCGCCATCCATTCCTGTATTTTATCGATCAGTTCCATGCGTTAATGGTTAACAGTTCCTTATTTAAGCAGCATAGCTAGTTGTCCAGCATGATAGGCTGTATGAGAGACAATATGACCTAGAGCTTGTGCCTTTGTTTTAGTTCCAAATTCTTTAGTCACTATTTTTTTATCTCAATCTTCCTCCTCTTGTTTATAAAGGATAGTCAACAAGGTTTTACAAGATAAACGCAGTACCGACAATGCGTTTTCTAAGTCCTTCCATTCTCCTGTATCTTGTTTTACAATGACGGTATGAGCAATTATTTTGATATCCTTTGCGCCAAAAACATTTTTTGCAAAAAGCAATTCTACTTCGGCCGTATGTTGTAATAAAAAATCCACGCTATTGGGTGATGGGGCGAGTTTCTTTTTAAGGTCGAAGACAGTTATTGCATCCAGTTGGTTTTCTAGTCTATTGCGAGATTCTATCCATTAGGCTATCAAATGATCTGTTGGTGTTGCCATTATAAAAATCTTTGAAGTTTATTTTCTAATTGTAGGATGTGCTCTTGCATGGATTCCATACGTTGTAGTAGGGACATAATAGTTTCAACACCTTCTAGATTGATGTCTAGCTCTCTGTGAAACACTAAAATTTGCTCCAGTTTTTTGACTTGGTTTTCTGGTATAAAAACGAGCTCTTTACGTGTTATAACTTCTATAAGTCCTTGTTCGTTAAGGGTTTGCACTAATTCGATTTCTACCCGATGGCTTGTGCAAAAATCTATTGCTGGTATGAGGTTGTCATCTTCCATTAGTCTTCCAGTTTTAAGAGTTCTTGGTACAATTCTTTTTGCTTTTGCGAAAGAGTGCTAGGGACAATCACCTCGTAAGTCACATATAAATCGCCATAAGACCCCTCTTGTTTATACCTAGGGAACCCTTTTGCTTTCAATTTTACCTTGGTTCCATTTTGAGTGCCTTCTTTAAGGGTTAGTTTTACCTGACCATCTATGGTTTTGATAAGCTGTGAACCACCTAATACGGCGGTAAGTAAAGGGATTTCTTGAGTGATAAATAAATCTGCTTGCTCTCTGTGAAAGGAAGTATTGTTGTTTATTATAAAGGTGATCAACAAGTCGCCTTTTGGACCATTTGACGGACTTTTTCCACCGTGATTTTTAATCTTTATGGTTTGTCCATTGGTAACTCCAGCAGGAATGGCTATCCTTATGTTTTTTCCATTTACAGTAAGTGTTTTTTTACTGCTGGTATAGACATCCATAAGGTCCAAGTGCAACTCTGCATTAAAGTCTTGTCCTCGGTAAGCAGCTCTTTGCCGCTGACCACCGCTAAACATGGATTCAAAGAAGTCTGAATAATCTTCTTCATTGTAGTTTTGTTGTCCTCCATAAGTACGTTGCTGGGAAGTTCTTTGCTGTTGTTTTTGTGCTTGTTCATAAGCCTCAGCATTTTGCCAGTTTTCCCCATACTTATCGTATTTCTTGCGGTTTTCTGGATGACTTAGTACTTCATTAGCTTCATTAAGTTCTTTAAATTTGCGTTCTGCTTCTTTGTCATTAGGGTGGAGGTCTGGATGGTATTTGCGCGCCATCTTGCGATAGGCTTTTTTAATATCGCTCTCCTTTGCCGTTTTTGAAATGCCTAATATTTTATAGTAATCTATAAATTCCATGTATGATGTGTTACAGTCTGTTCAATTCTATTTCTAGTTGACTTATCATGATGAGTTCGGACTTGTTTATTCCAGCATAAGAATAGGCAATAGCCCTTGATGTCTCTACAATAAGTCTATTCACCTTTTTAGTGAAAAGTTGTGGTTGTTCGTTTTTATAAGAGACAAAAGCATCATACATATCGTTTGATGATTCTTCAAAAGCTTGAGCTCCGTCAAAAACGATTTGTATAAGGTAAGCCGCATCACTGTCAAAAACGTCCATTAAATCATCATAGTCCAACCAGTATTCTTTCACATACTCTTGCAGGGTGTCTACTTCTTCTTTACGTACCGTTTTATCAGCAAAGGCAACGGCATAAAACAGTTTACCTAAGTTGTGGTAGAAAGTTTCTGTTGTTTTTATATTTGACTTCATGAGCTACATATTTCATTCAAAATTAAATCAAGTCACTAGCAGAATCTATGACTTTTGTCATTGCTAAAGGACTCATTTGTGTGCAGTTTTACAGAGTAATCGTTAAATAGATCAGCATGAAAGCTCGTAAACGCGTCGTTAGGATTAAAAGTTATCGCATACAGGTGCAACGCAATTACAGGAAACTAGAACTTCTTAAATCAAGAGATGATGCAAAATCCTTTTATGCTCTTTTTGTCAATTCTATCCCAGAGATGGGAAGGTATGTCAATACGCGATTAAATGAGATGGAACACAGTGGAAAATTACTTTCAAATTTTTATAAAGAAGATGACTTTATAGACGATTTATTCATAGCCACCTACAATGCCTTTGATGAGATTAAAACCGATGATCAATTTTATATTTTTCTCTTAAAAGAATTGAACACGCTTTTAGATGAAGCTAAAGAGAAGGAACACAGCATACATGAATCTCTGGAGAATATTGATGTTTATGCAAAGGCCGAAAGGGATAGGATGAGAGAAAAAATGGCAACACAGTTGGATGGAGATATCATCCTTGAAGAAGAGTTAGATGATATCTCATATGCACCGCATAAGGAAGAGTTTAAGACCATCTTTGAAGTGGAGTCAGAACAAAAGATGGAGGAAGATTTAGATAAAACAGCTACGCAAACCTGGACGAGCAAGCAAGCAAACAAGGTGATCAATAGTTTACCAGCATCACACAGGAATATGGCTTCTTTGTATATTCATTTTCACCTCAGCATACCAGAAATTATAGAAGTAACTAAGCAGTCGAGTAGCAAGGTGCATCAGGTAATAAATTCGATTAAGGATTCTTTAAAAAAAGGTTTGTTTAATGTATAATTACTTTTAGTCTTATTTTATCAATCAAATAATAAGCCTTTATTCGTATTTTTGAGATATGGGGTTTTTTGAAGAAAGTATAGAAGAAGCTTTTCTTATTTTATTTGAAGGTGCTTCAGAGGGAATTGTGGTAGTCAATTCTACTCAAATTATTGTGGCTACAAATGCCTCTGCGAGAGCAATTTTTGGATATAAGAAAAGAGAATTAGAAGGACAGCATCTTCACACACTTATTCCTAGCTCTTATCATAAAGAACATCATTCTCATTTCCATGGTTTTATGGATCACAGTCAGAAACGAGAAATGGGAAAAGGTAGAGACCTTTTTGGATTACGCAAGGACGGTACTAAATTTCCTGTTGAGGCTGGTTTGAACCCATTCATATTGCACAATCATCGTTATGTTATGTCCCTTGTAACAGATATTACGGTACGCAAAGAAAACGAAAGACAAATAGCAGACCTTAATGACCACCTTGAGGAAAAGATAGTAGAACGTACCAATTCCTTAAATAAAGCGGTAGACCTATTGCAGCAGGAAGTAAGCTTGCGTATCAAAGCAGAAAACAACGCTAAAGAGGCCTTACAAAAAGAGAAAGAGCTCAATGAGTTAAAAACAAAATTCTTATCCTTGGTTTCACATGAGTTCAAAACTCCTATTAGTGGTATTCTTACCTCTGCGACACTGGTTGGAAAATATACGACAGAAGAGCAGCAAGAAAAAAGGGAAAAGCATCTCAACACTATAAAAAGTAAGGTAAAATACCTCAACACGATAATAGACGATTTCTTGTCTATAGAGCGATTAGACACAGGAAAGGCTAATTATAAAGCCTCTTCATTTCCATTAAGTAAAGTACTTAATGAAGTCATTTATGATGCAAATATGCATCTCAAAGAGGGCCAAAACATTCAGTATCCAAAGAATGCAGACGATATCACCTTAGTGTTTGATGAAAAAATTCTCGAACTTTCTCTGAGCAATCTCATACATAATGCGATCAAATACTCTGGAGAAGGAAGTCTGGTGTCCATAGAAGTAAATGAACTTCTAGAGCATCTAGAAATTAAGATTAAAGATCAAGGAATAGGTATTCCAAAACAAGAGCAGCGCTTTGTTTTTGACCGCTATTTTAGAGCAGAGAATGTGCTGCTCACTCCAGGAACGGGAATAGGTCTTAATATCGTTCAAAACCATTTAAAAAACCTAAACGCTACTATTTTATTCATAAGTACCGCAGGTAAAGGTTCCACCTTTAGTATTTTAATACCAATTGTAAACAGTACCATATCATGAAAAAAGTACTCATTATTGAAGACGATACTGCCTTAAGAGAAAACACGGCAGAGTTACTGGAACTATTAAATTTTGAAGTGGCTACAGCACCTAATGGTCGCATAGGTATCACTCTTGCAAAACAAAACCATCCCGACGTGATTGTTTGTGATATTATGATGCCAGAAGTAGATGGGTATGGAGTGCTAGAAGCATTATCATCAGACACGAGTACCAATCAAATTCCCTTTATATTCTTATCTGCAAAAACAGAGCATAAAGAAATACGCCAAGGAATGGATCTAGGTGCTGACGATTATCTCACGAAGCCATTTGAAGAAGAAGAGCTTATAAGCGCAATAGAAAGTAGAATAGCAAAAGCTACTATTCTTAAAAACCTATTGTCAGCAACAACATCTCCATCTCAAGAAGATCAATTGCGCAACCTTAACGAGTTGAAGAACTTTTTTGATGATGAGGGAGAAGAATGTACCTTTCAAAAAGGAGCGCATATTTATAAGGAAAGTGGTCGTTCCTTTAGAATTTATCTCCTCTTAAAAGGTATCGTTAAAACATATAAAATAGATAAAAGTGGGAAGGAGTTGATCACCGCACTTCATAAAGCTGATGATTTTTTAGGCTTTACATCCCTTCTGGATAACGTTGCTTATCAAGAATCAGCACAGGCGCTAGAAGATGTAACAGTTGTAGGAGTGCTCAAATCAACACTCAGAGAAATACTGGGCAACAGTAAGAACATTTCCATGGAACTCTTGCAGCTTTTAACCGATGATGTTGCAGGGGTTAAAAACCAATTATTACAAATGGCCTACAGCTCGGTACGAAAGAAAACAGCACAAACCATTTTGCAATTTGCACAAGTACTGGATAAAAATACCGAAGAAAATATATGTATAGCTCGCAATGATCTGGCCAGTGTTGCCGGTATTGCCACAGAGAGTTTGATACGTACCTTGTCTGGATTTAAGAAGGAAGGTCTTATTGAAATTGAAGGCCGTAATATTAGAATTCTCAATTTAAAAAAGCTAGAACTTCTGGAATAGTACTATTTTAAGGGTTTATTTGGTACTATATGACCCACAACTGATTTTTATCATCTATTCATAAGGCTCAGGCAAATACATTTGTGTTTAAAACTGTGTTTGCAATGAAGCATGTCCTTATTCCTATAGATTTCACAAGTCCTTCATGGAAGGTCGTTAGCTGTGTACTATCCATGTACTTAAAGGCAGGAATGCGTTTTTACCTCATCTATTCAGCTGCTGTAGACCTTAAAATAGATGCCCATGTTACTCAACGGGAGCTTAAAGAAAGAGATTTAAAAATACAGCTAAAAGATCTTGAAGGGCTTTTGGCTCCTAATCAAAAAATCATTTCATTACCTTGGAAAGGAAGCTTTATAGGGAATATTAAAGAAGCCGTTGTGGAGTATGATATAGATTTAATAGCACTAAATGCTGGATGCTCTCCTGCTTGTTATAAAGGTATAAAAGCAAATCCAGCTAAGGATATCATTACTAGAGTAAAATGCCCAGTTCTTATGGTGCCACTGGATTTTAAATGCAAACAGGCCAAAGAAATAGTACTCTTATCTGATTTTAACTTTATACATCGGGCGCGTTCAACAAATACTTTAGTACAATTTGTCAAGGATAATCAAAGTCATCTCCATATTTTACAACTTCATAAACACAGCCATGCCTTAACAGAAACTCAAGACAACAATAAGTTATTTTTGCAAAATACCTTGGGTGATCTTTCACATAGTTTTCATTTTGTCATCGATAAAACTATGAATGAAGCATTACAATTCTATATCAATAGGAATCAAGTAGACTTGGTCATTTTATTTGCAAAAAACATCAATCTTTTAGAACATATACTATTCTCAAAAACTCGAGGCGGAGGTTTTGATTACCATAAAAAAGTTCCCTTTTTGATCATTCATGAATAACTCCCTTTCATTCAAATAGTAAATGATGTCACCCAGAACTGATTAAAATCATAGTTTTAAATTGGGATTGCCTATAGTTTTGGAATCATATAAATCCAATCTTACTATGAGAGTTATAATCATCCCTACCGATTTTTCAGAGAATGCTTTTAACGCTTTAACTTGTGCTATACAGTATTTCAATAATGAAGAGGCCACCTTTTTTATAGTCCATACTTGTGAAACTAAAGAAAACCATCAATCAAAAGAATTTGAAGAACAATTGGATCATCTACTGGAACGCGTGGAGTATTTAACTTTTAACCCGCTTCATCATTTTGACACTCAAGTGATTTATGGAAACTTAATGACCCAATTGGACAACCTTGTAGATGTTCAAAACGCCGACTTGGTAGTTATGGGAACACAAGGTAGGACAGCAGACCGCAAGATGAGCTTTGGCAGCAATACCTTAAAAGTGATTAAAAAGGTAAAATGTCCTGTACTAGCCATTCCATTAGAGTTGGAGTTTAAAAGTCCAGACCGAATATTATTTCCTTCAGAACTATTGATTCCTTTTAAAAATAGAGAGCTGGATCTTTTAAGTAGTATTGCTTACAACCATGGTTCGGTGTTGAATTTACTTCATATCGCAAAGTTCGATACTTTATCCCAACGACAACAAGAAATGAAAGCTTTGTGGGAGTCTCGCTTTCGCGAAAGCGAAATAAAATACAAGCGTCAAGATCTAGGAGTTCCTACTACGGTCATTAATAACATCATCACTCAAAATGATATTGATTTACTGGTACTCGTAAATTCAAAGCATTCTTTTCTGGAGTCTTTTATACAATTACCAACTATAGATTCTTTAAGCCTGAATTTAAAAATTCCATTTTTGATACTTCAAAATCTACCTAGATAAAACGCTCCAATATGAAAAACATCTTGTTACCTACCGACTTTTCTAAAACTTCTCTCCATGCTATTGAATATGCTGTCCAGCTATTTAAGGAGGAAGATTGTACTTTTTATGTGCTCAACACTTATGAACCTGTAGCCTTATATTCTGCGACTGCCTATGGAATGGATCCTGCTCTTAACATGGATATAGGAGAAATATTCAAAACGACCTCAGAAAAAAGGGTGCAAAAAATAATAGATAAAGTTGCTTCAAAGTACCCCGATACCAAGCACATTTTTCAAGGAGTTTCTTCCTTCAATATGTTGAATGCTGAGGTGGAAGAGCTCGTAGAAGACTATGCGATTGATCTTATAATTATGGGTACTAATGGGGCTTCAGGATTAAAAGAAGTCTTTATAGGATCTCAAACCATGCATGTCATAAAGGATGCAAAAATCCCTGTAATAGGAGTGCCAGCTGGTTATTCTTATAAGAAGCCCAAGGACATACTCTTCACAACAGATTTTAAAACAGACACTAATCAAAAGGGGTTGGCTCTATTAGAAGAGCTGTGTTCAAAAAACAGCTCTAGGTTGATCTTCTTAAATATCTTTCAAGGGGTACGCCTTACAGAGCAACAAGTCAAAAATCAACAAGCCCTAGAAGCCCATTTTAAACGAGATGCTCCTATCACACAAATTGTAAAAGGAGTGGAAGTATTAGATGCGATGGAAGAATTTCAATCTAAACACAGTATAGAATTACTGGTACTGGTACATAACAAACACAACTTTTTTGAGAACTTACTTTTTACACCAGTGGTACAAAAGATCGTTCATTATTCTGACGTTCCTTTCTTGATTCTGCCACATTATAAAACAGAATAATCATGTTACGAGTTCTTCTACCTACAGATTTTAGTACACACTCCTATAACGCATTGTCTTATGCGCAACAGCTGTTTTCAAAAGTAGCGGTAGAGTTTACTTTATTTCATGCTTATGAGCCCACTGTCCTTCAGATGCTGGGGAATATAAGTCCACAACGATTAGCGTCCATCTATCAAGACTGGAAGCTAAAGTCTGTTCATCAATTAAACGCTCTTCAATCTCAAATTCTTCAAACAAGCCAGCCAGAATTCCATCAGTATGCAGTGGAGGCTTATGAAGGACATCTCACGGAAGGCATAGCTGCTTTTGAAAAGGGAGCATGCGACTACATCATTATGGGAAGTAAAGGCTCTACTGGACTTAAAGAAATATTTCTAGGCAGTGTTACCTATAGCGTAGTCTCTTTACAACAAGAAATACCTATCCTTATTATACCAGAAAATGCAAGTTTTAAAACTCTGGAAAAAGTAGGGTTAGAAACAGATTTTAAGGAAAGTTATAGCAAAGCAGTGTTGCAGCCCTTACTGCTACTCACAAAAATATGGGGGGCAACTTTACATCTCGTTCAAGTTTATAGCAATCCAGACTTGAGTACTTTAGAAGAAAATCACTTACAGCATTTAAAAACCATACTAAAAGATATTCCGTGTAGTTTTCATGTCATTCCTAAGTTTTCTTCCTTAGAGAATTGCATTCATGTATTTGAGGAAGACTTAGAAATTGACATAATGGTTTTAATCGACTATCCTTTGAATTTCTTTGATCGTTTGATGGGGAAATCCATCGTTAGAAACATCACTTTTCACACTTCGTTACCATTTTTAATACTACCTACTCCTAACTGATGATTATCAATAAAATGAAAATAGCAGTGTATAGCTTTAACTCTTAAAACAACTATTATGGCATCTATAATTGTACCTACCGACTTCTCAGATAACGCCTATAACGCTTTATTTTATGCATCGAGATTAATTTCTAGTGAAGTTTGTAAAATTTCATTAGTTCACTCCTATGGAGACCAACTTTCAGAAGCCTTAAGCAGATTGGATAACAGTGTAAATGATGTTATTGCAAATGAAATAAGGGCTAAGATTTATGATCAGCTAGAAGTTGTAAAACATAAAATTATAAGGGATTGCGAAGGAACAGCTCTTGAGGTTGAATTGTTTTATGGCGCATTAGCATTGAATGATATTATCAATGATTTAATCGATAATATGGATGTGGACTTTGTAGTTATGGGGACTAAAGGAGCCTCTGGCTTAAAAGAAGTTTTTATGGGAAGTCAGGCCGTAAGTGTTATTAAAAATATACATCCTATTCCGCTGTTTTTAATACCTGAAAAGTCAGACTTTAAGTTGCCTAAAAATATCGTTTATGCAACAGACCTAAAAACTGATTATCAAGAAAATGAGTTGGCTTTTCTAAAAAATATAGTAAAGGAACAACAGTCAAATTTTCATTTGGCACATGTTTACCATCCATCTAAGGCGGCTGCAGGGGTGGAACTTCATTACACAAATCTTAAAAACAGATTGCAAGATGTAGCTTATACCACGCACTGGATCTCTAGTGATAAAGAAATGGAAGAAACGCTTACTGAATTCTGTAAGAGTCACCATATTAATTTATTGGTACTCAGGTACCACAAGTACAGCTTTTTAAAGAGCATTCTCAAAACGTCATTTGTAGAAAAAGCCAGTTTTCATTTGGATCTACCTCTTCTGATACTGCCAGATAGCATCTGATAAATATCATAGTAAACTACTTATGGGGGGATTAATTTTATGTCTCAATCAAAAGTCTTAACAATGAAAAAGAAAATCCTCATTCCAACAGATTTTTCAAAAAATGCATGGAACGCCATCACTTATGTTGCAGATCTTTTTAAAGACCAAGAATGCGATTTTTACTTGCTTAACGCTCATGGATCAACCGCATACAGCACCAGTGAGATGATGGTGTCAGAGCCTGGAACTCTTTCCTATGATACGGCAAAAATAAAGTCAGAAGAAGGACTTTCTAAGCTTATGGATATGCTTGATTTTAGAGAAAAAAACCATAAACACAGCTATACCACCCTTTCTCAATTTAACGACCCTTTAAGTGCTATCAATTCAGTGGTAGAAAAGCGAGACATTGAATTGGTGGTTATGGGAACAAAAGGAGCAAGTGATTATGAGAACAGACTTTTTGGCAGTAATACCGTTAGGGTTATGGAAGAATTACGCACTTGTCCCATTCTGGGTATTCCGCAAGATGCACGTGTGGTACATTTAAAAGAGATTGTTTTTCCTACTAGTTTTAAAACACACTATAAAAGAAGAGAGTTGATACATCTGGTAGCGCTCGCACAAATTCAAGATGCTCATATTTGCGTCTTGCACGTCAGTGAACACCAGGAGTTGGATAAAGAGCAAAAGGAAGACAGGAAACTTCTAGAAGAATGTCTTGATGGAGCGTCATTTAGTTGGCATCAGATAGGTGGTTCAGACGCTGCAGCTGGCGTACAGCGATTTGTTGAAAGTCGCAACAGTGATATGGTCGCTTTTATCAATAGAAAACACAGCTTTTTCACTAATATATTTTCAAAACCTATGGTAAAAGAACTAGGTATGTTTAGTAAAGTGCCCTTACTAGTGATGCACGATTTGCGCAATTAGTTAAAGATCTATGATGTCCAGGATTTTATACCGCTATACTTGGACATGCTCACCACAATGGATTGCGGCCTATAGTTTTGTAAGGTGTTACGCTTTCGCGAAAGCATAACAAAGCATATAAACCACTTTATCTATCACTATTGTCTAGTTCTAATATGATCATCGAAAAATCATCTGGAGAAAAGGTAGCTTTTTCTCTGGATAAATGGAGGTCGCCCCCAAGGCACAGTGGCGCAACTGAAAAGGATGTACAGCACATCCTTGATATCGTTAGAGACGAATTGTACCAGGGGATCTTACCAGCGAAATTTACAATAAGGCTTACGAATTACTCAAAAAGAAAAAAACTGGCGCATACTTATTCCAGCACTTAATGAAGTGGTAAGCATTGAAATTTACGCTTTATGGTCAGTGAATTTACATTCCTATAATCGATCAACCAACTACTGATTTTTATCATATTTTTTAAAGGCTACACTCGTTAATTTTAGGGCAGTTAAAAAGATCAATTATCACAGACTCATCCTACCTGTATTAAATGCTAGGGAGATGGAATAGCAGTTTGGTCTGATCCGTATGTGGTGTTTCATACCTAATAAAACATTATGGAAAAAACAGAATATTCTAAGATGTATCGCATCATTCATTGGGCGATAGCGGTATCATTTTTATTGCTTTTGATCACGATTTTTTTGCGATTGACCTGGATGAATAAGTACCATGTCGCTGCTATCATAGGGGAGCACTTGAATGGTGCTGGGCAGGATTTATCTCAGGATCAACTCATAGTTCTTGCAAAAAAAATAAGACAACCCATGTGGGATTGGCATATTTACATAGGTTATGTACTTGTTGGGTTATTTAGTTTTCGCTTTGTAATTCCTGCATTTGGACAAATGAAATTTCAAAACCCTGTGGATCAAGCACTGTCTATAAAAATGAAATTTAAGAAATGGACTTATTTGGTTTTTTATCTCTGCGTGGTGGTGTCTCTTGTCACTGGACTACTCATAGAATTAGGTCCCAAAGGATTTAAAGAGCCTATGGAAGAAATCCACCTGCTAGGAATTTACTATCTGACTGCATTTATTATAATCCATTTGGCAGGTATCTTAATATCAGAATTTACTGATCAAAAAGGAATTATTTCAAGTATCATAAGTGGCACTAAGGCTAATGAGTAGATGTATAAAAATAGAGCCTCCTAGTTGCCATACAATCCTCCTATGGGATGAGTGAGGAGACAGTTCCTATTTTAAAAGGGAGTAGGAACTGGTCTTCTTTTATTATTTCTATGATATAGGGAATGGTAAAAGAGCAAGAAATAATCAATATCAAGGTGTGTATTTTTATTTTTTTTAAACAAACATTTTTGTAATGAAAAACCGATTCCTATATGTTGCAGTATGGTCCTGCTTTTTATTATTTAGTTGCTCAGATTCGGAGCTAGTAGAAAACTGGAAAAATCCAGATATAGATTCCTTTCAAGCACAAAAACTACTTGTGCTTGCGATATCAAATGATACAGAAAGCAGAAGTTTTTTTGAAAATAAACTCGTAAGTGACCTTAAAGAAAAAGGTGTAAATACGTTTAATAGCGATGCGTTTTTTAATGATCAGGAAACCAAAAGACCCTATGCGGAAGAAGAGTTGGTAGACTTAGAAAGTCAACTGCTTATACAAGGTTATGATGCTGTATTAGTTTCTAAAGTAGTAGGAGCTGAGGACAAGGTAAGCTTGGTGCAAAGTTACCGCAACTTAAATAGAACGTTTGAAAATTTTGGAACTGACGATTATTTCAGCCAAGAGGTGTACAATCAAGAAGGTAAAATAGAGAAATATGTTGTCTATCATGCACAAAGTGTGCTCTATTGTATCTGTCCAGAGAAAGAGCGACAGGTGATATGGCGAGCATCAATAGATGTGACCAAATTAGATTCTGATAAAAAGGCTATTAAAGAATATATAAAAATGCTTTTATGGACTCTAGAAGAACAAAATCTGCTAATCAGCAGCTCTAAATTTTAATTATGAAAACACTCATTTACTCTGCAAAAGATTTTGAAACTCCTTTTTTAGAAGAAGCAAATAAGGACGTACACTCTTTTAAATACAGTTCAGATAGGCTGACGACAAAGACCGCCATGATGGCATTAGGATTTGAAGCGATCTCTATTTTCTCTGCAGATGATGCCAGTGGAATTGTTCTGGAAAAGCTCAAGGATTTTGGGGTGAAATACATAACGCTGCGCTCTGCGGGACACGATAATATCAATCTTAAAATCGCAAAACGATTGAATTTTAAAGTTGCAAATTCGCCAGATTACTCTCCATATGCCGTTGCAGAGCATGCTATAACATTGTTATTAGCATTAAATAGGAAGGTGACGCTTGCGCGAAAACAAACCCAAAACTACAACTTCACCCTTGATAAGCTTATTGGATTTGATCTACACAATAAAACAGTAGGAGTTATAGGAACAGGGAAAATAGGAAGTATTATCGCACAGATATTAAACGGATTCGGTTGTTGTATTATGGCTGTAGACCCTTTTGAAAAAGAAGATCTAAAAACACGGTTTCAGGTATCCTATACCCACTTAGACAACTTGTGTAAAGAATGTTCGGTAATCATTTTAAGCATCCCATTAACTTCAGATACGCATCATCTTATAGATAAGTCAAAACTGGATTTGATGCATAAAGAAACCTTATTGGTTAACGTAGCAAGAGGAGCGGTTGTCCACACCAAAGATGTTCTGGCGTATGTAGAAAAAAAACGCATCGGAGGCTACGCAACAGATGTATACGATAAAGAAAGCGGTGTGTTCTTTTATGACAGGTCACAAAACAAACCTCATGATACGGATCTAGAGAAAATGCTCACACATGATCACATTCTTCTTACACCACATCAAGCCTTTGCCACAAAAGAAGCGCTAGCAAATATTGCGCAAACCACTGTTGATAACCTGAGTAGTTGGCAAGAAGGCAGTAATCCTAAAAACAGCTTGATACCGCTAGATGAAAAAGAAAGTTGATGACTACTCCAACCTAATAGCCTAGTGTCTTGAGCTTGAAGCCGTGGCATAGTGTTGAGGTATACTATTATTGAAGTGATTTGATTTTATTCCGCTTTCTCGCTAGGGCTGCCAGCAGGAAAGCGCAAGCTATAAAAACACAAAAGCACATACTGTAAAAGTATGTGCTCAGTTTCCCCCCTAAGGAAATAGCCTTGCGACTAATTATTGATATAAACATAGGAAACTATATATAAAATAACTTACGGGTTCCCTCAATTGGACAAATTAAATAAGACCGAGGTCTTTGACAATACCTATCAGATGCGCGGCGTTATTGGCACTAAATTGAATAAATAGTTTGCTCTGCCTTTTTTCTATAGCACTCAAACTACTCGGTGAAATACCATTATTTTTAAAAAGCTCGCTGATAGATTCTTTGGGATGTCCTAGAGCCAGTTGTTTTAGGAGTTCTATGTCGTAATCATCTATTTCCAAATTGTTCTTAGGTTGCAGTGCTTGTTCAATTTGAGGAGATAAAAATAAGTGGTCCTCATAAACAGCCGCAATGGCTTTTGATAAATCAACTAATCCATTTCTACCTTTACATACATATGCATTTACTCCGAGTTGATTGACCAGCTGTCTGACTTTCTGCAATCGATCTTCTACAGAGTAAACTATGATTTTAAGCTGCGGCACTTCTTTTTTTAATTGTTCAATAATAGCTTCCCCTGAGGAGTATTTTTGTTCCCGATGATCTATTTTAAAATTGAGATCCGTAATGAATAGGTCAAAAGGATCCTTATTCTTTTGAGCACTCTTTACTTGTAAATAGGCATCATCACAGTATTGCACTTGTTTTGCATCTGGAAGACCTAATTGCTCTAACACTTTTAGCACGCCTTGGTTAATACTGCCAAAGTCATCTGATATCAATACTTTTTGAAACATGGTTAAATTGTAATTATTACTTTAAAGCCTTTACCTTCTTCTGAATCAAAAATAATGGTTCCATTTATGGAAGCGATACGGTTTTCCGTATTATGAAGGCCATTTCCTTTTTTTATTTTACTACCTATCCCATTATCCTTGTATCTCATGCTGATTTTTTTATTTCCCTGGGAGAAATTGAACACAACAATAGAGGCATCGCTATGCTTTTTCATGTTGGTCAGGAGCTCTTGAAACACCCGATAAACAGTTGATTTTTTGAGATCACTTATTTTATCCCAATTGATCTGATACAGGTCTTTGGTAATAATAGCCACCTGCTTATTATGGTAACTAAGAAAAAGATCGTTTAAAAGTTCTGGATAGCTCATGCTGAGATCAATGCTACTGCTCTCCTTAGAAATGTCTCTTGTACGGTTGTAAATATGTTCTAAATCGTCCAGAACGTCTTTGTTTTCATTTTGAAGTTTGGTCATGACATGATACACATCGTTTGCTACTTCGTCATGAATTTTTCTAGAAATACGAGTTTCTGTCTTATAAATTTCTTCTAATTTATCCTTTTTGTGTTTGTATTTAAGAATAACATAGACTGCAATAAAGATAAAAGCACTACCTATGACCAAATAGAGTAAGCGTTCACTTCTCAAATTACTAATTTTGAGATCTTTTTCTTTTTTGTCATATTGGTAAGCATAATAATTAAATTTGTTTCTTGCTAGATTATTGGCAGAATTGATACTGTCGTTAATGGCTATATATTCCGCAGCTGTGGTGTCATCTCCAATTTCTATTTTGAGCTTTAGTGCGTTTCTAATTTGTTCAGAAATCCCAGTTTCTTTTGCTAATTTCAAATATTTATCGGAATAAGAAATTGCTTTTAATGTATCCTGTTGAAGTTCATAATGCAGTATTAAATGTCCATAACTTGTACCGATGCCATAGGAGAAGTTTATTTTTATTCTCATGTCTAAAGCCTCTAAAAGACCTTCTTCTGCATGAGGTAAACTCAATTTAGACCTTATAAAGCTTAAATTATCCAAGGAACGAGCGATTTGCTTTACATCCTTACTTTCTTTGGCGGTTTCATAGGCTAATTGATATTGATCTAAAGCTTTATATAGCTCATTTTTATATAAGTATACCACTCCCTTATTGTTTTGAATCATACTCTTTGCAGTTGGTAGATTCGTCAACTTTAAAGCTCGGTCGTAGATTTTAATAGCTTCCTCATAGTCCTTTTTATCCCTATAAATGATAGCCAATTCAATCAAGGTGGATGCTTTTGAACTGCTAACCCAAGGGTCATCTTTCTCTGATTTAATTAAATCTATAAGCTGTATACTTTCAATATTTAACTTTTCACTTTCATCATAATAGCCTAGTTTTTTTTGAATAACGGCTAAGTTTTGAGTCGCATATACTTCTGCCTTATATTTTTTTGTACGAGCGTATTCTAGTTTTTTCTGAGTGAAAAACTTGTAGGCCTTTGTTAAATGATCTGGTTCTTTAGGATTGTAAACTAAGCTAGAATAATAGCTAAGGCTGTCACTTACTTGGGCATTTAGATTATTGATAAATAAAAGGTATAAACAAAAAAAGAGGAATGAAGTGAGGTTGGTTTTCATTCCTCGAAAGTATTAATAAAATTTAGAAATTTATCTAACCTCCAGTACCTTCTTCAGGAGGTGGAGGAGGAGGAGGAAGGTTTCCTTCATCATCACAACAAGCCTGTGGCTTAGAAGTGTTGTCTACTATATGCTCAGGTGTGCAAGAGAATAAAGATAGATTAAGGATCACTGTAACGAATACTAACATTAATTTTTTCATATTTGATGTTTAAAATTTGACATAAGTGTTGCTGTCCGAGATGTTCTCAGATTTTAATTTATGTAGCAACAGGTTCTTTTAATAGAAGAGAAAACTCTTCATTGGGAAGTGTGGAGAAGCAGGAATGAAAGAAGTAATTACTTCCCAAATGGCAACCTCGTTTCACTTTGCAACTCCATTATAGATTTGATTTTCGTAAGCCCTATTACGAGTAAGGCAGTAATCAATTCTAAAACAAATGAAGGAAGATTGTCTTGTAGTAATTGGAAGAAGGTTGGAAATGTTTTGGAAATTAATTTCCAATAATTTTCCAGTAATTAATAAATTGAATATCAGTTAGATGAATAAAATATTAGTATTAAAAGCTTTTGATAAAGCAGCGATGGAAATCAAAAAAAGAGGTATTCAAAAGCCTTCTCGAACTGAGATTGCTTTAGAACTTTCCATTTTTATAGCAGATAGGGAAGACTTTGATCTAGGCGAGCGCAGCTTAAGGGATTATCGAGCTGCTGCAGAGAAGTGGAAAGAAGAAAATAAGGATATAAGTATCAAGCAATTGGCAGTGATTAATGGTTTGTGTCGCTACTTAGGATTTGAAAATTATCAAGGTTTTGTAGAAAGTATTGGCCTACCGGGAGATCAAATAAAAGAGGTGGCCAAAGAAACTAAAGGATGGCTACCCAATAAACTACTACTATTAATCAGTATGAGTTTGATAGTGCTCATTGGTCTTTGGACCTACCACTATACACAAAGACAAAAATGGATGCTTTGGCAAGAAAATCAATATATAGAAGTTGATTTTGATGCCAATAAGTACCGTATAAAACAACTCCTATTGTACAACGAAAACAGAATTTCGTCATTTCATAAAGTAGAAGTCAGCTGCGATACCCTATTCTTTAATACCGATGCCAGCGTTCGATTTTGGTATGGAAAAAACAAAAATAAGAAGGTAGAATACTTTACGGGGTCGGGAGTTCACCCAGAGACAGGAAAGACATTAAAATCT
>Ga0307933_1000675_pt1 | contig 31045 bp, 35 predicted proteins | sample OrgLakmetageno88_FD_201811 | JGI IMG/M metagenome (GOLD analysis project Ga0307933, IMG submission 201811) | Saline water microbial communities from Organic Lake, Antarctica - #88 | ecosystem: Environmental > Aquatic > Non-marine Saline and Alkaline > Saline | place: Antarctica: Organic Lake... | reverse complement strand
TTAGTGCAAGTAGCATGTAAGTATTGCGAAGTACCTTATTAATCTCAATTGCTGAAGATTCAGCTGAGTTCGAATATATAGTACGCCTGTCCATTTATTTCTCCAAAAAGTGCTTAAGTGTAAAAAAAGAATATTTTACTCAATTGTTATTAGTGTCTTTGTATGGCTTTTGGTTCAACTTTTCAAGTCTTATTGATTATATACTGTATATGAATAATGACATGTCGGAAATTTGTGCGATCAGATCAGGTTTTTACGATTTTTTCGTATTTGGCCTTTACATTTAAGTCATAGCCTTTTAATATTCGCGCCTCCAGAGATACAGCAGAGCGCGGGTAAACATACGATGCTAACAACAGCCCGTTGTTTGACCCAATGTTTTAGTGTAAAATTTAGAAATTCGGATAGCTGGCAGAGCTCGGTTTAATGCACCTGACTTGAAATCAGACGAACGGTCAAACGTTCCGGGGGTTCGAATCCCTCGCTATCCGCCAAATTAAAAAAACGCCCACTTAATGTGGGCGTTTTTGTTTGTGCAGTTTCATTCGAATAAAACTCAGTTTAAACGTTTTGTTACAGGGCGAAAAGTGAATGGATACCTAACTAAGTACTGCCCGCCGATGCTTTGAAATAACAAGCGCTAGTATAATGACCACGCCTATAGTGAGTGTATAGCTGTACTGTCCGCCTAATAAAAATCCAATTGAGTACGCAGGTGTGCAAATTCCTAATATCCAAAGATACATTGGCTTTGATTGTCCCATTATCAAATAAAGCGGAAACACTAAGCTGTAGAAGAATAAAAAACTCTTATATACTGTTTCTTCAAACGGCAGCGGCGTCCAGTATATGTTGCTGCCTTTTAACAAGGCTAGCAGACTCATAACCAAGACTGAAAACGCCAATATTGCAGTTGTTAAACGGGAAAACGAAAGATATTTCTGATTTTTCAGCTCACTACAATGCGCAGCGATAGTGAAGGAGGTTTGTAACACTAAAAATGCGATTACAGGATAAACAATAGCAGCCGGAAGTGCCCCGTTAAAAAATATATCTCCAAGACTACCTGCATAGTAAAATACAAAAGCAATTAAGCTTAAAAAGAACACACCAAAACCCAAGGCAAAACTCGCTTTTGGATTAGTACTGTCTTTATATGCCCGATGAAAAGTAATATCCAAATAAGGCGATAACATAAACCCAATCGCTAAGGGCATTACAGAATGAGGCCAATAAGGTTTTGCACTTAAGTCAATTGGCGGTAAGTCACTATTGAGAAACATAACAAATAGAGCAATCGACAGTACATAAAAAACCAGTGCCAAACTCTTTATATACGTCCTACTAAAGTAAATCGCAAGACCCACAGTCAAGACCAAAGGTAGCAACAGGAGCTGTTCTATAACAAGGCCTAGCCATGCGACAAAAAACAATTGATAAGCAAGGGTAACATATGAAAATAAGGCAATTGCTGGCTTGTGTGAATTCTCAAACTGCCTTTGTTGCTCGGGCTTTTTAAAATAAAAACCCATATAAATAGCGCCACCAATGTTAAAAATAGTAAAAGCAGCTAACGCTGGCCATCCATAATCTCTGCCTAAAATTAGTGGAAAAAATCCGCCTAGGCACCACAACCAAGAGCATGCTAAATATGCCGCATTGTGTAAAGTATTCGACAATTTAGTTACCCACAGGCCACATGTGAAAACTCACAGTGCCAGAGCCAATACGTCGAGTAGCCTTGTTCTTCTTGGTGCGAAAGACCTTAATGGTCATATTGATATTAAATTTTCCGCCGGCTTTTATTTTTTCTGATAGCTCCTCCAAATCAACCGACGCTTTGTACATAATGGCATCAATGGTGGGGAGCAAAAAACGATAATTTAAACTCGTACATATCATTCGATATTCACCTTTACTAAGCATAAACAAGTAGGAGCCAGCAGCTAACTCTGAGTTGCCTAATATTGCACCTCCCGCCATAGTTCCATACCAATTAAGGTTCATACGGCGCTTGGGGAGAATTGCATAGTAGTCGTCTTCTACAAAATTCATTTTGAGGCCGCTTTTGAAAACAAAAGGCATAAAAAAGAAGCTAAGAAGGCGATTAAAAAACCGGCTTTTTATCGATAAACGATTAAAATATTTTTCTAATTTTGGTGTTAATGGAATTGGCATGTATAACCTAAAAACGAATCAATAATAGTAACGCATCAACTGCACTTCGAACATTATCCGACATCTTAACAGAAACCGACGCATAAGGTGAATACTGACGCGGATTAGTATTGAATCAATTTATCAATACTTGGCAATTCACACATTCCTTTTTGTAAAAATTTCACAATATTAAATTACTTTGGATTTGATTACGTTATTAAGGGCATGGCTGAACTAGTCTAGAGCGCCGATTCAATGGTAGTTTAGAGCTTCAAGTACAGGACTGAATAGGCAATCGGTCGATCAACATTTTATGGCATATTTATTGATACACTAACTACCTCGAGCAGTAGACAGGATTATATAAATGAAAAGCAAAAAGCCTTTAGAAAATAATAAATCGGCAACAAAAGAGTCAACTCGCGCTGGTCAAAACGTTAATAAAATTAAGCAGCGAATTGAGCAGGAGACAGGGATGACTGAAGATCGCGCAAAAGAGCGAAGACAAGAAGCTGAGCAGTACCTACCCGTGATTGTTAAACGCACCGATGAAACCTTTCGCCATGCTGATGATGTGCTCGAAATGGCAATCCATGAGGGCAGGCTACAAATAAAACGACCTGTACTTTCGCTCTTTATGTCGTCGGTTGCTGCCGGTTTGATCATTGGTTTCACCGTTTTAGCAGTCGCGGTAATGGCTTCAGTTTTAGGAAGTATGGATGGAATTAATAGGTTTTTTATTGCTTTGGTGTACCCTCTCGGGTTTGTGTTATGCATTTTGAGCCGCACGCAACTTTTTACCGAACACACTGCTACTGCAGTATATCCATTGCTAGATAAGTGGTCGTCTTTCAGCGATGTTATTAAACTTTGGATCACGGTTATTATAGGTAACATGGTTGGTGGTTTGGTGATCGCAAGTTTGCTTTTTGCAGCAGAGCCGGTCATTCATGCAGAGCAAGGTTATGTAATGATTGCACAGCATGTTCTCAATTATCCATTTAGTGCTTTATTTATCAGTGCCATCTTGGCTGGTTGGTTAATGGCAATAGGCGCATGGACAATATTATCTACTCACTCAACGACAGCGCAAATAATGTGTATTTACATCGCTACTTTTATTATTGGAGTAGGGGGTTTACATCACTCAATAGCAGGTTCAGTCGAACTTTTTGTGGGAGTATTCATGGACCCAAGCATAAGCTTTATCTCTATCATCCCTTTTATTGCTGTTATGTTAGCGGGTAATGCGGTTGGAGGCAGTGTATTTGTTGCATTAGTGAATTATGGACATATTCGCGGTTTAAAATAATACACAGTCATTATCGCCTCATGCTGCTCCATTAATACTTATTAAGATTTTGATGTAAATCACATAATCTTTCTAGGTCCTAAGCTAGAGTGCACATAGTTATCTTTTTGTTTATCTTTGTTTAACTATGTGTGGGGGTTACTGTGGAGATTCTGCAGCTTGTGATGACTGGATTGACTGCCATCATTTTGTTTGTGTTTGGTCTCGAAAATTTCTCAAAAGAGATTGAACGCATTTCAGGAGACCGTTTTCGCCAGTCCTTGAGTAAAGCAACCAAAATACCTGCCTTAGGAGTGGTAATTGGTGCACTAGTGACGATGGTTATTCAGTCAAGTTCAGCGACCTCGGTGATTGCAATTAGCTTGGTGAATGCTGGAGTGCTGTCGTTTAAGAGTAGTGTAGGTATTATTTTTGGCAGCAACATTGGTACCACCATTACGGCGCAACTTGTCGCTTTTAAGCTAACAAACTTTGCACCAGTGTTTATTATCATTGGTTTTATAATGACCATTATGCCAAATCGCGTCTCGATATTTGGCAAGGCAATTTTCTATTTTGGCTTTGTATTCTTTAGTTTAAATTTGATTTCATCTACTCTTGAGCCTTTGCAAAATCAACAAGTACTGATAGATTTTTTAACCCAGCCCCAAAATCCATTATATGCCCTCCTATTTGGTTGTTTGTTCACCGCCTTAGTGCAGTCGAGCTCAGTTACAACCGGCCTAGCAATTATATTTACGCAGCAGGGAATACTCGGTCTAGAGAATGCTGTCCCACTTATTCTAGGTGGCAATATTGGTACTACTGCGACGGCCTTTTTAGCCGTTATTGCAATGGATGTTTCGGCTAAAAAGGCAGCTTTTAGTCACTTTTTATTTAATGTAGGAGGTGTGCTGTTATCTTTGCCTTTACTGTATATGTTTGGTTATCGATTGGCTGAGTTTGACCAACATCCTGCGATCGCCTTGGCAAACATTCACCTTGTCTTTAACGTGACCGCTAGTATCGTATTTACCGCATTTATTAATCCATTCACGCGCTTTGTAGACAGCATATTTGGTGAAGGTAAAATGGACTTCGAGCGCATTGATTTGCCGGTGTTAGAAGATGTGGAAGAAGTTTCACAGGTAAAAGTAAAACTCGATCAAATGTCCAAAGAAATGTATGTGTTTTTGCAGGAAAACTATAACGCTGTCGCGCTGAGTGTCGAAACTAATTACAAAGGCGTATATGAAGCCGCTGAAAAGCGATTGGAATATATTGATTTTGTTAAAAAACAATACTTACATTTTTTTACCAGCGCGGTAACTGTAATAAATAAAGAGGATGAATCAAAAACGTTGATGAACATGATTCATCAATTTGAACTTCCCAGACTTCACTAGACAGTTTGTTGTTCCAAAAAGTACGTCGATTCAAATTTAGCAGGAGATACACCGCCTGTATGCGAATGACGCTTTTTGGGATTGTAAAACATTTCGATAAAATTAAATATCTCAGTCTTCGCTTCGTCTCTCGTTGAAAATATCTTGTTTCTTAACACTCGCTTTTTAAGCGTCCCAAAAAAGCTCTCGGCTACCGCATTATCATGACAATTGCCGCGCCTGCTCATTGATGGCACAAGATTATTCTCATTTAAAAATGCCAAGTAGTCGGCACTGCCATATTGACTTCCTTGATCTGTATGTACTAACACTGATTGTGTTGGCCTGCGCTGATAAACCGCCATCAATAGTGCATTGATCACCAATCGTTTATCCATATTTTTGTTCATTGACCAGCCCACGACGCGGCGAGAAAATAAATCGATAACGATTGCCAAATACAAAAATCCCTCATAAGTACGGATATACGTGATATCGCTTACCCACGCAATATTGGGTGCATCCGGTGTAAAGTCACGGTCTAACACATTATCCGCAACAGTCGAAAGCTTGCTGCCCTTCACGTATTTTCGTTTGTAACCTATTTGCGCAACCAAGCTATTTTGTCGCATAATTTTGGCGACACGATTGACGCTGCACATTTCGCCAGCCTCACGTAAATCTTGGTGTATCCAAGGACTGCCGTACGTTCCACCACTGGCTTCATAAAATTCATGAATACGCTCAAGTAAACGATTGTCTTCTAAAGCACGATTACTCAGCGGCTTTTTCAACCATGTATAAAACCCACTACGATTAATTTTAAGCACTCGGCACATTGCTGACACAGAAAACGTTTGCTGGTTTTCGCGAATAAAGGCGTACTTTACTCGGGGTTGCTTGCAAAGTACCTTGCGGCCTTTTTTAATATGTCCCTTTCCTCCGTCACTCGCTTCAATTCAGCTTCTAACTTCGCTATGCGAACCGAATTGTCAGATGCTGGACGCGCTGCCTTCTTGCCGCTTAATTGACTACGCCAGTTGTATAATGATTTACTCGTTATTCCGAGCCGCTCAGCGACTTCATTAACCGAATATCCGCGATCAGTAACTTGCTTGACGGCTTCAATCTTAAATTCTTCGGTATATCTTTTGCCTTTGCTCATAAACACCTCTACTGTAAGTTACATTGTAACTGTTAAAAGTGTCTAGCAAAATCTGGGAAGTTCAATTTGATTATTTGTTTCAAATCCATGACTCCATAAAAGACTTGTTTGATTCAAAACGAATAATGAATGAAAAGTATATCGAGTTAAGGAGTGACTTACTGCTACTTACAAGAGGTTTAGCGATTGAAACCTCGGAATATTTTGAGGATATTGCCTATCAGTTAAACTATATTGAAACACGCTCTCCTGAGCCAGACTTAAAAATACGTGTAAAGAGCGTGCAACATGAAATAGATTCAGCGAACCGAACGTTACTAATATTAATCGCAGATCCGGATAGAAAGGATGCTGGCGCTCTCATCAACTTCATCACTTACTCTCAAAGGCTGAAAGACAAACTCACAAACTTTGCGAATATCAGTATGGCACAAAACCAAATAGACAATAAGTTAAGCAACTAATAGTTAACATAAAGGTGCTAGCGCGTACCAAATATCTTATCTCCGGCATCTCCAAGCCCTGGTAATATGTAGCCTTGATCATTTAGCTTGTCATCTATGGCGGCGACATAAATATCAACGTCAGGATGCAAGTCAGTTACCGACTTAATGCCCTCTGGGGCTGCTACTAGGAATAAACCAAGAATATGTTTGCAGCCCTTAGCCTTAAGAAGATCTATTGTTGCGTTTAAGGTACCCCCAGTGGCTAACATGGGGTCAACAATCAATGCTGTACGCACTTCGATATCACCAACGACTTTGTCAAAGTAAGCCACCGGCTGGAGAGTTTCTTCGTCACGGTATAAGCCTACAACGCTTATTTTTGCATTGGGAACAAGCCTGAGAACACCATCTAACATACCTAAGCCAGCCCTAAGAATCGGGACTACAGTAATCTTTTTCCCCTTGATATGCTCGATGTTGATTGGGTCACCATTCCAACCTTCAATTTGCACCTTCTCAACCGATATATCTCGCGTCGCCTCATAGGTAAGTAAGTTAGCCACTTCACTAGCAAGTTCACGAAAGTCTTTACTGCTGATACCAGAGGCTCTCATTAAACCCATCTTATGCTGTACCAAAGGGTGCTTTATTTCATATACAGACATGTCAGCCTCACTTTTTTATTTAATATTGTATTTTGTCAAATTAACACACGCTTTTGCTTTGTATAAAACCAAATACGCTCGTAAGTTCAACCCATCACAGCCAGACTACTTCAAATTTGAGGTCTGCTGTATTAATCGTCCAGCCATTTTATATTTTTATAATTAAAACCCGCAGAAATAGTTGGTTTTACTACCTCAAAATAAGGAGACAAGTCAAAGTCTCGCGGTGTGTAATGACTGTAATGACGAGGAGTTAGCCCTTTTCTTTTTCGTGATAAATAGTGGATAAAACTCGTCTTTTGTCCCGAGTCATTAGGGTTTAACCGAGGTTCAATTTCGTCTGCTTGCAGCGGTAGTATAGGATATTTTATTGATTGGAACGCCTGAGCCACTAGGGTTGAGCATATTGCTTTGGTTGGGTCACCGCTGCCGAATTCTAATAAGCTGCGTCGGAAACGTTGAGGAACCGGTGGGGTAGGAAGCAAATAACGCGCTAAATCAATAATATTTCGTTTATCGTACTGATGGCCTATCCGCGATGTAACAAAATCAATAATAGTTTGAGTATCTAACTCTGTTAGCGAGACTGCTCGACAAATTCTTAAATTAAAACCCTCATATTTGTCTAATGGCACAGTAATTACACCATCAATTAAATCAGCTTCAAGCAGCGGATTTAAAGACTCATGCTGACCGATATAAACACAAACGTGTGACCATGTGGATTGAGTTAGATACTTAATCGCTGAGCTAATTCGGCTATTTCCTTCAACTAAAAGTAAATCCCCTGGCTTAAGTGCTGCAGATAATTGCGTCTTACTCAAGGTGCTGAAAGTACGATATTCAGGGCGTGGTTTAGATAAAAATGCGGCGAGTTTTTCGCCCAGTGTCTGTCTCATTTTTTTGCGTTAATTAAGTATTTTTGCAATAGGCTGGTAAATACTTTTTGCTCTTTTTCATCAAATACCGAGACGATTCGCTGCTGTGCTTTGACATGCTCAACGATTACTTCTTCAATTAACGTTAAACCCTTTTTAGTCAAAGCTACGCTGACGCTTCTTTTATCTTCCTTTTTAGATTTTCGTTTAACAAAGCCTTTTTTTTCTAACTTATCAATGCGAGTGGTCATAGTACCTGAGGTTATCAACATCTGTTTTAATAATTGCCCAGGTGAGAGCGAGTGGGGAGGGCCCGCTCGTAATAGTGTAGCAAGCACGTCAAAGCTGGCATCGCTAAGCTTGTATGTTTTGAAGGTAGTGTTGAGCTCTTCGTTAACTAACTTTGTTACTTGCTGGAGCCTTGCCGTTAAACCCATGGGGGTGGTATTTAGATCAGGTATTTGTTTTGCCCACTGTTTAATCGTCTTGTCTACGCCATCCATTATTACAACTCAAGTGTAAAATATGAAAACAACATACCTCAAAATTTATCTTCACGTCAAGATGACAGCAATTATAAGCAGTGAAATAACAGAACAACAATCGTATAAATATTTGATTTCACCCATATTAATTATGTCTTTCAGGGGATCTGTCTTGACATCAAGATAGTCGCTCGTTATCATGCCGAAATAAATTTATACCAAAATTATTGATGTTACTTGCATGTTTTATCTCTGCGCAAGTGAATTAAACAAAGGTTAGCTTTAATTCTATGAAAGATACCAAGATAAAGCCCAAAAACAGACGGCTCAAAAGTAAAATACCCGAGAAGCAAGCACGCTTAATTGCTTTTATTATGGTGCTTCCCGTATTTTTCATATTGAGTTATAAAGTAACAAGCTATTTAGCAGGTAAATCTGTCTCCGCGCAGCAATTTGTAGATTTGCAGCAAGGTGAGCAAATTCATGCGGGCTTTCGGCGGGCTCATGCCAAGGGTATATGTGTTACTGGTACCTTTGAATCAAGTGGTGCGTTGAATGGCTATTCGACAGCAATGGTCTTTGATGAGGGCAGTTATCCGATTGTTGGACGCTTTTCTACTGCTGGTAGTAATCCTACTGCACCCGATCTTGCTTCACCAGTTCGAAGTTTAGCCTTTGTGATGTCAGGCGGTGTTGATGGTAGCCAGAATGCTGAGTGGCGAATTGCGATGAACACCCCTCCAGTAATGGCCGTTGGTACTCCGGGGGACTTTTACGCCCAGCTACAGGCGCTCAGTCCAGACCCCGTTACTAAAGAGAGAGATCCTGCTAAAATTCAAGCTTTTTTTGCGCAGCATCCTGAAAGTAAAGCATTTTTAGATTGGAGATCACGCTATGTTCCCGCCGATAGTTTCGCGGGCGAACGCTATCATAGTATTAATGCGTTTTACTTAGTAGACGAAAAGAAGCAGAAACAGGCAGTGCGCTTCCAAGCGGTTCCGCTTTTGGATAGTTCAGAGATACCGAGCTTAGACAATGAAAACCCAGACGCCTTACAAGTTCAACTAGAGCAGATATTCAATCAATATCCAATTAAGTTTAACCTCGTTTTCACACTGGCCGACAGTAGCGATGATGAAAACGACCCAACAATTATGTGGCCAAGTGAACGTCGTAATATTAGTGCTGGAACCTTAGTAATAAATTCACTTACAAGCGAAGAAATAGGGCAGTGTGCTAATCTCAATTTTGATCCTTTAGTGTTACCTGAAGGTGTCGCTGCAACTGCCGATCCGATACTGCGGGCACGGTCAGCGGCGTATGCTGAATCATTTCGTCGCAGGGCTATGGAAGTACTGTTAGGTAAAGATGAAAAGTAAGCATAGCTTACATAAATGGTTTAATTAAGGACGCAATAATGAGTGAACAAAAAACAATTAAGTATTATCCGGCTCGAAGTCGCTTATTGCACTGGAGCATGGCTATCTTAATTGTCAGCATGTTATTTGTAGGATTATCGATGGTACAAAGCTTAGCAGTGTGGCAGCCCGTCGCGTTGAGCTTACATAAGTCATTTGGTGTATTGTTATTATTGATGGTGTTAGTGCGTTTGTTAAACAAATATCTTACACCCAGACCTCGATTACCAAAGAAGATGTCTAGCTTGCAAAAACGAGCGGCTAACTTAAGCCATATAGCATTGTATGCGGCAATGATATTGATGCCTTTATCAGGATGGTTGATGCAAAGTGCTGACGGGCGTGCTGTAAATGTATTCGGGTTATTTACTCTACCTAGTTTAATAGAGCAAAATATAAAGGCGTACTCAATTTTCAGAGAATTCCATGGCTATATGGCGTGGCTGCTAATTGCTACCATTTCAATTCACGTACTCGGCGCGCTATACCATGGTTTGATTCGCCAAGATCGCGTCTTAGCCTCGATGCTTTACAGTAAAAAACCTAAAAAATAAGAGTCTTTAATTGATAGGAAAGCACCAATACACTAACTAGGCTTGCTTTTGCTTTGCTTGTTGTTCTTTGTCTTCTCTTTCTTCTAACTTCTTAAACTTCACTATATCAGCACCTAATGAACGCTCAACAGTCTTACGACCTAAGTATGCAACAGGTGAATAAGGATATTTTCTTTTGAAGAGTTTTTTCAAAAATTGTAATTTCATAATGGTGAATTTGCTTCCTATTAATGCTTTTAAGAGACCATGATATTACACTACTTTTATCTTGATATCAAGAGAGGTGACCTTCCAATCCTTTTTCAGCTCAGTAAATATAAAGCCTTCATCTGGTTGAACAGTTTGTAAATTTGATATTCAAGCTTTCATTAAGTAAAAACACATGGTAAAACTGACTCGCTTTCCAAAAATATATAAGCAAAATTAGAGCCAACATTTCGAATTTTCAATTTATTTTATGTACGAACTGCCTTAAATGATAAGGTGCTAAAGACAAGAAGTAACCAGATAAATCGATAAATAGTTATTTCATAAAACATCATTTTGTATAATACTCTTGTGCGTTATAAATATGCTATCAGTTCGATAATTAGAAGGCCGACTGCGACATGATCAAGATTTTAGTAGTAGATGACCATGAACTCGTTAGGACAGGGATTAGTCGAATACTTAACGACGTTAAAGACTTTAAAGTAGTGGCGGAGGCTAACTGCGGCGAAGATGCTGTGGCGTATTGTAGAAAGGAAACTCCTGACATTGTGTTGATGGATGTAGGAATGCCGGGTATTGGTGGGTTAGAAGCAACCAAGAAAATTCTTCGGGTATGTGATGGTACACGTGTTATCTGTCTTTCTATGCATAAAGAAAACCCAATACCAGCAAAAATTATGCAAGCGGGTGCTTATGGCTTTTTAACAAAAGATGCTGAGCACAGTGAAATGATTGATGCTATTTATAAAGTAGCAAGTGGCCAAAAATATTTATCGCCAGAGATTGCTCAAAAAATTGCAATTGGGTCTTTAGATCTTAGTCAAACAAATCCATTTGAGATCCTCACTGAACGCGAGCTAGAGATTACCATGATGATTACTCGTGGCATTAAGGTAACTGACATAGCGAAAACACTCAGCCTTAGTGCTAAAACGGTAAATACCTATCGCTACCGTACCTTCGACAAACTTAACGTCCAATCTGACGTAGAATTGACTCATCTGGCTTTGCGCCACAACTTAATTCAATCAACAGCCTAATTATTGCTGGTATGGATGATTTGAAAACAAGCTTTGATTCACAGCAATTTCTCAAGAACGTCGCCTCCAAACCTGGCGTTTACCGTATGTATAATGCGGTTAAGGATGTAATTTATGTGGGTAAAGCTAAAAACCTAAAAAAGCGCCTCACTAGTTATTTTCGTACTACGGTAGACAGCGTCAAAACACAATCTTTGGTATCACACATTGCTGATATCGATGTAACACTTGTCAGTAGCGAGACTGAAGCCTTCTTGCTTGAAAACAATTATATTAAAAAATATCGTCCACGGTACAATGTTGTACTGCGAGACGATAAATCCTATCCCTTTATATTTTTGTCAGAGCATAAACACCCTAGACTCGACTTTCACCGCGGTACTAAAAAGGCAAAAGGTCAATATTTTGGTCCTTATCCCAGTGCTTGGTCGGTGCGCGAGAGTTTGCGCTCGATGCAACGCCTCTTTCCTGTAAGGCAATGCGATGATAGTTATTATCGCAATCGTTCACGCCCTTGTTTGCAGTATCAACTTGAACGTTGCGCTGCACCATGCGTCAAGGGTTATATCAGTGATGTAGACTATCAAGAACAAGTGGATTTAGCCGTACTGTTTTTGAAAGGAAAAAACAGTCAGGTCATTCAGTCTTTAGTCGCTAAAATGGAGAAGGCGAGTGAAGCTTTAAATTTTGAGGCTGCAGCAAGGTATCGCGATCAGATTAGTGCTTTAAGAAAGGTACAAGAACAGCAATTAATAAGCGGTAAACAGGAAGAAATGGATGTGTTTGGCTTCTCGTTTAAACATGGCATTGCATGCGTATATGGTATGTTCATTCGTGATAATCAATTACTGGGCAGCAAATCATTTTTTCCTAAAATCCCAAAGGGCGCGACTTCCGAAGAGATTTTGCAATCTTTTTTGTTGCAGTTTTATTTAGCCGGCAACAAATTAATACCAAAGCAGGTTGTTATTCCTATTAAGTTTCCTGAAATGGAAGAAATTGAAAAGGTATTGTCAATTGAAGCGGCAAGAAAGATTCAGTTTTATGAGGGAATTCGAGATGAAAAACGCAAATATCTAAAACTTGCTAATAGTAATGCTGAAAACGCATTAGAAACACAGCAAAATCAACAAAAATCAATGTTTGCTCGATTCAACGATCTAGAGTCACTGTTATCTACCGACACACCAATTAAACGTATGGAATGTTTTGACATTTCCCATACTTCGGGCGAACAAACGGTAGCTTCGTGCGTTGTATTTGACCGCAATGGGCCGCTAAAATCAGATTATCGCCGCTTTAACATCGACGGTATAACGGGTGGGGACGATTATGCCGCAATGGCACAAGCTTTGAAACGCCGATACAAAAAACCAAATGCTGATGCCAAAATGCCTGATCTGTTGTTAATTGACGGCGGGAAAGGGCAGTTAACTCAGGCTGAGAAACATTTTGAAGATTGGCCAGCTGAATTTGTACCTTTAATGGTTGGTGTGGCAAAAGGTACAACGCGGAAACCGGGCTTAGAAACCCTAATAATTGCTCATACTCGTGAAACAATTCCGGTGCAGCCTGATGCACCCGGCCTGCATCTTGTTCAGCATATTCGAGATGAGTCACATCGCTTTGCAATAAGCGGTCATCGAAACAGACGCCAAAAAGCTAAGCAAACTTCTGTATTGCAAGATATCCCGGGGATAGGAGCAAAGCGCCGCCAGTCATTGCTGAAGTACACGGGTGGTATTCAAGGTTTAAAGAAAGCCAGTAGGGACGAAATTGCAAAAGTGCCTGGGATTAGTGAAGATTTAGCAGAAACGATTTATGATTACTTACACGGATAGGCAATGGTTCTGTTATCATTTGCATATTATAGACAATTAATAAGAATTAGACTCGTATAAAATGTGGACTGTACCCAATATTATTACCCTTTTGAGGGTTTTACTCATTCCGATATTTGTATCCATTTATTTTTTAGACTGGAAATGGGCACAACAGCTTGGCGCTTTCGTTTTTTGGTTTGCCGCGATAACTGACTGGGTTGATGGTTATCTAGCTCGAAAATTAGAACAGTCCAGTGCTTTCGGTGCTTTTCTTGACCCCGTTGCAGATAAACTAATTGTGGCAGCCGCCTTAATAATGATCACTCACACTTATGCCAATCTATGGATTACTGTGCCAGCGATTATATTGCTCATGCGTGAAATTTTTGTATCGGCCTTGCGTGAGTGGATGAGCAAAATGGGTGAGTCAGACTCTGTTGCTGTCAACTTTTTAGGTAAAGCTAAAACTATGACACAAATGCTTGCCCTGATTGGTTTGCTCTCTGGCTTAGAGACCTTTATGGGGATTCCTATCTATTGGGTTACGCTTGGTTATATCCTACTGTGGGTTGCAGCGGTACTGTCGCTATGGTCTATGGTGGTTTATGCTAAAGCTGGTTGGAAGACGCTCTCACAGCATTAGTTTGCAATTGTTGAAGTTTAAATGAACCGTTTTGACCGGAGTTGTTCAAATTTTAGCTGAACGGTTTATTTACAGTGTATTTGTGGTTGACACCATTTGTTTTGCAGGTAGAATGCACCGCACATTTCAGAGCGGGAATAGCTCAGTTGGTAGAGCACGACCTTGCCAAGGTCGGGGTCGCGAGTTCGAATCTCGTTTCCCGCTCCAATCTTTTATTTGGTTGTACTGAAATGTTTGCTTTCCAAAAAAGTAGCAAATGAGAAGCAAGGTTACGGCGGAATGGCAGAATGGCTATGCAGCGGATTGCAAATCCGTGGATCTCGGTTCGACTCCGGGTTCCGCCTCCATAACGCGTTATTAGTGCCCGGGTGGTGAAATTGGTAGACACAAGGGATTTAAAATCCCTCGCTCGTAAGAGTGTGCCGGTTCAAGTCCGGCCCCGGGCACCATTCTCGTTTTGCATACTTATGTTATTTTCTATCTAGTTTACATTTCATAATAGTTCCAACCTTCCATACATTTACCAATATGTCCTGATAGTGTAACCTTTTGTATCTACTATTATTACTGGCCATTATTCCGTGATCACATCTGAAATTTCTGCCTCTGATTTATTGGCTGCCTTGTCTGTTAAAACAAAGACAACAGAAACCACAACGCCCAAAGTCCTTTTTACAACTATGAGTGGCGCAACGCTCGCTAAACCTGATACTAATGCTGAAAAACTTGTCTATGTTCCGCAGTCACTATTGTTTGATTTTCAAAAAGTCATATGCGACCAAGACGCTAAATTGGCGAATATGATGCCAACTTCGTCATTCTTTGAACGAAAGGTAAGAGAGTTAGGGATTAATCAGGGCGATTCACTGGTGATTTATGATGACTTTGGCAACTTCTGTGCATCAAGAGTTTGGTTCATGTTTAAAGCAATGGGACATGACAACGTTAAGGTCCTAAGCGGAGGTTTGCCGCAATGGTTAGCCATGAATTTTCCGGTTCAAGCGAATTTAACATCTGCATCCGTAATGGGCGATTTCATAGCAAAGCCGGATAAAAATTATCAGTTTGTTGACTGTGAATTTATTGCATCTAATGTATTTACTAATAATGGTGAAAAATTCACTTTGTTGGATGCTCGCAGTTCACAACGTTTTAGTGCGCAAGAAGCTGAAGTCAGGCCAAATCTGCGAAGTGGACACATCCCAAATTCTGTAAATGTATATTATAAAGACATACAAAATGAAATTAGCAGTTTTGCTGATTTTGATTATTTGCGGGAGGCATTTCAGCGCGCAACAGGTAAACTAGACTTGGGTGCGCTCGCTTTTAGCTGTGGCAGTGGCGTTACAGCCTGTATCCTAGCGCAAGCAGCTGATGCATTAGGTTATCGTCCGCTGTATGTATACGACGGCTCCTGGTCTGATTGGGGAGCAAGATCTGAGCTCCCTTTGGAAACTGGGCATAGCCGTGGAGATTAGCTTGGGAGTATGGTTCACTATTGCGGTGATGCATGCTTTTGCTGTTGCTAGTCCTGGACCTGACTTTGCTGTTGTGATGAAACAAAGTCTCCAGCAAGGTCGCAGTGCTGGAGTTATTACCAGCATTGGAGTGGGAGTAGGGATCTTACTTCATGTTGCCTATTCCATCTTAGGTGTAAGCATTTTAATTAAAGCAACGCCGTGGCTGTATCAAGGCTTAATCTATGCGGCCGCTTTATATTTAGTTTGGATGGGTTTAAGCGGCCTTCGTAGCCCGGCAAAGACAATTAACTCAGAACAATCAAATGCAAAAGAACAATCACTAACAAAAGCGTTTATTATTGGCTTTGTTACCAATGGCCTGAACCCCAAAGCGACCTTGTTTTTTCTAACGTTATATACACTTGCTATCCCCGCAAACACAACTTTGTTCGCTAAGAGCGTTTATGGTGCTTATTTAGCCTGTGCTACAGCTGCATGGTTTATATTAGTCAGTGTGATGGTAAGCCATCGCCGAATACGACAAGCGTATTTGAAAAAGGGCTTCTTATTTGACCGAATTATGGGAGCAGTCCTTATTGTGATGGCGATAATATTGGTCGTAACTCAATGAATAATGTTAATATCTATCACAAGCCCTCATGGAAAAAACTTAAGGTATATCGTTTTAAATGAAAGACCAAGCCCACATTCAACGTATGTTGAACAAAGAGTATGAACTTGATGTAAAGCAGGTCTTAGTGCAGGCGCGTGAACTAAGTTCACAGAATAACTGGATATTAGTGGTTGGTATTTTAATACTGATAGCGGTTGCGATGACCATGGGTTTCATATTTATTTCTGTATTTGACATTAGTGGTCCTGAATCAGTACAAAATTTGAGCCACACAGAAAACGCTATTGCGAGTTTAGTAATTAATGTCGTGCTTGCTCCTATTTTTGCTGGTCTCAGTATGCTGGCGATAACCACGGCAAGAGGTCTACAAGCCAAAGCAGTAAATGTTTTTGCTTATATAAGTTATGTACTGCCGTTAGGTGTGGCGACACTGTTGGTTTCTATTGCAATGGATATAGGGATGCTTCTGTTGGTGCTTCCTGCTTTTTATGTGTTTATGGCAACTACTTTTTCCTTACCCTTAATCGTCGATAAAGGCTTAAGTCCAGTATCGGCCATTTTGCTATCAATCCGGATGGTAAACGCCTATTTGTTTCCAATCACTATCATATTTTTAATATTTGTTGCTTTAATGGTAGGCGTCATACTGACCTTCGGCTTTGCATACATATGGGTTGGGCCATACTTCTTTAATGTAAGAGCAGCGTTATATACAGCTTTATTTTGTAGCAATAAAGAAGATGAAGTTGAAGAGCAAAAGGACCCGGGAGTATTTAATGCATAAGATGAAAATTATTACTCTGACCTTGCTGAGTATATTGATAGTCGTAGGTACTCTTTTCTTTGCTCAGCAATCCCCATCTATCGTGACCGACCTACCAGTAGTGGAAAATGCCTCAGAGCCCGTTCCCGATTTTGCTGATATAGAGAACGTAAGCGATAAAAAAGAAGCTTTTTTTGATTATCTACGACCGGCGGTCGAGGCGCAAAACGAGTATCTTTTAAACTTACGTAACTATCTGCAAGGTCTAAGAGCTAAAGCCGTTGCCAACGAACCCTTAAATGACGAGCAACAAGAAGAGCTTGAATGGCTTTTAAAAGAGTATCGCGTTGATGCTGATCAAGAGCTAATTGCCATATTTGACGCATTATTGCGTAGAATAGACGTAATACCAATAGAGTTGGTGTTAGTGCAGAGCGCAAATGAATCAGCGTGGGGGACCAGTCGTTTTGCTCGAGAAGGTTATAATTTCTTTGGAGTTTGGTGTTTTGTAGAAGGTTGCGGTTTTGTTCCCAATCGTCGTAATGAAGGCGCCGCTCATGAGGTTGCTAAATACGATGACCTTTCTAGAGCAGTATATTCTTACATGAGAAATCTTAATCGCCATCCTGCTTACAAAGAGCTGCGAGCGATTCGAACGCGCTTACGCGCAAACCAGCAAGAAATTACTGCGATGAAGCTTGCTGAAGGGTTGCTGCGTTACTCAGAGCGAGGTCATGAATATGTAGATGAGTTACAACAAATGATAAGAATTAACCAGGAGCTAATTTAAACGTGAAGCAGTACTTAATTTTATCAGGCTTAATCATAACCAGCCTTATTATATTGCCCAAACCAACGCAAGCAGAAGAAATTCAAGTTAGTTATAAAACTTTTTATTCTCATGTTCGCAAAATTGATAATGAAGATACACAAGCTTTGCAGTTTGCATTTGGCTTTATTCATGTCACCACAGGGCGCTTATGTAAGATAAACGCTGCCCGTATTAGCACACAAAAACAACAGATTCCACTGGATGTGAGCGCAGAAAATAGATTTACAGTGCCCTCAGAACGGGCATTAAGTATGGCCGATGCTTCTATCATCATAGATGTGACTGAGCCGAGTAATCAGTGTGATATTTCGGTGCAGTTGGAGACTAAGCCTGAATATTTGAAACGTTATTACAGTTTCGAAGATTTAACCTTTATTCACGAACAGTATGAAGCCTTCTTTAGTGAAATGGGTAGCTTTATGTCGTTCATGATGCCCTCGGTCAACGGTTTGGTGATTCAGTTCGAAGACCAAAGCCTTACCACAACGATGGCCAATGGTTATCAAATCACCCAAGGCAGCCTGACATTAGATGAGGCGTTCTTTGAACGTAAAAAGCCTCTTAACTTACCAGTTGTTCCGTTACGCATAACGGCGCTAGCCACTAATTAAGCTAGCGTTCTCGTTTTTTGATGTTTAATTGATAGGCTATCTGCTGGGCTAAGCGCTGAACGCTTTTACTGCCATTTTCAGCTAATTCACCAGCTCGGTGAAACTCAAGTAAACCAACATCTCTTAGTTGTGGTTCAATTAAAATATCGGGAGGGTCGCCAGCAAGTCTGGAGCGCGTTACTCTAGCTTGTAAAATCTCTAATGAGCTACTCATTACCCCCATGATACCTGGCGGTGTTTTTTTATTCGGGCTTGTTGGAGGTGAAAACCACTGCTTCATAAAACCATTTGCAGCTTTGCCAATTAATTCATCTGTTTTCTTCTGGGAGGCTATATGTTCTTTTTCATATTTTTGTATTAATTGTGGTCGAAAATCTGCGCTTAGATTCACTGCAATGACAAAATCAGCGCCTAATTGTCTACACTGATTAACTGGAACTGGATTGACGACCGCGCCATCAACTAACCATCTTCCTTGGTGCTCAATAGGCGAGAATAGAGCAGGGATGGCACATGAAGCTCGGATAGCATCATTGATTTCGCCTTTGTTAAAAACCACCTCTTTGCCTGAATAGAGATCGGTAGCAACAGCCGTAAATGGTTTATTCATTTGTTCAAAACTAGGTGCGCAGAATTCCTTGCGATGCTTATCAAAGACTTTTTGTCCACTTGCAAGGCCACCACGTTTAAAACCAATACCCAGCAGACTAAATACTTGCCATTCGGTAAGGCTATTGGCCCAAGTTTCTAATTCATCTAACTTACCGCTAGCATAAGCTGAGCCGACATAGGCCCCTATAGAACAGCCTGCAACAACATCTATCTCTACGCCTAAGTCCTCAAGCGCCCGTATTATGCCAATGTGCGCCCAACCACGCGCAGCACCTGCACCTAGTGCCAAGCCAATTTTCACACCTACTCCTTAACAATCAAAACACTGATATCCCTTATTGTATCAGTGCTTTAATATTTAAGATTTGTTTTATTGAACTTGTGGCTTAATTACTAGCGTATCACAGTTTACTTTATCGATAATATGTTCAGCGGTATTACCTAATAGGGCGGCAGATATACCGCGACGACCAACAGAGCCTAATACCAGAAGCTCAGCATCTAGCTCTTCGCAAATAAGGGGGACAATATCTTCAGGTAATCCCTCTCTGACGAATTGATGCTCACTTGCTATTTCGAATTGCACACCAATTTCAGCAATATCTCGTATATGCTTGTCTTCTATATCCTGATTATAAGCTTGTGCATTAAAGCTTGGAACTTCAACGGCAACATGGATAGGAGCCCCTGCAAAGGTATTTGCAAGATGAACCTTACCACTTACAAGCTTGGCTAAGTCAATACTGATTTGTGTAACGCGTTCGCTAAGTAGATTATGAGCTTTATCATTTGCGTCTATACTAATGGCTGCAACAATATTGCCATTTTCAGGCCACTCATGTTGTTTTACCATCAGCACATTCATTGGACTATTTCGCAATAAGTTCCAATCATTAGGCGTAAATAGCTTTTGTGCAAACTTCGTGTGCTCTTTTGCACTTTTAATAATTAAATCACAATGTTCGTGAGTTGCTACATCAATAATGCCGCGATATAAAGATTTGTGCCATACCGCTTTATGCTCAACTTCGACATCTTTGCATTTTTCGATACAGACTTGCATTGCCTTTTGTTGGCCGTTTAATAGTGCAGCTTTCATATCTACGCGCTGCTCAGTGGTCAAAAAGTTCGTCATGTCGTAAGTTTCGTCATATATACAACTAACAAGGAGTAAACTTGCTTTCATCTTTTGTGCTAAAAAACAGGCGCGATCAAAAGCGGGTTGATGTTCGTGATAGGGGTCGAATACAACTAAAATACGTGAACAATTTATCATTATTTTCTCCAACATTATGACTATATACAGTATAAAAAAGGTGGCTTACATATGCATGCAACCACCTTGTGCTGGATCAATTTATTGTTTAATAAAACTAATTAGTTGCGCAAAACGCTATTTCATTCTCAGGCATACGTTGTTTAACGCCTTCAAAGTTTATAATTGTGATTAATTTACCGTCTACCTTAATCAGTTCTTCTTTTTGGAAGCGTGTGAGTAATCGACTGATTGTTTCAACTGTAAGGCCAAGATAATTCCCAATTTCGTTACGGGTCATTGATAAGTTAAATTGCTTGGATGAATATCCACGCTCATCAAAACGTTGTGATAGGTGACTGATAAAGTGCAATAAACGCTCTTCTGCGCTGCGTTTGCTCAGCAACATGATTAAATCATGATCATGTTTGATTTCAGCACTCATAAAACGCATTATTTGCTTGCGAAGTGCAGGGTAGTTATCTGATACAGCTTCAAGTGTGTCATAAGGCAGCTCACACACCATTGCGGTCTCTAATGCTTGAGTGTAACTTTGATGAACTTGGTCTTTTAGAGCGTCAAAACCAATAATATCGCCAGGAAAGTGAAAGCCAGTGATTTGTTCAACTCCGTCTTTATCGCTGATATAAGTCTTAAATGAGCCTGAACGAACTGCATATAAAGAGTGAAAGGGCTGACCTGCACGAACTAATTTGTCATGCTTATGTAGGGGCTTTTTTCTTTCAATTATGTCGTCAAGGGATTCAAGCTCGGATTTTTTAAGGCTTACGGGAAGGCATAGGTGGCTGAAACTACAGCTCTGACAATGGATTGAAAGTTCTTGACCGTTTGCCATATCACACTCCTTTTTATTTTTAGATCACTTTTATACCTTGAAATATTGGCAAAAGCAAAAAAATCGCAAACGTAAATAAAATAAGGGCTATAAGGGTTCTTAACATTGGATGCTGAAAAATAGGGACTAAAAAACTGGCCCCTAAACTGGTTGCGATTAATGCTGGAAAAGTACCAAGTCCAAACATCAACATAAACAAAGCGCCAGACGTTGCGCTTGTGCTTGCTAAAGACCAAGTTAATGCAGAATAAACTAGACCACAAGGCAACCATCCCCATATCGCTCCATAGCCTATTGCATATCCAGGGTGTTTAAAAGGGATCAGCTTTTTAGAATAAGGTTGAATACGACGCCACAAATAACCACCCATTCTTTCTAAAGCAGATAAACCTTTCCACCAATCACTTATATAAAGCGCAAGTAAAATTAAGAAACTGGCACTGATAATGTTCAATATAGGAAGTGTAGTTGCAATACTGCTACTCGTAATGGACCCTATATATCCAGTTATCGCTCCTGCGATGGTATAAGAAGATATGCGCCCAAAATTGTAAGCCAATATATAGCCGGTAGGAGAGGCGTCTTTTGGAATCGCAAATGAAAATGCACTGGCAATACCCCCACACATTCCTATGCAATGGACTCCGCCCGCCAAGCCTATTAAAAAAGCAGTAATAAGGTTAAGGTCGCTCATTAGGCTCAATTAAGTTATCAACTTCTTTTTTAGTATCTGCCGCTTCGGCTTCAGGTGCTTTGTCATGATGATTATCGGCCTTATTTGTATGCGATTCTTTTTTTAAATCGTCATCAAATAAGATGCTATATCCTTGGCGTTCTAAATCATCAAATTGATTTGATTTTACCGCCCAAAAAAACACACCTATTGCAATACACACAATCAATACTGCCAGCGGTATCAACACATAAATAATACTCATAACACTCTCTTTAACGCATTAAGCGCGTGGAGTTATACACAACAATAATCGAGCTAAGTGACATTCCAAGAGCTGCCTGCCAAGGTGTTAAGACACCGCTAACAGCAAAAGGAAGCACCGTTAAATTATACCCTAATGCCCAAGCAATATTCTGTTTAATCTTGCGCTTTGTGCGGTGGGCCATATTCACTACGTCAGTTAAAGACGTTAGTTTAGGGTTGAGTAATACAATATCTGCCGCATTCTTTGCTAAATCTGATGCATTACCTACCGCGACAGACACATCTGCCGCTGCTAATACTGGTGCATCGTTGATGCCATCACCCAACATCAGAATGGACTTATTCAATGCTTGTTGTGATTTAATAAATACTAACTTAGCCTCTGGCGTGCAGCCGCCCATGGCAGTGTCTATTTTTAAGACTTTTGCTACCGCCTCCACATTGCCCTGGTCATCGCCACTTAAGATTGCTAACTCATACTCTTTAAGTTCAGAGATAACCTGTGCAACATCATCTTTAATGGTATCGGTAATCCAAAAAGCAGCAACTACCTTACCATCAAGAGCCATTAATACATTAGCTCCCGCCCACTGCGGCATATCATCTTGTCCAGTACTAGATAAAACGAATTTTTTCGAGCCAATAAGACATGGAACATTATTAACGAGTGAGCTAATTCCGCGTCCAATTTCAACAGTATAATCCTGCAAGGTAAAACCGTATTGTGAATAAGGCTCACTGAAAGCTTTTGCTATTGGATGCTCAGAGCGAGATTCAAGAGCATTTGCAAGTGCAAGTATGTAATCAACATCACTGGCTTTATGGCTATCAACATTATCAATACGCAATGTCTTTTCGTTTAATACCTGATGGCTAATTGAAAACTCTCCGCGAGTTAATGTTCCGGTCTTATCAAAAATAATATCGCTTGCATAGGTTACCTGCTCTAGGGCATCAGCACGTTTCAATAAAATACCAAGTTTGTTTAGTTTCGCCATTGCACACGTTAAGGCTGAAGGTGTAGCAAGACCAAGCGCACAAGGGCAGGTGGCTATTAATACAGAAATTGTAATCCAAAAAGCATGTGGGTCGTTTTGAGACCACCAATACCAATACGTTAACGCACTGATGATTAAGACAGCTGTGACAAAATAGCGCGAGAGTTTGTCAGCAATAAGTGCAACTTTGGGCTTACTAGACATTGCAACTTCTTGTAAGCGCAAAATTTGATTCATCATGGCGTGCTTCAAACTACTACTTACTTCGAGGGTCAAACTGCCTTGCTGATTTAATGAGCCGGCAAAGACGCGCTCATTTGCGCTTTTACGCACTGGCTCAAACTCTCCGGTTAACATCGACTCATCAACAGTTGAATTGCCTTCAAGCACAATGCCATCAATAGGAATACTCTCGCCAGCTTTGACCAGGACTTTGTCGCCTGTAATTAACTGTTTAGCAAGTACTGAAACCCATTCACTATTTTGCCAACGTGCAGCCGTGACTGGAATCAGTTTGAGCATATTAGATGAAATTTCAGATGCACGATGACGAGAACGATGCTCAAGAAAGCGGCTAGTTAACAAAAAGAAGATAAACATACATATGGATTCAAAATAAACCTCACCGGTATTTTGATTTACTGCTAATACTCCTGCTACATAAGTGGCGATAATCGCAATACTGACCGGTACATCCATATTCACAGTCTTTGCTTGTAGTGCTTTGAGTGCACTTATATAGAATATGCTACCAGAATAAAGCACAACTGGAGTAGTAAGTAGCAGGCTGATGGCATTAAAAAACTCAATTGCCTCTTGGTCGATATTGCCGAAGATATCAAAATATTGCCCCATTGCGAGCATCATAACTTGCATAGTCATAATGCCTGCTAAGCCTACTTTCTTTAAATAGCTTTTTTGTTCTTTTTTAAATGAGGCTTCATGCTTGTCTGGTTGAAAGGGCAGTGATTCATAGCCAATTGACTTCATTCGGCCTAACACACCTGATAGCTTAACTTGTGCATCATCCCAAGTGATTAATGCACGTCGCGCAGACACATTGACTGAAATTTGTTTAATGCCCTTTAACTTCGCCAACTGTTTTTCTATTAGCCAACCGCATGCGGCGCAGGTGATTCCTTCTACAGTAAGCTGAATTTGCTTATCTTTACCTTGGTCAAACACAAATTCTTCTTGAAGCTCAGGTTCATCATAGACATGAAGCTTCGACATAGTATTATCAAGCGCGGCATCTCCCTTTGCGGCAGGCTCTGTTCTAAATTCATAATAACTTTCTAGGCCATTTTCAACAATGGCGCTTGCAACGGCTTGGCAGCCCGGGCAGCACATATAGTGACGCTGTCCTAAAACAGTGGCAGGATAACGTTCCCCCTCAGAGTTAGGTAAGCCGCAATGATAGCAGCCACCTTCTTGAATAATTATGCTCATTATGGATTAAACTTGAAGGCCTTTGCTTGTGGCAAATTGACAGTATCTTGAATCTTCCAATTCTCATCAAGGGGCATTAATCTTAATCGCCACTTCCCCTGAATTGGATTATCGACATTGCTGCGATATATACCAGACGCATCTCGCGTTAATAAAACATCAAAATCTCTATCAGCTAAGGTAACGTGAAAAAAGTCCAGTTTTAAGGCTTCACCACTCGCTGGTGGGTTAGTTAGAAACTCAAGAGCAATGCTTCCTTGTTGCACATCTAATTGAGTCGTAATACCCATTTCAACGGCTCGTTCGATTTTGTCTAATCGAGCGTTAATTGCCCGACCTTCTTTGTAATAGTCATCTACCACCAATGAATTGGTGCCATCGTAGGCAAAACGAATAACAAAACTCCCAACGATTAGAGAAGAACAGGGGATTGCGATTAAAAACCAAGGCCAAAATTGTTTGTACCAAGGTTTAGTGTCTTTTTCTTGCATATACTACCTATTAAATGAGGCGTGAGGATGGCGTATTGACCAGTCCCAAATCTACACAAAAAAGCCCCGCAAAACGAGGCTTTTTGTCTACGTATTTACCTGCTAAGAGACAACAGTATTCACGATTATTCTTGTGACAGACTATATACGTAAGCCGCCACTACATGGACTTTATCTTCGCCTAAGGTTTTATCAAAGGCTGGCATTACACCGTTACGACCATAGTAAAGTGTTTCGGTGACTGCGCGCTCGCTGCCGCCATAAAGCCAAATGTTATCGGTAAGGTTAGGAGCACCAATCATTTGATTCCCTTTTCCTTCAATACCGTGACAAGCCGCACATGCTGCAAAGCGTGCTTTACCAGCAGTAGCGAGGCCTTGGTCAACTTCGCGTCCACTTAAGCTTAAGGTGTAAGCAACGACCTCATCAACGCCTTGTTCACCAAACGGAACTAACCAGCCTGGCATAGCACCCATACGTCCGTTAATTAAGGTTTGTTTGATTTTATCCCCGCTGCCGCCATATAACCAATCATTGTCAGTCAGGTTAGGGAAGCCACCGCGTTGTCCTCGAGCATCAGACCCATGACATTGCGCACAATTTTGTATGTATAGACGTTTGCCTACCTGCATTGCATCTTCGTTTGAAGCGAGTTGCTCAACCGGAGTCTCTGCATATGCAGCAAAAATTGGGTCAAATAACTCTTCCGCAATTTTACGCTGCATGGCATATTCAGTTAAATTACCTTGCTCTATATCTTCACGAAGTAATCTGTCTGACTCTTCTAATGAAAGTACGTGCAAGTTTGCGCTTTTCCATCCTAGTAGGCCTTTGAAACTTCCTAAGCCAGGATAAAGAATTAAGTAGATAATGCCCCATACCATGGTGAGGTAAAAGAGTATTGTCCACCAACGCGGAAGTTGATTGTTAAGCTCTTCAATGCCGTCAAAGTTGTGACCCATTGATTCGCCTTCTTCAACACCAGTTTTATTAGCTAGCGTCCATTGTAACAACCAGTAGCAACCTGCGATGGTGCCGATGGAAATTACGCTTATCCATATTGTCCAAAACATAGTCATTGTTTATGACTCCTGATCTTTCTTTGTTGACGACTGTTTTTCTTGTTCTTCATCTGCAAAGGGGAGGTTAGCGGCCTCATCAAAACTTTTTTTATTTCGACCGCTAAAAGCCCATATGAGTACACCGATAAAAGAAACAAATACGATGACAGTAAATATGCTACCAATTGTTGCCTGATCCATTACTGTAAATGTGTCCCAAGTGATTGAAGGTATGCGATGAGAGCGACCATTTCGGTTTTACCCTCAACAGCGGCTTTAGCTCCTGCAATATCTTCGTCAGTGTAAGGAACACCCAGCATACGATTAACCTCGAGCTTTTTAGCGATATGCTTGCCGCTCAATGTATTTGTTTCTAACCATGGGTACCCCGGCATGTTTGATTCAGGAACTACGTCTCTTGGGTTAATCAAATGAACACGATGCCATTCATCTGAATATCGACCACCCACACGTGCTAAATCTGGACCTGTGCGCTTAGAGCCCCATAAAAATGGACGCTCCCACACTGACTCACCTGAAACAGAGTAGTGACCATAGCGTTCTGTCTCAGCTCTAAAAGGACGAATCATTTGGCTGTGACAACCAACGCAACCTTCACGAATATAAATATCGCGACCTTCCATCTCTAGCGCAGTGTATGGGCGAAGTCCTTTAACCGGCTCAAGCACGCTTTGTTGAAACATAAGAGGTAATATCTGTGCCATCGCACCGAAGCTAATGGCAACCAAAATTAGAATCGTTAATAAGCCAACGTTCTTTTCTAAGAGTTCATGTGGATTTTTCATTTGGCAGCTCCTAATGCAAGGTCAGAATCATTTGCAACAGCTTCTTCTTCAGGGGCATAAATTGTTTTGTAGCAGTTGTAAGCCATGATAAGCATACCAGCCACAACAAACAGTCCGCCAATAAACCGAACCACATAGAAAGGTTTAGATGCTTCCAATGATTCTACAAAGGAATAGGCTAGGGTACCGTCAGCGTTGATAGCACGCCACATTAGACCCTGAAGTACACCAGATATCCACATGGCAACGATGTAAAGTACAACACCAATAGTGGCAAGCCAGAAATGCACGTTGATTAAGCGAGTGCTGTACATTTTAGGTTGATTGAACAAGATAGGAACTAAGTGATAAATAGAACCAATAGATACCATTGCAACCCACCCTAGAGCACCCGAATGAACATGACCAACGGTCCAATCTGTATAATGAGATAGTGCATTAACGGTTTTGATTGCCATCATAGGACCTTCAAAGGTCGACATTCCATAAAAGCTTAAAGATACAATTAAGAAACGAAGAATTGGGTCGGTACGAAGCTTGTGCCAAGCACCAGACAAGGTCATTATCCCATTTATCATGCCGCCCCAAGAGGGTACGAACAAGATAATTGACATAACCATACCTAAAGACTGAGTCCAATCTGGAAGGGCAGTGTAATGCAAATGGTGAGGACCAGCCCAGATGTAAAGGGATACTAGCGCCCAGAAGTGAACAATTGATAAGCGGTAAGAATACACTGGACGGCCTGCTTGCTTAGGTACGAAGTAATACATCATTCCTAAGAAACCAGCCGTCAAGAAAAATCCTACGGCGTTGTGTCCATACCACCATTGCATCATTGCATCTACTGCGCCGGCATATATTGAATACGACTTAAACATTGAAACTGGCACAGCCATGCTGTTGCCCAGATGCAATACTGCAACGGTTAACATAAAGGCACCGAGGAACCAGTTTGCTACATAAATGTGAGATGTCTTACGAATCACCAACGTGCCAAAGAAATTGATACAGTACGCGACCCAAACCAAGGTAATAAGAATATCGATTGGCCACTCAAGCTCAGCATATTCTTTTGATGACGTTAGGCCCAAAGGAAGCGTGATGACAGCAGATAATATAACCGCTTGCCAGCCCCAAAATGTGAATGCCGCTAACTTATCACTGAACAAACGCGTCTGACAGGTGCGCTGAACAATGTAATAAGATGTTGCAAATAGGGCGCAACCACCAAACGCGAATATTACTGCGTTGGTATGAAGTGGACGAAGACGAGAATAAGTAAGCCATGGAATGTCAAAATTTAATGCAGGTGCAAATAGCTGTGCGGCTAAAAGTACGCCCACTGACATTCCAACGATGCCCCATATAACCGTCATGACTGTAAACTGTCTAACTACTTTGTAGTTGTAATCAGGATGAACCTGGCTTGTTTCGCTCATAACTAAAAATTTCCGTGTATAGAAATAAAATGGAACTAAAAGAACAAGTGTTGAATGCCTCTTTATGCTAACGTCCTAGTTGAGCAGGTCGCAATCTAAGGCAGACTTGGCACTTACTGAAAAGAATAATAAAGTAGTTATATATAAAAAGATACCATATACAACTAAGGTTTGATCTTAGTCAATAAAGGAAACTTTACGGTAAATGAATTGTGAATAGAATCATAAAGAAAGGCCGCATTTTAGTCTTCATAAGCGCAGTAATTGCGGTAATTTTGGGCATATATCTAGCGAATGTTAATGACACGTTAAATGCAGGCGGTGAATGTGATATTACTCGCAATACCTGCAAGATAAACGTATTGAATAGTCAGATTAGTGTAAAATTTGAACAGCCGCCAATAACTGAAGAAGAACTCTTCTTAGAATTTGAATTTGGCAAAGGTATTATGATTGAGCAAGCTTGGATTGAAGGCGTTAATATGTATATGGGGAAAACGCCAGTATTATTCGAAGACTCCTCTAAACCACAGCGAGCAGTAACTTTTTTAGGGAGCTGCAATCTTTCCCAGATGCAGTGGCGTCTGCATCTAAATGTAAAAACGGATGATAGCCAAATGCCAACATCCGTTAGTGTCCCATTTTCAACTTTTCGCTAAACCAAGTTGCTTTGAACTGATAATTACATTTGAGATTGTAAGTAATTAGGCAAACCTAAGCGTTTAATAAGACCTATTTGCTGCTCCAACCAATACGCATGATCCATCTCAGTATCATCAAGAAGTATCAGTAGCATGTCACGGGTGACATAGTCATGCTCAATTTCGCAAATGGCAATCACCTCTTTTAGTCTAGCTGCCACTTCATACTCAACTCGGAGATCACTCGCTAACATATCAGGAACTTCTTTACCTATCTCCAAACCAGTTCGCGTAACCATGTCTGGCGTGCCACCAAGAAACAACATACGCTCAATTAGTTTAGTTGCATGGCCTTTTTCATCATCAAACTCGTGATTGATGCGCTCATAAAGTTTATTTAAACCCCAATCTAAATACATTTGTGAGTGCACAAAATATTGATCCATTGCCGCGAGCTCATAAGCTAACAGGCTATTTAATCCTTCAATGACTTTATCATTACCTTGCATTTATTAATCCTCCAGTTGAGCTTGCAAATAGTTTTCAATTCCCATTTGCTCAATTTGTAAGTGTTGGGTTTCAAGCCAGTCTAAATACTCTTCTTCATCGTCTAAAAGCTTAGATAATAAGTCGCGGCTGACATAGTCACGATACTCTTCGCAAAGGGTAATTGCTTGTTTTAGGAGTGGAATTTGAGCTGTTTGGAAAGCTGCGTCACATTTTAAGCACTCGGCCGTATCTTCACCAATGAATAGTTTTCCAAGCGCTTGTAGATTAGGTAAACCCTCTAAGAATAAAATGCGCTCTATTAATTTATCTGCCTGTTTCATATCAAGAATTGATTTCTTGTATGCCACGTCATTGAGTTTTTCTAAACCCCAGTTTTTATGCATGCGGGCATGCAAAAAATATTGATTGATGGAGGTAAGTTCTACTTTCAATATTTCATTCAAGGCTTTGATAACGGGTAAATCACCTTTCATAACTATCCTTTACATTTTCAATGTTTTGTTTATTACTCTTTGACTCGTTATTAGAGTGTAGCATCTTGCAAACTAAATAAAAATAAATTCCATGTATTTCATGTAGTTAACAAGTGTAATCATTCGTATTAAGAATGCGATTTAAGCTTACTTTAACAGAGGCAAACTAACGAGCTGCTAAATATAGCAATTATGTCTTGAGCGCTTCGCGAGCGTGGTCGTTACCATTCTTTAAAATGGCTAAACTTTCTTCAGCAAAACCTAGGCCGGCATCGGTGAAGAAGTTGAAGACCTGATCGACGCCTTTATCGAGTAAGGGCTGAACCTCATCCTCATATCGAGCAATAGCAGCAATCTTTCCTGTAAAATTTAATCCGCGTAACTGTCCGGTCACATTTGATGAATCTTCAATTGAGGGCAGCGCTAAGAGTACAAGTTTGACATCACTTATATCTAAGTTTTCCCATAAATCAATATTTTCACCGTCCCCTAAAATAGCTCGGTACCCGCTCTTGGTCATATTTTTAACTCTTTGCTCATCTGCGTCCATACCGCAAACCGCTGGACCAACAGACTTAGCGAGCGCGTGGAAAGCACCTTTACCGACTCTTCCCATACCAATGACCAACACATCAATGTCTTTAAAACTTGGGTATACATCTTCTGGTAGGGGTAAGGGCTTTTGAAATACTTTCAGAGCATGCTTTAAGCGTACATAGTGCGCATGAGAATGCTTGTACAATATACTGGTGATCACGAAAGAAAATGAAACGCTCATTGCAATAATTACTAACCATTGATCGCTAATCATATTACTTGCAACCGCTACAGCTGCAACAATGAGTCCAAATTCACTGTAGTTAGACATTACCAACGAACTTAAATAGGCAGTTCGTGCGCGCAGTCGTAATTGAGTAAATAAAATAAAGAAGAGTGCAAATTTTATGGGGATAATTAGGGTTAGTAGCAAGGCAATCATGGTCATTTCAACATTGGGTAATGCGGTTAAACCAATAGATAAGAAAAACCCGATGAGGAATAAATCTTT
>Ga0307933_1000674_pt1 | contig 31049 bp, 25 predicted proteins | sample OrgLakmetageno88_FD_201811 | JGI IMG/M metagenome (GOLD analysis project Ga0307933, IMG submission 201811) | Saline water microbial communities from Organic Lake, Antarctica - #88 | ecosystem: Environmental > Aquatic > Non-marine Saline and Alkaline > Saline | place: Antarctica: Organic Lake... | reverse complement strand
GAATCCACCGAATCCGCTCAATAAGTTTATTAAAAGGTATTAAATAAAAGGTTCAAAATGAAATTCTACAAAGCGAATTCTTTGAAGGCTAGTCTGCTAATCATTGGTGGCCTGGGCTTTTCGCTGACGGGTTTCTTAAGTAACTATGCCCATGCCGCTCAGATTGTAGTCGGCAACAAGTCTGCATTCTACATCACCGATATTGTCGGTGGAGCAGGCGGCGACATGTTTGCCTGGGGCGCAAACGGCTCAGGGCAGCTTGGAGACGGCACCCAGGCGGATGCGCTTTCGCCCATTGCCACCGCATTTGAATCTGATGCAGGACAGGCCTTGGGGCCGTGGGTGAGGCTCGCGACAAATATGTCGGGAATAACAGGAGACGCATTTGAGGGTCACACTTTAGCGATTGATTCGGACGGTCGGCTCTGGGCTTGGGGGGATAATAGCCTCGGGCAACTTGGTCAGGGTAATACGACGTCAAAGCTTAAGCCTGTCAGGGTCGGAAATGCCAGTAACTGGATTGATGTTGAGGTCGGTAGTGCGTTTTCGATAGCGCTTAACGATGAGGGTGAAATTTGGCTCTGGGGCGATAATCGCTTCGGTCAGTTAGGTCCGGATGTCGTTGCCGAATTTCAATCTGTTCCCACTCAACTGCCGGATAAAGACGGTACTGTCGCGAATAATGACATTTGGATTAAAATAGCTGCCGGAGCGGAGCACGTGTTAGCTATACACGGAGCTGCACTCACCTCGACCAATGGGCGGTTATATGCCTGGGGCAGGAATACCGTCGATCAGCTTGGTTTGGGAGCGGGGCAATCGAGCCAGACCAATACACCCACTCCAGTGAACGCAACGCTCTGGCGGGAGGTTGAAGCGGGCTCAACCAGTTCTTTCGCGATCACTGCAACAGGATCACGCTTACACGCGTGGGGGCAGGGTGCCTTCGGTAACTTGGGCCTTGGCCCTACATCTGGAACGTCTATCCAGAACGCATCGACTCCGCAAGAGGTTAGCACGAGTCTGGGGTCGCGCACATTCGTGGGAGTTTCCGCCGGTTCTTCGCATACCCTTGCGTGGTCTTCGACCGGCCAATTATTTGTTGCCGGTCAAAATACTTCCGGTCAACTGGGGATCAGTGCGACCTCTCCTCAAATTTATAACAGTTTTCAATATCTGAGAGCCGGAGTCGATTCAGCAAGTGCTGGACGACTCTCTTCTATTATCTTGCTCGATGATGGATCGGTCCTGACGGCTGGTGCCAACGATCGCGGGCAACTCGGAAATGGTACCACTGCAACCAGCCGCTCATTCACACAAACCTCATTAGGTGCCGTTGACCTATCTATCGATTCGTTGTCTTTCTCCAGTGGCATCGAAGGGATCTCTGAAGGTGATACCTTCGATCTACAGTTGTTGATCCGTAATAACGGGACAGGCACAGTATCGAATGCTGAACTGGCATCTATTGTGTATGATTTTGCCTTAAGCACGGCCTCGGTGCCGGGAGCAGAGGGTGAGTTATCTCCTGTTGTTTCTGCCCCAAGCTATTCAGCGGCGGAAATCGGCCCGGCTTCGGCAATCGCAGCAGATTTTACGCTGACAGTGCCTGCGGTCACGCAAGGTGATTATTTCGTTTTAGTCGAACTGGATTCGACCGACACCTTGGAGGAGTCGGATGAGACCAATAATACCGCTGTTTCGAACGAAGAGACCCCAATTCTTTTTCGCTCGGATTTAACTATTTCGTATGTCAGCGCCGCGCCACTTGTAGTTGATACCGGAGACACTATGATAGTCGATTTCACGATCAGTAATGGAGGAACCGGTGATATCCCAGCGGGTGCAGGAAATGGTTTCGCCTACAGGATATTTCTTTCTGAGTTCGAAGACGAAAGCGTGGGCGATGTGTATGAACTCCTGCCGGCAAACGTGGGCGATGAATTACTCTATGAACTGGGTCTAAATGCCGCTGCTGCGACCGCGGTTTTATCGATCGATCTCACGGTCCCCGAAGAGGTGGATTTGAGTAAAACGTATTATGTTGGATTAGTGGTCGATTCCGTCGATCAAATCAGTGAATCGGACGAGGCCAACAATACCGCATTTTCACCGGCAGACATTGTGACGGTCAATGGGTTGTCGATTCAGGACGCCCTCGATATTGCGGGTGATCCTAACGAGCCGGCATTCAATGTTGCTGGTGACGCTAGTTGGTTCGGTCAGCCAAACGTGGCAGGTGCGAGCGGTCTTTTGACCGGCGCGGCACGAAGTCCAAGCCTGGCAGCCGGTGATTTTGCCTCAATCACCTTCGAGTTTCCGGAACCGAGAGAAGTTACTTTTCGCTGGAAATCGAATACGACTTCTTCGCAAAATCGCCTTTTCTTCGGGGCAAACCGCGTTCCCCTAGAGCCAGAGGGTAGTGCTCCAAATGAGCTCTTTGGTAACCAGGACTGGACTGACGTCAGCTTTATTATCCCTAAAGATACTGCCGTCGGGTTTTTCTATGAGCAGGGCGTAGAGGCAGAGGACGATGTGGTCTTTGTTGACGATTTGGAAATTAGCGCTGCCATCACTTTGCCCGATTACGTCGTGAATGATATACAGTTCGATGCAGAGACGTATGTTTTGGATCGTGATCGACTGGGCGTGACAGTAACAGGCTCAAACCGAGGAGAGGTCGCGGCGCTCCCGAATGATTTTGACGTGAAGATTTGGCTTTCGCTGGATCTGGTGGCTGGTGACGCCGATGATGTACTCCTCGGGTCGCTCAATAGCTTTCAGGTGCTCGATAATGGAGCCAGCTTTGTTTACAGTGCAGATTTTAACCTGCCTGGAACTCTCCTTGACGCCGATTATTACATACTAGCCCGAGTTGATAGTAACGATGCTGTTTTAGAATTTAACGAAGCCCCAGCCTTTACGGTGGGCGATAATAACTTTAGCTTCTCGGACACGAATGGAGTCGTCATCGACCGTCGTGCTGACCTGCGCGCCACAAACATAATCAGCGTTGCCGGCGAAGACCAACAAACCTCAATATTTGTAGGAGGCCCAACAAATGACCCTGATTTTAATCCGTTGGCCGGCGAAAACGAAACCAAGGTATTTGGGCAGTTTATCATCGAACCAATACCGGGCGATAGCAGCGAGCTTGCGATTCGCTTTGACGTTTTAAACGACGGACTCGCAGCGGTTGAAGGCTTAGCGCAGGCATTTGATATTCAAGTCTACCTTAAATCCAGTCGCGAGGGTGATCCTGCGGATGGATTTTTAGTGGTGGGATATGAAGAAGAGGCCGGTCTGGCGCAGGGCGCAGGGCGAACCTACGAGATCACAACCAATATCCCGGATACGGTTCCGGCAGGTCAATTCTACTACGTGGGCATCGTTGTCGATTCGTCAGATGCGGTTCCCGAATCGGATGAAGAGAACAACACAACCTATTCCGCTGACGATGACGTCTTTATCGGTGAGCTTCCGCTGGAAATTGCCTTGAACGACAATGATCTGGATGATCTGGATAGAGAGGATCCGGATATTGATTGGGATACGCAAGCTTGGGTCGATGGCTTCATTCCTTCCAGTGTCACTCAGGCAAATCCGGAAAGTCCCTGGTTCGGACAGACTAGTGTTTTCGGCTTTGATAGTGCCGTGAGGGCTGCAGCGCAGTCTGGTCCGGTTGCGTCAGGTGGCGTTTCCTATATGGAGACAGTTGTCGAAGTCGGCGCATCACCTTTGCAGGTATCATTTTATTGGAGTGTATCTTCCCAGTTTGAGGTCATTGATGGCCAGGTTTTCGAAGACGTTTTAGACTTCAGTATCCGTGAAGGAGATTCCGGAGCTTTTGAACAAATCTTCAAGATTTCTGGTGAAGTCGACTGGGTGCTGCGTCGCCACACGATCACAGAGCCCGGCACTTATACGCTTCGCTGGGCCTACACTGAGAATGGAGACGGTTCGCGCAGCGGAGCGGACACCGGTTGGGTGGATGCCTTCAGTTCGGAGGCGCCCGACTTTACAGTAAGTCTGCCTGGCGATTCTGATTCCGCTCCGGCTATTAATGTGACCATCAACGACCCTGTGCCACTTGACGCGGGCGATACGATTAATGTCGCTTTTGATGTGCTGAATCAGGGTGGCGTCGCCTACTCAAATACTCGTGTGCAGATTCGCCTTTCTCAAGAACGTGGTGTCCCGGCCAATCTGAATTGGAATCAAACAAATCCGGAAGATTTCATTCTATTCGACGGATTTGTTGATATTGGAAGCACTTTCAATCAAACATTCTTCATCCCGGAAGCTATCAGTGAATCAGGCCTTTATTACGTGGGGGTATGGGCCGAGTATCGTAGCGAGATAGCGGAAAGTAACGAGAGCAACAACTTGGCATGGACGGACTCTGCGACAATTGAAATTGATCCATCTGTGACGTTTACGGCAGCCACTGAGTTCACACCCGACCCCTCTAATGGTTGGAGCTTTGTCGGAGATGGCCGATGGTTCCCGACCACTGCTGAAGTCGCGCCTGGTAGTAGTGGAGGTTCTTCGGTAACTGTTCCCGAACTGGGAGTTGGAGAGAATGCAGGCTTTGAGGCGATCATTGGCGGGCCCAGGCTCCTTCAGTTTCGCTGGAAGGCGGATACGCGTGAAAGCCTGAATTATGCAGAGCTTCGGATTAACGGGGTTCCTCAGAGACGTGAGTTTGGTGCCGATGCTGGAGGTAGTATGCGAATCTCCGGCGATGTCAATTGGGTCGAAGAAACGATCCTCATTCCTGCGGGAACACAAATCGTTTCCTGGCATTACATAAAGAACGCCGAACCGAGGGTCGGAGATGGTGATTCTGTTTACGTTGATTATGTTAATTTCAATGATGATCCTGTTACTCCTGCCGACGAGGGCATTGAGGTGGATCGTCCCGATCTGGATATACTTAGCGTCGACTATAATGCAGACGAAGATCCCGATACGGAGGTTCAGGAATATGCGCTTGAGCGCGATCAGTTTCCACTGACGGCCGTAGTGGCTAACCGAGGGGCAACACCGTCCGGGAATAACTATGACGATATTTATCTGGAAGTCAGACTGTCGAGCGACCAGCGCTTTGACGAGGCGGATGTCATTGTCGGTAGTCTAGCGTTGACTGAAGTTCTCGAAAGTGGGGCGCGTTTAGTCTTCTCAGGCAATGTTGACCTACCCATCAACGTTGATGAGAGCGCTTACTACTTGCTGGTTAAAGTGACTTCGTCTGACCCTGATTTCGAGGAGTTTGCACTACCCGGAGATCCAGGCTCTGAGTTGCTGGATAATAATCTATTCACCTCCAGCGACCAGGATATCCAGATTCTTCACCTCCCCCGTCTCTCGGTGGACTTGATGAATCTAGTCGCAGAAAAGGTTTATTATCCGAAGGAGAACCTTTCTTTTGAGTGGGATCTGGTCAACATCGGTTTGGGGGATATTGATGGTTTAACGCCTTATACACAGAATATTGAGCTATGGGCATTCCCGAAAGAAGATCCCCCTGACCCGGTCAATCCTTATGGAGATCTCGATCCCGCATTTAAAGTGCTGGATTTGGTCAGTGTGACGGAATCGGAGTATCTGCCGGGAGCGCTGACGCGTGATGATATTTCAGAATCATCCCTCTCTTATCGGACAACGATCACTTTGCCACGCGCCGGAGAGTTGCTCACGGGTCTGAGTGTCATTACCGGTGAGCCGGAGGACGAGGATATCGAGGTCACCTCGAATTTGGCGGAACTGGCCGAATACGTCTACTTCCTGGTGATTATTAGGGACACTAGTATCGAGCAATCGAGTAATCTTTCAATTCGCTATTTCACCAATGCTCGGTTCCGTATCTCGAGTGTGCCTTTTAGCGGAGGTGGCACTTTTGTCAGCTATGATGACTGGAGGACTTTGAGCTCTGATTTATTAACCGAGCCGGATCAGCTTTCTGTCGCACCGACGATACCCGGAGCGAATGAGAATGATGTCGATGTAAGCAACGCCGGGGTGGAGAATTTGTTCTACTATGCCTTTAACCTGCCGCTGCGTGCCGATACCCGGCTAAGCGACGACGCAGGTGCAGGTGCAGTATTGGGCCGCTTCGGCACTGTATTCTTCGACAGCGATGATGACGGCACGGTTGAAGAATACCAGCAACTGACCTTCCCCATTATTCGTGGAGCAACTGACCTCCGTTACACCGTTCAGGCTTCTAATAATATGTTGGCATGGGAAGACTTGATTGATATAGAGCCTCCATATCTGGATGAACGATCGGGATTCTTTGCTGGTTTCTATGGAGCTCAATCGCTCACCAATCCGGTAGTAGGATCCGGTAGCTTGATCATCCAGCCCAGCGCGGTCGGTGGTGGTTACAGTCCAGTCGTCAGCATCATCAATAATAATTACTCTGCAATGGTCACCGTCCGCGACTATGTCGATCTCGGTGGCGGGGGCAGTCGCTTCATGCGAGTGCGCGTGACCTTGGTCCCCTAAGCTGACTTACTTGTGTTATTTAGGGTAAACCAATTCGGCGCCTTCTAGAGCCTCCCCCAGAGCATCCACCGAATCAATAAAAGTGTAATTTCCTGTGTCGCCCCATGCCCATGTCTTGCCTAGCACGTAGTGGCGGGTTGGTAGTTTCATTTCAGGTGGAATCTCGACGCTGTCGGCTACAGTGGTGATGACTTGTGCTGCAGCATCAGTATTTTGGCTGAGTTTGGAAATAACAAGGAGGCCGTCTTTGCTGCGATAAATTTTATCAATCCGCACCGTCCAGCCCGCATCGGGTGTATCCATGCGCACGCTAATGGTCTCAGTCTGCGGTGCAGTTGTTGAAGAGCCACTACCTTCAAGGGATCCTGCAACCACGAGTTTTAGATTATCCGGATCGAAATATGTCTTAATCGCCCGATTAACTTGTTCGCTGGTAATCTGTTGGATTTTTACCGGATACTGGTCGACATACTCGATCGGTAATCCACGCTGCAGAAAACTGTCGATTTGGCGGGCGACCCGATCCGTCGTTGAAAGACCAACAAGATAGGATCCGCTTAGCGTTTCAATCGCGGCATTAACCTCATCTTCGGTCACGCCCTCGCTATACCAGTTTTTTAAAACGGCATCGGTGGCGTTGAGGCCAGCTTCGAGCATCGAAGGAGACAAGCTGACATTCGCGGTCCAGTTTCCCGGAGTCAGAATATCACCCTGGTGGCTTGAACGTATGCTGTATGTTAGACCTCGAACTTGTCTGATCTCGGTCATTAGACGACTATTGAAGCTTCCACCTAGTATATAGTTGCCCAGCATGAAGTGCAGGTATTCTTCCTCGCTGCGCTGTAGGCCGGTATTGTAGCCGTAGAGGACGGAGACGCTGGTTTTATCCGAAATATAGATTCGCTCTTCCTCTGCTTTATTCTCTTTTTGTGCGGCTGTATCGCTGTCGTAGGGGGCGCCACCATCCCATCCCTCAAAAGCATTGGCTACAGCAGCTTTGATTTGCTCAAAATCGATATCGCCGACGAAGACCAATCGCATGGATTCTGTTCCGTAATACTGATTGTGGAAGTCTCTGAGGTTTTCGACGGTCGTGCCTTCAAGTTCACTGAGCAGCGTATTAAGTGGTTCTTCTCGATTAGGATGCCCGGTCGGGTAGAGCATTCGGCTCAGTTGCGAGCTGGCACGATAATTCGGATCATCGACAGCTTGTAGCAGGTTGGTTTTTTGGCGGGTGCGAACTGTTTCAAAAACCTCGGGGTCAAAAGCCGGATTCCGCAGTTGCTCGGCAAGTAGTTCAAGCACGGATCCGGCGTCCGGGCGGAGAAAGCGCCCGGAAAACCCTAGGCTATGGCTGTCGGCTCCAAATGAAATATCTGCGCCAAGACTATCGAGTAGCTCGGCAATGGCGAAGCGGTCGTTGCTGGTGCTTCCTTTGTCTAGCATGGCGGCTGTCAGGCTGGCGAGCATCGGTCTGCCCTCCGGGCTGAGTGCCTCGCCTGCAGCAAAACTACCCACGTAGGAAACGACGCCTTCGATCGGCATGTCGACCGTAATTAGGTCAATCCCAGAGACAGTCTCACGTTTCATTCGTGAAGAAAAATCGACAGTTGCCGCTTGGGTCGGGGTCGCGGTGTTTCTTGGCTGATTCGCTTCAGGGCCAAAAACATCAGGGTCTCGGAAATAATATGGCCCGCCGATCCGGTGGTCGAGTGTGGCTAAAGTATTAGTCACTTCCGGAACAAACCATCCCGTTGTGCTTCTACTGTTTTTAAAGTAACGTTTGGCAACGTCCTGTATGGTTTGAGCTTGAACCGCGTCAATTTCTTTGGGGCGGTTGACGTATGCCGTCCAGTCGCCCATGGCTATCGCATCATTGATCTGTCCGGCGATAGAGTAGGGGCCGTCTCGTCCATAAATAATATTGGATCGAATGACTGATTTAGCTCGGTTAAGTTCGTCTTCCGTGACGCCTCCCCCGATCAGTGCGTCAATCTCCTTGTCGATGATCTTTTCGACTTCCTCATGTGTCGCATCGGGCGTGAGGTAGGCTCCGAAGACAAAAAGGCCGGGGTCATGGAGCTCAGGAGCAAACGTGAAAGTCGCATTGGCTTTGCCTTTATCATCCAGTGAGCGATACAGCCGCCCGGTCTTATCGGCTCCAATGATTTGGTTGATTAGTAGAAGCGCTGGCCAATCTTTGTGGGTCGCCTCGGGGATTTTATACCCTTTCATGACCACGCCAACTTGTCCGGCGCGCTCGATCACGACTCGGCGTGGACCAATTTGTTCAGGTTCAACTGTATCAACTGTTGGGATCGGATTCGGTGCCTTCCCAATTGCGCCGTAGTGCTCAATAATGGCGCTCAGCGTCTCCTCTCGGTCGAATCCGCCTATGACGGTTAGTGCCGCGTTTTCCGGCCAGTAGTAGGTGTCGTAGAATTTGCGTAGCTTTTCGGGTGATGTGTTCTCAATGTCGGACTTCCAGCCAATGGTCGGATGGCTATAACCATGAGCCATAAATGCGGTGGCAAATAATTCCTTGATCAGAGTGCTCACCGGACTGTTCTCGCCCCGTTCATATTCGTTGCGAACGACCGTCATCTCAGACTTCAGGTCTTCCTCCTGAATAAGGAGGTTACGCATTCTGTCCGCTTCCAGCTCAATTGCCATCGGCACATATTGGCTGGGAAGCGTCGCAAAGTAATTCGTGCGGTCGAACCATGTGGTGGCGTTCGAGAGCGCGCCGATTCGTTCCATCGCACTGAAATAGTCTTTATTGTTTTCGGTATTAAAACGCGGCGTCCCCTTGAACATCATATGTTCCAGAATGTGAGTCGCCCCTGTGGTGCCTGTCACCTCGTGGCGAGATCCAACCTTGTAGGTCACCATAACGGTAGCCACAGGCAAAGCTTCGTTCGGCATCAGCAATATGCTGAGCCCGTTCGACTTTAATTCATATTCTTCAATGCCGTCGAGCGTGCGAATATGCTCAAGTGAAGTCGGCAAACTTGCCGCCACTCCACTGAGAGTGGTAAGAAGAAGGTAGGAGATGTATCGCATAGCTTGCATATTAATGGTGTCAATCAAGCTGGAATAAATGTTCCGCTTAACTGCACCGCAAGCGCTGCCGCAAGAAATCTTTACTTTTCTTTTTCTTCCATGCTGTTGAGATCTTTGGATGTCAGCAGATCGATCAACTTCTTTATGGCAGGTGTCAGGACTCGTCCTTTGCGATGGATTAGGGCAAGAGGGCGCTTGTAGGTCTTGTTTTTAAACTTAAGAACCTTGAGCAGCCCCTGGGCCTCTTCGCGCACCACTGTGGTCTGTGGTAGTATTGCAATACCAGCATTGATTTCAACTGCGCGCTTCACCGTTTCGACGTTATCGAATTCCATGACTGGCTCGATTTCTATGTTCGCTTCTTTAAAAAGTGCATCAGTCGCCTTTCGGGTAGGAATGTCCGGCTCAAAGCCGACAAACTTTTGTCCGGCAATCTCTTCGAGGTCGACGGATTTCCGGTTTGCGAGTTCATGCTCCGGGCTGACGACGAGCACGAGGATGTCGTCATGAAAAGGTAAGATCTCCAGCTGCTTGTGCTTTTGCGGGTAGGCAACTAAACCGAGGTCAATTGAGTTGGTCAAAATATCTTCATACACATTATTGGCGCGCCGGTATTCCACCCGGACGTTCACCTCCGGATACTTCGCCATAAATACCTTCACATAAGGTGGTAGCTCGTGCAGTCCGATGCTATATACCGTCGAAATATGAATGGTGCCACTGATCACCTTTTTCATTTCCTGCAGCTCGCTGTTCAGCTTGTCATACATATAAAGAATCTCTTTCGCCGATTCGTAGAGCTTTTGTCCCTCGCGGGTCAGTCGAAACTGCTTTTGACTACGGTCAACAATCAGAATGCTGAAATGTTTTTCCATCGCTCGCAGCTGTTGGCTGACTGCCGATTGAGTGATGCTATTCAGTTTTGCTGCTCGGGAAAAGCTTTCGCTTTCGACTAAGTCGGAGAAGATTTTAAAATTTTCAACGTGCATATCATCTTTCTATAATCATAGCTTATCAAATTACAATAGTATTAAAAGAATTTCTTATCTTGCGATTTTTAGCGAATAGTGCTGCTTCATTAACGTGCTTAATATCAAAAATTTTCAGGCTAATCTCGCAGCTGTCCGTGCGCGCATGAGTGCCGCGTGTGCGCAGGCAGAACGTAGTGAAAGCGAGGTGGCTTTGCTCCCTGTGACTAAGAATCATCCTGTTGCTGCGATCGAATATGCGGCTCGTTCTGGACTCTGTTCGGTCGGCGAAAACCGTGTGCAGGAAGCTAGCTATAAGCAGGACTCATGCAAAAGCGAGGTTCGGTGGGAGCTTATTGGCCACCTGCAGTCCAATAAAGCAAAGCTAGCGGTCGGTGTGTTTGACCGCATTCAGACAGTCGATTCGCTTAAGCTGCTTCGTCGGCTTGATCGCTTCGCCTCGGAGGCGGGAAAAACGCTGCCGATACTCATTCAGTGTAATTCAGGAGAGGATCCCAATAAATACGGCTTTCCGCTTACGGAAATGGCTCAGGCAGTGGAGTGCGCGCTTGAAGCTTCAGCCCTTCGGTTGGATGGCTTTATGACGATTGCCCCTTTGGACGATGATCCTGATGTGGCTAAGTCCGCTTTTGAAAAACTGCGCAATTTACGCGATGAGCTCTCCGGGAGCTTTAATTGTGCGCTCGATGAGCTATCCATGGGCATGACTGGTGACCTGGAGGCAGCAATTGCGGCTGGTTCGACCCAGATTCGTGTAGGCACTGCACTATATGGTTCGCGTGAAGCTTAAGTATAAGCAGAAAATAAGGGTTGACGGTAATGTGCTGCGAGGCATTTTCGCACGTTCAATCTAATATAGAAACTCTTTATATCTTATGTCACTCGAAGTAAAAGTCCGCAAAGGCGAGCCCATGGAACGTGCGCTCCGCCGTCTTAAAAAACGCCTCGACCGCGAGGAAGTCATCATTGATGTGCGCGCAAAGCGTTACTTCGAAAAGCCTTCGCAGGCGAAGCGCCGCAAGAAGAAGGAGCTGGATTTCAACAACATGCTTCGCGTTCGCTACTCGAACATGTAGTTTATCTTTTTCAAGAGCTGTGCTTTGATGCTCACTCTCATGAAGTCCCGGCCTGCCTTGTTGTGTGTCGGGACTTTTTTTTGCCATGACTGATATCCTGGATCGTCTTTCCCTTTCGACATGCTGGTGCTCTTCGCGGCATCAGGATGGCTATGAAATGGTCGAGGAGATGGTTGCGCTCGGCTTTAAGCGCATCGAGCTGAGCCATGGTATCCGGATCTCACTCGTGCCTGGCATTTTAAAAGCAGTCGAAGAGGGGCTCGTCGAGATTTCTTCGGTTCACAATTTTTGCCCGCTGCCCAATATGGTGCAGTATGCGGCGCCCAACCTTTATCAGCCTTCGTCCTCAGATGTTCGGGAGTTGGATCTTTGGCATCGTTACAGCCTCCAGACATTTGACTTTGCTGTGAAGGTCGGCGCCTCTCGAGTGGTCATGCACTCCGGCAGCGTGCACTTCTTTTTAGGTTCACCTGAAGGTAGGTTGGTGAGGTGGATCGATAAAGCTGGGCTCGGTGCAGAGGATTTGCGCGGGCATGAAGCTTTTGCTAAAAAGCGCGATCGCGTGATGAAACGTATCAAGAAAGCGTCCGGTCGGGGGTGGTTGGAGCGCGTCAAGCTGAGCTATAAGAAGCTGCTGCCTGAGGTTAGGGAGCGCGGTTTAACCCTCGGTATCGAAAACCGCGAAGGTTTTGAAGAGCTCCCTATGGATGATGAGTTCGAGGATTTTTTAAATTCTTTAGGTTCCGGCGCACCCGTCGGCTATTGGCATGACTGCGGGCACGCCCAGATAAAGCATCAATACGGGCTGCTTGATCACGCCAAGCACTTAGAGAAATTCGCACCGCGTCTGGTCGGCTTCCATATTCATGATGTTAATGAAGACGGTAAGGATCATCGAGTTCCAGGGTCTGGAGTCATTGACTTCGGGATGATTGCAGAGTTTGCCCGCCCGGAGCACAGCTTGATTTTAGAGCTGAGCCCAGGGCTAAGCATAGATGATGTGCGCCGTTCGCGAGATTTTGCCGCAAAGCAATTTGGGTGATAGTGTCATAGTGACGCAATAGCGCAGCTCGCCAGTCGTTTGGCCATTAATGTGACACTATGGCGCATTCACTTATTCGTAGGTATTCCCTAAGCCATTCGATGGAAACAGCTTAAGTGATTTTATGAGTTTGGTATCCTTTGTGCAATGAGGATTTGAACAATCAATCATTAACGAAAGGATACCAAATGAAACTAATACGCTACGAATACCCGCAAGCTTCGGCTGCATCCGCATTCAACCGCCTCTTCGATCTGGGAGGATCCTCGATGGATCGATTCGGATCGCTCTTTGACGATTACTATGCCGGAGCGACGGAATTTAGTCAACCGGCTGCCGATCTCTATGAGGACGAGCACAATTATTACGCCCGCTTTGAATTGCCTGGTTTGAAAAAAGACGAGGTCGATCTCGAGCTGGAGAATTCAGTGCTCACCATCAGCAGTGGCAAGGTGGATCAGGCGTCCGACTCGGAAAGCCGCATGAGCTTCCAGCGTTCAATTTCGGTCCCCGATGGCGTCAAACTCGATTCTGTAAGTGCCGCCCTTGAGGATGGTCTCCTTACCGTAACGATGCCGAAAGCTGAAGAGCGCAAGCCGCTACAAATCAGCGTCACATAAACCAATTAATATCTACAGAAAGGAAAATGATTATGAGTCACACAGAACTACAAACCCCACCCAAGCAAGCACCCAAGCAAGCACCAGTCCAAGCCAAAGCTCCGGCATGGCGTCGCCCGGCCTACGATGTGAGCGAAAACACGGACGATTTTAATGTCCGCGTCAATCTCCCCGGCGTTAGCCGCGAAGGGGTCGACATCTCGGTCGAAGACGAGGTGCTGAGTATCATCGGCAAGCGAACAAAGTCAGTTAATGAAGACTGGCGTCCGCTACGTCGCGAACTACCAAGCGGAGATTTCCGTCTCAACCTGCGTCTCAACGTCGCGGTGGACGAGGCGAAGATCAAAGCAACGGTTGTTGACGGCATCCTCGATCTGACGCTGCCCAAGGCAGATGAGGTCAAGCCTCGAAAGATCAAGGTGGATGGTGCCATGTAATAAAAAGTGCGTGGTAAGGTCTTTTTATTATGGTAGCGCAGGCGTGTCCTCACGCCGCACTAACGTTTGAAACGCCTCGCCAGTCTCGTGCGGTGCCGTTTCGGCAAGCTCTAGGCCCTGAGCAGAGCCGAAGGGCGGGGACGCACTCGCGCTACCCCATAGATGAAATTGAACCCGGGTTAGACCAGATTGGTCAGGAGAGTTAGCAGAGCGGAGGTGGAAGCCTCCGCTCTTTTTTATTATAGATGAATGATGGGCCTTTTTGTTGCTACTGCCAAACTTTCGCCAACACTACCCGCATGCCCAAGAAAAAGACTGTTAAGAAAACTACTGCGAAGAAAAAAGTATCAAAGCCTTTCGAGGCGCCCGAATTTTTGATTGATCTGCTCAATGCTCGTTCGCCAACCGGGCATGAGTATGAAGCGCAGGCCGTAGTTGACCGCTATGTGGAAGGTCAAGTGGATACCTACCGTCGCGATACGATGGGGAATCGATTTGCCACCGTGAATCCGGATGGCGATCCCAGTGTGCTTTTTGCCGGTCATATCGATGAATTGGGCCTCATCATTACCTACATTAACGAGCAGGGTTTCGTTTACTTTGATACGCTGGGCGGTCACGACAAAAGCATGATTTCCGGTCGTCGCGTTTCAGTTTTAACTCAGCAGGGCGAGGTTAAGGGCGTGACTGGCAAGCGTGCCATCCATTTGATGGATGCGAGTGATCGCAAGAAAGTGCCGGAGACGCATGAGATCTGGATTGATCTCGGGGTCAGTAGTCGCGAAGAGGCCGAGAAACTGGTACGTATCGGCGACCCCGCTGTCTACGATCAAAGCTTTGAATTGATTCGCGGCAGTGTTGGCGTGGCCCGTGCTTTTGACGACAAAGCCGGTGCGTATGCCGTGCTTGAGGCGGCTCGTCGCCTGACGAAAGGCAAGCTTGCTGCCCGTGTGACCTCGGCAGCAACCACGCAGGAGGAGATCGGCACCCGCGGTGCCATGACGGCAGCCTATTCGGAGAGGCCGGACTTTGCCATCGCGGTTGATGTTGGTCATGCGACTGATTCACCTGATTGTGATCACCGAAAATACGGAAGCTTCAAGCAGGGCGGGGGCCCCATTGTCTGCCGTGGTCCAAATATTAACCCGATCGTCTTCGACCGTATCATTGCCTGTGCGAAGAAACACAAAATACCTTACCAGATCGAGGCGGATCCCCGCCCGACCGGGACCGACGCCCGTGCCATCCAAGTGGCTGGGCCTGGAATTGCGACTGGGCTGCTTTCCATTCCGCTCCGCTACATGCACACGCCGAGCGAGATGGTGGACCTCGAGGATATCGAGCACACGGTGCAACTCCTCGAAGCCTTTGCCCGCTCACTCAAGAAGGGCGAGCGAGGGGTTTGGTAAATCATCTTTATGAAGCAACCTTACGCTGCTAAAAAAGTCATTGGCTGGAAGGAGACGATTGATCTACCGGATTGGGGGATCGAACACATCGTTTCCAAGAGCGATACCGGGGCGAAGCGCTCCGCTCTGGACGTTTCAAATGTCGTCGAACTTCCCGATAATAAGGTGCAGTTTGATATCGTTTTTGACCGCAAGGATCGCTCGACGACTCGAACCGTGATTGCGGACATTGCACATCAGACGCATGTGCGCTCCAGCAATGGGCAACGTCACGAACGTTATTTTGTGCTGACACGGGTCGCCATCGCAGGCGTCGTCAAAGAAGTCGAGTTTAGTTTGGTCTCGCGCGAGAGCATGGCTTGTCGCATACTGCTTGGCCGTAGGGCACTTGAAGATGATTTCCTGGTCGATTCCTCTGTTAAACACGTCAGCCGTGTTCGCCGCAAAGTACGCCTAGTTGAAGAACAAAAATAGAAAGAATTAATATGAAATTAGCAATACTCTCACGTGGACCGAAGCTCTACAGCACTCGCCGCTTGCGCGAAGCTGCCATCGAACGCGGCCATAAGGTAAAAGTTTTCGACACGCTGAGGTTCGGCCTCTATTTGCGGCAGGGTGAGCCAGACCTGACCTATCGCGGGAAACACATCAGCGACTATGATGCGATTATTCCACGTATCGGAAATTCTGTCACATTCTTCGGGTCATCGGTCGTGCGCCAGTTTGAGCAGATGGGGGTCTTTTGTCTCAACACGGCTGAATCTATTCTGGCTTCCCGGGACAAGCTTTCGTCGATGCAGGCGCTCAGTCGTCATGATATCGGTATCGCAGAGACCGCCTTTGTTCGTAATCAGAAGGACATCCTCCAGGGAATCCAGGAAATGGGTGGGGCGCCGGTCGTGATTAAGCTACTCTCCGGCACCCAAGGTGTCGGTGTGATTCTCGCGGAGAGTGATAAGGTCGCGGAAGCGATCATCGAGACGCTTTCCAGCGTCCAGCAAAATGTGCTTGTGCAAAAGTTTGTCTCCGAATCGAAGGGGCGTGATATCCGCGCCTTTGTGGTGGGGGACCGTGTGGTTGCGGCAATGCGACGAACTGCGGTCGGCCAGGAGTTTCGCAGTAATGTGCATCGCGGCGGACGGACCGAGGTCGTCGAATTGGATGAGGACTACGAGCGCACCGCGGTTCGGGCCGCTCACATCCTTGGCTTGAAAGTTGCCGGGGTCGACATGCTCGAGGGTAAAGATGGCCCCGTCATTATGGAGGTGAATTCGTCACCCGGACTCGAAGGCATTGAGGGTGCGACCGGGCTAGATATCGCAGGCGAGATTGTGCGGTTTGCGGAAGAGCAATTGAAATTCGGAAACATGAACGTGCGTGAGCGCCTGACCCTGACGCGGGGCTATACCATTACGGAATTCAGTATCGTCCCCGGCTCGCCGCTGGCGGACAAGACTATCATCGATAGCGGTCTACGTGAGCACGACATCATGGTGCTGCGAATCTCTCGTGGCGGTGAGCAGATCGCCAACCCTGATAAAAATCGGGAGATGCTGGTGGGTGACTCGCTTCTCTGCTATGGCAGCCAAGTGGCACTGAGCAGCTTTATGCCCGAGCGCCTCAAATCGAAGCGCAGACGGAAACGTAAAACAGTGCCGAAGTTAAAGACGGAGGATGGCGAATGAGCCTCGATGACAAATTTGTCATAGGTGGGCATTCGATCGCGCCGGGGACATCGATGGATGTGCGGCTGCCAATTTCGCAGACTTATACAGGAGACGCGATAAACATACCTCTGCGGATCATCCGCGGGAAGGAGCCGGGTCCAAAAATATTTGTGACTGCCGCTATCCACGGAGATGAAATTAATGGCACTGGTATCATACATGACTTTTTCTTCAATGAGCATGTTGACTTGCAGAGGGGCACTTTAATTCTGGCCCCAGTCGTTAACGTATTCGGCTTTGAGTCGCACGAACGCTACCTACCGGATCGCCGGGATTTGAACCGAAGTTTTCCGGGAAGCGCCAAGGGCAGTCTTGCCAGTCGCATTGCCCACATCCTGATGCAGGAACTGGTCGGACCCTGCGACTTTGGAATCGATCTGCACACCGCGGCCGCACAACGCACCAACTTTCCCAATATCCGTGCGGATTTGAGTAATCCGAAAGCGCGCCGCATCGCGACTGCATTCGGAGCAATGCTCACCGTCGACGGTAAAGGACCGCTGGGTTCCTTCCGCCGCGAGGCGACCCGTAGTGGTTGCCCGACGATCATCCTCGAGGCAGGTGAGCCATGGAAAGTGGAGCCCGCCGTCCTTCAAATCGGTATTCGTGGAATACGTAATGTGCTCTCTGAATTGGAGATGATCGACGAGGCACCTGAAAAGCCGCCCTTTCAGGTTAAAATTCGCCGGAGCACTTGGGTGCGGGCCGCCGTCGGCGGCATTCTCAAGTTTCATGTCAGCCCCGGCGATTTCGTCGAGGCGGGACAAGCAGTGGCTACGAATTACAGCATCATGGGCGTCGAGCAATCGGTCCTCACCAGCGAGGGGCACGGCATCGTGCTCGGTATGACGACCATGCCGGCGGTAAAGCCCGGCGAGCCGATCTGCCATATCGCCGCTTTATCCGATAGCCAAGTTCGCCGTTTCAGAAAGAAGCTCGAAGCCACGCGCAAAGACCTGCATGGGCAAGCGCAAGCCGATCTCGCCACCAATGTCGATGTCGTGCCTGGCTAGAGCGGGTCGAAGACCGCTCGCTAAAGGAGTTCCAACCGTTGTTGCTACCTTGTGAGAAATGCGGGCTAGTTCGAATGGCTTTTAGTTAAGCAGGTTGATCGGGTTGGAGTTCCGGCTTTAGCCGGTTTTCTCTTGGGCGCGAGACCGCCTAAAGGCGGGACTCCAACCGCAGGGGTCAAAGTCCAAACCGCTCTCATGGTAGCTTAACTAAGTGCCATTAGGGCTAGTGGCCCGCCTTTGCGATGTTCGCCCCCTTTGTTTGTCCGATGGATTCAAGCAGTTCTTCAAACCATGGCGTGTCGATGTTGAAAGGCTTGCCGCCGGCGATACGGGGGAACTCGATGGCGCGCAGGATATTGCGGTCATCCTCGTCGTGGCCGATTACGCCGCTCTCGCGGACGACGGCGCAGTCAACGGCCAGATCGGTGCAGCTTTTAATCAGGCGGATGTCGTCGGCGTTGGCGGGCGCAGCGCGGGCGAAGTAGCCGCTCTTTTGCACGAGCACTTTCTCGGCATCGAGCATGGCGGCGAACTGCTCGCCAAACCACTTGCCGGGGTTGACGGCATCGAGCTTAACGTGTCCGAAGGCATCGCGCGGCACCTCCTCGCCAGCAGCTTCCATTTCCTTGATAATGGTTTCCACGCCGGCACCCTCTGAGATGAAGATGTTCACACAATCGTGCTCGTCCATGACAGCTTTGAGGCGGGCGGCTTCCGCTTTGATATCGACATCCATCTCAGGGATGAAGATGGCATGCACATCCTTACGCTCGGGAGTGAGCCCAATGGCATCGGCCCAATCGAGGCTGTCGAGGCGCTTGTGATAAGCGTCAGCCGTCGCCGCAGTGAGCCAGCCGCAGTTGCGGCCCATCACTTCGTGGATGATGAGCATGCGCGGGTTGGCGTTGTGCTCGGCGACTACACTCTCGAAATATTTGGCGCCCTCTTCGGCTGCAGTCCAGGCGCCCAAACTCTGGGCGATGGGGAAGACGTCGTTGTCAATCGTCTTCGGGAGGCCGACCACCGTAAGGTCGTAGTCGTTATCGGCGAGGTAGGCGGCCAGGTCGGCGGCGGTGGTGTTGGTGTCGTCCCCGCCGATGGTGTGGAGCACATCGACCCCGTCTTTGGTTAGTTGGTCGGCGGCTACCTTGAGCGGGTCATCGCCTTCCTTAACCAGTCCGCGCTTCACGCAGTCCTTCATGTTGGTTAGCTTAACCCGGCTGTTGCCGATCGGGCTCCCGCCGTGCTTGTGCAGGGTGGACGCATTAGCACGTATTTCTTCTGTGACCTGAATGCTGTCTCCCAAAAGCAGGCCCTTATAGCCGCTGCGATAGCAAATGATTTCGATATCCGGATAAAGCTCCGTATATCGCTCGATCAATCCGCCGATGGCGGAAGAGAGGCAGGGCGCAAGGCCACCAGCGGTGAGAAGGGCAACTTTTTGAACAGGTTTTGCTTCGGACATAAGAATTAGTGTGAGTGAGAGTTAGATAGCTCCTTACTTCGCTTGATCGAGCGATGCAGGCTGTGTGCAATAAATTTGTGGGTTCTTATGCTAAACAGGCAAACCTGAAACGTGCCTATGGTAATAATGAGTAGCGGCATAAATGTCTGCGCCCCGATCCGGGGCATTTCATCTGGCTAGCGGTGGGGCTGCTGGCTTACAAGTCCCGCCTTTAGGCGGTTTGGGAGCTGAAGTGGGCCGCATAAACCGTCTTCACCAAAGGCTACGCTGGTCATGATGCGGAACTCCAACGGCGAAACGCCAGGTGAGATGCACCTGGCCGCTCCGATTGGCAAACCTCGAATCCGCCTTGCCCTTACTTTAGAGCAGTGCCACCGTCCGCGCGTGTCAGATTTGAACCTAGAGAAAACCGCCATGCGCAACGTACGCAGCTTTACGCTGTTTCGTATGTTTTTCTCGGCGCGCTTCTACTACCCGGTCTATGCCTTGCTCTTTTTGGATTACGGGCTGACGCTTGGGCAGTTCGGTATTCTCAATGGTATATGGGCGGCAACGATTGTTCTGGCCGAGGTGCCGTCGGGCGCTTTGGCCGATACGATCGGGCGGCGCACTTTGTTGATCCTTGCCGGTATTTTGATGATGCTGGAAATGGTAGTTCTTTTGGCTGCGCCGATAGACGGGGGCAGTCTGCTCTTTTATCTCTTTCTGGCCAACCGCGTGCTCGGTGGATTGGCCGAAGCCGCCGCCAGTGGTGCCGATGAGGCATTGACCTTTGACTCGCTTAAAGCCGCCGGCATGGAACAGCGTTGGGGGCAAGTGCTGGAGCGGGTGCAGCGGGATACCTCCCTGGCCTTTTTCTTTGCTATGTTGATTGGTGCTGCGGTTTACGATCCGGAAATGGTCAATGCAGTGCTGAACTTTTTTGGTGTCGGCTTTCATGTCGAGCAGTCGCAGTTGATAAAGATGCCGATTCTGCTGACCATGCTTTCCGGAATTGTCGTGTTCGCGATGGCTCTGCGTATGCGCGAGACGAATAAACCCGAACGCACGGCACTCGGTGAAACGATTAAAGAAAGTGGTCGTAAGACTCTGGCGGCAGGGCGCTGGATTTGGAAGACGCCGTTGCCTTTCGGAATCATTCTCGCCGCAATGGCCATCGACAGCGTGATCCGTCAGTTTTTGACCCTGGCCAGTGAATATTGGAATGTGATTGAATTCCCCATTGCCAGCTATGGCTTGATCGGTTCGGGAATGGCTTTAATGGGCCTCTTTGTGCCGCGCGTCGCACGGTTGATGTCCGAGCGGAACTCTCCGGTCCGAAATTTCCTCTATACCTGCTCGGTCGTATTGGTAGGCTTGGTTGGGCTCGCCATGGCCATCCCTTACTGGGGGATCGTGCCTGCGGTCTTTCTCTATGCCTCCATTCAATTAACCGGATTCTTTGTCAGTCGCTACCTCAATGAAGCCGCAGATTCGCGGCAGCGGGCCACGGTGCTGAGCTTTCGTGGGCTCTCGACCAATGTCAGTTACGGATTGGTGTCTCTGCTTTTTTCCGGTCTGATCGCCTCGATCAAGCTTCAGGAGAATGAGGGCGACTACGCGACGGAGGAGGCCTTTCAAAACAGCGTCTTCGTCGATTCACTGTCTTGGTTCGCACCTTGGTTTGCCCTCACGGTTATTGTGGTCTTTGTGGTTCACCGCCTGCGCTTTTGGAAAAGAGACAGTGGTTCGTAGCGTCTCCGCTTGCGGATGACACCGCGCCGTTCAGGCGCGGCCCTGTTGTGCGGAAAGGCTTTTGATTGATGTCTGCCTGTCGCAGGTGCCGTTTTCATCGCCTCGACAGCGATGGTGTCATCCGCAGGCGGAGTTGCTACATCAAAGTGGCAGCTGTATAGGCACCCCTTATGTATACTCTCGGTTACAATGAGAATGCGGCTTGCTTTTTCCTGCGATTCAGAGATAACGCAACTTAACTATTCCGCCTGTCAAGATTCAGAGCGTGGGTTAAGCATTCGTTGAACAATAAAAATTTCCATGGATTGTTGTCCGTCATGTTGACGGGACTCAGGGCAAAGAAGCAAGCTGGTTAGTTGAAAGAGAATAACAGATAATGAATACAAAGATGTATGTAGGCAACCTGCCCTACGACGCGACTGACACTGATCTCCGTGAGCTTTTCGAAGCGCATGGAACAGTATCCGACGTTTTCATCGTTAAGGATCGGGAGTCGGGCCGCCCACGCGGTTTTGCTTTCGTCTCGATGGGAACTGCTGAAGAAATGACCGCTGCTATCGAAGGGCTCAATGGAGAAGAATTTCTCGGTCGTGAATTGGCAATCAATGAAGCCCGTCCACGCGAAGAGCGTCCACAAGGTGGTGGCGGTGGCGGAGGCGGCGGTGGCCGTAAGTTCGGCGGCGGAGGCGGCGGCGGTCGCGGCGGATTCAACCGTGGCGGTGGCGGCGGTGAACGCCGTGGCGGTGGTGGCCGGGATTCCGGTGACCGACGTGGTGGTGGCCGGGATCGTGGCGACAGCTATTAATCCATCTGCAACAACTGATGATCAAGGCCTCCCTCTGTGGAGGCTTTTTTTTGGTGCATCGTCATTCACCGGGACAGGCTCTTGGCGTAATTACTGCGTCTGGCAGGGTGAGAAATAAGGCAGAATAATTTTTGGGGCATTATTTGGAGTGTTTCACGCATTCTAAGTGATTTGCGTGCAGTCGCGTCCAAAAACGACTCAGCTATCCAGTGAAATTATTTTGCCACAATCAATGCGCCGATTGCGGCGTATACTGAATTTTAAAAGAGGTCTTCCCGTGAATCGACGACGAGCCCTTTTTTAGCTGCGCACCAGGGACGACCGAATTAAAAGAGCCGGCTTTTCAGCGGTTCTAATCCATCCGTTTTGGAAGATTGTTGTAGGTGTTGATTCCCTTTTTAGCCGCCCGGGAAATGGTCGATGATGTGGAGCGCCCCGTTCTTCGAAGCATGTCATACGGAAAAGCCGTCATTCGGCGCATTCCCATACTGAGTCCGGACGTGCTTGCGAAACTGTTACGCATTGAGGCAAAGACCTGGTCTCTCACTGCTGATTCATTAACTGTCCCGGCTTCTTCAATCAGGGACAAACGGTGCCAGGCATACAGACCCGCCAGTGCGGCCGCACAGAAAACAAAATCGATCCCTCGAAGATTCAGGGCAGAAAAAGCGACTGAATTGCCTGTCTCGGCCACATCCCCACTGTAGAGTAAATTGATACTGATTTCCTTGATGGCGAAGAAGCTTCCGATCAAACCACCGATGACTGGTGCCACCGTTGCCGCGAGACCAGCGCAAAAGGCATTCGTGCCAAGGTAAGCAGTTGCTTTACCACGCGGTGCGAGTTTAAGCGCGATATTGGCGGCACAGAGGTTGAAGCCCGCCGTTGAAATACCTCCGACCACGTGGATGAAGATGAGGAGCGGAATCGTTAAACTGTAGCGCTCAGGAAGGGTGGTGAAGGGATAAACGAGTAACAATACCAGATAGAGCGGAACTGAAACGGCGAGCACGCTTTTGTTGCTGAAGCGGTCAGCGATGCCGCCCCAGATTTTAAAGAAGTAGATGTTGGTGACTTGGCTGAGTAGGGCCAGCAAAACGACGCCACTCATCGGGATGCCGATACGGTTCAACATATAAACGGCAAAGAAAGCCCCCGACATAATAACTGTAAAACTCCACGCTGCCGAGAAGATGAGTAACTTGCGGAAGTTCAGATCTTTGGCTGGCTCTAGTAGATTGGACAGCCAATGGCTTTTTTCCTGACGGACCTCCATTCGGGGTTCAGGCACATGAGTCAATAAGCCGTTTCCATAGAGCCCGCAACCTGCGGCGATAAGAAAAATTACAGCGTAAGCTTTCGCAGGATCATCGTAGACCGTGGTCAGGCCATCGACGCTGAAACCGGCAGCCAGGCTAAGCACAGCGCCGAGCGCAGTCGCCGCCGCCAGGCGGGAGGCCAAATAACTCCCCATGGTTTTTTCCGGGACGATGTCCTTAATCCACGAGCTCCATGAACAGCCGGCCACTGCTCCGCCGATGAAAAAGAGCACCATGAATAATGTAAACAGCGGCACGCCGTAGTTTTCCGGGGCCAGGAAAGGTGTGAAGGCTGCAGCCACCAGTGAGAGGCGTGACGCACCTGCTGCAACGATAGTGATCAGCTTTCTCAGCTGAACACGCTCGACGAGTAAGATGGCTGGAATCTGGGCCATCTGTGAGATGGGAGCAAGGCTGGCAAGAAGACCAATCACGAAATTACTGGCACCGAGTGCAAGTGCCATGCCCGGTAAAAATGCGCCGGTCACCAGCAGCGCCATGGCGTGCGAGCACAGGCCTTCGTAGTAGAGGTCTTTTAAGCCTCGGTTGCGCTCGTCTTCAGAAAGAGTCTGTTTAGGTTGATACCAATACACTCTGGCGACCTATGCAGGATCGTTGCCAGTCTTCTATATTGCCAAAAAAGCTTTCTCTGTGAGCTGTTTGAGTCGGGTAGAGTCTTTTGCTGATGTTTTGGCGATAAAGCCCTGCTTGTGTGCAAAGTGAATATCCGCTTCATCTTCGATGCGCGTGAAGTCGAGCCGAGGGTCGTCGTTGAAACGACGCACGCCGAAGCCTTCGCCACGCCGGTCGGGGTAGATCATGGCGATGACCTTATCCCCTAGACCTTCCTGCATGATGTAGCGGCCTATTCCTGCCGAGGGCTCTTCGGGTAAAGGCTCGGTGCGGGGCATATAGAGGGCAGAAAACCCGTCGAACTCCCAGATTTCCGAGTGCTCGGCCACATAGTCGAGCCTTTCGCGCAAGCTGGTTATATATTCAATTAGGTCCTGTCCGATCATGCGCATGAGTTCCCAGACGGGCTCACCAGGCGTGTGAGAGGTCTGGTTGGCAAAGCGGCGGAGCAGGGTCACATCAATGGGGGAGTTGAGCTTCGCGAGTGCCTCACGATCGACGCCGAGCCATTCGCCGGTTTCCTTGGGGCCACGGCAATCGAACCATTCAGCAACTTCCAGCCAGTCGCAAAATTCCCTCGCATCTTCATAGAGTCCCAGGTGCTGCAGCACGAGCGAGAGCGCACAGGTGGGCACCTGTTCTCTCGGGAACTGGTGGTGGTCGAAGTTATTGAGTGCCGGTTCGTGCTGATGTCCGATGTCGACGACCGCAGTTTCTGCATTGGCGAGATCTGCTTCTGTTGGGTCGCGTCGTTCGATCGAGACCGGTGCCTGCGTGAGCAATAGTGCGCAGGCTAGAAAGTCGTCTTTGTGGGAGCCGCCGGGATGAGTGATGATGGATGTGATTGCCATGGGGAGAACGTCGAACATCAAAGATGGAACGTCGAACATTGAATGAAATATTATGCACTTTGAGCGACTGGCACTGGGGGACAGGAATGTCCCGACTCCGTTTTTGACCGAATTCTGATCCGTCTAAGTTTATGCGTGGCCCGCGAGACGGGGCGCGGACATTTCTGTCCGCCTGTGCGCCTGGTAAGCACCCCCCGTGCGCGGCACTGCGGGACAGGAATGTCCCGACTCCGTTTTTGATCGAATACCGATCCGTCTAAGTTTATGCGTGGCCCGCGAGACGGGGCGCGGACATTTCTGTCCGCCTGTGCGCCTGGTAAGCACCTCCCATACGCGGCCTGGGGGACAGGAATGTCCCGACTCCGTTTTTGACCGAATACTGATCCGTCGAAGTTCATGCGTGGCCCGCGAGACGGAGCGCGGACATTGCGTGGTCTTGTCGCTGCGCTCGGAACTGTCCGCCTGTGCGCCTGGTAAGCACCTCCCATGCGCGGCCTGCGGGACAGGAATGTCCCAGCTCCATCTGTTTTTGTGCGCCACCTTATTCGCGGCTGCTGTATGGGCATTTGTATCATACCGAAAATACTGTGGGATCTTTACAATCCGTTTGAGCATGAGATGATAACCTATGCGGTAACTAACTGCAAAATCCATATGCGTATTCGTATCACCCATCATCGCGTCACCGTTCTCCTTCAGTTAATCCTGTTTGCTGAAGCCTTGTTCGCGCTTTGGGGCCAGCGTTGGTTTACCGCTTTCTTGACCGCAACGATTATCGCGATCACGTTTTCACCTTCGTTTTTTGAGCGCCGCTTCCGTATTCATTTTCCGCCCGAGTTACAGTTGGCGGCGATCGGATTTGTCTTTGCCTCATTATTTTTGGGAGAGGTTCGGGGTTACTATACCCGGTTCTGGTGGTGGGATATTGTCTTACACACAAGCTCCGGTTTTTTGTTGGGGATTCTTGGTTTCCTGCTTGTACATATCATCAACGAAACTGAACGAATCAGTGTCCACATGAAGAGTGGGTTTGTGGCCTTTTTCGCCTTCACCTTTGCCTTGGGGGTGGGGGCGCTGTGGGAGATCTTTGAATTTCTTATGGATCTGAGCTTCGGCTTAAACATGCAGAAGCCGATGTTCGGCGATCCTTCCGGTTTAACTGACACCATGGTCGACCTTATGGTCGATGCTCTGGGCGCATTGGTTATTGCGCTGATGGGCTGGCGCTACCTGGGTAATCCGGAGGAAACGTCCTTCCTTGAGCGATGGATTGGGGAGTTTATTAAAAGGAACCCGCGATTCTTTAAGAGCTAAGCCCACGAAAAAGTCCCCGCTCTTTCGAGACGGGGACTTTGGAAATTTTGGCTTTCGACTTCTGTCGTCTGGCCTCTGGAGCAAAGCGCTTACTTCTTCTTTGCTTCTTCGCGCTCGATGGCTTCCTTGATGACTTGTTCGGCAACGTTCCTCGGCGTCGACGCGTAGTGCGAGAACTCCATGGAGAACTGACCGCGACCAGACGTCATTGTGCGAAGGGCGCCGATGTAGCCGAACATCTCAGAGAGCGGTGCGTCGGCTTTGATGCGTATGCCGCCGTTATTAGTCGGCTCCTGCGTCTTGATCATGCCACGGCGGCGATTTAAGTCACCGATTACGTCCCCCATCTTGTCATCTGTGCAGAAGACATCGAGTTTCATGATTGGCTCAAGGATCTCAGCGCCAGCCTTTGGCATGGATTGGCGGTAGGCCGCCCTGGATGCGATTTCGAAAGCAACGGCGGAGGAGTCCACTGCGTGGAAGGCGCCATCGTCGAGCGTGACTTTGAAGTCCAAACATGGATAGCCCGCAAGCACACCCTTTTCGGTGGAGAACTTGAAGCCCTTCTCAACTGCAGGCCAGAATTCACGAGGCACGTTACCACCAACAACTTTGGACTCGAATTCGAAGCCTGAACCTGGCTCAAGCGGCTCGAGCGTGTATTCGATTTTCGCGAACTGACCGGAACCACCGGACTGCTTCTTGTGGGTGTAGGAATCTGAAATGGTCTTGGTGATACCTTCGCGATAGGCGACTTGTGGCTTGCCGATCACAGCTTCGACACCGTAAGTGCGCTTCAAGATATCGACCTTGATGTCGAGGTGCAGCTCGCCCATTCCCTTAAGAATCGTTTCGCCGGAGTCTTCGTCGGTTTCGACAATGAAGGTCGGGTCTTCAGCAACCATTTTGCCGATCGCAGTGCTCATTTTTTCGGCATTACCTTGGTCCTTCGGCTGAATAGCGATGGAGATAACGGGAGCGGGGAACACCATCGGCTCAAGTGTAGCGGGTGCAGCCGGGTCGCAGAGTGTGTGGCCGGTTTGCACGGACTTCATGCCGAGTAGGGCGACGATGTCACCCGCCTGCGCGGAATCGACTTCGTTACGCTCGTCGGCGTGCATCTCGATGATCCGGCCGATACGCTCTGTTTTGCCGGTGAAAGTATTCAGGACGCTTGTGCCTTTTGCTATTTTACCTGAGTAGATACGGGTGAAAGTCAACGCGCCGTATTTGTCATCCATGATCTTGAAGGCAAGCGCACGGAGTGGCTTGTTCACATCGACTATGGCGAACTCGCCGGTTTCTTCACCTTCAGCGTTCACTTCAGGCTGTGGCTTCACTTCAGTGGGGCAAGGGAGGTAATCCACAACGCCGTCGAGCAAGTTCTGCACACCCTTATTTTTGAAGGAGGAACCACAATAAGTCGGGAAGAAATCGAGGTTGATTGTGCCCTTGCGGATGCACTTCTTAAGTGTAGCGATGTCCGGCTCATTACCTTCGAGGTAGGCCTCCATTGCATCGTCGTCCTGCTCGACTGCAGTCTCGACGAGTGCTGCGCGAAACTCTTCAACCTTATCGACCATGTCGGCAGGCACTTCCTTCTTCTCGTATGCTAAGGGATCACCGGTTTCATCCCAGACCCAGGCAGTGCGAGTCAGGAGATCTACGACACCTGAAAGTTCACTCTCAGTGCCGATTGGCAGCACCATGACGAGTGGACTCGCGCCGAGCACGTTTTTGACTTGGTCGACGACCTTGTAGAAATCAGCACCGATGCGGTCGAGTTTGTTGACGTAGATCAAACGAGCGACTTCCGAGTCATTGGCGTAGCGCCAGTTGGTCTCGGACTGGGGTTCAACACCTCCGGAACCACAGAAAACACCCACACCGCCATCAAGCACCTTGAGGGAGCGGTAAACTTCAACCGTGAAGTCAACGTGTCCCGGAGTGTCGATAATGTTGAAGCGGAAAGGGGCATTTGCGTGCTGCTGCTCACTGCCGGGCCAGAAACATGTGGTCGCAGCCGACTGAATCGTAATACCGCGCTCCTGTTCTTGCTCCATGAAGTCAGTCGTCGCGGCACCGTCGTGCACTTCGCCAAGCTTATGGATCTTACCAGTGAGCTTGAGGATACGCTCGGTCGTTGTGGTCTTACCTGCATCCACGTGTGCGAAGATGCCGATATTTCTGTATTTGGACAGGTCTGTCATGTTGGTGTGTTTATTATGTTAAAAGTCTGATTTTCAGCTGGATAGAAGGATTTTTTCGAAATCTCAGTTGTGGCTGAGTTTTCAAAAAGGAGGCGGAGATTATGCTTCCAGTCGCAGACTGCAAGAACGGAAAATCGATGAATTTTGGAGTGGGGCCCGCTCAGCTTCCAACAGTTTCGAGAACTCACCTCTATCCTCAGATCATACCACCAATGCGATCAACGGCTCCAGCCTCGACGGCGACCATCTCAGATCAATGACAGCATAGACAGTGACAGTTCCTTTCTCGGCAGTGTAAAAGATCCCGTATGGAAATTCCCGTGATAAGCTCCAATAGAACTGTTGGCGATCCGCATGGCAGATGGTGTGAGAGCCGGGGGACTTAGTGCCCTCGGCTACTCGATTTCGCATTCAATTATTCAAATGGCCCAACAAGGTAAACTTCGCCACAATACATGCATCTGTTGTGTCTTTTGCTATTCATTCGCCCGCATTTCGAGCACTCGATTGAACTCGTTTTCTTCTTCTTTCCGTCGAAAGTGCCATCTTGAAGGTCGATCTGTGCCATGCGCTCGATAAGGTCGGTCTCATCGAATCTCTTCTCTTCTTTTATAATTTCCCACAGTGACTCACAAACTAGCTCGAGCTTTTCAACCCTCGCTTCCAAATCTCGAATCCTGGACTTCGTATCAGTATTACTTTTGGAATGTTCACTGAATAGGCGCTGATAATTATCTGTGGATCCTTGATACATATTTTCTCTAAGAACGTTAAGGAGTATCACGGAGAGGCGCAGCCTCGGAGTTGATACCTCCGCCTGGTTGTGTGCTAGGTAACCGGCTTATTGATTAAAGAGTGAGAGTAGTATGAATAATAAAATAAACATAGTAATCAAGTCTCAAGGCCAGCCAGATGGAGGCGAAGGTCATAGCGCAGGGCAAGCTGTGCACGGTAACGTGCATGGTGAAGAAGGCCTGAGCGCGAACGTGCGGGACGATGCACAAGAACCTAGTGAGGCGATCCTGAATCGGGACGAGTCTGCAACACAAGACGAAGTCCTCTATTCATCATATGAGGAGGGACGTAGACTAGGCGCTCGCGCACGGAAGGTCAATGAGCACACCCCAGGAGAGCCGTTAAGTGTCACGCAAGTGACTGGCTGTCTCGCAAGAGATGGCGACCGCTTACCGGAAGTCAGCAGAGAGCGTAGTAGTTGTAGGAGAAACGAAACTGGAGTAGTTGACGCACATGCGCTCAGCGGGATCCAGCGAAGAGTCAGAGAAGCATCACCCCAACTAAGGCTCGAACGGTGCCGCGTCCGAATGGAAGCGGTAAATGAAAGTGGCAAGTAGCCGATGGATCTTATGAACGTATTGCAGCAGTCGAACCAGCAGGAGCTGGACTTGCACTTAAAGTCGGGGCGTAACCCTGACCGCAGTTCTGAAACGTTCGTAGCGGCTCATCTAAGCGAAAGCCCGACAGGACAAATCCGCCTCATGGAGTCTATCCTTGAGCGGGAAAACATGCATGGGGCATATAAACAAGTGAAGTCGAACAAGGGTGCGGCAGGCGTTGACGGGATGACCGTTGGGCAACTGTTCAGCTACCTCGACCATCACTGGGAAAAGATAAAAGCGTCCTTGCTGGACGGCTCGTATGAGCCGATGCCCGCGAGGCGCAAGGAGATCGAGAAAGAGGGCGGAGGTATTCGTCTGTTGGGCATTCCGACGGTCTTAGACCGTCTGATCCAGCAGGCCATTGCCCAAGTCTTCGAGAAGCTGTGGGATCACAGCTTCTCTGAATCAAGCTGGGGATACACAGAGAAACCGCAGTCAAAACAGGCTGCGCGAGGAAAGGAGCTTGGTCGCGCTTAGCGGGAAGCCAAGTGAAATGGGTCATGATCGCTTTGCCCAACCACTACTTCACATCACGCGGACTGGTAATTCCATGGATTTGAACCTGCCTTGAATCAGCCGAACCGCCACTTACAGACCTGTATGAGTGGTGGTGTGGGAGGGCTCCTCAGTGATGGGGAGTCCTATCCCGATCTAACCCTTTTCGTAGGGGGCAAATACTGTATTAAGCATCGGGAAATGCTTAAGGTTTAGTGTCATCAATTCCATGCCATGTGTGATTGAGGTTGCAGCGATAATGCAGTCAGCTAATCCACTGGAGTGGGACTTTCCGTATTCATTTCTTAGAAGGCCTGCTTTAATCGCAATGTCACCAGTGACCGAGAAGACTCGTAATTCCGAGATGAATTGATCGAATGTTTCTTTCTCTCTATTATTTCTGATTCCTTGGTAGAGTTCTGCTACGGTCATGGCAGAGACGGAGACTCGATCAATATTTTGCTCGACGAACTTCTCGGCATTTGGGTTCCCTTTCAGGTAATCGATTATGACATCTGTATCGATTAACATGGCTAAAATCTGTCGAAGTCGGCTCTGACGCTTTCGAGATTGAAATCGTCACGATCTTTCCAGATACCTCTAGCTTCTCTGATTTTTTTCAATTTATCAGCGGGGTTTGATCTGACTAAGAACTCGTCGATAGCTTGTCGTATAAGTTCGCTTTGTTTCTTTTTCAGGTTGCTTGCGAGACTGCTAATACCTGCATGCTCCTCTTTGGTTAGGTATATTTGGGTGCGTATCATACATCGCAATGTATGTGGGCTCTTCGTGATGTCAAGTGCTCTTTTTTTAGAACGTGAAGATGTGGCATGTAGTGGAGGCGAAGCCGTAACGGAATTGTCACCATCGTCTGGTTCGCTCTTGGTCTAAGCGCTCTTCGATTCGCTTCGGATCTTGCCGACAATCCAAAACGGCATGA
>Ga0307933_1000673_pt1 | contig 31096 bp, 20 predicted proteins | sample OrgLakmetageno88_FD_201811 | JGI IMG/M metagenome (GOLD analysis project Ga0307933, IMG submission 201811) | Saline water microbial communities from Organic Lake, Antarctica - #88 | ecosystem: Environmental > Aquatic > Non-marine Saline and Alkaline > Saline | place: Antarctica: Organic Lake... | reverse complement strand
GCTTATGTGGTCAATAAACATATGGTGTAAAGATCGAGCGGAGAAATCTTCTATTTTCATGGCGTATATTCTTTTGACCTTTCCTTCTTTGGTAAGCTAGACTGCTATGATCGACTTCTTTTTCTTACCGTGGTCACTTCTTCCTATTTTGCCTATCTCTCGACCACCCACAACGAACTCATCAACATGAACTTCCCCATCCATAGGGTTATTGCCACTTGAGGACATAGCTTCTCTCACCTTGAGCATAAACAATCGAGCTGTCTTTTCGGTCACTCCATAACGCACTCCCATATAACTTGCTGATAGACTCTTAGTGCTAGTAGCCATTTCAAAACAGATAAAGAATGCCTTTCTGACTCCAAACTTAACTTTGTGAAAAAGAGTGTTGGCAGTAGTAGATTATATATGCCCACAGATATTGCACTGTCTTGCCAAATCAGCACGAACTTGACAAGCAGTGTGATTACACCTCAAACATTTATATCGAATTTCTGACTTCACTGAAGCTAAGTATTTCTTGCAATCTTCGTCTGTTTTAAACCGATCAGAAAACTCTAGAAGATTTTGACCCTTAAATACGTCTATAATTACACACATTTATTAATACTAATATAGGTGTTTATATACTGACCTCTATAATTGTTTTTAAAAACCATACAATTCGAAGGTTAGAAAATAAACCTAACTTTTAGAGGAGTAGACTTTTATAACAAAAAGATGAATTAAATTATAAGAAAGAATTTCAAAATAAATATCTAGTTTGGAAATCTAACTTGTGGATAATAAACTTAAAAAAATAAAAGAATGGTAAAAGTTTGGCATTTAGGTTAAATCGAAGTCAAAAATCATGAAGACTACTCAATAGACCTTATATTCAAAAAAATATAAATTTATGAGTCAAATAAAAGCCTACGGCGCTAAAGCCAGTGATGCAGATTTAAAACAATTAGACATCAATAGAAGAGAACTTCTTCCTAATGACATACATATAGAAATAGATTATTGTGGTGTTTGCCATAGTGATATACACCAGGTTAGAAACGATTGGAAAAATTCTAAATATCCCGTTGTCCCAGGTCATGAAATTATAGGCCATATCGTAGCTATTGGAAAAGAAGTTACCAAATTTAAAAAGGGACAAAAAGTAGGTGTTGGATGTATGGTAAATTCTTGCCAAGATTGTGAAGCTTGTGATGAAGGCCTAGAGCAATATTGTGAAAAAGGAATGACCGCTACTTACAATAGTCCTGATAAACATTTAGGAGGACACACTTTCGGTGGTTATTCAGAAGAAGTCGTAGTAGACGAAAAATTTGTGTTGAATGTCTCAGAAAAGTTAGACATGAAAGCAGTAGCTCCTTTATTGTGTGCTGGTATTACAACTTGGTCACCACTAAAGCAATGGAATGTTCAGAAAGGAGATAAAGTAGGTGTTATTGGTCTTGGAGGTCTTGGACATATGGGAATTAAATTCGCTCATGCCCTTGGTGCTCATGTTGTAATGATCACAACTTCACCAAACAAAAGTGAAGATGCAGAACGCCTTGGAGCCGATGAAGTATTGGTTTCTAAAAATGAAGATGACATGAAAAAACATGCCAATTCATTCGACTTTATATTAAACACAGTCCCTGTGGGTCATGATGTGAATCCTTATTTAAACTTGTTAAAGCGAGATAAAACCATGTGTTTGGTTGGCGCCATAGAGCCGCTCAAAGGAGTAAATGGTGGAGCTTTAATCATAAAAAGAAAACGACTAGCGGGTTCTCTTATCGGAGGGATTCAAGAAACTCAAGACATGCTAGATTTCTGTGGTGAGCACAATATTGTTTCCGATGTAGAAATGATCGACATGCAAAACATCAATACTGCATTTGAGCGAATAATTAGTTCAGACGTCAAATACAGATTTGTCATTGACATGCAATCTTTAAAAAACTAAAGCGAATATCTCTTAGATATAAGTTTAAACCCCTTTTGAAATGATTTCAAAAGGGGATTTTTTTTACTCTTTATATTCCCAAGATTTCATAGTCTCTAGTGAGATATACTCGAGCATTTTTTCATGACAAGATTCCAATCGGAGATGAAGGGGATGCCCAGCTTCTTTACTTTTTAACCACACTCCCATACAGATACACCACCAATCTCCTGGTTTTAACCCAGGGAAACTCCATTGCGGTTTTGGACTCATCAGGTCGTTTCCTCTAGCTTTATTCCATTCTAAAAATCCCTTAGTCACTTTCGCCGCGACAATATGGAGACCTGAATCGAGATCGGAATACTTACAAAACCCATCTCGGAAGGCCCCTGTCATAGGGTCGTAAGAACAGGCGACTAACTCAGTGCCTAATATATTTTTCATCATTTTTTTTCTGAATTTGCTGTAAGTTATGCAATATTAGGGAAAGTTAGTGTCGTATTAATAAATTGAATTATACCATGACGAAGCTTAGCACAGGTTTTTGATTAATTGGAGTTAAAATAATTAGCGTGGCCTCTGATACACTAATTATTTTCAATAAAAAGAATGCAAAAAAAATTATAGCGACGTCATAGGGCTAAATTGGTAGTGTAAGCGATCTTCAAAAGTTATGGAAAGAACAAAAAAATGAATCTATTAAAGAAGAATTAAATCCTGTGAGTATAAATCACCACGATGCAGAAATCAATCGATGAATGATAGATTTAAAAAAGGTGAAAACTCTATACTTAAAGTAATAATTCAAAAGGGAGGTTAAAAACTTATTGGTTGGAGGTTACCAAAAGTTAACTCAAAGGTATTTGTAATAATTATCCAATAAAGGCTAGCAAAAAAATAGCTCAAAATTTAATCTATAAAATTGTAGACACTACAATTGGTAATAAAAATAACTGTAAATAAACCAAATAAGAACCTTAACAAGAAGTTTTACAAGCGAACGTGCGTGATATTATTTTAAAGTTAGCCTTTAAAATATGGTCTTTTCTACAAAAAATACCAAAGATCAAGAATATCATATAAGTTAAGAGACGAAAATCTGCCTACTTAACGATAAAACTATGTTTAAGCTGCAGGACAGGTCGATAAATTATTTTTTTATTTGGATAATACAGAGTCAGGTCATATTCTCAAATCTTTCCTGCCTAACGAAAGAGAATAAAACAGATTCGTTTGTCCTAATCCTTTGGGATGGATAATACAGATCGAGAAACAAAATTCAAAAACAATTAAAAGAGCTAGAACGACGGTGAGTTAAAGAGCATGACAGGGTTGCGATTTTCAATTCGATTAAATCGATACTACATACGCTAAGACCCAAGTCAATTTTTGAATATGAACTACTTATCTCTGAGTGAGTGGTGATGAAAAACCAAATTTATACTATGGATAAACCCTATTTGTAGGACTATTCTTTATGTTATAGTTTACAACTTTGATCATTTGTAAGCTATAACATAAATAAAAAAATGCTGATGTATAAAAGACTCTATTCTAACGAATATTAAGAATTAGTCCGTAATTTTGGAGTGATTATTGATGTGACTTTTACTCCTAAAATGATGAATAAACCTAAATTATATCACAGTCAAGTCGTATAAACTTAAGTAAAGATCTCCATGAATGTTTTCAGAAAAATTATATACCTCAACTAAAATATTAAAAAAAAAAAGAAAATCCAGCTTCGTTGTTTTAAACAGAGATAGCCTAAATAAACTGAATTCAGGCAGAAGACGGATATCAAATCTCATTTAGTGAATAAATATGCAAAGTACAAATATTAGTATCCTATTTTTAATAATTTACGTTGCGGGAATCATCGCCGTAGGTATATGGAATAGGAAGAGTGAAAGCAGTGAAGATTTCTTTTTAGCTTCCAGAAAACTCCCTGCTTGGTTATTGGCTGTAACATTTATAGCCTCTTGGTGGGGTGGTGGTTCTGCCATAGATCTTGTAGATCATGCTCACAGAAATGGCATTAGCTCTTTTTGGATTTATGGAGTACCTGTATTAATAGCGACTGGCCTTTTGTTTCTATTTGCGAGAGGAATTAGAAATATAGGTTCTATTTCGCAACCGCAACTTATGAAAGAACGCTATAACAGCAGAGTTTCACTACTACTTACTATTTTTATTATCATTTTTATGGTAATTGCCACAACAGTTCAGGTCATTGTCGTGGGTAAATTTTTCCAAGCATTTTTTGATCTTAGCTATCGAACTGGTGCTATTATAGGCACAGTAATCGTACTGACCTATTCCCTATTTGGTGGCTTTAAAGGCGTAGTGCTCACCGATTTACTTCAGTTTGTATTCTTTTTATTTACCGGTATATTTTTATTTTATACGGCCTACACCCAGTCGGGTGGTATGGAAGCTGTAGAAGCGACAGCACTTCTCAATAATAAAAGTGGGTACACTTCATTTTTTAGTGATGTTTCTGACAATTTGGCTTATGTCATAACTTTTGGTACTTCGTGGATGATTCAGGCCAATATTTGGCAACGCATTTCTGCTGCAAAAAAATCTACAGATGCTAGAAAAATGATGATCATTAGCTTTTTTGCATTTATTCCGCTCTATCTTATGGTGACTTACACAGGTATGTTTGCTTCTGTACTTTACGAAACCGTTCCAAAAAGCGGAATTGTCCCCAATATGATTAGTAATATTCCCAATCCAATAATTAGTGCTCTTCTTTTTGTGGGCTTAAGTGCGGCAATTATGTCTACCATGGATTCTCTTATCAATACAGGTGCTCTTTCTCTAACCTTAGATATTTATAAGGTATATGTAAATCCTGGAGCAAGTGCGGCTCATCACGTTACCATAGGTAGAATTTCTACTTTTATTATAGGTGCTATCGCTTTATTGATAGCTTTAGAAATAAAATCTGTTTTAACCATCGCATGGATAGGATCTGATTTTTTAACTAGTGGAGCTTTCATACCCCTAATCCTCGGCTTTTTATGGGCAAGAGGAACCGCCACAGCTGCCACAATTTCAATGTTATTTGGATTGGTGTTTTCTAGCTATAATCTTTTGGTAGCCCTTGGTGCTCCCTTTCCTGTTGCTTGGGAAATAGCCTCGATTTCACAAGCCGTAATTGGTATTTCTGTCTCACTGATCTTATACGTAGGCTTTAGTTTTATCACTAAAAACGATCTAGAAAAAAGCAAGAGTTTTATAAAAAAAGCAAATATCTTAAATAAGACCTATAATTAAAACGTCTTCGGAAATTAATATACAGAAGTGACAGTATTGGGCCATCTCTTTGACTAAATTTTCTTATGCTCATTTTTGGAATAAAGTCCAACTCTCTCGGCTTAAAGTAAGCTGACTTTTATAATTGCTTTTTGCCTATAAAGTCATATCACCTTGAGAAGGTCTGTGATTCTTTTTTACTAATCATTTGGTTTAATCTTTTGTTATTCAAAATTTATTTAGAATTTTGAATGTTAGAATAAATCCATATAGCTATTCCGTGCACCTTATGAAAAAACTATTCCTGCTCTTCATTATTTTAAATCTTGCCGCGTGTAAGAACATCGAAAAATCAATTCCGACTTCAGAAACAAGATTTGGACCTATTTCCGATAGTGCCATGGTGGTTTCAGCCCGAGAAGAATCTTCGAGTATTGGGCTAGAGATTCTGAAGAAAGGAGGCAATGTCTTTGATGCCATGATAGCTACTGAGATGGCCCTAGCGGTTTCTTATCCTTTTGCTGGAAATTTAGGCGGCGGCGGATTTATGGTTTACCGAAAAGCTAACGGAGAAACGGGATCTTTAGATTACCGTGAAAAGGCACCTCTGGCATCTACAAAGACAATGTATCTGGATGAAAAGGGTAATGTTATTTCTGAAAAAAGCAAGTTGGGAGGTCTAGCAGTAGGTGTGCCTGGTACAGTGGCAGGAATTTTTGCTGCTCACGAGAAAATGGGCTCTATGCCAGTAGGTGAAATCTTAAAACCGGTAATCGCCTTAGCGAAACGAGGATTTGTTGTGACCGAAAAGCAAAGTAAAACACTGGCAAATTACCGAGATTTATTTCTTGAGGAAAATAAGGATACCATTTTATTTGCTAAACCTTATAAAGCAGGCGACACCATTAAAAATTTACAACTGGCCAAAACTCTGGAACGTATAGTTGCAAATGGCAGGGAGGAATTTTATAGTGGAGAAACAGGTAAGATTATGATTGAATACCTGAAAGAAAAAAAGGGAATTATGAGCATGGAAGATTTACAGAGTTATCAAACCCACTGGCGTGATCCCATCAAGGTGAAATATAATGATCTTAGTATAATTTCTATGCCGCCGCCCTCGAGTGGTGGAATTGTACTGGGTCAAATCTTAAAAATGTTGGAACCATATTCCATTAAAGAATTTGGCCATAATTCTATAAAAAGTATACAGTTGCTAGTCGAAGCCGAAAGAAGAGCCTATGCCGATAGAAGTTTCTACTTGGGAGATCCAGATTATATAGATATTCCTGTGGATACCCTTTTAAGTGAAAGCTATCTTTCTGGCAGAATGGACGATTTTAGTTTTGATAAAGCAACCTCTTCTTCAAGCATAAGCTATGGAGAAATTCCAGGCTATGAAAGCGATGAAACGACCCATTATTCCATAGTAGATAAATTTGGAAATGCAATAGCGGTGACCACTACCTTAAATGGTGCTTATGGTTCTAAAATGTATATAGAAGAACTCGGCTTTTTTCTGAATAATGAAATGAACGATTTCAGTTCCAAACCTGGAGTGCCCAATATGTTTGGACTTATTGGTGCTGAAGCAAATTCTATAGCACCTGGTAAAAGAATGTTAAGTTCTATGACACCAACTATCGTAGAGAAAAAAGGAAAATTATATATGACGCTTGGCTCTCCTGGAGGTTCTACTATTATCACCTCTGTCTTGCAAACTATTCTTAATGTGGAAGCATTTGGAATGAGTATGCAAGAAGCGGTAGATGCTCCTCGTTTTCACCACCAGTGGTTGCCAGATGAAGTGCTTTTTGAACCAAATTCTTTTAATGCTGCGATCTTGGATTCCTTAAAGCAAAAAGGCTTCCATATTGATGAAGGAGAATCTAGGATTATTGGCAAAGTAGATGCCATAAGAGTACTGCCTGATAGTCGGTTAGAAGGTGGGGCCGATAAACGAGGGGACGATTCTGCAAAAGGATACTGATTACAAATACTAAAAGGTTAGTTAAATAGGAGCCTTTAACTGGTTATTAGACTGCTGGGGCGGCGAAAAATTTTAGATTTGCCGAAAAAATTGTAATGAAAAATTATTTGTTAATTTGCTTTCTTTTTTTAGGAAATTTTGTTTTTTCACAGGAATCGAAAGTTAGTGGAACAGTATTAGATAATCAATCGCAACCCATACCTGGAGTATCTGTAGCTATTAAAGGAACTAATAAGGGTACCATAACCAATTTTGATGGAGAGTATTCTGTTGAAGCTTCTCTTGGGCAAACTTTAGTTTTTAATTTTATAGGGTTCGATGACCGTGAAGTCGTCATAGATAGAACCCTTATAGATATACAGATGGTGGCTGGGACAATGTTGGGAGAAGTGGTCTTGATTGGTTCCCGTAGTCCTAACCGAACCGTTATAGAATCTGCTGTACCAGTAGATGTTCTCGATATTAAGGAGATTTCTTCTGCAGTGCCTCAGGTGAATCTCAACCAGATGCTTAATTATGTGGCCCCTTCATTTTCTTCCAATACCCAAACTATTGCAGATGGTACAGATCATATTGATCCGGCGTCATTAAGAGGACTTGGACCAGATCAGGTTTTAGTGCTTATCAATGGCAAAAGGAGGCATAACTCATCTTTGATAAATTTAAATGGTTCATTTGGACGTGGAAGTGTGGGCACAGACCTAAATGCTATCCCCGTTGTGGCTATACAAAGAATTGAAGTGCTAAGAGATGGCGCTGCAGCTCAGTATGGATCTGATGCGATTGCGGGTGTCATCAATATTGTATTGAATGAATCTGTTGGAGAACTCGACTTAAATATAACTTCGGGAGCAAATTTTTCTAAAAATGCTAATAAGCAAACTGGTGGTGTAGACGGAGAAACCATAAATGTTGCCGCCAGTTATGGAATAGGTCTTGGTGATAAAGGGGGGTTCGTGAACTTTTCTGGAGATTTTGATTATCGCGAACCTTTTAATCGCATGGCGGAATGGGAAGGCTCTATTTTTAATGCGTATAATGCTATAGAACGTTTGGGATTGGGCAATGGACTCGATATTTCAAATTTAAGCAATAGCCAAATTCAGGAATTAGGACAACAAGTTTCTTATTTTGACTCCAATTTTAAGAATGAGATTGCTTCCGCAACAGATAGGTCGGCTCTACAGGATTTACTCGGTATGGATGTCACCGAATCAGAACTGAATGCGCGAGGGCAACAACGCAGTGATTATAACATGAGAATAGGACAATCTGCACTTCGCGGAGGCCGTTTATTCGCTAATCTTTCCTTACCGCTTGATGATGTGGGAACAGAACTTTATTCTTTTGCAGGAATTAGCTCCAGGAGTGGAGAATCTGCTGGTTTCTACCGGTTACCAAATCAAAGCCGGACGTATACACCAACATATATCAACGGATTTCTTCCACAGATTAATTCAAAAATCAAAGACCAATCTTTAGCAGTGGGTATTAAAGGCATGGTAGGGGATTGGAATGTAGACTTTAGCAATACCTATGGACAAAACCGGTTTGACTATTTAATTTCAAATACTTCCAACGCCTCTTTAGAAGGTGCATCACCTACAAGTTTTGATGCTGGTGGATTTTCGTTCGCCCAAAACACAACAAATCTAGATATTTCACGCTATTTTGATGATATTTATAAGGGCCTTAACGTCGCTTTTGGTGCAGAACATCGCTTGGAGAAATACGATATTGTTGCTGGAGAAGAAGCTTCTTACGGGCAGTATACAGAAAATGGTGATGTCATAAATACCGCCAATCAAATTCCAGCACAAGATTTCTTTGGGAATGCAAGGGCAGGAGGTTCTCAGGTATTTCCAGGGTTTAGTCCAGAAAACGAGATTTCACGTGAACGTAGTAGTATAGCGGGTTATTTTGATGTGGAAGCTGACTTTACCGATAAATTTTTATTGGCCTTTGCCGCGAGATTTGAAAACTATTCAGATTTTGGATCTACTGTTAATTTTAAGCTAGCTTCACGCTATAAGCTTAGTGAAAACGTAAATATTAGAAGTTCCATCAATACTGGTTTTAGGGCGCCATCTTTGCACCAGCTAAATTTCAATTCAACTTCTACCATTTTCGACGATGGAGGGGAGCCATTAGAAGTGGGCACATTTTCAAACGATAGCCGCGCGGCACAGTTACTTGGTATTCCAAAGTTAAAAGAAGAAACTTCCCGTAGTTTAAGTGTAGGATTCACCGCAAAAATTCCCGATGCCAATATTTCTTTGACGGTAGATGGCTATTTTATTGCTATAGACGATAGGGTGGTTTATACCGGTCAATTTAAAGGACCAGGGACAAATACAGAATTGGATCGATTGCTTTCCCAAGCCAATGCAACAGCGGCAGCATTTTTTGCCAACGCCATCAATACTGAATCTAAAGGTATAGATGTGGTAATTACTCATAATACTGTTTTTGGTAAAAATATTCGGTTAAAATCAGATCTTGCTGCCACTTTTTCCAAGACGAAACAAGTTGGCGATATTCAGGCTTCTCCCGAATTGGAAAGGGCCGGTTTGGTAGATACTTATTTTCCTGAAGATAGTCGCATTTATTTAGAAGAGGCTCTGCCAAGAACAAAGGTTAATTTAAGCAATACCCTTACTGCTGGAAAATTCAATTTTTTCCTTAGAAATGTTTACTTCGGAAAAGTGACGGAAGCGTCATCAGACCCTTTGAGGCAACAGCAATTTGACGGAAAAGTAATCACCGACCTTTCTGTAGGTTTTAAAGCGACTGATGCCTTAACGCTAACCATTGGGGCAAATAATATTTTCGATATTTATCCAGATGCAGCAGATCCTGCTTTTGGAAATCGCAGCAGTGGAAGGTTCGATTGGTCCCGAAGTGCACAACAATTTGGTTTTTCTGGACGGTTTTTATTTGCAAGGGTAAGTATAAACCTGAAATAGTATCATTAAAAGTTTGAAGTAGCTGTTTAAAATGAGTATTCATAGATAATTGAAGCAGACCAAAAAGTTTTTTAAAGCTTTAAAAATCTGTAGTTTCAGTGATCATCAGAATTCTAACTCGTTTTAAACAGCTACTTTTTTAGTGATCAAAATTAAGAAAATCACTAGTAAAATAAGTCTTAAATAAAATTGAAGAGGGGTTTTTAGAGATTACAAATCAAGTCATTTGTATAAAAAATAATACCTCAATTTACAGATCGCTTTCACGCTCTTTCTTCTTTAAATTTGATTCAGAATAGGTGTATCATTTTAAATTTAAACCCCTTGAAAGTTTTGGGGAAACTAATGCTTTTTGGAATTGCTCAAAGAGGAGTTTTAAGCTGGAAGATCTTGGAAGTTGAATAAAATATTTGACTTTAAGTTTTAGGATGTCATGAATTTAACCGCAGACTCCGATAAGGAAGCGAAACTTTATAGGACTGCCAATAAAAATGACAAGGATTAAGTCAATTGTGGAACGACTTACCTCCCTAAAATAATTCAGATCTTTCGTTTATAAAATATATAACAGGTTTACTGGATAAATTTTGACTTTTCTCGTGTAGAGATAGCAAATGACTTAGATACCAGACAGAATCAAAAAATTATCTCATGTAGAAAATTAGTCAACTTCATGACCCCGTGAAGCCTCCAGTATCAAAAACCAATCCTGTAAACTTAATTCTATAGTTAACCCCTCTTTTAGCACTTCCACCCTTTTGGTTTGTGTCGTCCCCAAAACAGGTCTAATCCCAATAGGATGCTGGTTCAAAAAGGCGATGGCAAGTTGAACCTTTTCACACTCGTATCTTGCTGCCATTTCTTCTAGGGCTTTATCTAGAGGTAGATTGTCTTTATGTAGGCTGTCTAAGCCTCCCAAAGGACTCCAAGCCATCGTTAGAATTTGTTTACAAAGATGGTGATGAAGAATATCATTTGTAAAAGGCTGACAATGGTTTAATGAACATTGCAACTGGTGTCCTTCTACTTCGACATAAGAACCTAATAAATCTATTTGCTGTGTTGTGAAATTTGAAACGCCAAAGTGTTTAATTTTCCCCTGTTCTTTTAAATAAATAATAGATTTGGCAATCTCTTGCAGATTCATCAGCGGACTTGGCCTGTGGAGTAAGAATGCATCTAAGTACTCACAATTCAAATTAGAGATAGATCGCTCTGCCTGTGCTATGATATATTCTGAATCATATTGATAATGCTTCACTCGATTATCTCGAGTGGAGTTTGGCAATTGTAATCCACATTTAGAAATTAACTGAATGGATTCTCGTTTGATTTTACTTTCTGTAAAAGCTTTACCAAACTCAGATTCCGTGGTATAGTCACCATAAATATCTGCATGGTCGAAGGTGGTAACACCAAGGCTAAGACAGTCTTCAATCTGACTTGCCATTTGGCGGGTGGACATTTGTTTTCCCCATCTGCCCCAAGTCATACATCCTTGTACAAGTTTAGAAGTATACATCTGTGATTTTTTTGTTGTTAATAACCGAGTTTATGTCTCACCCGATCTAAGACTCCTCCAGCAACCTTTTTTGCTTTAGTAGCTCCTATGCTTAATAGTTCGTCGATTTCTGGTTTGTTGTTCATGAAGTAATCAAACTTTTTCCGTTCTTCAGAATAAGTAGTGAGGATCAAATCGAACAAAGCTTGCTTCGCATGGCCATAGCCAAAACCTCCAGCTAAGTAGTTTGACTTTAAGTCTTCGACTTGAGTTTTAGAACCTATTAGTTTATAAATCTGAAATACATTACACGTTTCAGGATCTTTGGGATCTTCTAATGCGGTACTATCCGTTTCGATTTGCATGATTTGTTTGCGCAATTTCTTATCGGTTTGGAAAATAGTGATCGCATTGCTTTTAGACTTACTCATTTTAGCACCATCAGTCCCAGGGACATATTTTGAAGATTCAGATAATTTGGCTTCAGGCAGCACAAAGGTGTCGCCATATTGAGCATGGAAGCGTTCGGCCACATCCCTAGTCATTTCTATATGTTGTAATTGATCTTTACCAACGGGAATAAATTCAGCATCATAGAGCAAAATATCTGCTGCCATCAACATAGGATAACTGAATAAGCCAGCATTAACATCGCTCAACCGATCTGCCTTGTCTTTAAACGAATGAGCTAAAGTTAGGCGCTGGTATGGAAACATGCAGTTTAAGTACCACATGAGTTCCGTCACTTGTGGGACATCACTTTGTCTGTAGAAGGTTGATTTTTCAACATCCAATCCAAAGGCAAGCCAAGTGGCAGCAGTTGCATAGGTATTTTCCTTTAAGACTTCAGCGTCCTTTATTTGGGTAAGAGAATGTAGATTGGCAATAAATAGAAACGACTCGTTCTTTGGAGAGTTGGCCATTTCAATAGCAGGGATAATTGCGCCTAATAAATTCCCTAAATGTGGAGTTCCAGTGCTCTGGACACCCGTTAATATTCTAGACATAAAATGTATATATTACAAATTGATCCAAAGATAAATGTTTTGTTCAACCGAACCCGTTCAATTTATTAAATTTGCCATCTATGACATGGATTAAGAATATTTTGATAGTTGTTTGGAGGATTTGGTTTTACGTCATTGTTTTTATCACCCTTGTGATTCTATTGCCTTTTCTACTCATTACCACCTCGAAAGAAAAATGGTATCCGAGTACCTACCACATCGGTAGATTTTGGGCGACCATCGTATTATATAGCATGGGCTTTTTTCCAAAAGTAACTTATAACACTCATCTCGATAAGCGAAAGAACTATATGCTCACCGCCAACCACTCGAGTATGATCGATATTATGATGATGATTTATGTCTCCAAAACACCTTTTGTATTCATAGGAAAGGGAGAATTAGCCAGACTTCCTGTTTTTGGGTTAATCTTTAAACGCTCCTGTATCTTGGTCAACAGAGAAAATGCAAAAAGCAGAAAAAATGCTTTTGTTGAAGCCCAAAGACGTCTAAAAAATGGAGTCAGTATTTGTATTTTCCCAGAAGGTGGGGTCCCTAACGATATAACAAAGATCCTAGATGATTTTAAAGATGGTGCTTTTCGACTCTCCATAGAGCATCAAATTCCTATTGTACCCATTTCATTTCCAGATAGTAAAAAAAAATTTCGCTATGGCTTCACCTCTGGAAGCCCAGGAGTTTTAAGAGCTGTTGTTCATCCTTTAATTCATACCAAAGGTGTTGAGCTTACTTTTAAAAACCGCAAGCACCTTAAACAAGAAACTGCTAACGCTATAGCTTCCAAACTTTACTGGTAGTAAAAAAAATGAGAGTTATTTCCTCAATATTAACGCCAAGCTTTATATGGTATAAGTAGGGCTGGATATGGTGAAGGATACCATAAAACGAATCATTAGAAAGACTTCTTAATGGTCTGTACAGATTTTGGCATAAAGGCATTAAAGTTTAAGATGCTCAATATGGAGTCTGAAATAGGAAAGTCCATAGCACTCCTTTAGATACAACCAAACTCCATTCAGAAATAGGATGCGAATCTTATACCAAATTATATTTATAATGCCGTATGAATAAATTGAATTATTTTTTGAAATCAAAAATAACTAGCATAGCCTTAGCTACGGTAATTATTTTTGATCAAAAGCAGGCGAAAAAAGCCTGTGCCGAATTCGTATCGGTAAAACGATTTATTGCGTCATTATAGGTCTAATTTGGTATTAAACCTCATCGATAGGTTTGAAGAAGATGACAACGTTAAAATGTTTATTATACCTCAAAGGTGACGGATAAATCAGTTTTTGAAAATGAATAATCTAATGAAGATCACTATAAGTTTCAAGCAATCTTTCTATTTTGGCTATATCAAGGCTTTTTATTCTTTAACACTAACGCGATAATTGCCGAAAAGAAAACTCCAGATCCTAAATTATTAAAAATCGCTTGGCTAATATAGCTGTTAAGGTTGTAGATCTGTACTAAACCTTCCCTAGGAATCCCTTGTGCCGCTCTTACCTCAATGATGTTCGAAAAGAATTCTGGACTTACGATCTCCGTCATGGTATAAATAGATGCAGGAGACAGTCCTCCAATCACAGCTGTAAGGACTACCCCTGAAATAAATGCCTTTTGCCAAGTGATTTCCCCTTTGTAGTAAAGCTCCCTTTTTTCACGAATCGCTAGCGCGAACACCAAAATTTGGGGAATCATCAACCAAAATGAAAATATAGCTTGGCTGCCAACGTATTCGTCATGGTAGCCTAAATATTTTTCTAAATAAACCCAGGCGATACTAATAGCCGTGTATACAGAAGCCCACTTTAATTCAATTTCAAATTTCTTCATCCTTGAATCTTGATATTAATGATTCATCAGTACCCACTCTCCTTTATCAATTAAGGGGATTGCTTGCTTGTACTTCATAGATTTTTCTTCTCCAGAACCCACATGCTTCATGGTCACTTTATCGTTTCTACCAATTTTTGGCTGCTCTCTAACAATGGTTTCAACAACCTGCTGTTGTTGACTAGCCTGAGCTCCAGCCTTTCTAGATTGAGCTGCACGCTCATCTAGGTTTTGGGTCTCTTCTTTTTGGGTCTGCAACTGCTCTTTGGAATTTTGCTGCCTAGCTTCAGTGATTTGATCTGGTTCACGCTGTGGTAATTCTCCTTTGAATAAGAAAGAAATCACCTCTTTATTCACCTCTTCAATCATCACTTTAAAAAGTTCAAAAGCTTCAAACTTATAAATCAATAAAGGATCTTTTTGTTCGTGAACAGCCAATTGAACACTTTGCTTTAACTCATCCATTTTACGAAGGTGGTTTTTCCAAGCTTCATCAATAATGGCTAATGAAATGTTCTTTTCAAAATCTGTAATCAAATCTTTACCTTCAGTATCGTAAGCTCTCTTCAAGTTTGTAACCACTTGAAGTGTCTTTTGGCCATCGGTAAATGGAACTGCAATGCGCTCAAATTTTTCTCCCCGCTTCTCAAACACTTGTTTGATGACTGGAAAAGCCTCTTCAGCATTGTTTATCATTTTAGCTTTGTAGTTCTCATAAGCTTGTTTGTAAACAACTCCTGCTGTTTTTTGGATAGGTTGCTTTTCAAATTCTGCTTTAGATACTGGAGAGTTCATCGAAAAGAAACGAATCAATTCAAACTCAAAGTTTTCAAAGTCAGTTGTGGCCGTATTGAGATCTGTGATCACCTCGGCAGTGTCAAAAATCATATTGGCAATATCGATTCTCAATCGCTCACCATAAAGGGCGTTGTAACGTCTCTTATAGATAACTTCTCTTTGAGCGTTCATCACATCATCATACTCCAGCAAACGCTTACGGATGCCAAAGTTGTTTTCTTCTACTTTTTTCTGTGCGCGTTCTATGGATTTTGAAATCATAGAATGCTGGATCACTTCTCCTTCTTCTAGTCCCATTCTATCCATCAGTTTGGCGATTTTTTCACTACCAAATAAACGCATTAAGTTATCTTCTAGAGACACATAAAACTGAGAGCTACCCGGGTCTCCTTGACGACCTGCACGTCCTCTCAATTGTCTATCGACACGTCTAGAATCATGACGCTCTGTACCGATAATGGCCAGACCCCCTGCACCTTTTACATCTTTGGATAATTTAATATCCGTACCACGACCAGCCATATTGGTCGCTATAGTTACAATACCCGCTTTACCCGCTTCCGCGACAATATCTGCTTCGCGTTTATGCAATTTAGCATTCAATACGTTATGGGGAACCGAGCGTAATTTTAACATACGACTCAGTAACTCTGAAATTTCTACAGAAGTGGTTCCTATTAATATGGGTCTACCTTTTGCTGAAAGTTGTGCCACTTCGTCGATGATGGCATTGTATTTTTCACGCTTAGTCTTAAAGACCTTATCTTGTTTATCGTCTCTGGAAATGGATTTATTAGTTGGTATTTCCATAACATCCAACTTATAAATTTCCAAGAATTCTCCAGCTTCAGTCATTGCTGTACCAGTCATCCCCGATAACTTGTTGTACATTCTGAAGTAATTCTGAAGTGTTACCGTGGCGAAAGTTTGGGTTGCATCTTCGATCTTTACATTTTCTTTGGCTTCAATCGCTTGATGAAGACCATCAGAATAGCGACGACCATCCATAATCCTACCTGTTTGCTCATCCACGATCTTCACCTTGTTCTCCATCACCACATATTCGGTGTCTTTTTCAAACAAAGTATAGGCTTTTAGCAACTGTCTTAGGGTGTGTATCCGTTCACTCTTAATGCTGAAATCTCTATATAACTCCTCTTTTTTCTCTGCTTCTTCTTCTTTAGGAAAGCCTTGCTTTTCGATCTGAGCGATTTCCACACCAATTTCAGGCATCACAAAGAAATCTTTATTATCCTCTCCAGAGAGAAAATCGATTCCTTTATCGGTTAGGTCTATCTGGTTGCTTTTCTCTTCAATAGTAAAATACAATTCGGCATCTGCCTTATGCATTTCCCTATTATTATCCTGCATATAAAAGTTTTCAGTTTTCTGAAGCAATAGCTTCACCCCTTCTTCACTTAAAAATTTGATTAAGGCCTTGTTTTTTGGCAAGCCACGAAATACTCTCAAGAGTTGTAAGCCTCCTTCTTTGGTTTCGCCTTCTTTAATCAGTTTTTTAGCTTCCACTAAAACACCAGTTAAGTGTTTACGTTGAACTTCAACAATTTGAGCAATTTGTGGTTTTAAATTTTCAAACTCATGCACGTCTCCTTTGGGAACAGGACCAGAAATAATTAAGGGGGTTCTAGCATCATCGATCAACACAGAATCCACCTCATCCACAATCGCATAATGGTGTGGACGTTGGACGAGATCATCTGGAGAATGACTCATGTTATCTCTTAAATAATCAAAACCAAACTCGTTATTAGTCCCATAGGTAATATCGGCATTATAAGCTTTCCGTCTGGCTTCAGAATTGGGCTTGTAATAGTCTATGCAATCCACACTTAACCCATGAAATTCAAACATAGGAGCCATCCACGCACTATCCCTTTTAGCCAGGTAATCGTTCACTGTAACCAAGTGAACACCATCACCACTTAAAGCATTTAGGTACATCGGCAAAGTCGCCACCAAGGTTTTACCTTCCCCCGTCTGCATTTCAGCAATGATGCCTTGGTGCATGGCAATACCTCCAATCAATTGGACATCATAATGAATCATATCCCAGGTAATGGGCTTACCCGCGGCATCCCAAGAGTTGTTCCAGATAGCTTTATCGCCCTCTAAGCTCACATAACCTTTGGAAGCCGAAAGCGCTCTGTCAAATTCTGTAGCATTCACTTCTAGACTTGTATTATGAAAAAAACGCTTGGCGGTTTCTTTCACCGTCGCAAAGGCTTCAGGAAGAATTTTATTGAGAACTTCTTCGGTCGTTTTATAAATTTCAGCCTTTAGATCGTCAATTTCACCATAAAAGTTCTCTTTTACATCAATATCTGGCTCATCTTCAGCCTTCTCCTCGAGCGCACCGATTTGAGATTGCAAGTCTGCTGTAGCTTCTTTAATAGTCGTCTTAAAACGGGAGGTGTTTTGACGGAGTTCGTCTATACTTAGCGCTTCAAACTGACTTTCGAAACTTTTGATTTGATCAACGATTGGAGTAATAGCTTTAAGATCTTTCTTGGTCTTATCGCCTACAAATACTTTTAATACAGAATCTAAAACACCCATAAGTGGTTTTATTAGTTTAGTGATCCAAAGGTAACGAAAAAAAAAAGTCTCTTTACGAGACTTTTAGTGTGAATTTGGGAACAAGAAAGTTAATATTCGTCTTCGTTCCAAAGATAATCATCATCTGTGGGATAATCTGGCCAGATTTCCTCTATAGAGTCGTACGTGTCGCCTTCATCTTCTATGGATTGTAAATTTTCTACAACCTCAAGTGGTGCTCCTGTCCGTATGGCATAATCGATCAATTCATCTTTGGTTGCTGGCCAAGGCGCATCACTAAGATAGGAAGCAAGTTCTAGGGTCCAATACATTGTAAGGATATTTTAATTTTTGCAAATGTAATTTTTTTAGCTAAACGGTTGACATTTTTAAGAATTATTTCAACCTAAAATATAGCTAAGCCACTGATTTCAAATTGTTTTTGAATTTGATCATTTCAAATTTAGTAGTTGAGGGGTTTCAAATTTACTCGCTCGTCAAAATACTGAATGGTAAACGAAATAATTAATATCGAATAGTGAACGGTGAATAGCCTTGAGAGGTGAGTTAAACTAATTTTGAATTCTTAATTAATAATTTTGAATTGAACGATTGAACACCCAATAATGAATATCGAATAATTAAAAGTGAAGTAAAGAAGTTTTAAAAAAAACTTCAAAAAGATAGCTTGAGCTTAGTTGATAGATCTCATAGTCGTGAGAGGTGAGTTAAAGTAATTTTGAATTCTCAATTAAAAATTATTAATTTAACGAATGTCAGTTCGAATGAATTTTGCTTTTGGAAAAAGTGAAATTTGTATCGAGAACTCCGTTAAGTACATAACTTCAAGTCGCTTATCTGTACAATTTTCTATCGAAAATCACTCAAAGTGACAGCCTTGAACTGGTAGACTAGTGGACTGGTGAACTGGTGGCTGAGTGATTTTTCTTTTGAAAAATTGTATCGAAGCTATACTTTAGGACATGTCAGTTCGAGTGAATTTTGCTTTTGAAAAAAGTGAAATTTGTATCGAGAACTCCATTAAGTACATAACTTCAAGTCGCTTATCTATACAATTTTCTATCGAAAATCACTCAAAGTGACAATCTAGAACTGGTAGACTAGTGGCTGAGATCTCATATTTAAAATTTCAAAATTGACAATTCAAATTTTAATAAAAACAACAAAAAGGGGTAGCTAGAGCTTAAGTAATAAATTACATCATTTAAAAAGATTCCGTATCGCGGCTAACGCCTTGCACGGAATGACAATGGCAAGTTCAAAGCATCAAGTTTCTCGATAGTTAGAAAACGGCCTACTAAATTAAGCCGCAAAAATTAAAGCAAAAGCCTCGTAAAATTTTGGACTGTTTGAGGCTGTTTTCAGCCGAGTTTCTAAAATTTAGAGAGTGAGCGATTAGTTTAGGAGGAATTTCATAAGCCTAGATTTTCCTGCCTACCTGCAGATAAGTAGACAGATTTGGTTCTCCCGACACTTCGGGATTCATCCATGGAAAAAATGAATGAAAGTATTAATTATATCTTGAGCTCGTCTAATTTCAAAGCACTTCTCGATACAATTTTCTATCGAAAATCACCCGAAGTGACAGCCTTGAACTGGTGGCTGAGTGACTCGCTTTTTGGAGCGAGGTGTATCGAAGCCACGTTGAGATAGATTCTGTATCGCGGCTAACGCCTTGCACGGAATGACAACGGCAAGTACAAAGCGTCAAGTTTCTCGAAAGTTAGAAAAGGGCCTACTAAATTAAGCCATAAAAATTGGAGCAAAAGCCTCGTAAAATTTTAGACTGCCTGAGGCTGTTTTAAGCCGAGTTTCTAAAATTTAGAGAGTGAGCGATTAGTTTAGGAGGAATTTCATAAGCCTAGATTTTCCTGCCTACCTGCAGATAAGTAGACAGATTTGGTTCTCCCGACACTTCGGGATTCATCCATGGAAAAAATGAATGAAAGTATTAATTATATCTTGAGCTCGTCTAATTTCAAAGCACTTCTCGATACAATTTTCTATCGAAAATCACTCGAAGTGACAGCCCATAAAGCTTTGTCATGCTGAATTTATTTCAGTATCTTCATTAATTTAAGCTTAGACCCTGAAACAAGTTCAGGGTGACAGTGTTCAAATTTTGGACTGTCTGAGGCTGTTTTCAGCCGAGTTTCTAAAATTTAGATTATAAGGTGTGAATTTGTAAATCTGTGTATTTGTAAACTTGTTATGCAGTTACGTTGTTAAGTAATTACGACGTCTATTTCTGTTAGAGGCCGTTTACCATTTATAACTAGATAACAGTTTTATTACTCGATAACATGATAACAGTTTTATAACTTCACAATTCAAATTTTAATAAAAACAACAAAAAGATCGCTAGAGCCCAGTTCATGGGTCTAATAGTCTTGAGAATTGAGTTAAATTAATTTTGAATTATTAATTAAAAATTATTAATTACACGAGTGAATATCGAATAATTAATAGTGAAGCAAAGAAGTTTAAAAAAACTTCAAAACAGTCAACTATGCAATTACTCCTAACTCAAAACTTTTTAACTGGTAGACTCACTACTACTACTAAACCACCTCCTACTTAGACGTATCCGGAATCCACTTTACCTCATCGGCCTTTTTCTGCTTAGCGATACATCTTGCTAGGACAAAAAGGTAATCTGAAAGTCGATTTAGATACTGTATTACCTTATCATCGAAAGGTTCTATATCAAACAAGGCTGTACAAATACGCTCTGCACGTCGGCACACTGTTCTAGCGACATGGCAATGAGACACGGATGGGTCACCACCTGGCAGTACAAAATGAGTCATTTCTGGTAAATCTTCGTTCATCCTGTCGATTTCGTTCTCTAAAAAAATAATATCTTCTTCTTTGAGCTTTGGAATTTTATCTGCATTGGAGGCTTTACCAGGATCTGAAGCCAAAATTGCACCAACGGTAAATAGCTTTTCCTGTATAATAATTAAACCCGATTTAGACTCTGCATCCAGATCTTGATCACGCACCAAGCCAAGGTTTGCATTTAGCTCATCAACAGTTCCATAACTATCGATACGGATATTGTGTTTAGGAACACGTTTACCACCAAAGAGTGAAGTCGTGCCCTTGTCCCCAGTTTTAGTATATATTTTCATCAACATCAATTTTCACCAAAGATAAGGATATGAAGAGTAGAAAAAAACCTGTAAACAAATTCATAATTTTTAATTGAATGAATGTCTGTTCGAGTGAATTTTGCTTTTGGAAAAGTAAAATCTGTATCGAGAACTCGACTAAGCTACTGACTTTAAACTACTTATATATATAATTTTCTATCGAAAATCACTCGAAGTGACACCCTTGAACTGGTAGACGAGCTATATTTCATATTTAAAATTTCAAAATTGACAATTCAAATTTTAATAAAAACAACAAAAAGGGGTAGCTAGAGCTTAAGTAATAAATTACATCATTTAAAAAGATTCCGTATCGCGGCTAATGCCTTGCACGGAATGACAACGACAAGTATAAAGCGTCAAGTTTCACGAAAGCTAGAAAACGGCCTACTTTTTATGGAGGTTAGAAAACAAAAAAGTGGTGAAGAAAGGATGAAGGAGCAAAGCACTAGTGAAACGGTTTGCTTTGCGTGGAGGAACCCGCTTTTGTAGTTTTCAAAAACATAAAAATAAGCCTAGCCCTTTCCTGCCTACCTTCGGTTGTGCAGGCAGGTTGGTTACTCCCAATGCCTCGGGATTGGGCGATGGTAAAAAATAATGAAAGCATTAATTCTATCTAAAGCTTAAATAAGCAGTTACACATTAAGCCTAAATGCATTAATTCCATCTAAATCTTAAATAAAGAGTTACACCTAAAAAGATTCCGTGTCGCGGTTATCACCTTGCACGGAATGAAGAGATTCCGCATCGCAGCTACTACCTTGCACGGAATGGGAGAAATTAAAACTCCTGCTTAGCTTCTTCGTAATATTCTCTGAACAATTCAAGTAAGGCAATAGACGTTTTGGTCAAGTTTTTAGTTTCAAGTAAGATTCCAAAGTAAAGCTTGGAGTTTTTAGGACTATTTTCAGTATCCCGAATTCTTTCAATCTGCTTTTGCAACAAATTAGAAATTTTCTCTAAAACTTTATGTTCATCAGCGATGAGCTGTTGAATACTATCAAATTCTTGAGATTGGAAGGCTTTTATAAGATGGCCGTAGACCTCATCAAGATCCCTTTGTACACTTTTTAAATCCCGAATTTGGTTGAATAGCAAGTTCTTGTGATTGTTGCTCACATGAGTATGACTACTCCTCGTGATATAAGCTAGAGACTGAACCATATCCTGAAGGTAATCTAAAGTCAGCACGTAAAACTTGGAGGCCTCTACGTTGGTCTCTTCTAAAGATTTGATGTAATAAAAAACATTATCTTTCAATTCATCAATTACAACATCTAACTCATCTTGGCTTTTCAAGCTCTTTTTAAGTCGGTTTAAATCATGATAGCCCAAGTTATTCACGACATCTAAAAGCAAATCATTGACTCCTGAAATCACCTTTACAATATTTTCAGAAGATTCTTTGGTGATTTCATTAATCGTAATAATATCGGTTTTATTGAATTTTTTATGATCGCGTTCAAACTTGACCCGCTTGGAGTGTTTTACCGCACTTTTGATAATGGACACTAAGGCAAAAACCAATAAAATTGCGATTGCATAGTAGGAACCGAACCAAATAATAAGCGAGAGTATTCCAGCTGCGGTAAAAGCGATAGCCGCTGTGGCGATCCAACTGCCAATGACATTAAACACCCCTGAAACCCGATAGACTGCACTTTCTCTCCCCCAAGCTCGATCACCAAAAGAAGTTCCCATAGCCACCATAAACGTGACATATGTCGTTGATAAAGGCAAAGTATAACTAGTTCCCAAGGAAATTAAAATACTCGCTAAAACTAAATTAACGGAGGCTCTCAATAAATCGAATGCCGGCTTAGCGACCCCCTTTTTATAGCCAAAAGCCTTTTCAGGATAGGTAAACCTACTGTTGATTTTATTTTGAATAGGATCAGATAGCACTTGAGAAAACGTCTGGCCCACAAAAACAGAATACCTTACCACGGTTCTGGATAAAAAGTTAGGTTTAAAGCGTTCTTGTCCCTCTCCTTGTCGGCCTAGATTCACTCCTGTTTGGATAACATACTGAGCCTTACTAGAAAACCAAAGAGTCACCACCATAATTGCTCCTGCAATCACCAATAGAAATACAGGGGTTTGGACTTCGCCTGATAAGCCATCCATCAGGAATTCTGAAGGGAGTACCCCGGAGACTAAAAAGGCCTCTTGCCATAAAATAAAAGATTGCCAAGCGGCGATGCTCACTCCAATAAAGTTAACTAAATCGTTTCCTGCAAAAGCTAGGGCTAAAGCAAAAGTACCTATAACGACTATCACCTTCAGAATATGACATCGAAAAACTTGAATAAGAAGTTGGGAGGTTGCCACCCAAAACACAAAACTAAAACCAATAATTAAGAGTTTATTATCCAAGACACTCTCTATGATATTTTGGTCTAAAAAGGTGATGGAATTGGTTCCTTTCAGAAGTATAAAATAAGTGATTGCAGATAGGGAAACACCTCCATAAAGAGCACCGATGTATTTCAATTTTCTATGGTAATCAAAAGTAAAAATCAATCTGGAGATAAACTGGACCACAGCACCAACCCCAAAAGCGACAAAGACCGAAATCAATATACCAAAGCTGATTTCAGAGGCTTTTTGAACATTGATAAACTGCTCAAGGCCTCCAAGACCTTCGCCGGTTTCATATAGCTTAAGCAATGAAATCACTACGGCAGCGCCTAACAATTCAAACACCACAGAAACGGTTGTCGAAGTAGGAATACCAATAAAATTAAAGAAATCTAGCAAAAGAATATCAGTGATAAGGACCGCTAAAAAAATAATTATGATTTCATCAAAAAAGAAGAGTTCAGGATTAAAGATTCCCTTCCTAGCCACCTCCATGAGACCTGAAGAAAACACGGCTCCAACCAAAACACCCAAACCTGCTACGACAAGAATCGTACGCATAGGGACAGCCTTGGAGCCAATTGCAGAATTTAGGAAATTTACCGCATCATTACTCACTCCTACTACCAGATCAGCAATAGCAAGAAGAAATAAGAGAATAATAAGGGAAATATATAGCGTTTCCATTCCAAAAATAAACAGCAAAAATGCTCCTTTTCTCCGATCTAAATCATGTATTTACTGTTATGAAATGATTAAGTTAATAAGTCAGAAAATAATTTTGAATTCTTAATTAAGAACTTTTAATTTAACGAATGTAAGTTCGAGTAAATTTTGCTTTTAAGAAAAGTAAAATTTGTATCAAAAACTCGACTAATCTCCTGATTTTAGACTACTTCTCGATACAATTTTCTATCGGAAATCACTCGAAGTGACAGCCTAGAACTGGTGGACTGGTGAACCGGTGAACTGGTGGCTGAGTGACTCGCTTTTGGGACGAGGTGTATCGAAGCCATATTTTAAGACATGTCAGTTCGAGTGAATTTTGCTTTTAAAAAAAGTGAAATTTGTATCGAGAACTCGATTAAACGTAAAACTTCAAACTACTTCTCGATACAATTTTCTATTGAAAATCACTCGAAGTGACAGCCTTGAACTGGTAGACTAGTGGACTGGTAGGCTGGTGGCTGAGTGACTCGCTTTTTGGAGCGAATTGTATCGAAGCCATATTTTAAGACATGTCAGTTCGAGTGAATTTTGCTTTTAAGAAAAGTGAAATTTGTATCGAGAACTCGACTAAGCTCCTGACTTTAGACTACTTCTCGATACAATTTTCTATCGAAAATCACTCGAAATGACAGCCTATAACTGCAAGACTGGTGGACTGGTTATCTGGTGGCTGAGTGACTCGCTTTTTGGAGCGAGTTGTATCAAAGCCACGTTGAGACAGATTCCGCAACGCGGCTATCGCCTTGAACGGAATGGGGAAGATTCCTCGTCGAAGCAAAGAAAGCTTCTCTGTCGGAATGACAATAGCAAGTTCAAAGCTTCAAGTTTCACGATATTTAGAAAACGGCCTACTAAATTAAGCCGTAAAAATTGAAGCAAAAGCCTCGTAAAATTTTAGACTGTCTGAGGCTGTTTGCAGCCGAGTTTCTAAAATTTAGAGGACGAGCGATAAGTTTAGGAGGGATTTCATAAGCCTAGATTTTTTTGGTTCGTTTTTTCATCCATGGATAAAATGAATAAAAACATTAATTTTATCCAGAGCTTAAATAAGCAGTTACACTTTAAGCTAAAATAGATCACTTAAGCACATTCCGTATCCTGGCTATTGCCTTGCACGGAATGGGAAAGATTCCTCATCGAAGCAAAAAAAGCTTCTCTGTCGGAATGACAACGGTAAGCTGGTGGCTGAGTGACTCGCTTTTTGGAGCGAGTTGTGTCGAAGCCACGTTGAGACAGATTCCGCATCGCGGCTACCACCTTGCACGGAATAGGAGAAACAAAAAAACTCCACAAGATTGCTCTTGCAGAGTTTTATTTATAATTTAAAACTAGATTTATTTCAATTCGAAAGAGACACGTCTTACAATTTGTCTAGCTTCTTTAGAATTTTCATCTCCTGAATTATCAACTCCCCCACCCTTAAAGCTAAGACGAGATTCTTCAATACCAAAAGCAATCACAATGTCAAACACTTTTTTAGCACGATTTTCAGAGAGTGTATTGTTGTACTCTGTATTTCCAATTTGATCTGTATAACCTGTTAACACAGCCTCAGCTTCGGGATGTTCTTTCATGTATTTTACGATCTGATTAATCGCATCTAATGAATAGTATTCTGGCTGAATACTATTAAACTTAAAGTAAACATTGGTAAGATTATCATTTGCGTCTGGCTTAACGCCCTCTACACCACCAGCAAAATAAGTTTCCTTAGCAAATTCTTTGGTCACATAGATGTTCTGTAAGGATTGTTCTAGTTCGTCTGGAACACCGTTTAGGTTTATGTCGATAGACTCTCCTTTAGTGTTCACTGTAACTCCAGAGGTCGTATTTAGTTGTCTGTCTAGGTAATCTGCAACACCGTCCTTATCGATATCTTGCATATTAAGTTGAATATTAGCCAATTCATTTTCTAATTCTTCTACGCGTTCTACAAGCGGGTTTATAGGTGAATTATCTATCCAGTCTGCATGCTTATCATGATCCCCAAAATAAATAGAGACTCCTGCAGTGGCACTTACTACCATTCCATCAAAATTTCGAGTCTGTATGTTTTGACGACCATCAAAAGTTAAATCCTGGCCTAAATTCCCAATCACAGATAAGTCTAAGTTAAAAGCAAGGCGATCTGTTATTTTGATTTGTGGTGTAATCCCTCCCATAAAATTAACCAAGGTTTCAGTTTCATTAGCTAATTGGGCATTACCTGGTAAAGAAACGTGACTCATCCCCGCGCCAGCGTGAAACAAAAGATTAAAACGTTGAGTAAAATCTCTAAAGCCTAAAATATTACCGAGGTTTGCAACCCCTTCTAAATTAGCACGAAAGAAATCTACATCTATACCATCGCCCCTATTGCTTACATCGTTACTTGTAAAGTATAAACCACTGACTTTAAAACCAAACTTATTGTTAAACATATAACGCGCTCCTCCTTCAAAAGCAAAATCTTGAAGTTTTGTGTCAAAGGGGATACCTTGAGTAACAGGTGAAGAGGCTTTAGCGACACCAAGACCTAAATCAATAGAAAACCTATTGTAATCTGGGATTAAACTTGAGCTTTCTTGAGCATACCCAACAACGGTGAACATGGCAAAAGCAAAAATTAAAAGGATAGTTTTTTTCATAATTTTAATTTTAAGTTTCCACAAATATATAATCTACAATTTTATTAACATATAAAAAGGTAATTTAAATTTAACTGAATAAGGGAAATATTTGAAAAATAATAATTTTATTTATTGTAATTGCTTATAATGTATTAAAATTGCTTTTTTTTTCTAAAAAATGTCATTGTACCTTAAAAAAAGGGGAAATAAAAAATAGTTTGAGTCTTAATAAATGATACGATCTAAATTCCCTACTCCTTTTGAATGACTGGATATGTGATTTATTACCTCGGTCCTTACACCAACTTTACAACACTCACCAACTTTAAATTCAGGGATAATAATCGCACCTAATCCAACATGGGGCCTTTTCTTAATAGTCACTCCATAAAAACAGTAGCATTGGGGAACGCTTAGGTAAAATCTTCGAGGCTACAGTCATGTATTTATTGTTATGAAATAATTAAGTTAATGAGTCGCAAAATAATTTTGAATTATTAATTAAATGAATGTCAGTTCGAGTGAATTTTACTTTTGAAAAAAGTGAAATTTGTATCGAGAACACTTTTTAGCTCATAACTTCATTATACTTCTCGATACGATTTTCTATCGAAAATCACTCGAAGTGACACCTCATAAAGCCTAGACCCTGAAACAAGTTCAGGGTGACAAATACCTAAAATCCGTCAGTTCGAGTGATTTTTACTTTTAAGAAAAGTAAAATTTGTATCGAGAACTCTTTTTGGCTCAAAACCTTAAACTACTTCTCGATACAATTTTCTATCGAAAATCACTCGAAGTGACAGCCTAGAACTGGTAGACTAGTGGACTGGTAAGCTGGTGGCTGAGTGACTCGCTTTTTGAAGCGAGGTGTATCGAGGCCACGTTGAATGAATGTCAGTTCGAGTGAATTTTGCTTTTGAAAAGAGTGAAAATTGTATTGAGAACTCGATTAAACGTAAAGCTTAAAACTACTTCTCGATACAATTTTCTATCGAAAATTACTCGAAGTGACAGCCTAGAACTGGTAGACTAGTGGACTGGTTAGCTGGTGGCTGAGTGACTCGCTTTTTGGAGCAGGGTGTATCGAAGCCACATTGAGATAGATCTTTTCAGTATTCAGAATATCACTTGAAAAAATTTCGCAACACGGCTATCGCTTTGCACGGAATAACGAATAATAACCTTGCTTTAAAACTGTCCTAAAAATTTTATTACTCATCTGAAAAGACTGGTAGTTCGGCATGCTAAGTCCATTATAAGATTTAGAACCAAAGTGAACCTGAAAATGGGTTGGGGCAGCTGTCGGTTCGTAACCCAGATCGTGATAAATCTGCATGGCACGTGACATATGCATGGCATCTGTGGCAATGATAACTTGAGCAGAGGTTCCAAATCTCGATTTGAAAGCTTGGGCCTCTTCCAAAGTAGTGGACGGGTTTTCTAACATTCGGATGCGTTGTGGGGAAACCCCAAGTTCAATTGCTGCTTTTCGAGTGACTGAGGCTTGACTTTCTAAGCCGTATCTAGAATAGGCTGAAGTTACTAATATAGACTTGTCTAATAGGCGAAAGACCCGTACACCTTCATTTAAACGAGAAAGACTTGTAGACTCTAGCTGTGTTAGTGCCGGTAAATCTGGGTTTAAATTATATCCTGCACCGAGAACATGAATAAAGTAGGTTTCATTTTGATCTAAGGCTTGAGGGTCAAGCACAGAATAGTGCTTTTCGATAGTTGTAATTAGCAATTTTGGGACATAACTTGTTGTGCAAATCAAAAGACATATAGACCCTGTAATCAAGAGAAATCGCTGAAATTTGTGTGCTTTAAATCTAAGCCACAAATACAACAATACCCAGATGACAAATAAATTACTGAGCGTAGGCAAGGACTTAATAAATTCCATTATCAACTTTGAATTAGCAATTTAAATTTATGCAAAATTTAGACTATCCGTGTCTTTGATAACCAAAATCAGGGACGAAATAGGCTGGATGAGTTTTATAACTGTGTACACTTTTATTTTACTAAAAAAATTAGGCTTGTGAGAAGGTGATTATATTTTAACTTGCGTCTTCATAAAATAATACAAAATTGAATTTATAATGTCATAGGAATAAATTGAATTATACTACGACATAGCTCAACGAAGGTTTTTTGATTGAGTGAAATTAAATAATAATTTTTATAGCCTTAATGTTGATAATTTTTATGTGAAAAAAGAGGTGAAAAAAGATTTATTAGAACATTGTAGGTTTAATTTTGTTAAATACTTCAATCCTAAATTAATAATGCAAAAGGACACTAAAAAAGAATGGTTTGTGCTTTACACAAAACCCCGTGGAGAAAAAAAGCTATCTGAGCAATTAAATACGTCCGGTATTGAGGCTTACTGCCCAACCCGAATTGAAGTTAGAGCTTGGAGTGATAGGAAGAAAAAAGTAGAAATGCCTGTTTTACCATCGATGCTACTGGTGAAAATTGAAAATAAGCAAAGAACAAAGGCTTTAGAATCCCCTTTGGCTATCCGTTACTTATTCTGGGACGGCAAACCTGCTGTGGTCGCTGAAGCGGAAGTTGATACTTTAAGGTCAATTTTAGGAGATAGCAAATTCGAGTCTCATGAACTAGATCAGTTGCGTCCAGGTCAAAAATTAGACATGACTGAATTAGGCTTTGAAAACATAGAAGGGACTGTCCAATATGTAAATAAAAAAGAATGTTGGGTGGTACTTCAAGGAATTGGATATGTGGTCAAGTTTAAGCGGTGACTTTAGGGATTATTAATTTTAAAACAAAAACCCCCACACAATATGAAAAACTGCGGAGGTTTGAAGTTTAGAAATTTTGAAAGAGTATTTATTCTTTCTTTACAATCAATCTTTCCTTATGCCTAAATATAACGGTGCTATCGTTTTCGATAGGCTTGTAAATAACCATTCCGGCTGCAATTTTATTATTATTTCCTATTTTGATTCCTGGAATTGTACATGCATTTGTCCCGATTAAATTCTCATTTCCAATACTTGTATTACCAGAGATCGCTACTTGTGGACTGATGAAATTGTAATCTCCCATTTTCGTATCATGCCCTATTGTACATCTTGAATTTAGCATGTTATAGGCACCTATTTCAGCTTTAGCACCAACAGAAGCATTATGAGAGATAACAGTTGTATGATGGATAACACACGAAGGTGATATTATAGCTGTGGGATGAATAAGTCCTCTAAATTTAGCACCTTCAGATACTAATGTTTCAATGATTTTTTTTCTATACTCTAAGTTTGCAATGCCCATCAGGTATTTGGCATCCTCTAAAATTTTATGATCCTGAATCCCTCCCAAATAGGGTTCTGAAAATCCATAATGTTCATAAGTTGATTCATCATCATCAATATAGCCTATGACTTCAATCCGATCTGCTGGCCTTGCATTATTGTTGTGGTTAATATAGTCCCTTAATTCTGCGGCATGCCCACCGGAGCCTACTATGATTATTCTGTCCATATTTTTATGTTTTTGAGGTTGATTTTTATATTATAAGTTAGCAACGGGTAATTGGTTTAGGGTGAGCAAGCTGCCTGTTGAGTTGAAGACTTCGTCTTCTGTTTAGACGCGAACGGGTTCGCTGGTTTAGTTGTGCATTTTATTCTTTAACTATTAGCCTATGGCTAATTTCTCAAAAAAGCAGTATAAGACACTTACTAAATTCATGATCCAACAGCGCAGCTGTTTTTAAACAAGTAGCGAAAGATAATCACTAAACTTCTAAACCAACAGCGAAACTGTGCCTAAACAAGTAGCGCAAGCTACTAACTAAACTCCTAAACCAACAGCGTAAGCTGTGTCTAAACAAGCAACGCCAGTTGCTGACTAAACTACTAAACCAACAACGAAGATATGTCTAAACATTTTGCGATAGCAATGAGTAACTGGTTTAAGAGTTGAGTCGCCAACAAGTTGGCTGTTGAGTTGAAGACTACGTCTTCTGTTGAGTTGATCGTGAATTACTTCAAGCTTTAATTTAAGTGCTTCGCTTTAAACTAGTCAACTTATTTTAGTTCGTGATCAAACTCCTAAACAAGCAATGCCAGTTGCTGACTAAACATTTTGCGATAGCAAAATACTAAACAAACAGCGCAAGCTACTCACTAAACTACTGCGCTGTATATCCACCATCCAGAACCATTTCAGTTCCAGTCACCCATCGTGAAGCATCAGAAAGCAAATAGGCGCAGGCATTAGCTACATCTTCTGGCTCACCAAAGCCTAGCGGATATTTACTTAAGGTTGATTTTAATAATTCTTCATTCTTTTTATAAGTTGCAGAGGCTGTCATCGGCGTATTT
>Ga0307933_1000670_pt1 | contig 31161 bp, 35 predicted proteins | sample OrgLakmetageno88_FD_201811 | JGI IMG/M metagenome (GOLD analysis project Ga0307933, IMG submission 201811) | Saline water microbial communities from Organic Lake, Antarctica - #88 | ecosystem: Environmental > Aquatic > Non-marine Saline and Alkaline > Saline | place: Antarctica: Organic Lake... | reverse complement strand
GGACAACGTCAACGAATTGGTATTGCTCGTGCAATGTTAAAAAAGAATGCACCTGTATTAATTATGGATGAGGCAACGAGTTCGTTAGACACCCTCAGCGAAAAATATATTCAAGAATCATTTGAATCGTTATCACAAGGGCGAACCACTATAGTTATAGCTCATCGATTGTCTACTATTCAAAAAATGGATAGAATTCTTGTTCTGGATAATGGAAAAATTGTCGAGGACGGTTCTCACAGGGAACTTATTCAGATGAACGGACATTATGCCGAATTGTGGAATTCGCAAATAGATGAATTAATAATTACATAATAAAAAGACTAGTATATGCTAGTCTTTTTTAATTTCAACACCTTTATGTAATCCATCTTGCCAATGCTGCAATTCTTTCCATTTTCCTGTGTGGGCTAGGATAGATTGCTGTGGCCACGAGGATGGGTCATGCATTTTAAATTTGTTGCCAGCACGCCCAAGTATGTTTTGTAAATTAGATATTGGAGTATTGGCAAGTTCTCTCCACGTATGAATACCGCTGTTATTTAAGATACGTTCGATTTTTGGTCCAATACCTTCAATGACTTGTAAATCATCTTTTGTTGAATTACGAGAATTGCTTGTGTTGTTGTGTTGTTTTTCAGCTGCTGGTAGGGCGGCTTTTTCAATAACCTGAGGTTTTCGAGATTGTGGTAATTGATCATTATGTCTATTGGTGACTTCTGGGATATATTCAACATACCCATAGTTTTTCTTCATACGACGTTTTCTGGGCAGATTATAGTGATGAAATCGTCTAAACCAATATTTATATCCACGCAGTGCGTAAATAATCCATCCAAGAGCCATTCCTCCTAAAATGATAACTCCTAATGATAATGGAGTAAGGGTAATAATTGTTTGTGTAAGCCATTGCATAATATATTTAGATTACTGACTTTATTTTTTTTGTAAAGCTCTTGCTCTATTTTTTACCCAGGGTACACGAAAAATAATATATAGTACTTAAAAAATATTCTTTTTATCTTTGGGGTTCTAGTGTAATAACTATTCACTACCTTTATAAATTCTCTATGTTTGATATTCTATGATTATGTCTGAAATTATAAACACGTATTTGATGAATGATCCAGAGGCGTTAATCCCCATGAAGCGATCAGAATTCTACGAGGAACAAGTTAAAATTTTTAAACTTACAGGTAACCCAACGCGTGCCTGTGATATTATTAATATTTTTATATTTAATTCTGATGGTGATGTACTGGTTCAAAAAAGGTCAAAAAATAAAAACCATAATGCCGGAATGTTTGATAAATCTATTGGCGGACATGTTACTTATGGTGACACCTACAGCCACACGGTTATGGTCGAAACCGTCCAAGAACTACAAACACCATCTATTGTTTTAAAAAATAAAAAAGATTTCGATAAAACCATTAATGTGTTATCAGAATATACTGAAACCATTGCAATTATTAAACACAATGACACAGAGATACATAGAATGCCAAAAATCCTTCAAGGAGAAAGCGTTGATATATTGAATCGTATACATTTATATTTTGGTATCTATGATGGACGTACTCGCCCTGTAGACAAGGAAGCCCAAGGTGTTTTATATTACAATTTAGATGATCTCATTGATGAAATGAAAACGTCTCCAACTATGTTTACTCAGGATTTACATATCCTTATTAAGACATATGAAAAAGAGATGCGTGAGTTTATCGAAAAAAGTAAAGCAATAAGAAATAACCAATAACATATTGGTTTTTTCTTTATACTTTTTATTGATCTGTTATTATGGAAAACATGAATCTGAAAAATATCCGAAATTTCTCAATTATTGCCCATATTGATCATGGTAAATCTACCTTGGCTGATCGAATGCTTGAGGTGACCAATACCATCCCAGAGCGCAAAATGCGTGATCAGATGCTTGATACCATGGAATTAGAACAGGAACGTGGTATCACCATTAAGATGCAGCCTGTACGTATGGAACATAATCATGATGGCGAGGATTATATTTTAAATCTTATCGATACACCGGGTCATATTGATTTTTCCTATGAGGTATCACGAGCTCTCAAGGCAGTTGAAGGTTCAATTCTTCTTGTTGATGCAACACAAGGTGTTCAGGCGCAAACATTTACAACCCTGGAATTAGCTAAAAAGGCTGGATTAAAAATTATTCCAGCCCTTTCAAAAGTCGATTCACCTCTTGCACGTGTTGATGAAATCAAGGAAGAAGTCATGAATCTTCTTGATATTGATCCTGATGAGATATTGCTTGTTTCTGGTAAAACAGGAGAAGGAGTGACGCAGCTGTTACAGCGGGTTATCGAACATGTCGAACCACCGTCAGAAATAGTTCCCAACACCACCAGTTCACGAGCGATGGTTTTTGATTTTGAATATTCAAATCACAAAGGTGTTATTATCTATGTTCGACTAATTGATGGGCACATTAAAAAAGGTGATCAGTTGATCTTTGGTACATCAAAACGAAAGTTCTTTGCGCTTGATGTTGGAGTATTTAAACCAGACGCACAACCGACCGATATTCTTTCTGCTGGTGAAATTGGTTATGTTGTAACTGGTATCAAAGAAGCAAAAGTCGCCCAAGTAGGTGATACCGTAACACTGTTTAAAAATCAATTACCAACACTTCCTGGATACAGAGAACCTTCGCCTGTTGTATGGGCATCGGTCTATCCTGAATCCACTGATGATTTTGAACTACTTAAAACAGCTTTGGGAAGATTACAGTTGTCAGATTCTTCGTTATCATATGAGGAAGAAGTTTCGGGGACTCTTGGTCGAGGGTTTCGTACAGGATGTTTAGGTATGTTACACCTAGAGATAATTTCAGAGCGTCTGCGCCGTGAATTTGATTTAGATTTAATTGTTACTTCGCCGTCAGTAATCTATGAGGTTATGAAAAAAAACGGTGATATGGTGACGGTATATTCTGCAGCCTTGTTTCCTGATCATGGTGATGTTGCTATGGTCGAAGAACCATGGGTAGAAATAAAGATCATCACTCCTTCAGAATATTTGGGAAATATTATAACCTTGTTGTACGAACACGAAGGTGAAACAGGGGACACCGTTACCTTTGGTGACGGGAGAACGCAAATTTTGGTTATGATGCCACTGCGTGAATTAATGCGTAATTTTTTTGATAATCTGAAATCCGTGTCATCTGGGTATGCATCTATTTCATATGAAATTACCGAGATGCGAACCGCAGACGTGACGCGTTTGGATGTGTTAGTTGCAGAGGAACCTGTTGCTGCATTTGCGCGTATTGTTTCAACACGTAGAGCCGAAGTCGAGGCTGATGAAACTGTAGAGAAATTATCAAAAGCACTTTCCAGACAAATGTTCGTGGTAAAAATTCAAGCAAAAATTATGGGAAAAATTGTTGCTTCTCGTAAATTATCGGCTATGAAAAAAGACGTAACCGCAAAATTATATGGTGGCGATATTACGCGAAAAATGAAATTGCGCGAAAAACAAAAGAAAGGGAAAAAGAAAATGGCAGCCATGGGAAAGGTTAATATCTCTCATGATGTTTTCTTAAAAATGATGAAAAAATAACTTGGATATATAGTCTAGGTTTTTTTATTTAATTAAAAAACTTCTTTTTGATTTTTATAGATGTATGTATTGAGATACCTGCGACCTCTGTTAAAAATAGAATGTATTAATAGTGATATACTAGAATACATGAATCTATACCATAAAATAAAGTACTGGATTATTGATTATAAATATATGATCCAGGGCGCATTCTATTCATTAGTGTATAGAAATCCTCCAAAACATTATTTAGAGCATATTATTCATAATAAGATTCCTGTGGTTCTTATCCCGGGTATATTAGAGAAATGGAGTGCTATGAAAAATATGGCAGATAGTATTTCATTGGCAGGCCACCCTGTGTATATTGTTCAAAATCTTAAATATAATATCTACAGTATTCCTAAATCTGTTGAGTATATTCAAAAAATCCTTGACAAACATGACATCAAGAAATTCGTCTTTGTTGCTCACAGTAAGGGAGGACTTATTGGAAAATATTTCTTAGCACATTGTAATAAAAATAATCATGTACTGGGTATGGTTGCTATTGCAAGTCCATTTTCTGGTTCAGCAATGACAAAATTAATACCACATGATTCTTTCAAGGAGTTATCTGTTGATTCAAAAATAATACATGGTCTCCACGATCATCCAGAAATAAACAGGAGTATAGTATCAATCATTCCTGAGTATGATAATCATGTTTGGTCAGAAAAAGGAAGTCATCTCGATGGTGCAAAAAATATTTATGTTCCCGTTCATGGGCATCATAAAATTGTTTATGATAAAAAAGTCATTGAGAAAACTATACAAGAACTAGAGAGGTTATCAAATCAAATTTAAATAATGATTATAAATTAAGGGAATATAAAAAACCCGCAAGAGCGGATTTGAACTAGAATCCTGTTGGTCCAATTGAATACAGCAATACCATGCTGACTGATACCAGGATCCCAATAACGATCATAAAGTTTTTTGTTCGTTTGCGTCCTTTTTTACTAAATAAATTCATAGTATAATCATCATATACTATGAAAGACTTCAAAACAAGAAAATCAACACAAAGACCGTTTCATTATTCATGGTTTTTTCTTGTTATTTTAATTATTATTTTTGCTTTTCTTGTGAGAAGTGCATATAGCTCTTTTTCTAAAAAAAGAGATACTACCCTGGAAAAAGAAAAATACGAAACGAGATTACATAATTTAGAAGAAAAAAAAATAAATCTCGAGAATAAAATTGAACATTTGAAAACGGATAGAGGTCTTGAGGAAGAACTACGAAAACGTTTTAATATATCAAAAGAAGGTGAGCAGATTATCAAAATTATTGAAAATCAAGACTAACTATTTTCCTTTTTAATATGATATACTAGTAAGGTAATTAATAACATTAACGTAAAAAAATATGAAAAACGTAACTATTTATTCGACACCTTCGTGTCATTTTTGCCACATGGCAAAAGATTATTTCAAAGAAAATAACATTGAATATACTGAATTTAATGTTGCAGAAGATTCAGAAAAAAGAGCAGAGATGATGGAAAAAACCAGTCAAATGGGAGTTCCTGTCATTGAGATCGGAGAAGAATTCATTATTGGTTTTAATGAATCAAAAATTAAAGAACTTCTTGCTGCATAATAAAAAACCTTTGAGGTTTTTTATTTTTGTATTAGATTAGATAGTTTACTCAAAAAATAATTTAATATTTTTTTCTTGATAATTATTTATCATTATGTTGGATCTTAATTTTTTATCTCCAAAATGTCTTTTATTTAGGAAATCTAAAGATGATATTATTGTGAAATTATTTATAGTTTTTCTTCATACGTATAATAAATTAATATTTCTCATACCTTTTAACCGCGCACGTAATTGTGTCCCTACCAGGAGTTGAACCTAGGTCTGCTCCTTAGGAGGGAGCCGTTTTATCCAATTAAACTACAGGGACAATAGAGTAATTATAAAGATACTCTGTTTTTTAGCAATAATATTTATGTGAGGTAGTGATATTATTTTAATTGCAGGTGTTTATGATTATGATATAATTGTTTTGCATGGACAAAGATTTTCGAAAAATTCTAGAAGAAAATCAATCGTTATTGAGAAAAAATCTAGAAATTTCTCGTTCCAATGAAAAGAAGATTAAAAAAATTCAATCACATATTCGCCGCACTATGGTTGCAAAATATGTATATTGGATTATTGTAATTGGAGTCACTGTTAGTGCCTTATATTTATCAAAACCATACATTACTGATGCAATAGATACGTATAATAATTTTAGATCAACCGTTGATCAGTCGTCTGAAATATTTAATAATCCAGGAACATTATTCCAAGATGTTAATATTATCCAAAGAATTTTTGGTTCTTCATAAGAACTGTTTGCTCAGGTAGCTCAGTTGGTTAGAGCACTTGTTTGAAGCACAAGGGGTCGGCAGTTCGAATCTGCCCCTGAGCACAAAAAAACCTTACAATATATTGTAAGGTTTTTGTTTTTCTATTTTATCTTTAATCTGGCTTGTCGATTTCTATCAACAAGAGGTAGGATAAGAGTTAGTAAGCCGTGTGATTCATGGGCTTCGGCTAGTTCAATATCAATTTCTTCGGGTAAATTGATTGTTCGTTCAAATGATCCCCAAAATAATTCTTCATAATAAGATTCATCAATTTTCCCCTCAGGGTCATTTTTTCGGGATCCTTCAATAATTATCTGATCTCGGGTTAGGGTAATATCAATTTCTGATTTCTGAATTCCAGCAACCATTGTTTTGATGATAATTGAATTATTAGTTTGGTACATATCTATTGATAACTCACCAATCTCTTCTTCATAACTGCCATCGTCTGTATCTTGATCTTCAATATCCTCATAAGGATCGTTTTCAGGTTCAAAATATTCATTATCTGTTGTATCAAATTTTTCGTCATCAGAGGTAAATTTAATACTTCCTGTTAATTTTTCAAAAAAAGATTTTTTGTTGTTCATATGATTTAGTGGGTTATACGCCTTACTCTTTCAAACATGGCAATAATGAATAATGTAATGATCCATAATATCGATAGCGTCAACAGACCATTAATTTCTACATACTTGATTATAAAGTAGTTGAATAAGGTATGCAATATAATAACGATACCGAGACCTATAAGGGCGAACCTTATCTTTGTACTTCTTTTTTTATAAAATACAAAACCGATAATTAATCCTAATAATGCACCTAAGATACTGTGCAAGATCGTTGCACCAAGAAAACGCAAGGTCCCTGTTTCAATAACAAAGGAGATATTTTGTTGCAGGCTGGGCTCGAGAAGAAATAATACATTCTCAACAGCAGCAAATCCAATAGCTCCAGTAATAAGATATATTGCGTAATCTATCGGTTCATCAAGATACGATGAATTAAAGTCTATCAAAAATACAACACCAAATTTAGCTATTTCTTCAGCTGCTGCAAAAAAAAGTATTTTAGGGGTTCCTTGTATACCTAGAGAAACCGCAAATTGTTCTAATGGAGTAATCAAGAATACAACCATTCCACCAGCAAGAAAGGTCAAAATCAACAACCCTCTGGGTTCTGGTTGAAATCGATCCTCTCTGAGCCAAAAAAACAACCATAGCAGAGCGGGAAACACTCCTGTTAAGAGTAATGTCCAGATTACTTGAGTTGTTACTATTTCGGCCATAATACAGTCATCAGTATATCACGATTATTATCGTTTTTAATGTCTTGCCAGATTTCTTCGGTAATGAATGGCATAAACGGATGCAGTAATATTACAATTTTTTTTAATGTCTTTAACAAGAAATGTCTCCGTGAGGTGATTTCAGATTCTGTCCCTGTTTCAAAAATAAGTTTTGATTCTTCGAGAATTTCTGAAGCAAAAGTTGTCCATGCATAATGATACAATTTTTCTGACACAAGATAATATTTAAACTCGTTCATTTCTTTGGTAATTTCTTTTATGAGCTCGTTTTGTTGATTTATTAATTCCTTATCGCGTGGTGAGAATTCAATAGAATCATTTGCGTTTATTGATTCAGTTTCCGTCAAAACAAAACGAGTAATATTCCATAATTTGTTTCCAAATTTTGAATAGGCTTTGATTTTATTTTCATCTAAATTCACATCATTTCCTGGTCCATTACCAACAATCAACGCCATGCGCAGTGCATCAGTTCCGTATTTTTCAATTAAATCTACTGGGTTTACGATATTACCCAAAGATTTTGACATTTTACGTCCTTGTGAATCACGCACGAGTCCATGTAAATAGACCGTTTCAAAAGGAATGTCTCCTAATAAATACGTGGTCATAAGGATCATACGAGCAACCCAAAATGGCAAAATATCATATCCTGTTTCAAGTATTTGTGTTGGATGATAGGTTTTAAAATCTTTTGCATCGGTGTTTGGCCACCCTAATGTTGAAAACGTCCACAAACCTGATGAAAACCAGGTATCAAGAGTATCTTCGTCTTGTTTTAAGTTTTTGCCAATAGGCTCTATGATAATATTCTTTTGCATTAATAAAGCATTTGGAAGTCGTTTTTTGTAATCAATATAGTCAAAAGTATCTAAATCTTGATTATCATCAATACTTGCAAATAAACATGATAAAAAAGCATTATGACTAATTACGAGAGAATTATTATCAATATCCTTTTTTATTCTATTGATGACTTTATTAATACGCTGAACGAACTCTTTGTATGATTCACCATTATTTGAGAGATTAAGTTGCATGCTAATCCTCTTTGTTTCGTTAATTGAATCTAATTTTTGACCTGACAAATTTCCTTGATTAATCTCTTTGAGTTCGTTAATTATTTCAATTTCAACACCTATTTTATTTGCAATAATTTCTGCAGTTTCTTTTGCGCGGGATAGGGGTGAAGTATATATTTTTGAAATTCTAATATTCTTTGAAATGATGTCTTCTGCAAGTTGATAAGCTTGTTTTCTACCGAGCTCTGTTAATGGGTCACTTTCTTTGTGAAAAATATTTTCTACATTACCTTCAGATTGGCCATGACGGGCAAAATAAATACTTTTTTGTGATGATAAATGAATATTATTATTTTCATCATACCAAACTGGTATTCGATGTCCGTACCAGATCTGTCGTGAGATATTCCAATCCCGTAGATTATTAATCCAGTGCACATATTGTTTCTTAAACTGCTCTGGCATAATATTAATTTGATTATTTTCAACTACCTGTAACATTAATTGTTTCAGAGTCACCAATGAGCCTGATGTAATTCCTGTTATGTTTGAATCAGGAAGAGTAAATTCTTTGTTTACATTAATCCACCATTGCAGTTTAGGTAAGGGTTCTACAATTCCACCTGTTCGCTCTGCTAATCCTATATTTTGCATGATTTCTTCTTCTGAAATCAAAAGATTCTCTGATCGCAACCATTCAACAACAGCGATTCGCGCAGGTTCAACCTTGAGATTTTTTATATCATCATTTCCCAATATCATTTTTCCGTATTCGTTGATAACTTGTTTCAGAGGTAAATTATGCCGCTGCGCAATTTCCCAATCGGTCATCGAATGAGCTGGAGTAACACCCAGAGCACCAACACCAAACTCAGGATCAACGTGTTTATCTGCAATAATTTTGACAGTGACATTTTCACCCGCAAAATTAAATGAATATTCATTTCCAATATATTCTTGATAACGTTTATCATCAGGATGAACCGCTACGGCTGTATCTCCTAGTTTTGTTTCGGGTCTCGTGGTTGCAATAGGGAAAGGAAAGTCATGTGAATATTTAAAGGTATACATTATTCCCTTACGGTCTTCTCTGATGACTTCATCGTCTGAAATAGTTGTTTGACCTTTTGGATCCCAATTCACGATACGTTCTTTTCGGTAAATTAAATCATCCTGATACATTTTTTTAAATGCTGCATGAACAGCCTTTTCTCGTTTTTTATCCAAGGTAAAAGCCTCACGAGACCAATCCAATGATGCTCCCATTTTTTTTGATTGTGAAACAATAGTGTCGTGGGAATTTTGTGCAAATTCATTGACGCGTTCGAGAAATTTTTTTCTTCCGAGATCATGTTTTCGAATTTTTTCTTTGGCAAGAATTTTCTCAACTTTTGACTGAGTAGCAATTGCCGCATGATCAGTTCCTGGCAACCATAATGTTCGTTTACCTAACATTCTTTGGTAACGAACCATAATATCCTCAATAGCAAGCATGGAGGCATGACCGGTATGCAATGTTCCTGTTACATTTGGTGGTGGTAAAACTATTGAAAAAGTTTCTGCATTAGCCGATGTTAATCCTGCAGCAATCATTTCATCCGGATTATAAAAACCTGAATCTTCCCACTTTTTTGAAATATTATCTTCTCTTTCTTTGGCATTATATGGCTGTAAATATTTTTCATTCATACAGTCAATAGTATCATAACGATTTCCTTTTTAAAGAAGATTCGTTGTTAAAATTTTATTGATACAAGTTATATTAATTTAGAGTCGCAGATTTCCAATCGCTGATAATTCTGATTGATTTATTGTTTTTTTATTTTTCCAATATTGAATAAATCCAGCAGTTGCAATCATAAGGCTATTATCTCCACAAAGTTTTTTTTCAGGTAGATATAATTTTGACCCATATTCATCTAATTCTTTTGTAAAGGCTTCAATAATAAAATTATTTGCCGATACACCACCAGCAATAATTAATCCTTGTGCAGAATATTCTTGCATTGCTAATATTGTTTTTTTAATCAAGACGTCAGTAACGGCATGTTCAAATTCATATGCAATATCTGAAATCATGTGTGCATTGAGGAGGTTTTTTTCTTCCAATTCTTTGATAAGATAGCGCGCTGCTGTTTTAAGTCCAGAAAAAGAAAAACGATAATCTTTGGTATATATCATTGGCCGAGGTAATTGTACAAGGTCATTTTTTTTACCATGTATGGCTACCTGTGATATTTTGGGACCACCAGGGTATGAAAATCCCAGCATACGCGCAACCTTGTCAAAGGCCTCACCTACAGCATCATCAATACTTTCTCCGATAATCTGATAATCACCCCAATTTTTTACAAGAACTAACTGCGTATGCCCACCAGAAATGAGAAGAGATAAATAAGGAAAGGTAAAAGAATGAATATTCAGGAGGGCATTTTTCTCATTGATATAGTTTTCTTTTAATAAAATTGAGGTTATGTGACCTTCCATATGATTTACGGGAACAATTGGAATATCCCACAAAATAGATAAAGCTCTTGCGAAATTTACTCCTACCCATAATGCCGGAGCAAGACCTGGACCGTGAGTTACCATGATCATATCAATAGCAGGTTTCTTTATTTTTGATACAAGTTTTATTAGTTCACTAGATAATTCAGGTTCTCTTTCGAGTATTTCTTTTAATTGATCGGCATCATTGATAACGTTGGTTGATTCTTGATATAATTTAGATTCTTGCAGGGCCTGGACCAATAAGGGCGTTAGATTTTTTGCATGTTCTCGTTTTGCCATAGCAGGGAAGACCCCTCCGTATTTTGCATGGATTTCAATCTGAGATATGACAAGATCAGAAAGAACCGAGAAATTTGGATTTTCAGTGTCAAAAGTTTCCGTATGGATAACAGAAAGAGCTGTTTCATCACAGCTTGTTTCTATAGCAAGGATATTCATATGACCCATTATATCAGAATAATCAAGAGGTTCATCTGTTGTTTTTTTTAGAATATTTGTTTTAATGAATATATAAAAAGTTATTAATTAATTTATTCAAATATCATGAAAACACTGTTAAAAAATTTAGTATTAGTAGTTGCTGTTGCAAGTTTGGCTTTTGCTACACATGCATCAGCACAGGTTATTATCGATAATTATGATTATAACCAAGGAAACAATTGGAATGAATTTTCATATTCACCTCCATTCCAAATGAATGGAGGATCCTCTCTCTCTGGGTTTCAAAATGAGAGAGATCTCTACGAGTATTTATTAAATCTTTATTTTGGTTCTCAGTCTTTAAACCAGTTTAGTAATAATAGTTTTTCAAATTCTGGTTTTGTAAATAATAATTTTACAGGAGGAACACCAGGTTTTGGTTATACGAATGTACCTGTCTATTCATCGTTTAATGGTAATTTTAATACTCATTCGACTAATAGCTGGCGACCAACAGTGCGTACACGTAGCGCACGAGACATTGAAGATGAATCGGCTGAACTTCGAGGTTCTGTAGATATGAACAATGCGGAAAATGGAATTGTATTCTTTGTCTATGGTCAAGATGAAAGCCAAATAGAAGATGTCGAAGATGACTATGATGAATATGACGACGTAAAAGATGATGAAGAGTCTGATGATTTTGAAATTGAACGAGTTGAGAGAAATTTTGATGACCGAGATGATTTTGAAGAACAAGTAAACAATCTTGAAGAAGATGAAGATTATTATTTTATTCTGTGTGTTGAGTATGAAGATCGAAATGGCGATGAAACGCTTGAATGTGGAAGCCTTGAAGAATTTACAACTGACGACGACAATAATGAACCAGATGTAGAAACTGATTCAGCCAGTGATATTGATGATGATTCTGCAGAATTACGCGGAAGTGTTGATATGAATGATTTTAACAATGGGCGTGTTTTCTTTGTTTGGGGTGAAGACGAGGATGATATCGATGATGTTGAAAATGAAAATAGATTTTCAAATATTGATGAAAATGATGATGATATTCAAAAACAATCTGTAGCTTCAAATTTCAGTGGCAATGATAATTTTGAAATAGATGTTTTCAATCTTGATGATGATACACGTCATTATTTTAGAATCTGTGTTGAATACGAAGACGATGGTAATGATGATACTCTAGAGTGTGGTAACGTTGAGGATTTTGAAACAGATAATTAAAAATATATAATTATTTCAAACATGATTAATAAAAGTACCCAAAAGGGTATTTTTTATTTATAATGAACATATGGAATATTTAATTGACGTACGGACACCCGAGGAATTTTCTGATGGACATTATGAAGGAGCAATACATCACGAGTTATTGTTATTTGAAGATGATTTATTACCTGAATACCCAACAGATTCTGTAATATATCTTTATTGTAAAACAGGGCTACGTGCAGAAAAAGCTAAAAAGATATTACAAGAAAATAAATTCATTAATGTCGTTAATATAGGTGGATATGATGCACAAATCGATCAAAAAGAAACTACCTAAATGTATTATGTTTATATCGTCAGATGTAATGATGGGACATTGTATACTGGAATTACAACAAATATAGATCGCCGTATTAATGAGCATAATGGGGAACTTACGGGTGGTGCAAAATATACCACAGCTCGATCTCCTGTTTTGTTAGAATATTCTGCAGTTTCCCCTGATCGCTCATCTGCTTCTATAGAGGAATCACGTATAAAAAAACTAACCAAGGTTAATAAGGAAATATTTATAAGAAACAACTGTAATAAATAACAATAGGTATATTAATGTAGATTTTATCGTATGCAATTACCAAAGAATAAAATAAATTGGAGTATTTGTTTGACCTGTGATGGTCAAGGTAAAATACTCAGGCAACCATCAAAAAGAAGACGTCGTCGTTACCAAAGAGAACTCAGAGAATCTGAAAATAATGGACATAAAAAGATTCCAAAAAAACCTGTTAAAAGTAATAAAGATCTTTGTTTGATCTGTAATGGATCTGGGTTAAGTATCTCTGATGGTGTTACTGAGATAGATTTCAATTACCCTCATGTTGCTATTATTGGTGGCGGTATTGGAGGTACCGCATTGGCTGTTGCTTGTTTACATCGTGGTATTCCTTTTACCTTGTACGAACGCGATACAAGTTTTGATTCACGATCTCAAGGATATGGACTTACCTTACAACAAGCTAGCAAAGCAATAGCTGGGTTGGGTATTATTTCTCTTTGTGGGGCAATTACTTCTACCAGACATGTTGTGTTTAATCAAGAGGGCACTATTATTGGTGAATGGGGGATAAGAAAATGGCTACAAACAGCTATCGGGAAAAATTCAAAACGTAAAAATATACATATCGCACGGCAAACTCTACGATCAACATTACTTGAACAATTACACGAAACAGAATCAGTAAAATGGGATCATGCATTTGTAAATTTTTCAGAAAATAAGGAGGGAAGTATCGATGTAAATTTTAAAGTAAACGGAAAAAATACTATAGAAAAAGCTGATCTTGTTGTTGGTGCTGATGGTATTCGCAGTACCACACGCAGTCAATTGATAAATGAAAATCAAACACCCTTACGATATTTAGGATGCATTGTAATATTGGGTATTTGTTCATTGGAATCTCTTAGTGATAATAAGAGTTCTCTGCTGGATTCAGCTACGGTATTTCAAACGGTAAATGGTCATGAGAGAATATACATCATGCCATATGATAATAATTCAATAATGTGGCAATTCAGTTTTCCTATTTCTGAAAAAAAGGCAAAAGAATTACATGTAAATGGCCCACAGTCTATGAAAAAAGAAGTTACAACAAGAGTACAGCATTGGCATGATCCTATTTCTCTCATTATAAAAAATACCCCTGAATCACGTATTACCGGGTATCCTATCTATGATAGATCACTAATCAGTACTGATATCTTACAAAATTTTAATAATGTTACCTTGATAGGAGATGCAGCTCATCCTATGAGTCCCTTCAAGGGTCAGGGTGCGAATCAAGCAATTCTTGATGCTCTTTCTCTTGCGCGAATGATCTCAATTGAATGTAGATCACATTCGCTATGGCGGAAAAAAGGAATAAGAGAAACTCTATTAAATAAATCTGAAAAAGAAATGATTGATCGAACATCGTCAAAAGTTCTTGATTCATCCAATGCCGTAGGTTTTTTACATTCTATGAATGTGCTGCATAAACGTGATAGCCCAAGAGGTCAAGATTTCAAAAATAAATAACCATATTGAAAATATTATGTTTCCTATGTTATAATAGGGGTATGAATGATATTTTAATGACCAATCTATTTTTTTCCATAACAGCTATTTCGTCAATTATAATTACCATTGTCTTAATTATATTATTAATATATGTAATCAAGTTTATTAAAAAAATCAATAGAATTACTTCAGCCGTCGAACATGAAACGATTAAAATTATGAGTGATGTCGAAGAAGCGCGACTTGTTGTAAAACAACACATTGGTGTAGTTCGTGGTGTGGCAAGCGCAACTGTTATAAAAAAGATTATAGAAAAAATTTTTACCAAGAATAAATAAAAAAAAATATGAAAAAAGAAACAAACAAAAAAGAAGAGTCTCAAAAAAATAATGGATTTGCCATTGGCATAGCTGCAGCTGCTTCAGCTTTTGCAGGTTACTATCTTTTTGGACCAAGAGGAAAAGAAAATCGTGCAAAAATAAAAGGATGGACACTAAAAGCCAAAGGTGAAATTTTGGAAAAAATGGAAAAACTTGAAGAAGTTACTGAAAATAAATATGAAGAAATTGTTGATGTTGTTATGTCAAAATATGAAAAACTTAAATCAACAACAGAAGAAGAAACCCAAAAGTTAAAAAAGGAATTGAAATCTCGATATAAACATGTTAAACGAGATATTAAAAAGATCGAAAAAGAAACAGGTAAAAAAGTTACCAAAGCCAGAAAGCAGGTTGCGAAAAAGATTGCACCTAAGAAATAAATAATCTTGGTTATTCCTGTAACAAAGGAAATATATAAAAAGAAGATCTATGATTTTCTTTTTCTTATACAAAAATTATATGAAAAAGAATCATCAACTATAGATAATTTATAGTATACTGTAATTATGAATGAAGAATTTTACACAAAATTACAAAAAACACCTCAATTCGAATCACCAGAAGAAGAGATTCAATTTCTAAGAAATGAATTAGAGCATCATGTAGAAAAAAATCAGGAATCCATACCTCTCGAGCAAAAACGAGAACAAGTTGCGCAGGGTATTGTTGAGAGCTATAGAAAAACACCAATTCGTGAAATAGTTCATGAATCACAGCAAATAACACAACAAGAAGCTGAAGGTATTACTCTTAAACTTTCTCCCGAAGAACATGATAATATTATCGAGGATTTGTATTCTATGATGATGAGTCGAGGTATTAAAAATACTATTGAAATGGTCATGAGAATGAATAATCCTCATATAGAAGACGATTTCCATCGTTTCCTTATTCAGTATCTAGCTTCACATCACGAAATCCCTGGGCTAAAACCAAAAACTGATCTTGCAAAATCTCTTGGTTTACGTATTTATGAAATTCTTTTACCTAACAAAAAATCAGGTGAAGAACGTGACTACAAACAGACCGTAACCTTGATGCAGCAGTTTATGGCGGGTATGCAATCAATCGCAAGCGATCAAAAAAATAAAGAAAAAAACTTTTATACATTGGAGCTCGCATTGGCTGAGGGTACTAATGATATGGCGATGTACGTAACGGTTCCTAAAAACCGAGGTGACCTTTTCGAGAAACAATTACTAGGTCTATTTGAAGATGTTCGAATAACCGAAGTCTTTGATGACTATAATATTTTCAGTTATTCGGGCGTTGCGTCAGCTTCTTATGGTGTTGCTTTGACTCATGAAGTTCTTCAAACAAAGGTCTACGAAGATTTTGATCATGATCCAATGAATGTATTAGTGAATGCTTTTTCTAAATTATCAGATCATGGTGAAGGAGCTGCTATCCAGTTTGTTATTATGCCAAGTGGCGATGATCATATTAAAAAATATGGTGATGTTTTAGATAATTTGAAAAAGGGTAAAACAATAAAAGAAGCAACCGGCGGTCTTTCTCTTGGACAAGAGTTAGGGAAAGGTTTTGGAGATCTTTTCAGTCCTAAATCAAAAGAAAAACAAGAGGCTGATAAAAAAATAGATGAAGACGCTATTACCTCTATAACAGAAAAACTTAATAGTACTATTTTTCAAACAAATATACGCCTTGTTGCGTCAGCACCTACAAAACAACGATCTGATGAAATTTTGCATAATCTGGAATCATCATTTCAGCAATTCAATAACACTAAAGGAAATGGAATACAGTTTAAAAGACCAGAGCAATCTCACCTTGAAAATACACTTCATGAATATATTTATAGGATGTTTAATAAACCACATACCTTTAAATTAAACCTTAAGGAACTTGCGACGATGTATCATTTTCCTCTTGAAATATCAGAACTCTCTCAGTTAAAACAGGAAAGCAGTAAAATTGCACCAGCGCCATCAAATACACCCAAAGAAGGAGTTGTTATTGGAAAAAATGTCTTTCGTCATAGAGAAACAATGGCAGCTATGACACCCCTTGATCGTTTGCGGCACTTTTATGCGATCGGACAAACTGGAACAGGTAAATCCCACTTGTTCAAACAAATGGTTGTGCAAGATATCAAAAACGGTGACGGTGTTTGTTTTATTGATCCTCATGGGTCTGATATTGAGGATATCATGCAGTATATTCCACCTGAACGAATCGATGATGTTGTTTATTTTGATCCAGCCTATACTGAACGTCCCATGGGATTAAATATGTTGGAGTATGATATTCGTTATCCCGAACAAAAATCTTTTGTTGTTAATGAATTGATGGGAATTTTTAATAAACTTTTTGATATGAAGGCAGGTGGAGGAGCGATGTTTGAGCAATATTTCAGAAACTCTGCGGGACTGGTTATGGAACATCCTGAATCAGGAAACACTCTTTTGGAAATTGGACGTGTTTTAGCTAACAAAGAATTTCGTGATATGAAATTACGTTATTGTACTAATCCTATTATTAAACAGTTTTGGGAAAATGCAGAAAAAACAACTGGGGAACAGGGTCTTGAGAACTTTGTACCCTATATTACGTCAAAATTTGATGTATTTATTTCAAATGAAATTATGAGACCGGTTGTAGCCCAACAAAACTCGGCATTCAATTTTAGAGAAATCATGGATAATAAAAAGATTCTTTTAGTGAATCTTTCAAAGGGTCGCCTCGGTGAAATCAATGCAAATCTTATTGGTTTGGTGTTGGTTGGTAAAATTCTTATGGCAGCCTTATCCCGGGTTGATTCATTACACAAAGAATTACCACCCTTTTACTTGTATATTGATGAGTTTCAAAATATATCAACCGATTCTATTTCGCAAATTCTTTCTGAGGCACGAAAATACGGACTTGGTTTGCATATGGCACATCAATTTATTGCTCAATTGGATGAGGGAATCAAAGACGCTGTCTTTGGTAACGTAGGAACCATGGTGACATTTCGAATTTCATCAGAGGATGCTCAATATATGGAAAAACGATTTCTACCACAGTTTACTGCAAACGATATTATGAAGATTCCAAATTATAATGCCTATTTGCAAATGATTGGAAATGGTTCACCTCTTGCACCATTTAATATTGAGACGCTTCCGCTGGATCATTTTGTTACAAAAAATCCTCCAGGAGTTGCAGAAAAGATTAAACAGTTATCATATTTTAAATATGGTAAAGACAGAAAGCAAGTCGAAGATGATATCATGAGGCGGTATGTCTAAATATGTAATTATGATGGTTGGTAAAACACACTCTGGTAAAACTACTTTTGGGTATAATTTGGAAAAAGCTATTAAAAATAGTGTTGTTCTACAGACCGATCCAATTTCTTTATTTATTCAAGAAAATTTTTCTGTTGATATTGATCCTGATTTTGAATATAACGGAGAATTTAAAAATCCAGCCTTAAAATTTAAATTATTTTCTAGTATTTTTGATCATATTTTAGAATTAAAAAAATATACACTCGTACTTTCTAATTCCAATATGTACCACAAAGCTCGCACTGAAATGATTTCTAAAATAAGAAATCATGGATACAGAGTTATTGGTATATTCATAAATTATCCTGATGAATTTTTGTTAAATAGAATTAAAAAATCAAATCGTGACGCAAAGTATTTAAATTTGAGTAATTCTTTCCAAGAAGTACTTTTGCGTCAAAGAAATTTATTTATTGAACCTCGAAAAGAAGAATTTGATGTCTTGTTTGAAATAAATTCAGAAAATCAAATACACGAAATACAGGACAAAATTACCGAACCTGTTCTTGAAAAACTTTCATAACGAAGGTTTTTTTGATATTATATCAGCATATGACAACAAAAATAAAAAGAAACACATCATTAGTTCTTATCAAGCCTGACGGAGTACAACGATCACTTGTCGGTGATATCATTAATCGATTTGAAAAAAAGGGATTAAAAATCAAAGCCATGAAAATGGTTGTTCCAACCATTGAACAATGTGAATCTCATTATAATAAAGATGATGCATGGTTCCTGAAAAAGGGAACAGGTATTGTTGCTGATTTGCAAAAAGACGGCCTGCCAGTAGAAAAAGAAGCTATCGAATATGGACGTGACATCATTAGAACTATTGTACAGTACATGACAGGAGGTCCTGTTGTAGCAATGGTTTTAGAGGGTCATTCTGCCCCAGAGGTTGTAACGACTCTTGTGGGTGGAACAGAGCCTAATACGGCTGATATAGGAACCATCAGAGGTGACTATACGATAGATTCATTCTATATGGCAACCATTGATAATCGAGCGGTTCGCAATCTTATTCATTGCTCAGAAGATAACGACGAGGCAAAACGAGAACAAAAAATTTGGTTTACTGATGATGAATTAATGGACTACAGTACAGCTCAGGAAAGAATTCTTTATGATGTTTCTGCTGACGGACATTGGACGTGTTAATAATAAATTTAATAATATTTATTAATTAAATCAATATTCAAAATATTAAAATATTGGTATAATAGGTATGTAGCATATTGTTCCAATAAGAACTTTGAAACGTTTTGAACACGGGAATCTTGATAGGTATAGGTTTTGGTCTATAGTTTCTGAATCCCACTTGACCTTTAGTCAATTGTTCTCTTGTGCAATTGCTACACTAAAAAATATCTCTTGATGAGGTATTTTTTAATTCCAATATAGGCGGTAATATTCAGGGTATTTTCGGCGGCAAAAAGTTTTTTTCGAAAAATACTTCTAAAAAATAATGCTTAAAATGATATATATAAATCAATAAAAAAAACCCTCGAAATGAATCAAGGGCGTGTTAATTTGTACAGATTAGAATCCTAATCTGTAGATATTATTAAATCCAAAACCCCAATTTAATGGTGGGTTTCCTCTTAACGAGTAAACAGGTTGCCTGCCATTATAATTATTGATATAACGAGTTCTGTTGAATTCGTTAAGAAATGAATTTCTATAAACCGGTTGTCTATAAAACCATTGGGGTCGAATTTGCCGTATTCGTGGCGAAAACAGGTTATTCAATAGCAGATTTTCTTGGTATATACTGGTTGCTACTGCAACGGGTACCGCAATAATGGTACCTATATCTACAAACCTTCTATTTCTTGTATTGTAATTATGATTACGATGATCATAATTATTAGTTTCAAAAACCCGAAAATTATTCCCAACAACAGGCAAATCATTATCAACTTGATTTTCGGCTGGTTTGGGTTGGATAGTTTGCTGTGTCCGTCGTATAGGTGCTATTTGTTGCTCAGCTTTTTCTTGCTGTATTGTTTTTTTAAGTGGTACAGGCTGGGCAAAGCCATAAAGCGGTAACACAAGGGTAATACTTATTATTAATAATATTTTTTTCATGATATAAAGTTTTAAGTTTAGAATTATAATAGCATATATATATTAAAATGCAATAATATAACAATACGATTTATATTATGGTAGTATTTAAAAATGAAATCTTTGATTGAAACATCAATAAAAATATATTTTCAATCACGAAAATATCAAATAGAATTTTGGAAAAAAAACCAATTGCCATCTCAGGAGTTTCTTTTGCATGATTTATTACATAAGGCACAAAATACCGAATATGGTAAAAAATATTCTTTTGATCTTATTACTAATTACAGCGATTTTATTTCTAGAGTTCCTTTATCTACCTATACTGACCTCGAGCCGTATATAACAAGAATGACCTTGGGAGAAAAAGACATATTATGGCCAGGAACAGTAACACGTTTTTCTAAGTCATCAGGTACAACAAACGATACCAGTAAATATATTCCTGTTTCGCACGACGCCTTGTATCAAAATAACTACAAAGCCGGTAGGGATGTTTACTCAATGTTCTTTTCAAGTTTTCCTGATAGCGATCTTTTTTTAAATAAGGGATCGGCAATTTCTCTTGGGGGAAGTTTTGATATAAATGATCAAGGTTCCAAGATCGGTGATATTTCTGCGATAATGATCTCAGAGATTCCTTTGTGGGCACAGGAATATCGTGAGCCATCATTGGAAGTTGCGGTTATGAAATTATGGAAAGAGAAAATTCCAGCGATTATTAATGATACCTATAACAAAAATATTACCCATCTCAGCGGTGTTCCAACATGGTTTATCGGTATTTTTGAGGAAATGCAGAAAAAACAACCTTACACAACGTTGCGAGACATTTGGCCTAATATGGAGTTATTTATTCATGGCGCCGTGGCTTTTGGTCCATATCGTGAAATATTCAAAAAATTATTACCATTTGACGATATGAAATATCTCGAGGTCTATAATGCATCTGAAGGATTCTTTGGTATTCAAGATGATCAATCAAAACCTGGAGAAATGGTCTTGTTAACTGATCATGGGATTTTCTATGAATTTATTGCTATGGATGATTATGAGCATAAAAATCCCAAAACCATTACGCTCTGTGATGTAGACCTAGGTGTCAATTATGCTATGATAATTTCAACCAATAGTGGGTTATGGCGCTATGATATTGGAGATACCGTTTGTTTTACTTCGCTGTCTCCATATCGAATAAAAATCTCAGGAAGGACTAAACATTTCATTAATGTTTTTGGAGAAGAGTTAATGGTGGGGAACACCGATATGGCAATCGAGAAAATTTCAAAAAAACACAATGTTGTTGTGGTGGAATATACTGCTGGACCTATTTTTATGAATAATCAGGGAAAGGGAGGTCATGAATGGATTATAGAATTTGATACTCCACCTCAAAACATACTGACCTTTATATCAGATTTAGATATTGAGTTGCAAAATCTAAATTCCGACTACAAAGCAAAGCGTCAAAATGATATTGCATTGCAAGAGTTAATTCTTCATATGGCTCCGATGGGAACTTTTGGTATCTGGATGGGTTCACGCGGTAAATTAGGCGGACAAAATAAGGTGCCTCGACTCTCTAATAATAGAAAATATATTGAGGAAATATTGCTTATGATAAAATAAAAGCCTTACTAATGTAAGGCCGTTTAGTTATTGGTGATATTTTTTTTAAAAACTAAGATGCATCCCCTTGATTATATCAAAAGTACGAGGGTCATCAGGTATACCAATAGAAAATGTTCGTACTCTTTTGTATTCAAAGATTCGTTTATCTATTGTTTTGAGTTCTATATATAACTCAAAAGTGTAGACATCTTTTTTCTTATTGTAACTATAGTTTTCAACCTCATAGTTGTTGATGTTTTTATCCTTAATAAACACATCATGTGGTGGCATTTTTTTTCTTTTAACTGAATGTTTGTTCAGTAAAAAGATCGTTATTAATATACAAATAAATACAAATACAGAAATAATTTCTATCATATCGTTAAGTTTAAGATTTATACTACTATAACAATATGAAACAAAATGTCAATTATTTTATAATACTTGGGCATTTCTTTCAGTCTTTATTTGGTGTATCCAAAAGATTGGTTTCCAGCTCTGGAGATTCTCCGGTTATTTTTGTGACATCTTTGTCTATTTTATGTAATTCTTTTGAAGCCTTGTTAAAATGATTTACCGTTGTACCCAAGGTGTTTCCCATTTTAATAAATACTTCGTTATAGGCTGATAAATGTCGTCCTAATTTTTGGACATTTTTTTGGATTTCAACGGCTGATTTTTCAATTTGGAAAGCCTTGAATCCATATAATACTGACTGCAGATAGGCGGAGAATGTTGTTGGTGAGACAATGATAACTTTTTTGTCTTTATATGCATAATCGATTAAATTACGCGTGTTTGCCTTTACAGCCCCAACTTCGTTTACTAATAAATCATAATAGATTCCTTCGGCAGGGATAAACATAAACGCAAAAGGAAGGGTTCCTTCTGATGGTCTAATATACTGTGCCGTTTCATCAATTCGCTTTTTTAGATCAGCCTTGAAAGCCTTTTCTAGTTCATTTTTTTTATCTTCGTTTGTTTCGTTTACAAGTCGCCTATAATTATCCAGCGAAAATTTTGCATCAACAGGTATAAATTTATCTTGTTCTGTTTTGATGATTGCATCAACAATTTTTCCATCTTTAAATAGATATTGCATTTGATAATTGGTAGGAGAGAGAATATTTGAAAGAATTAACTCCAATCCCATTTCACCTAAATTTCCTCGTGTTTTTTGATTCTTGAGAACCTTTTCAAGATCTGATAATTGACCAGCTAATTCAAAGACTTGTTTATTTGTTTCTTTTGTTTCGGTTATTTCACGCGTTACATTCAAAAGACTTTGAGACATTTGCTCATTAATATTTTGAATCAATTTTTGTGATTCTGAAAATTGATTTTGTACTGCGCGTGACATATCTCTATTTGAACCCGTAATCTTTTCATCCATGTTCGAGCGTAAATCATTCATTTGTTGTAATAACATGTTCATGGAATTACTATCTTCAGTAGGTTTTTTCGGTTTTCTGATTTCCATAATGACAAAAACCAATAATCCGATAATAATAATTCCTACGATTAATAATATAATATTTAACATAGCATCAGTATACCATTTTGTAATGACGAGGCACGATTGTGTGTTTTATGACAATAGCAGTAACGTAGTTTTTATGTTATTAATAAAACAGAAATTGCTTTGTATCTCATAATGACAAGATTCTTTATTTTTTATGTAATCTCAATATATAAAAACACTACATATGTAAGTAGTGTTTAAGGCTATAAATCCAATTTTCATCCTTATCTTCTTCGGATTCTTTTTGACCTAACAACCAACGTAAATATCCTGGATCTTTTTCCGCTATATCTGCTAGTTTTTGACCAGCATATTTCCCAAATTTAATACTACGGAAGAGACTAGGTTTTTTAGATTCATCAATCATCCAATCGATGGCTTCATCTTGGGTCATTCCTTTTTCCTCAACAACTTTTTTAAGTAATCGATAGAATAATTGTTCCAAAACTAAAATATCACCCCAGGCGTCATGGGCAACCGCTTCAACTTGGATACCTAGTAAATAACGTAAATACTGCATCGCATAAGAATCAATTTTTTCACCTGGATCTAATACACGTGCGATTTTCAAGGTATCAATCACCGGACCAACATGTAATCCTTCACGTTCGATAAACGAAACATCAAACGGAGCATTATGAGCAATAAATACATGATCTTTTTTAAATCTCTCTGCAAGCTCGTTATACACAGGGCTCTTCTTGAATACTGGTTTTCCATCAATCATTTTTTCGGTGATATGGTGCGTTGCCATCGCTGCAATTTCGATTTTTTTATCAGTAGAATAAAATTCGTTAATATCAGTTCCATCTGTTGTTCGGTAGCCAACCTGGATCAATCGATCATTTGGTCCAGTTCCTGTTGTTTCGGTATCTATAAAAATTAATGTATGTTTCATAGTCAAATTATAACAGGGAATAACTATAAAAGAAAAAATAAATTTATTTCATTGTACTGTGGTAGTCTTTATACATGACTCCCTACAGGAAAAAAATCCGCCTCGAGCGCATGAAAAAGATGCTAAAGGTGTTCAAGAAAAAATACCCAGATCCAATTTCAGATCTATTGTATACAACAGATTTTGAATTTTTAATCGCCGTTATATTATCGGCACAATGTACGGATAAACAGGTCAATATTGTAACGCGAAAATTATTTAAAAAATATCCTCGTATTGTTGACTATGCAGATGCCGATATTTATGAATTTGAACAAGACATATTCTCGACAGGTTTTTATCGCAACAAGGCTAAAAATGTTATTGCTGCTGCGCAGATGGTTTTGGAAAAATGGAACGGAGAATTACCTCGTACACTACATGAATTGGAAATGATTCCTGGTGCAGGTCATAAAACTGCCTGCGTTGTATTATCTAATCTCTATGGAATATTCGAGGGAATTGCGATTGATACTCATGCTATTCGTATTGCTCGTAAATTTGATCTTGTTGACCCGCCCTACACGGCTGTTTCTATCGAGCGAGATTTGATGGAATTAACACCTCGATCAGAATGGGGAAACATGAATCATTATTTGGTTCTCTATGGACGTTATCATGCGCCTGCTCATGCCAAAGAAGTCCATGATGAATTGACCGCAATCTATCCAAAAGCATCATTCAAAAGACCACCTCTTGCTAAACGTATTAGTGAGAGAAAATAATTGCTATAATACCCGATATGAACATTGCCATAATCACAGGTGGAGATAATTCAGAGCGAGAAATTTCATTACAATCTGCTGCTAATATTCAACAAATACTCTCTATTTCAGATGAATATATTTTTTATTTTCCCTTTGAAAGAGATAGATTCTTACACCAAAAAGATATCATTGATGTTTGTATTCCTATTATTCACGGAAAGGGCGGAGAAGATGGTCAAATTCAATTATTTCTTGAAAAAATAGATATGCCTTATCTATTTTCTGGACCTGAATCCCATCAACAAGCATTTAACAAAAGAACCGCAAAAAATATCATATCAAATAAGCAAATATCAGTTCCAAAGGAATTCATAAGGGGTGATGTTTTTAAAAATCCTATTTTTGTAAAACCTATTTCAGGTGGATCATCAATACAGACAGCAATCATAGATTCACGCCAAGACCTTGATATGTTTATTGCCGATAATAAAGATATCGAAATTCTTGCTGAAGAAAGAATTATAGGTCGTGAGTTTTCTGTTGGTGTTATTGAATATGTGAATGGCCTTGAGTCATTACCTGTTATTGAAATAATACCAAAAAATAGTTTTTTTGATTATGATGCTAAATACACTACAGATAACCTTGCGCATGAAGTTTGCCCAGCTGATATTTCTGATAAGATAAAAAATCGCCTTCAATTAGCCGCCGTATTCGTACATAAAAAATTTAACTGCCAAGACATTTCACGATCTGATTTTATTCTGCATGACGATAAAATCTATTTTTTAGAAGTAAATACTATTCCAGGTATGACCGAAAATTCTCTTATACCAAAAGAACTTGTTGTCGAAAATATTTCCCTCAAAGATTTATTACTATTTTGGATTAAAAATAAGTTATAATAAGGTTATGATAATTATTACAGGAGCAAGTAGTGGGTTGGGTAAGGAAATTGCTAAAATATACAAAGAATCAGGCAAAACAGTTATAAATATTTCTCGTAGAGAATGTGAATATGCAGATATAAACATATGCCTTTCCTTACGTGAAGGAGGGCAAATAAAAGAAGTCGCTGATAATATTCTAAAAATGAGTGAACCTATTGAAGGAATAATTAACGCTATTGGTGTTCTCAGTAATGAACATTTTGGTGAAATTACTGAGAACGAAATTAAGAGATTAATGTCTACAAATGTGAAGGCGCCAATGTTATTAGTTTCTTATTTGTTTGAGCGTATTCAAAGAGATGAAACAGATATTTTAAATATTATTTCAAGATCTGGGACACAAGGACGCCCTGATCATCCTGTATATTCTGCATCAAAATGGGCAGAACGAGGTTATACAAAGAGTCTTCAAGAAAAACTAAAAGGAACTAATTCTAGAGTTATTAGTTTTTGCCCTGGAAGAATTGATACTAAATTCTTTGAAAAAGCAGGTACTAAGATAGATACATCAAATTATATGCAACCAAAAGACTTAGCTATTTTTGTAAAGCAAATTATTGATTTACCAAAAAATATAGAAGTCTCTGAAATAATTTTAAAATAAATGCATTGATACTTATGATAAACTATATGAAAAATAATCTAAAAAAACAAAAAAGGTTCACTCGACCTAAAGATTTTGGAATGTTGGCAATAGGAATCATATCGCTGTTGTATATATTGAATATTACCTTTGGGGTAATTGAATTTTTACCTGATAACTTGCCTATTGTAGGAAATATCGATGAGGCATTGGTTACCGGAATATTAATCGGTGTATTACAATATTTCGATATTGATGTCACAAGAATTTTTAAACGAACCTCCTCATGATTATTAGCTCTATTTCAGGTATCCGCGGAACCATTGGTGGAAAACCTGGTGAAAATCTGACGCCTCTGGATGTTGTCAATTTTGTCTCTGCATATGGAACATGGGTTTTAACTCAACACAAACAACCGACCATTGTCGTAGGTCGAGATGGACGAACATCAGGAAAAATGATTTTGGATATTACGGTTCAAACATTAATCGGATTAGGTATTGATGTTATTAATCTAGATTATGCAACAACTCCAACGGTTGCAATGTCAGTTGTTTCTCACACTGCTCATGGCGCAATTGTTGTCACAGCCAGTCACAATCCCAAAGAATATAATGGTTTAAAAATGCTTGATACTGAGGGTGAATTTTTATCAAGTGCACAAGGGCAAGAAATACTCGACATCAAAGAAAAGAATACTTATCTTTATGCCGATATTGAATCACTGGGAACTGAAACAAAATCATATAATCATACCAAAGACCATATTCAAAAAATTCTTGAATTAGACCTTGTTGACGTTGCATTAATAAGATCAAAGAAATACAAAATATGTCTTGATGCTATAAATTCTGTTGGCGGTATCGCGGTTCCTATGTTGCTAGAGAAAATGGGTGTAGAGGTAACAGGTCTCTATTGTGAATGTAATGGTGATTTTCAACATGCACCAGAACCTTTGGAACAGAATCTTGGTGAATTAAAATCATTGGTTATCAAAACTGAATCTGATATAGGTATTGCTGTTGATCCTGATGTTGATCGTTTGGTATTCATTAATGAAAAAGGCGACATGATTAACGAGGAATATACCATTGTTATGATTGCTGATTATATATTGTCACAAACCCCAGGAAACACGGTTTCGAATCTATCATCATCACGTGCCTTGTCCGATGTTACAAAAAAATACAACAAAGAATATTTTGCATCATCCGTAGGCGAGAAAAATGTTGTTGAAAAAATGAAACACGTAGACGCCGTTATTGGCGGAGAGGGCAGCGGTGGCGTTATTTACCCTGAACTGCATTATGGTCGTGACGCATTGGTCGCAATAGCATTATTCTTGACCTATCTAGCACAATCAAATACTACTCCCAGCGAAATCAGATCTCGTTATTCAGACTATTATATGGAAAAAGAAAAAATTGAGATACCTCACCGGGAGCAAATACAGATGATTTTTGATCAATTAGCCTCGGAACATCATAATGGTACTATTTCACGTATTGACGGGCTCAAGATCGATTTTGAGGACTCTTGGGTGCATATCAGAGCATCAAATACTGAACCAATATTACGTATATATACGGAATCTCAAAACCCAAAAACAGCTTATGATCTTGCACAAGATTATATCGCTAAAATTAATAACCTGATTAAGGTATAATAATTATATGAATAACATTTTAAACAGCGTATTAGAAAATTTAGGAGATCAAGGAGTCGAAAAAATAGCAACCAGTGTCGGTCTGGACAAAGAAACAGCCAGTTCGTTAATGAAACAAATGGGACCAGTGATTCTTGCAAAAATGGGACGTAATACTGAATCACATCAAGGCTTGGTTTCGCTTGATGCCGCTATTTCAAAAGACCATGACGGGTCAATATTTAACAAGGTTGAAGACTTGGCAAATCAAAATGTTGATACCAAGGGTGGGAAAATCATGGACCATATTTTTGGAGGTTCAAAATCAGTCATTACCAAAGCAATGGCAAGCAAAGCTGGTGTATCAAAAGAATCTACAAATGGATTAATGGAAATGATGGGACCGTTGGTTCTGGGTCAATTAGGTAAAATGAAATCAGAATCAACTGGTTTTGATATCGGTATGTTACAAAATATCCTTGGCAAGGAACGCGAATCAGCAGAAAAAGATGATAACAATATGTTAATGGGGGTAGCCAAAATGTTTTTAGACAAAGATAATGATGGTTCAATAACTGATGATCTGATGAATATGGCAAAAGGATTTTTAAAATAAGGCACCTTTAGGTGTTTTATTTTTTGTTAATTTCTTAAATTAGGTATAATGAATATATATGAACAAACTACAAAAAGCACGAGGAAATAAAAATACACGATTGATTCTGTTGGTTATTATTATCGCTATTGCTGCAGGAATGTGGTGGTACGGAGATGCAACTGGTAATAAAACATTGCAAACAGGAGCTGCGGTTGTTGGTGGGGTAGCCGGATTAGCTACTGGGTTAGAAATTGCAGACAAAGATTTTGATCTTCAGAGATTATGGGAAACAGGATCTTTAAAGGAATCATTATTAGAACGCGATGCTGACGGGAATTTATTAAATATAGGAATGTTGTGTGACGCGACAGCAGAAGGATATTATGATTACAATTGTGATGATTTCTTGACTCAGCCAGAGGCACAACGTGTGTACGAGCAATGTGGTACAGATGTAAACCGATTAGATGGAGATAATGACGGTATTGTTTGCGAGTCTTTGCCTCAGGGAGTTTAATCTTCTATTTATTTAAAAAAGAATTCTTGGTCAAGAATTCTTTTTTAAATAAATAATACTATCAGCTATTATCTTGATTTCTTACGCAGGGTTAGGACATAAACATTGAGGCCGTATCGTGCTTGTAAAAGACCATACGATTACCTAAATTATCATAGGTATATTCATAGATGGTTCCATTTGAAAAAATCACCTTTTCAAGGCGATTTAGATTATCGTACTCATATTGGTTGGATTGAGTAAATATTTGCTGCCCAAAACATAAAAAAGGTAAAAAAAATAAAGATAATTATCAGTTTCATTTGTTCAATATTTTAATAAAATCTTTGATGAAATTTCCATCTAATATTTTTTTTAGTTTCAAATTATTTTCAAGTTCTATTTCAATCGAATTCTTAATGAATTTTTTTAAATACTCTGGAGAATTAATATTTTTCTTAAATTCAAAAAATGGTGCGTTTATTTCTAAGCTAATTGCAGTAGGATTTTTTAAATATTTTATTGGTCTAGCATATATAATATTTTTGAAATTATCATTTACACAAATAATTCTAATATAAAAGTTTTCAACATCATGACTATATTTTTCCTGATGAAGGCTTTTAAATTCTTCAGTTAAGTTAATAACTCCTAATGCTTCATCGTTTGATATGTCGTCTGTATGTTCTATGTTAATTAATATTTTCATTTTATCTAAAAATTAAATTTCCTGGTGGTAATTGTCCGTTTCTCATAAAATATCCATAAATTAGTTGCTTTTCTTTAATTTTAATTTGACTTTGAGTACCAGCTTTTATATTGACTTGTCTGAGACCCCCTGGTACTAGTAATTGTAAAAATCTATCTGAATATCTTTTTAATGGATTAGTTGTCTCTCCGTATTTCCATACATCCCCAGCATTTAAATATTCTTGTTGGCCTCTAAGGTTAGTATAATATCCACTTCTATTAACTCTCAGCTCATATACGACACCAGGTCTTTGAGAATTTTTTTCTTTAATTCTTGATATTTCAGATTCCATTTTAGTAATTAATTGAGTATAACCATCTATTGCATTTTCGGATAGAGAGGCTATTAAAGTAGCTCCACCCACTATTAAAACTCCATTAGCAGCAGTGGCACTGCTTATTGCAGGTGCTAACGGCAATGCAAATGCAAGTTCTCCACTAGGATCTATATTGCTAATAGGATTATTATTACCATATACATAGAGATTTGAGTTTGCAATAGGGTCTTCAGTAATAAACCTACCAGTAGTAGAATCATAATACCGAGCACGTACATAATAAAGACCTGCGCCTCTATCATCTTCTATTATTCCTTGTTTCCCTAAAAAAGTAAAGAAATTCAGATCTGGAGCTGGACCCGGGTTTACCGTAACCGTATGTCCAAAAGGGCCATATTGATAGTCGTGAATACGATTGCCATTACTACCGACTCCGTCTTTTTCACTATCTTTTAACACTAAAACAAAAAACCATAAACGCTTAACGCATTTATAATTGATGTTTTATGTGCCCAAAGCGGGGCTCGAACCCGCATGCTCTAGGAGCCATGACCCTCAATCATGTGTGTATACCAATTCCACCATCTGGGCAATAGAAAGATCATATCATAAATAATGAAAATTAAAGAGATTTTGTTATACTTTACATATGTTAAATATTTTTAAAATTATCGATTATGGTATGAAGGCAAAACAAGGCTATACTGCGCCTGATGAATTGATTGCTGAAACGTCATTTGGTTTTATAGAGGGTTTCTTTATCATTAGTTTTATTATATTGGGAATTGTAT
>Ga0307933_1000668_pt1 | contig 31217 bp, 19 predicted proteins | sample OrgLakmetageno88_FD_201811 | JGI IMG/M metagenome (GOLD analysis project Ga0307933, IMG submission 201811) | Saline water microbial communities from Organic Lake, Antarctica - #88 | ecosystem: Environmental > Aquatic > Non-marine Saline and Alkaline > Saline | place: Antarctica: Organic Lake... | reverse complement strand
GAACTAAAAGTTCTTCCCAAAGCCCCTCCCGAAACGGAGGGGCTTTTTTTGGTTCATCGTCGATTACCGGGGCAGGCCCGCAATATCGTGCCTGCCCATTAAAGGGAAGACATGGAGCAGGATTATTGCTTCGCCCCCGATTCGTTCTGCTTATTTCCCTACGGCGGAAATCTCAGCATTCCCCCGTGGCGGAGTTCAAAAGCATCTCCGGATGAACTCAGGCTGCTTTAATCAATGCGCTGTAGCGGAGCGGCGAGAGCCGTTCCGAGTTCTCCCTCGTGAGGCGTGTCGGCATCGCTCTCGCGCTGCCGCTACCTTGGGTGTCCAATGCCGGGCTTTTCTTCTACATCAGGGATTAAATTACACACAGAGCATTTTTCTCGGTTAAAACCACGATTTAGTTGCTGCTTCATGAACTTTAACGCTTCATATTCTGGACATAAGAATCATCATTCCAAGACCGCACATCGACCTATTTCCAAGTATCAGCGAATTTAAACAATGTCAGAGTATTACATACGCACTCCTGAGCAAGACGAGTCCCGTGGGCCATTTACAGTCAGCAAGCTGAACACGCTAGCTGAGGCCGGACAGGTCAAAGAGAACACCTTATACTACGACGAGGATAAAGAGGAGTGGATACCCATCGCACTCAACGAAGTGTTGAAAGCCCAGGTGTTCCCAAAGTCAGAAAAGCTCAAACTTAATGTCGGGCTTAAGCAGGACGACGAAGCACGCGCCGGTGAAGAGGAGGAGGAGCCCATTAATATTCACGACATGCTGAAGGCTGCTGAAGGTGACACAGAAGAAACCCGCCACCTTAAACGCAGCCAGGAGAGCTTCGAGAAAGCCGTCGCGCTCGCCTCCATGACCCTCGGCGTAATGATGCTGCTCGCGGCGATCTCATTTATTGTCCCTCACCTAGGCGCCATTCAGGGCGCATTCAGTGAGCAATTCTACGCGGGCATACTCAATTACCCGTTTCTACTGCTTGGGGTCTTTGATTTGACCATGGCGATACTGCTGTTACTCTCAGTCACCGAGATTTACCCGCTGGTTCGCGGGCGCAGTATGCTGGGGCTTGGGTTTGGCCTTTACGTGGGGTGGGCCATCGGCGATCCTTTGATTATGTTGGCCTTCGGTATTGGAGGGGCCGGCATTTTTCTCGCCACCATAGCGCAGAAGTTCTCCTTAATGATTCTCGCAGTAGCCATGGGTATCGGAGGCAATGGCATATTGGCCTATCTCGCAATTAACGACCGCTTCATCGATTTCTACAGCACGATTCAGTTTAACCTTTTCTCGAAGTAACTCGAACCTGATCTAGACTTTGCAGGATAATACATCAGATAAAAGACCCAAGCTGATCCAAGGCCTGAAAGCCTATGCAGATCGTGCAAGCGACCTCATGAGTCAGGACATCTGGGAGTTGCAATACCTCGGGCACAAAACGCTTCGTGCCAGAGTTTACCATATACTTCGTATCTTAACACTCACCTGGCAGGGGCTGCGACGAAACAAAATTCCGGTGCAAGCGGCGGCACTGACCTTCTATTCCTTGATCGGCATCGGCCCCCTCATTGCCCTGGGCATCATGATCTCCGGCTTCGCCCTGGAGAAAGGCAGCGAAGAATTGGTGCTGGAAAAAATCTACGATGCCATCTCATGGGCGGCTCCTCAAATTGCACTGGAAGCCGAACCAGGCGAAGGCAGCGAGATGGAAAAACAAATGCTGGGCATGATCGAACAGTTCAGCCAGGCCGCCTCCTCCGGGACAGTCGGAGCGGTCGGAGTGGTCATGCTTTTCGTCATCGGCATCCAAGTCCTTAGCTCAATTGAGGGCTCTTTCAACACGGTGTGGGGCGTGCGGCAGGGTAGAAAACTCGGCGAAAGAATCGTCACATACTGGACCTTTATCAGCCTCGGTGCCGTGCTCGGCACCCTATCAGTCACGCTGCTGACTTTAAATGCGATTGTATCCAGAATGGAGACGCTCCCGATGGGAGAGGTGCTGGCTCAGCTCTTTCTCTTTTTCTCACCGATCATCAGCTTCCTAATGATCGTATCGCTGCTGGCTGTCTTCTTCCGCTTCATACCCAATACGCAAGTTCAATGGCGCCCGGCCTTTTGCGGCAGCCTGATCGTCGTTCTCATGCTGCATCTCTACAATATGCTGTCCTTTCTCTATGTGGATCGAGTGGTGCAGACGAACAGCCTCTACGGCTCAGTTGGCATTATCGTTATTCTCATGCTGGGGCTTTATATCTTTTGGTTACTTATTCTCCTGGGCGGACAAATCACCTACGCGGTTCAGAATGCAGACTTCCTGACCAACGAGAATGCCTGGCAAAAAGTCAGTGAACGCGCGCGTGAATTGATCTCGCTAAGCATTTTAATTCTGGTGACCAAGCGCTTCCAGTCCGGAGAGATGCCCATGCAGTCGAGCGACCTATTGGAAAAACTGCGTGTGCCCAGCCACATTTTGAATTCCAGCATTTCGCGCCTCTGCGAGCTCGGCTACCTCAACCCGATCGAAGGCAGCACGGCGGGAAAGGAGCGCAACCGAGCTTACCAACCCGGACGTCCCGCAGAGAGCATCACTTTGGGCAGTTTCAAACAAAGCTTCGAATCTTACGGTAATAACGAAGGGATCGACATCGTCACGTCAGTCGATCCGGCAATCAGAACCTACATCGATGAAGTCGCCTCCCTCAAAGACTGCCCGAAAGCCCAGACGAAGCTGAGCGAGTTGGTTTAGAGATGCGGGATACGGGATGAAAATCAATAGCAGTGATGCGCCATTAAAAACGGAGCATGGACATTCCTGTCCATCTGACGCACGGCAGGTCAACACGTATTCCGAATTTATAAAATACCTTCCGAATCGATAAAACGGGACAGAAATGTCCCGACTCCCATCTCGCCTCACGGATCCCACATCCCGCAACCCGTATCTCGCATCACCCGAAACCAATGAGTTGACAGGGCGAACGGGGCATCTAACCTTCGCCGATTCTAATTTTCTCTAGTCATGATTTCTTGGATTCAACATCACCTCATTCGCCACGGGCGCTGGATATTTCTCACGCTGCTCACGGTCATCATTGTCGCATTCGTCTTTACGATTGGTAATACACCGGGATGCACGACGGACAGGACGCGCTACGAAGAGAACCTCTTCTACGGTATCGACCTGAATTCCCCCTTGCAGCGGGACGCCTATATTGAAAAGGCCTCCCTGAGCGCCTTTCTTAACGGCCAGCAACAGATGCGGGGCGGAGAAGTCGAGACCCGTATCGCCATGCTGCATTTGGCTGATGAGGTCGGAGTTCCTGCGCCCGACGAAGCCACTCTGGCAGAATACGTCAGGAGCAAAAATGCCTTTCTCGGGCCCGATGGGGAGTTCAGCGCCGACGCTTACACCCGCTTCCTCGACCAACTGGAGACCAATCCGCGCTCAAAGCAAAACTTAGTCAGCGTGCTGGAGGAAGACTACCGCATCGATCAGGTTGCCAAGGCGCTCTCCGGCCCCGGCTATCTCCTGCCATCCGAAGCTTCAGCTCAAGCGCAGCAAAGCCGCACCACCTTCACCCTCGTAACGGCTGGACTGGCCTATGCGAACTTCGAACCGGAATTGGAACCGGATGAAGCCACGCTCAAAGCATACTACGATGCAAACAAGCAGGGCTACGAAATACCCGAGCGTGTGCAGGCCAGCTACGTGCTCTTCGAAAGCAAGCGCTTTGGCGACAATGCAGTTGAAGTGAGTGAAGCTGAATTGCGCGACCACTTTGCGGCAAACCGCGCCGCATTTGTTACAGAATACAAAGCTGCGAACCCGACTCCAAAGCCAGCCGAAGGTGAAGAAGCTCCTGCTCCTGAAGTCGTCAGCTTTGAGAAGGTTCGCGATGCCGTTGCCAAAAGCCTGGCTGATGAACAAGCGAGCGATGCCGCGCACCGGGCAGCCCAAGCTTTTATTGAAAAACTCTACCTGAAGCAAATCACACTCGATTCGGCAACCTTCAACCAACTCCTCAACGACTCAGAATTGAGTCTGATAGAGATCGAGCCCTACACGCAATCCGGCGCTCGCCAGCGTGCACTGTCGCCGGCCATGCTCGAATCCGCCTTTACTCTGGTCGGCAATCGCTACTACTCCGATGCCTACGAACTCGATGATGGCTACGGCATCCTCATCCTGCAGGATCGCATCGCCCCGGTGATCCCTCCCTTCGAAGACGTTGCAGCGGAAGTGGCCTCCGACTACAAGACGGACGAAAAACGACGCCTCTTTAACGAGAAAGGAGAAAGCCTGAAGGCTGAACTGGAAGCTGCGCTGGCAGAAGACAAAGCATTTGCTGAAACCGCCGAGTCGCTCGGCCTCAAAGTCAACTCCTTCGAAAGCTTTGAAGGAAACGATGCGCCGGCTGACCTCAACCGCTCCGCGCTACGCCAAGCTCAGACGCTGGATGCCGGCGAAATTTCGCCGATGCTGACCTTGGAGGGCGTTGGCACCTTCGTCTACGTCCAGTCGAAAGACGTCCCGGAACTCGACGAAGAAGACCCTGATCTCGCACAAACGAAGAGCATGTTGGAGCGCTGGGCCAGTTTCACGACCCGTAGTGATTTGACGAACGAGCTCATCATGCGCGGCCTTCCTGAGGGTGCTGCGGAAGAAACAAGCGAATAAGTCTTAGCTAGCCATGGATTGGACGCAGTTTGAATCCATAGATCCGCATCTCCTTGTCGGCCTCGTGAATACCGAGCTACGTAACCATTCGGACTCGCTCGACGACCTTTGTCTCACCCACGACATCGACCGCTGTAAACTTTGCGCCCACCTCAAGAACGCAGATTACCACTTTCAAGCGGAACAAAATCAGTTCCGTTGATCAGATCCCAGCAGATCGAAAGATCTGCCCACCCGGGAACGCAAATCTCCCGATTTGCTCAACACACCAACTCTTGATTTCTATCCAAATTTCTCTAATTTCCAGCACTCAATTATTCACAAATTTTTCTAATTATGACTACAAAAGCACCTGAACGCCACGAATTCCAAGCCGAGGTCAAGCAAGTCCTCGATATCGTTGTCCACTCGCTCTACACGGACAAAGAAATCTTTGTCCGCGAGCTCGTCTCCAACGCGTCCGACGCCACTGAGAAGCTGCGCCACACCCAGCTGACGGAAAAGGAAATCTTTGATGCCGACCTTGATCTGGAGATCCAGGTCAACTCTGATGAAGAAGCTGGTGAGATCACCATCCAGGACTTCGGTATCGGCATGACGCACGATGAGCTAATTGAGAATCTTGGCACCATCGCCCACTCAGGCTCGAAGGCCTTCCTCAACGCCCTCAAGGAATCCGGCGAGCGCAACGACAATCTGATCGGTCAGTTTGGAGTCGGTTTCTACTCGGTCTTCATGGTCGCGGATTCCGTCAAAGTCTTCACCCGCAGCTGGCGCCCGGAGGGCGATTGCCTCTGCTGGTCCAGCGACGGCTCCGGCGCCTACGAGATCGAGCAGGTCGAAGGCGAGCGCCGCGGCACCCGTATCGTTTTGAAGCTGAAGGAGGAGTATAAGGAGTTCGCAAAGAAAGATCGTATCGAAGAGATCATCAAAAAGTATTCCGCCTTCGTGCAGTTCCCCGTCAAGGTGGCAGGTGAAGAGCTCAACACAGTTGGCGCGCTCTGGCTCAAGAATAAGAGCGACATATCAGAGGACGAATACAAGGAGTTCTATAAGTTCCAGGCCAATGCCTTCGACGAGCCGCGCTTCTGGCTACACTTCAACGCCGATGCGCCGCTGGAGATCAACAGCATTCTTTTCGCACCGACGGAGAACATGGAAGGCTTCGGCTTCGGCCGCATGGAGCCGGGCGTCTCTCTCTACTGCCGCAAGGTCCTGATCGACAGCGATCCGAAAAACCTGCTCCCCGACTGGCTGCGCTTTGTGCGCGGCGTTGTCGATAGCGCCGACCTGCCGCTCAATATCTCCCGCGAGTCCATGCAGGACAGCTCGCTTATCCAAAAGCTGAACAAGGTGCTGACCAAGCGCTTCCTCAAGACACTTGAGGAAAAGGCCAAGAAAGAGCCGGAAGTCTACGACGACTTCTGGCAGAACTTCGGTCTCTTCCTCAAGGAGGGTGTGACCACCGATTTCACCCACCGCGACCACCTTTTGAAGCTGCTCCGCTTCGAGTCCTCCTACACTGAGGAAGGCAAGACCACCAGTCTCTCTGATTACCTGAGTCGCGCACCGGAAGGCCAAAAAGAGATTTACTATCTCTCCGGCGCCAGCCGTAGCGCGATCGAGTCCGGCCCATACTACGAAGCCTTTAAGGCGCGTAAAATCGAAGTGCTCTATCTCTATGAGCCGATCGACGAGTTCGTCATGAACCACGCTCGTGCCTTTGAGGAGAAGAACTTCACCTCCGCCGACAGCGACGACATTGATCTCGATGCCATCGCACCGGACACCGACACTGAGAAAGAAGACGCTCTTGAAGCGGACGCCTCCGAAGCGCTCTGCGCATTCATCAAGGAAAAGCTCGGCGATGAAGTCAGCGAAGTGTCGACCAGCGAACGCCTCGTCGGTAGTCCGGCCATGATCGTCAACGCCGACAAGGCGATGACGGCGCAAATGCGCAAGATGATGAAGGCTATGCAGCAAAAAGCCGGCGGCCCTGACATGGGCGGCGAGCCTCCCGTCAAGCTACAGGTCAACCCGCGCCACCCGCTCGTCAAAAACCTCGTCGGCCTCCGCGAGTCCGACGGCGAACTCGCCACCCTCATCAGCCGACAGATTCTCGACAACGCCCGCGTGGCCGCCGGTCTCCTCGAAGACCCCAGCGCCATGCTTCAGCGCAACTATGAAATTCTGGAAAAATTGAGTGCAAAGTAAGGCCGACCGTAAGAAAGGTGGAGCGCTTTTCCCTGCAAGCTCCCCTCCTCAAATGAGGAGGGGACAGCTGAATCGCCGCTGAGGCGCATTCAGCAGGGGTGGTCCCTAACCACGCAGGCAGCGCAAACTAGGAGAACGAATCTTGAGCCTCAGGATCCGTCACGAGGAGCCAGAGACTGGCTCGGCTACACTGCTATCCTATTTTATGTAGTTATGGCAGTCCTCTGCCATCCACAAAGCTCTATTTCTTTTGAACATGTCTAAAGGGCACTTCTGAAAACCTACGTGTTCGAGTCCACGACTTACGAACTCTCCTCCTGCCCGCAGGGATAGGAGGAGACAGCTTGCGCGCCGTTCAGGCGTGCAAGCAGAGGTGGTCCCGTCCGCCAAAGACTTCCGCCAGTATCTATCCAACCACCCCGCCCTATCGGGCACCCCTCCTTTTCTAAGGAGGGGAGTTTTCAGAAGTGCCCTAAAGTAATTTTCGCAACTTACTTCATTGATGGCTGACATAAATATTGGCAACATACTGCCAGTTTAGTTCAGTTCACCGAATAATATTATGAAAGCTCACTCCCGCCGAACCTTCCTAAAGACCTCCGCCGCAGTTGGAGCCTCACTTCCGCTCTTCTCCATCGCCCGCGCCGGAGAGTCGGCCAATAACAAAATCAACGTCGCGGTCGTTGGAGCGGGTGGCATGGGAGGCTACGCCTACCGTCGCGCCCGCGACATGGAGAATCTGGTCGCGCTCTGCGATGTGGATTTTTCCCGTGCGGGTCGCGCGTTGGGCAACCACCCCGGCCTCCCCCGCTTTAAGGACTTTCGGGTCATGTTCGACAAGATGGGCGATCAGATCGACGCCGTCGCCATTTCGACACCGGATCACACTCACTTCCCCATCGCCATGGCTGCGATTGAACGCGGCAAACACGTCTTCGTGCAAAAGCCGCTGGCCCACAACATCTGGCAGTGCCGTATGCTGCAAAAGGCTGCGGCCGAGGCCGGGGTCGTCACCCAAATGGGTAACCAGGGCCACTGCATGGAGGGCATGCGTCGCATCAAGGAATGGTATGACGCCGACATTCTCGGTGAGGTCAAAGAGGTGGTAACGTGGACCAATCGCCCGAAAGGACCGTGGTTTGTGCCACCGGCTTCTTTCCCGCCATCCACCGACGAAATTCCAGACACGCTGGACTGGGACTTGTGGCAAGGTCCTCTCACTACAAGACGTGACTTCAGCCGGGCCTACGTGCCTGTCCGCTGGCGCGGCTGGTGGGACTACGGGGTGGGCTCGCTCGGGGACATCGGCTGCCATACGTTCGACGCACCTTTCTGGGCGCTCGACCTCGGGATGCCGACCAAGGTTGAAATCGAAAGGGAGGCGCCACCACACCCCGACTACATTACCATGAGCTCGCTGGTCACATACCACTTTCCGGCCCGGGGCAAGAAGCCGCCGGTCGTCCTTAAGTGGTATGAACGAGGCTTTGATGTGCCGAAGCCGGAAGGTTGGCCTGTGGATAAACCGCTACCTGAAGAAGGCGGCATGTATATGGTTGGCTCCAAGGATACTTTGATGCACCCAGGTATGCGCCCACAGAGCCCTCGCATTATTCCCGAAGACCGTCGCCGCGAATTACGTGACGAGTTAAACAACATCGAGCGTTTACCCAAAGGTGGCCGCGGTCCGGTCGAAGAATGGTTCACCGCCATCAAAGGTGGCCCCGCTCCCGGTTCACCCTTCGACTACGCAGCCCCACTGACCGAGATGGTGCTGCTAGGGGCACTGGCTCAGCGCAGTGGCAAGACTATCGAATGGGATAACGAGAATATGCGGGTCAAAGGTCAGCCCGAGTTGGATAGCTGGATCAAAGAGCCCGTGCGCAAAGGCTGGGAATACGGGGAGTCGATGTAGCAATGATTCCGGCACGTCGTGCTGAGACAGTAGCTTAGCCTGTAAGCCTCAAAACATACTCTCAATAACTTGCGCTCAAAATTCACTAAGACACAATCTACTTATGAAGATCACAACCTCCCTTTCACTATTAGTCCTTGCGGCCACGACCGCATCGGCAACCAACGTCATATTCATCGTCGCAGACGACTTGGGCTACATGGACGTGGGTTTTAATAATCCCGATACCTTTTACGACACGCCCTCGCTCAACAGCCTAGCGACGGAGTCTATGGTCATGACGGACGGCTATGCCGCCAGCCCGGTTTGCTCGCCCACCCGCTCCTCAATCCTGACCGGGCAATACCCGGCCCGCACCCGAAACACGGACTACTTCGGCGGGCCAAATGGATTCAATAAATTACCGGACGACCTGACAGACCTCAGCCAGATGAACTTCAAGTGGATGGGCAAACGCCCGTTGCTCCCTGCCCCCTACATTGAAACACTCGCCCATGAGCATATCACGCTGGCCGAATATTTCAAAGCCCGCGGCTATGCCACCATGCATGCCGGCAAGTGGCACCTCGGCGATAAAGGCTCCTGGCCGAAGGATCACGGCTTTGACATCAACATGGGCGGCGTCCGCGGTGGCGGCCCCTACAGCGGGGATAAATATTTCTCACCCTACGAAAACCCAAACCTGCCGAACGGCCCGAAGGGCGAACACCTGCCGGACCGCCTGGCCAGCGAAGTCGCCAAGTTTATTACTAAAAATAAGGACGAGCCCTTCTTTGTCTACCTACCCTTCTACTCGGTTCACACCCCCTTGATGGCTCCCGAGGAACTGGTCGCGAAATACGAAGCCAAGCGCAAGAAGCTAGGACTAGAACCTGTCTTCGAGCCGGAGTTCCCACGTGAGAATCGCACAATCCAAGAGCACGCTATTTACGCCGGCATGGTCGAGGCGATGGACTCCGCCGTCGGTAAAGTTATGCAAGCAGTGGAGAATAATGGGCTGAAAGAAAACACCATCGTGATCTTCTTCTCCGACAACGGCGGCCTCTCCACCTCCGAAGGCTCACCCACAAGTAATCTGCCCTACCGTGCCGGCAAAGGCTGGGCTTACGAAGGCGGCGTGCGCGAACCGACACTGGTCAGTTGGCCGGGTAAAATTAAAGCCGGGCAGAACAGCACACCGATCATCTCGACCGACTTCTACCCGACGCTGTTGGAACTCTGCGGCCTCGACCTCCTCCCCTGGCAGCACGTCGACGGCACCAGCTTCGCTAAAATTTTGAAAGAGCCTGAAGCGGACTTTGAACGTGAGCCCCTATTCTGGCACTACCCCCACTGGGGCAATCAGGGCGGCATTCCTTTTAGTGCCATCCGCGACGGTGACTGGAAGTTGATCAAGTTTTACTACAAGAAGGGCGTGGAACTCTACAACCTCGATCGCGACCCGAAGGAACACTTCAATCTGGCCAAACAGAACCCGGCTAAAGTGAAAGAACTCTCAGCCAAGCTCGAGGACATACTAAAGGAAACCGATGCAATTATGCCGATCGTGAACCCCGACCCGAAGAAGGACTTCGGGAAATGGTAAGCCGTCCCGCCGCAACCACCTCTGCTTGCGCTTCTAAACGAAGCACAAGCTGTCTCCTCCTATCCCCCGCCCAGGCGGGGGCAGGAGGAGAGTTCTCTCAAAGCTCCCCTCCTCACCTGTCCTGAGCTTGTCGAAGGGATCGAGGAGGGGACAGCCGGATCGCCGTCCAGGCGCATCCGGCAGGGGTGGTCCCGCACAGGCTAAAAGCTCCAGACTGCCCGTCCGACTTCACGCCCACTCATTTGCCTCAGCGCACTCTACGGTTAATATCTCTCTTATTTGCCCTACCGACCCTCGCTTTAGTAGGAACTCCGCCCTTTTCTCCTTGTCGCTAAAGCTTACGCTGGGATACAGATAATAGACTCCGTAAACACTTACTAAATTATGAAAAAACGCCCTAAACTCATCGGACAGCAGCTCCTGCTTTCTCTCTCCATTATCACGGCCTCATTCATAGGCCACTTCGCGAGTGCGGAAAAGGCCCCCGTCAAAGTTTACATTCTATCCGGCCAGTCGAACATGGTCGGCATCGGCCAAGTGGATGGCGGCGGAAGTCGTTGGGGCAAGGAATTTATCGATCCGGTGCTCTCGGTTTACCCCGGACCATACGACGCCTCCGCCGATTATGACAAGATGGAGGCAAGCCAGACTCTGAAGCTAGAGAGTTTTGGCGGCGTCAAACCCACTCCATACCCGAATAACGGCGTCCAAATCGTCCGGGGCGAAATACAAATGGGTGAAACCGGAGTTTACGAAATGCGCCCCGGCTACGGTAGCTCACAGGAAAACATCATGGTTATTGATGGCCAGGAAGTTTACCGCAAAGCACCGGGCGGCGAGGCAAAGCACACTCCAATTAAACTCGAAAGCGGAAAGAAGGTCCCTTTCACAATCACTTATCTTAATGATAAAGCGAACGGTCTGGGCTGGTATGCGCGTTTAGATATTCCCGGCACCCTCAAGACCGTGGTTCGCCACGAGGGCAAATTCCAATACCTCGTCGATGACGAAGGTAACTTCGTCCCCCGCGATGATGTTTACTACCGGGGAGTGGTCACCGACACGGGTAGCGCCTGGCTAGGTGTGATCGATGGCAACATCGGCCCCGAGCTAGGTTTCGGGCACATGGTGGGCAACCTGCACGATGAACCGGTACTAATTTTGAAAACCAGCCAGGGCAACCGCTCCCTGAGCTGGGACTTTCTACCACCCGGATCTGAGCGCTTCGAGCATACTGATGCGGAAGGCACAACATGGGTCTATGCCGCCTACAAGGAAACCCCGTCACGCTGGGAAAAAGGCACCGAGCCCGTAAAGCCCGAGCACAACTGGTATGCCGGCAAGCAATACGACGAATGCTTCGATGCGGCTAAAGATGTGCTGGCTAACTTCGATAAGGAATTCCCCCACTGGGCAGGCCGCGGCTATGAAATCGCCGGCTTCGGCTGGTGGCAGGGCCACAAAGACGGCGGCGAACAAGGCGAAGGCACAGCTGGCGCCAGTGCCATACGCTACGAGCACAATCTAGCCACCCTCATCAACACCCTCCGCAAAGAATTTAAAGCGCCCGATGCACCCTTTGTCGTGGCCACCTGCGGCTTCGGCGGCGGCAAATTCCGTGCGCGCGGCTCTGAGGTTGATCAAGAATGGCTGCCAGGAAGCAGTGCGGACACTATCTTCAACGCCCAGCTCAATGTGAGCGATCCCGCCAAGCACCCTAGTTTTGCGGGCAATGTCGCATCCGTCGACACTCGTCCCTTCTATCGCCCACCGGAAGTTTCTCCGCGCAATCAGGGCTTTCACTACCACGGTAACGCGGAGACCTACATGCTGGTCGGCGAAGGTATGGGGAAAGCCATGGTCGAACTGCAGAAGTAACTTCGGCCGATCCCCCGAAGGCCGGAACTATCTCTGTCAACCGGGCTCCAACTGGGGCCCGGTTTTTTTTGCGCTCTATTAAAGCGTCTGGTCCATAAAAGATCTGGTCATAACTTGGCAGTTTTATTCATAATACAACTCATGTTTCAGCCCCTTCAAATTTTTGCCCAACCGATAGTTCTCTATGCGCTCTTTGTCACCTGCGGGCTTGCGGGTGCGGACTCTTTTTACACCCCGGCGCGGGACAAGTATACTATCGATAAGCTGGACGCGCAAACGGCCGAGACTTTGCCGAAGGTCTTACTCATAGGGGACTCTATTATGAGCGGCTACTTCAAGCAAACCAAACAGCAGCTTGAGGGCGTAGCGCAGGTCTTCCGCCACCCCGGCAACGCGGGAGAGACCCGCAACGGCCTGAAGAAAATCGATCAGTGGCTGGGTGATACCAAGTGGGATGTCATTCACTTCAACTGGGGCCTGCACGATCTTTGTTACCGGCACCCGGATTCAAAGGTCTACGGAAATCGTGATAAAATCCGTGGCACCCTCTCCGTGCCGCTGGAGGAATATGAGAAGAATCTCAAAGCGTTGGTCAAGCGCCTGAAAGAGACCGGAGCCAAGCTTATCTTTGCAACCACCACGAAAATCCCTGAGAACGAAGCCGGACGCTTCGTGGGCGACGAGGTGAAATACAACACGGCCGCGCTGGACATCATGAAGCAGCACGACATCGCAGTGAATGATCTCTATGAGCTAAGCAGCAACTTCAACTTGAAGATGTATGTCGCTCCCGCTGATGTGCATCATACCGGTAAGGCCAATCGACAACTTGCTGAGCAGGTTGCTAAAGCGGTGCGAGAACAACTTCGCTGAAGGCCGAAGAAAGAATTTAGGTTCTTAGTAGATTTTTGTGGGGCAACATAGCCACCATTTCGACAAGCTCGAGGCCCTGATCCATTCCAAGGGCAGAGAGCGCTGAGGACACAGAGAAGCTCTCCTTAAACTCCGCGCCGTAAAGCCTAGGGACGATTATAACTATTTCAACAACTTCACTAAGGTCGGCTCCATCGCTTCAGCCCACATACGGTAGCCTTTGGCCTTGGGGTGTAGCGCGTCGGGCATGACGTCTTTTGTCAGGATGCGTTCGTTGTTTAGGAAGGTGTCTGTGAGGTCGAGCCAGTGGACTTGTTCGTCGTCGGCGTAGTTTTGAATAATCTCGTTAATCGTCACGTTGACCTGGCGTTTCGGATCATCCGGTTGTTGTCCACGCGGGAAGACGGAGAGCAGCAGAACTTCAGATTCAGGAGAACGGTCCTGCAGCAGCTCAACGATCAGTTTGATGCCGTCGGCAGTTTCTTCGGGCGCGCGGAGTCCATGGCCGGTATTGTTGGTGCCGATCATGATGACATAGGCCTTGGGATCGACATCCTCAAGCTCACCGTTGAGCAAGCGCCAGAGGACGTGCTCGGTGCGGTCGCCGGAGTAGCCCAGGTTAAGGGCCTTGCGGTCGCCATAAAATTCCAGCCAAGTCTCCTTGCCAGCACCTTCCCAGCCCTGAGTGATGGAGTCGCCAATGAAGACGAGTTCGTGGCCGCCTTCGGCAACCTCTTCTAATGTCTTTTTGTGACGTTTGCCCCACCAGTTGACGGGCATAGGCCTCATCGGATCGGGCAAGGCACCTTCATGCCACCCGGCCCTAAGTTCCTGATAGAGATTCTTCATTTCAACTAAGACATCGGCGTAAGCCACGTCGTCATAAACAGAGTTCCTCGCCCGAGGATCCTTTTCCAGATCGAAGAGTTTCCAAGATTCATCAATAGGAAAATACAACAGTTTGTGACGCTTATTCGCCACACCATCGTGGGCGGCAAACTTGCCATTCCCTTGACGGTTATAAAAATAATACAGCTCCTTGCCGTAGCGCTTGTTCCACCAACCGGTAGAGCGACGACTCATCGGCACGGTGGACGAACTTACTCGATACTCATCCCGCAGTTCCTGGTAAAGCGCCTTCATTTCTACAAAAATATCAGTGTAGCTCGGATCGTTGTGCACGGAGACGAGCTCCTGCGGATCCTTCTTCAGGTCAAACATGTTCCAGGACTTCGTGCTCCAGAAATACATGAGTTTATAGCGGTCTGTCGTTACTCCGTCATGGGCAGCCACCTTATGATCAAACTCACCCGTGTAAAAGTAGTAGAGCCCTTCGCGCCAGTCGGCTGGAGCCTTGCCGCCATTCTTCAGTAAAGGCAGTAAACTCCGTCCCTGCACCGTCTCGGGTATCTCGATACCGGCGGCTTCAAGAAAGGTCGGCGCGTAGTCTATATTCTGAATCAGAGCCTCGGCACGCGTACCGGGCTCGATCATGCCGGGCCATTTAATGAGAAACGGCATGGCGAAACTTTCCTCAAACATCCAGCGCTTGTCATACCAGCCATGCTCGCCCAAGTAAAAGCCCTGGTCGGAGGAGTAAATCACGATGGTATTTTCGGCTAGGCCACTTTCATCCAGATAGTCGAGTATCTCGCCCACGCCCTCATCCACCGAACGGATGCAGCGCAGGTAGTTTTTCACGTAGCGCTGATATTTCCAACGGGTCACATCGTCGTCTGATAATTCCCCCTTTTCGAGGGCGGCGAGGAAGGCCTGGTTTTCATCTTCGTAGCTAGCATCCCAAGCTTTCTTTTGCTCCTCAGTCATCCGTGAATATTCACGGTCAGGGAGGCGGCGGGGCCGGAAGTGCTCAGGGAATCGCTGCTCTCCTTGAAAGCGCATATCCCAACCGTAAAAGAAATGCTCGGCGATAGTCATCTCCTGTTCCTTCAGCGAAGGATGGCGGTTGGCGTAATCGTCGAAAAGCGTCGCAGGCTCTGGGATGTCAACATCGTCCCAGAGATCAGTGTGGCGTAGTGCCGGTGACCAGTTACGATGAGGCGCCTTATGCTGGGCCATCAGGAGGAAGGGTTTATCAGTATCACGATTGTTCTTCAACCAGTCGAGCGTTCGGTCGGTCACGATATCTGTCACATACCCAGTGTAGTGCTTACGGCTGCCATCCTGTTGAATAAAGTCGGGATTATAGTATTTCCCCTGCCCAGGAAGAATCTCCCAGTAATCGTAACCCTCGGGTGTCGAGATGAGGTGCCACTTGCCAACCAGTGCAGTCTGGTAGCCAGCCTTTTGCAGCAGTTTGGGAAAGGTCGTCTGACTCCCATCGAAATGGGTGCCGCTGTTATTATCCAAGTAGCCGTTAATGTGGCTATGCTTGCCGGTTTGGATGGCAGCACGGGAGGGACCGCAGATAGAGTTCGTGCAGTAGGAGCGGGTAAAGATTGCACCCTGATCAGCGATGCGGTCGAGATTTGGCGTCGGCGCGATATCTTTAAGCGGGCCGTTGTAAGCCGAAATCGCATTCAGCGCATGATCATCTGAAAAGATGAAGAGGATGTTTGGGCGATCAGCAGCGGAAACTGCGGTGGCCACAAAGAGAGAGAAAAAGAAGAATATTTTCACAGTGTATATTTACGCTTGTTATGTTTCAATTTGGCAAGCAATTGTTCCTTTTTAAGCGATATTCCCGCTTAATTTCGGATAGAACGCACATCAGTCGACTTCGATATGAAAATTTTGATCCTAAGCCTACTAGCCACAGCCAGCCTGATCTTTACGGCTTGCACGCACACTCCGAAGCCATCTACGGCTCAGGCACGGCCGAACGTCATCCTCATGATGGCCGACGACCTCGCCAATGTGGACCTCTCCTGTTACGGGAGCACACGCATCAAGACGCCGCACCTTGACCAGCTCGCGGCAGATGGACTGAAGCTCACTAGCTTCTACTCGGGGAACCCTGTCTGCTCGCCATCACGCATGGCGCTGCTCTCGGGCACCTATCCCGCCAGGTTGGGTTGGCGCTGGGGCGTTTTGGGTTATGGCTTCCCGCCGAAGACGGGTATGTCAACCAAGGTCTACACCATGGCAGAAGCCTTCCGCGACTCAGGCTACCGCACTGCGATGAGCGGCAAGTGGCACATCGGATGGGAGAACCTTGGTCCCGACCATCAGGGTTTCGATTCAAGCTATTACATTTACATGTCGAACAACCAGAACCGCGACATGTATCGCGACGGCGAACTGATCCATAAGAAATGGGACAATCGCCTGCTCTCAGAAACTTTCACCAAGGAAGTGGTGCGGGTGATTCAGGAGCCAAGCGAGAAACCATTCTTTCTGTATGTGCCCTGGACGGCACCCCACTTCCCGGCTGATCCGCACCCGGACTGGCAGGGCAGGTCCGGCGACGATAAATCCGGCAGATACACCGATGTGGTGGAAGAGCTCGACTATCGAGTCGGCGAAATCATGGCCGCGCTTGAGGCATCCGGAAAGGCGGAGAACACCATCGTCATTTTCACCTCCGACAATGGTCGGCAGCCCGGGCAACAGGACCCGAATGGCGAACCACTCTTTAGCGGGCACAAATGGCAGTCCCTCGAAGGCGGCACGCGTGTGCCTTTCATTGTGCGCTACCCGGATGCGCTGAGCGCCGGCGTGGAAATCAATGAAATCGTGGCTATGATCGATCTTTATCCAACACTGGCGAAAGCCTGCGGCATAGAAATAAATCTACCGAAGGATGCCCAAAAGATGGACGGCGTCAGTGCTTGGGCAAACCTCAGAGACACGAGAGCTAGACCCGCACGGGACGAACTTCTTTTTTGGCACGGCAAGGGTCAGGCCACCGCCATCCGCGCCGGCGATTGGAAACTGCACTTTAATTACGGCAAGAAGCCACCGGAAGACCCGGAACTGACGGACGGGCCTGCTCTCTACAACCTGAAGACCGACCCTCTTGAGCAAAATAATCTTGCTTCGAAGCACCCGGAGAAAGCTAAAGAACTGCTCGCCAAGGCTAAAGAACAGCTGGCAGATATTTATCAAAACAAAATGCCCCTAGGCACGCAAACCGGAGCAGAGGTAGAGGAACAGCCTCTTGAAGCTGAAGACGTTTGGGGCGATTATATGTAGAGCCTTCGCTTGCTTCAAAGCCTGAGCTTGTCGAGGGGGCTCTAACTTTGCTTATTCTACCCCTGCAGGCCCTTGTTCATACCAAGCCTTCACCATTTCCTTAATCGTTTCGACGGAATCTGCTTTCTCGAACTTTATTGAAGCAGAATTGATGCAGAAGCGCTGGCCCGTGGGCTTAGGTCCATCAGGAAAGACGTGGCCTTGATGCGAACCGCAAATTGCACAGTGCACTTCGACCCTCACCATTCCATAACTCGTATCACGGTGCTCGCCGAGTGTCCGTTCATCAATTGGCCGGCTAAAGCTAGGCCAACCGGTGCCGGAATCAAATTTATCTGTGCTACTGAACAATGGCACATCGCAACCAATGCATCGGTACAGACCTGTGTCTTTGTTGTCGTGGTAAGGATTATTGAAAGCCCGTTCTGTGCCCTGCTTACGGGCGACTTGGTATTGCAGATCGGTTAAGCGCTCGCGCCACTCTGCATCCGTGCGCTGCACAGGGAACTCGCCGCTGCTAAGATCGACATGTGAGGGGAGTCCGCAGGCCGAAGCGCATTGGCTGACATTTTCTTCGCCGGACATTGTAGCTTTAGGTTTTTCGGGCATAGCAAATAAAAAAAGCGCGCCACCCAGAAGGGTCGCGGACAGTGTAATAGATTTTGAGGATAATAACTTCATGTAATTATGAGTTATCTAACCTACACCTATTCCACACTAATTCAAGTCAGGGAACTTTCCTTTCTACACTGAGGGCTCATAGATTATGCAGAACCAGATTCATCAATACTTGCTTCCGGGGGTTGCCGCTGCCACAAATTAAAGCCCAATACAAACACCGCAAAACTTATGGACTCCAACCCACTGCGCAACTCCGTCATCGGCAGCTACCCTTTTCCCGGCTGGCTGGAATTTACCTCTCAGAACCTGGATCGCTTCGGGGTCAGTGATATCGCGGAGGCGCAGGATGACGCGGTCGTCACCGCCCTCCACGACCAACTCGCAGCCGGACTCGACGTGGTGACCGACGGTGAACAGACAAGGCTGGACTTCAATCTCTCCTTCTATGGTTTCATCAATGGCATCGAGCTCGAATCAGCCTCCCCCCGCCTCTTCGGCCCACCCGCTCACGACCAACGCGGCAAGCACGCCGTGACCGGCGACCTTCATGCCCCCAATGGCTTGGGTGCAGTTGAAGAATACAAGCGGCTGAAGCGCATCTACCAGGCAACGGGCCATGACCGCGAAGTCACTCTCAAAGCCAGCGTGCCCGGCCCTTATACCATGACAGGCCGCCTACTGCCGAACGCTCAATACCCGGACCGCTGGGCATTGACCGAGGCGCTTCTGCCCATCGTCCGCAAGGAGCTCGAAGATCTGGTCGCAGCCGGCTGCACAGAGATCAGCGTTGATGAGCCGTCCATGAGCTGCTACGCTTACAAGGAAGACGCAAAGCGTTTCGTCGATATCTACAACCGCACAGTCGAGTCAATCATCGGCAAAGCCCGTGTCTGCACCCATCTCTGCTTCGGCAACTTTAAGGCACGTGCGGTGGGCCTGCGTAAGATAAAACCAATGTTCCCCGACTTCCTCGATTTCAAGTGCGATGAAATGCACGTCGAGATGGCGAGCCGCGAATTTGCCGAAATCGAATTAATCTCAGAAATCGCCAAGCGCACTGATGTCGCCGTCGGCATCGTCGACGTGAAGAGCTACTACATCGAGACCCCTGAAGACATTGCTGCGCGCGTGAAGCAATGCCTCGAATTTGCTCCGGCTGAAAAACTGGTCTTTGCTCCGGATTGTGGGTTGAGCCAGACCGCCCGCTGGGCTGCAAAACGTAAACTGGGCAATATGGTCGCCGGCGTAGATCTAGTGAAAAAAGAACTCGGCATTCAGTAATTCAATGAAGGCGTCCTACCAAAAAGACGATGACCTGCTCGCTGATATTAAACAGGCCCGCGAGTCCGGGGATTCGGGAATTTGGTGGCTGGGGCAAAGCGGCTTTCTAGTCGTCACGCCAGCCGTCAGCATTCTATTCGACCCCTACCTTTCGGGTTCGCTCACGAACAAGTATGCCAGCACCGACAAGCCGCACGTACGCGTGACTGAACAGGTCATCGATCCGGCGAAGCTAACAGGGATCGACATCATCACCAGTTCCCACAATCACACCGATCATCTCGACGCCGAGACCCTACACCCGCTCTTCGAGGCGAACCCTCAGGCAAAGCTCCTCTGCCCCCGCGCCAATCGCGACTTTATTCTGGACCGACTCGGTGCCGAACATGCCGAGCGACTAGTAGAACTCAACGCCGGCGAAGCTATCGAGCTTTCCGGCACCACCTTCCACGGCATCACAGCGGCTCACAACAAGGTGGATCGCGACGAGGTCGGCAACTGCAAGTTCATGGGCTTTGTCGCCGAAATTGGCGAACTCTCGCTCTATCACAGCGGCGACACGCTTTTGCATGAGGGTCTGGAGGAATCGCTTAAGGCATTCGCACCCGACATCGCCTTCCTCCCCATCAACGGCAACAAGCCCGAGCGCCGCGTCGCGGGTAATCTGAACAGCGAAGAAGCCGCGAAGCTTGGCCGCTCCATCGACGCAGGCCTGGTGATCCCTCACCACTTCGACATGTTCGAGTTTAATACCGCCGATCCGGCCGACTTCGAAGCCGCCTGCGCAAGCGCTGGCCAAGCCTGCCGCACTCTCGGTAATGGCGAAGGTTTTTTGATCCTCAACACCCACGACGAATAAAGCGTATTCCACAGTCCATATGAAAAAGAAAGATTCCATCTCACGACGTTCATTTATCAGCAAATCAACAGCGGCTGGTATGACATTTACGATCCTACCTTCCTATCTCGCCTTAGGGAAAACAGACTCAGCAGGCAATGTTCCACCCAGCCAACGATTGAATCTCGGGTGCGTTGGCGTTGGGGGTCGCGGACGAGCCGTCATAAGCGGCTTAACCCATGCTGGCAACGCCTTGCCAATCGGGCTGACCGACGTGGACCTTCAATCCGGAGGCGTCGGAAACATTGCCAAAAAATTTCCCAAGGCGCAAAAGTTTACCGACTTCCGTGTCATGCTGGATGAGTTGGGCGATGACATTGATGCCATCAGCATTGCGACACCCGACCACACACACTTCCCGGTCGCGATTGAGGCCATGCGCCGAGGCAAACATGTCTATGTCGAGAAGCCTCTGACGCACACCTTCCGTGAATCGGAACTGCTGATGCAGGCCGAAAAGAAGTATAAGGTCGTGACTCAGATGGGCAATCAGGGGCACACCTCCGGTGGCGCGAGCCAATTCCAGCAAATGGTCGACGGTGGTGTCATCAAAGATATCAACAAAATCGAAGCGTTTTTCAGAGTCTTCAACCACCCCGGAATCTGGTTCTATGACCCAAAACAGCGCATCGATGACTACCCCGCGGCCCAAAGCATGCCGGAAGAACTCGATTGGGACCTATGGTGCGGGCCGGCTGAAAAGAAGCCGTTCAACTCCCTTTATCACCCGATGAAATGGCGTGCCTTTCACTTGTATGGCTGCGGAATCTTCGGCGATTGGGGCGCCCACATTCTCGACTTCGCTCACGACTACTTAAAACTCGGGCTGCCCACGAAGGTTGAAAAAATCCATATGCAGGATCACAGCCAGATTATCTTCCCGACGATGTCTAAACTCTCCATGAAATTCCCCGAGCGCGGCGAATCACTGCCTGCAGTCGATCTCACATGGACCGATGGAGCCAACACCAAACCAGTCCTTGATGGAAAATACTGGGACACAAAGGAAGGCGAAGCGGCGGAGCACCCGGATCTGAACCCCATCGGCTCGACCTTACTTCATCGCAAGGATGGAAAGTTCGTCATCTATCGAGCCAGTCACGGCTCACCCTCAAAGCTATTTCCAAGGGAGAGCATGAAGGAGCACTTTGAATTTGTAAAAGTCCCAAAGGTTCAAAACAACCATCAGGAGAATTTCGTCCAAGCCTGTATGGGCAACGGAAAGACCACGTCTCCCTTCCATATATCAGGTGAGCTGACTCAGTTGCTTCACCTCGGAGTGGCCTGCCAATTCCTCAATGAGAGTTTCGACTTCGACCGCGAGGCAAAAAAAGTAATTGGCAACCCCCGCGCACAGGCCGCACTCGATGGGCCGGAACCTCGCCAAGGCTGGCAGGACTATTATAAGCCCATCACTTAATCTGGTGCCAAAAATGCATGGATCTGTAGAAATCTACGGTTCGGCATTTAATCCAGCCCTGTCGCACTCACTCTAATTATGATATTAAAGCATCTAAACAGAAATTTGATCCTATCTGCCTTCGCGTGCTTTCTTGGCTCAGCGACGGCAGTCGAGTCCACACCGATCCTTGAAGACATCGAGCCCGGCTCACACATCGTTTTTGTAGGAAACGGGCTTGGCGCTCAAATGCTGGATTACGGCGTGTTCGAGACTCAGCTCCACCAAACTTTCCCAAAGTATGAGTTGGTCGTGCGTAACCTCTGCCTCGAAGGCGACACCGCCACCTATCGTCCGCGCGCGGGTCGCAGTCAGGCTTGGGCCTTCCCCGGTGCGGAAAAGGTCAGCTCCGGCTACCCACCCCATAAGGGTAGAGGTATCGAGCCATCACCCGACGAGTGGCTGAAACTGAGCGAGGCAGATGTTGTTCTCGGATTCTTCGGTTATAACGAATCATTCGACGGCCCGATCGGGGTCCGCCAATTTGTTGCCGAGCTGGAAGCGTGGATCGAACATTCCAAGCAACAGACTTACAACAGCGAGTCCGCCCCGAAACTTGTGCTCGTTTCGCCGATTGCCTTCGAGGATTTATCGGACTCCAGGGACTTACCGGATGGCAATCAGGAGAACGCGAACTTGATCCTCTACGCGGAAGCAATGGCCCAAGTCGCCTCCGACCACGGAGTCGGCTTTATCGATCTGTTTTCTCCGACGAATCTTGCGATGAAAACGCAGGAAGAGGCGTTCACGCTGAATGGCTTCTTACCGAACGCGCGCGGCAACAAGTTGATCGCCGATCTGATGATTGATCAACTCCTCGGCCTCGCAGCTCCGGAGGAAGATGCCGAAGCACTTCGCCAGCTCGTGCTCGATAAAAACTGGATGTGGAAGCAGGATTACCGCATCGTTAATGGGGTTCACGTCTATGGCCGTCGGCGAGCTCCCTTTGGCACCGTCAACTATCCGCCAGAGATCGAGAAGACCCGCGAGTTGACTGCCAACCGTGACCTAGCTATCTGGGCAACGGCGCAAGGTAAGCCCTTTGACCTCGCAGCTGCCGATGCCACCACTCGCGAGCTCGAGCCGGTTGAGAGTAACTTCCAGCGCGACATCGAGTTTAAAGGAGAGGTGGAATCCATCGGAAAGTTCGATCTGATGGACGGTTTTAAGATCGAGATGTTTGCCTCAGAGAGCGATTTCCCCGATCTGAAAAACCCTATCAATATGGCCTTCGACAATCAAGGCCGACTCTGGGTCTGCGTCTCCCCAGCCTATCCCGCATACAAGCCCGGCGACGCGAGGCCCAATGATAAGCTGATCATCTTCGAAGACACCGATGGCGATGGTAAGGCGGACAAACAAACTGTTTTTGCAGATGGATTAAATCTGCCGATGGGTTTTGAGCTGGCACACAACGGCGTCTACGTCGCGCAGCAGCCGAATCTCGTGTTCCTACAGGATCTCGACGGCGATGGTAAGGCGGACAAACACGAGGTGATCGCACGCGGATTCGATCCTCATGACTCGCACCACTCGATCGGTGCTTTTTGCGCCGACCCGCTGGGAGGCATCTACCTATCTGAGGGTATTTTCCTACACTCTCAAGTCGAGACAGCCTACGGCCCACGCCGCAGTAATTGGTCCGGCACTTGGCGCTTCGAACCACTCAACCAACGCCTCGACTACTACAGCCGGGCCGGGCACCCCAACCCCTGGGGCACCGCGATGGATGATTGGGGACAAAACTATATCACTGGGACATCTGGAGGTAAAAATTGGTGGAACTTACCGCTTTCAGTCAAATTGCCTGCCGGTAAAGAAATAAGAAAGACTCAACAGTTCGCACCGAAACGTGCCCGCCCGACATCGGGTACCGAGTTTATCTCTTCGCGCCACTTCCCCGATGAACTACAGGGTGGGTTCATGGTCAATAACGTGATCGGTTTTCACGGAACCAGCATCCACGATATCCGCGAAGATGGATCCGGCTTTGCGGGTCAACACATCGGTGATCTAATTAGCTCACGCGATCCAAACTTCCGCCCGGTCGACCTGGAATTTGCCCCAGATGGCTCGCTCTACATTCTGGATTGGCACAACCCACTGATCGGGCACATGCAGCATTCCGCTCGCGACCCGAAGCGCGATCATGATCACGGGCGCATCTACCGGGTAACTTATCCGTCCCGCCCACTGGTTGAGCCGGTTAAGATCGCCAGTGCCTCGATCCAAGAATTACTCAAAGCACTTGAGGAACCGGAGATTCGCACGCGCTACCGCGCCCGCCGCGAGTTGAGGCAGTATACCGCCGAGGAAATCATCCCAGCGATTCAGGCATGGCTGAATGAGATAGATTCGGTAGCACCACGCTACGAACATCACGTGCTGGAAGGACTATGGGTCACCGCCGGAGTTGGACAGATCGACGAGGAGCTACTCAAGCAAAGTCTAAATTCGCCTTCCCACCAGGCAAGAGCCGCAGCTGTCGATGTGATCCGCTTTCGTTGGCAAGACATTCCAGGACACGCCGACCTCTTACTCAAAGCCGCCTCGGACAAGCACCCGCGCGTGCGTCTCGCCGCCATGGTTGCTGCCTCTTGGCTCGACAATGAGGACGGGGCAAAGATCGCCCTTGTAGCGTTCGAACAGCCCTATGACAAATGGATGACCGAGGCCTACAAAGCGACGCTAGAGAACCTCAGACCACACATTCAGAAGTTGTCACTCAGAGGTCAGGTTAAAGTCGCCAGTAATTCTCGCACACATTCATTTCTAAAGGGGGAGTTCCGCTTCAATGAAGAACGCGTGAAGAAAGTGCCCGAGCCGAAGCTGCCCCCTGCCGAACTGGAGCTTTTCCGCCATGGCAAAGAAGTTTACGCCCGCGAAGCGCATTGCATGACCTGCCATGGAGAAGACGGCAAAGGGTCCGACATCTACCCACCGCTGGCGAAAAGCGAATGGGTGTCGGGCGATGAAGATCGCTTTATCAAGCTCGTCCTGAAAGGCCTTTGGGGTCCCATCGAAGTGAATGGGAAAACTTACGACCCCGGGAAAGGCGTGCCCCCCATGATGGGCTTTGAGGGTCTGCTCGACGACAGGGAGGCGGCCGCAGTTATGACCTATGTTCGCAAAAGCTTCGGCAACGATGCCCCGGCGATTAAGCCCGAAAAGATCAAGCAGATCCGGGCTGAGATCAAAGACAAGCAAGGGCACTACATGGTCGATGAGCTGCTCAAATTGCATCCCATGAAGTAAATTTTTCTCCTCTTCGGATTTAGATGAAACTCATTGTCTCCATTCTTGCCGTTTTCACCTCGCTGAGCCTGCACGGACAGTGGTCGGTCATCTCCGACGAACCGGCGAACGATCCGCGAGGCAAAAGCGTGCTCTACCAAATATTCACTCAGGAAGAATGGGATTCCAGTAACTTCGCCAACCAGTCGGACTTGCAGTGGTTTCGTGACATAAAGTATGGCATGTTTATTCACTTCGGTCTCTCCGCGTATAAAGAGAAGGATTTGAGTTGGGGGATTTGCGAAACGAGGAAGTTGCCCGATCAGGGAAGTGGTCCCTACCCCACGGAAGAGTGGAGCAGTTGGAAGGACGATATGGCCCTGCCGGAATTCGACGCAAAGAGAGTTGTGCAGCACGCCATCGATGCAGGCATGCGTTACATCATAGTCATCGCCAAGCACCACGACGGATTTCACATGTGGGATACCGCTTACTCGGATTTCAAAATAACCAACACACCCTTCGGGCGTGACTTCGTAAAGGAAATCGCCGATGCCTGCCGTGAGGCCGGCATGAAATTCGGCATCTATTATTCGCAACGTGACTGGTATCACCCCGACTACATGCCGGTTAATCCCGCGAAGTCAGAGCGAGTGCCGGGCCGTAGCCTTTCCTGGCGGCCGAAGCCGGGCGAAAGTGATACGCTCGGTGAGTCGCACCAAAAATACATCGACTACCAGTTTAACGTTTGCAGAGAACTGGCCACCAAATACGGCAAACTGGATGTGTTCTGGTTCGATGCTCTCTATTGGGGAGGCATGTTCAGCGCGGACATGTGGGAGTCGGAGCGACTGACGCGCATGATCCGCGAACTACAGCCCGGCATTATTATCAATAACCGCGCCAGCATACCGGGAGATTTCGATACCCCGGAGCAGAAGGTGGGCTCTTTTCAAAACCATCGCCCTTGGGAGAGCTGCATTTCGCTATGCAAGACTTGGGCCTACAGTGATACACGCATCCGGCCGCCTAAAGAGGTCATTCGCCTCCTGATTAACTCCTTCTGCGGCGATGGCAACCTGCTACTCAGTTGGGGACAGCAATGGAACGGCGCCTTCCATCCCGATCAAATCAAAACCCTGCGCGATAGCGGCGTGTGGGTGAAACGCAATTCGGAAGCCATCTTCGGCACCCGAGGCGGCCCATGGAAGCCGTCCAACTGGGGAGGAAGTGCCTACCGCGGCAACAAGGTTTACCTGCATCTGACTGCACCTCTCCCCTATGACGAACTCACGCTCAAAGGCCTGCGCGAGCGAGTTCTTAAAGCACGCCTCCACAAAGGCGATTCGATCAAATTTTCGCAGACCGACGGCGAACTCAAGCTGCTCGTCCCGGAAGCCGTCCTCGACCCCTACGCTACCGTAATCGAGCTCACTCTAGACGGCTCGGTCGACTATGTTATCGATGAGGAGGTCTCGGTCTCCATGTTCAACAAGCCCGCTTACGGCGAGCAGATCCACGAGTCCGGTAAGTTGAGACTGAACAAGAAAGAAACCGAGCAAATTATAGATTTGGGTCGGCCCTATTCTGTCTCCGGCCTGCAGCTCAATTTCATCGCGTTGCCGGACAGCGGTCCTCCGGCCTACTCGATCCAGACTTCAAATGACGGCAAGAACTGGGAGGCCACCGATTACCAACCCGGCCGACAACTTTCTCAGGACGTTCCTATCCTACGCTATGAGGCCGGAGCCTTCATTCCCGGAAGGACCGCCCGATATTTAAAAATTCAAAGACTTCCAAACCATCCGGGAGCTCTCAGGATTTTAGATAGCAAGGTCTTCGGTTTCGATCTGAACTAATTTTGACAAATCCTACGCTATGGCTTGGAAATATATCTAAACAGGATTGTTAATTAGGCCTTATTAGCATAATCATTTCCTCTCATCCATTTCACTACCGACAACATATTAATATGACCTACCCCATTACAATTAAACCGGATATTCAACTCGGCATCGTGCCGACCCACCTGCGCTTCGTCGGCGGATTGGTGCCTGACGATCAGGGGAAGCTGCCCCGCAACGCTGACGGTGACATTGCTGTCGTAACCGGCGTGCGCGAACTGCTTGAAAAGTCACCGGTTCGTTTCACCTGCGTGCAGGTCTCGCTCTTTCCCGGCACCTCGCCGGAAGATCTGAACCTACTCGTTCCTGGCCTCAAAGAGTTGGGGCTCGACGTCGACTTCGTGCTGATGGTCGGCGGGGTCAATCCGATGAATCCGGAAGACGAGGACGGCGTGCTCGGCCAGCTCCTCCCACTGCTCAAGTCAGCCGTGCAGCACGGTGCACGCCACGTTTCCTCCACCTCAATTGAAGAGTGGATGAGCGCAGAGCCACCCCGCGAAGGAGCCGACTACGAGGCTGCGATGGAGCAAAACGCAAAGCTTCATGTGCGCGCCTACGAGGAAGCGGGGCTCGAAGGATCGACGGTCCAGAGTTGGAATATCGAGTTTCTGAGGCCCGGTGAGTTTAAAACCTTCACCAGCCTGCAAAGCGGATGGGAATGTATCCACGCGATCAACGAAAAGCTGGGCAAACCCTTCTTTAAGATTCTCGTCGATGCCGCCCACTGTGCTGACTCTGGAGTCTCTCTCGCAGAAAACCAAGCCCTGGTCACCAAGATCGCAGCCGCCAATGAACTCGGCGTCTTCCACGCCTCAGCGAAGACGACCCGTGGTTGCCTCAGCTCCGACGACGGCTGGATCGGTGGCATGCTGGCCGCCATGGCCGGAACGGGTGCGCTGAAGCATGTCTATGTCGAAATGTTCGACCATGCCGACGATGCACTCGAAGCACTGCGACAGCTTGAACCCGGCTTCGGGGTAGATACCAGAGACGGCGGAAGCTATACCGACATCATGGCCACCGGCCTAGCCGACGTGGCCCGCCGCCTTAATAACTTGGCTGTGCGGGGCGTGCTCTGAGGTGCATGCTCGCAGAGCAGGAGATCTGCGCTCCCGGGAACGCAAATCTCCTGATTTGCGCGAAGACACGTAGAGTTCGTTGACCATACCTCTCTCTCCGGGATACAGTTGGGAGGCGAAACACCCGCGAACCTAACGAGGCTTGCCTGAACAATAAGCCGTGAAGTTTCGTTCTTACCTAAACTACGGCAGCATTATAATCAAATCGCAAAAAAGACGTAAATTAAGAGCACGACAAACACAAGAGCGGCGCTAGCCCATTTTGCATTCTTCCAAGGTGTCATGTCGATCGGCGTATCGGTTTGAAGTTCCCAGACCGTAGGGCGCGGGCTTAACTTACCGATGAGCAACATCACTGCAATCAGTAGAACAAAGACAATACCTAGGAAGTGAAACTCATGAATACCGAGCTGCGAAACTGGATTGACCGATTCTGGCAGAAAGTATCCAAGCGCGATCAGCACCACACCCAAAATGAGACCTACGGTTCCCGCGACCGCCGGCACACGACGCGCCAGCAGACCGACAACAACAACCGAAAAGATCGGGATAAAGTAGATACCATTCATCTTCTGAAGGTATTTAAAAATACTTTCCTGTCCGGCCAGTAAAGGAGCGATAAACATGGCGGCAATAGCGATGACAACGACAAATACCTTGGCTGAGCGGACCATGGCCTGCTCGCTGCCATTCGGTTTAATCAGTTGGCGATAGACGCCAATGCTGAACAGGGCAGATGTGCTGTTCAGCGCTGCATTGAAAGAGCTCAGAATCGCCCCGACCATAACCGCGGCAAAAAAACCAGTCAGCGGTGCGGGCAAGAGATCGAAAACCAGCCTCCCATAGGCCTGATCAGCTCGGACACCTTCACCTGCATAGAGCTGATAAGCAATGATACCGGGAATGACTAGGTAGATAGGACCAAGCAACTTGAGCGCGCCAGTTAGTAGCACACCCTTCTGACCCTCCGCTAAGCTACTGGCGCCAAGCGTGCGCTGGATGATCTGCTGGTTGGTGCACCAGTAAAAGAGGTTTAGCAGCATCACGCCTGTGAAAAGTGTGCCAAAGGGGACGCTCTGGCCTTCATTGCCGATTGAAGTAAGGCGCTCCGGGTTGGTTTCTTTTAGGCTCTGCCAGCCTGCCATAGCTCCGTTTCCATCACCCACAGCATTGAGGGCAAACCATACGATCAAGAACCCCCCGACGAGCAACCCGATGCCATTGATTGTATCAAGCACAGCCAAAGTTCGTAAGCCGCCAAAACGGGTGTAAATAGAGCCCATTATCGCAATCAACCATACCGTGCCCCACAGTATGACGGTGTCTGCCTGAACAACCATACCGAAAATTTCCATAGGCTCTTCGATGCCGGTCAAGCCCTGCAGATCCAGCATTTGCGAAAGCCCCATCGCTCCGCTGTAAAGAATGATTGGAATCAACAAGAGCGCGTATGCCGATAGAAAGATCAAATTGGTTATCGTCTGCGTTCGCCTATCGTATCGCTTCTCAAGCAACTGTGGCACTGTAGTAATACCTGCCTTAAGAAAACGGGGCAGAAAGAATAGCGCCATGACCACGAGAGCTATGACCGCAACAACTTCCCATGCCATCACGCTCAGGCCGTCGTTAAAAGCCGCCCCGTTTAGGCCGACCATCTGCTCAGTGGACAGATTAGTTAGCAGCAACGATCCTGCGATAATCGGAAACGTTAATTTACGTCCACCCAGGAAAAAGCCATCTGAACTACCCCGCTCATCTTTGCGGGTAATCATCCAAGTCAGAAATGCGGCAATAGCCGTAAAAGCAAAAAATGACAAAAGGGTCCAAGCGTGCATAATTTAAACAGGGTTAAATCCGAGATGAGAGCATTTGCTTTCAATAGCCACTAGGCATAACTGCATAATCCGGACAGAAATTGCAGTCGAGCCAACTGGCGCTACTCAGTTATTGTGTTGAGGGGTAAACAGATAAGAACAAGCGAATAGTTTCCTGCGTTAGAAGCAAACTGAACTTCTAAGCAATTAGAAATTACTAAGAACGCAGGCAACACGTGAGCAAGGAAAAAAACTCAACAATTGAGCGCTCATCCAAGCCAACCTTTTTAGCATAGCCACAACTAGCACGGATGCCGCTGAAATTAAAAGCTCGCTTGCATCCATGCTCAACTGCGCGGTGACTATCGCATCGATAATTTTGTATGAAAATTCACTGCGCCGCCACTCAGCGAGCGTTTTTTTGCAACTATTCGACTGACTAGTTGCACTCTTAGGTCAGCCTCCCATATTTTTCGGAAGCTATAAACTTCAACATAACACTAACTTCGTAAACTCGACATTACATTATGCGAAACACACGCCTCATCTCGATCACTCTTTCATTTTGTCTAGTCTCGGCATTATTCGGCGAGCAGCCGGACCGTAGCCGCGAGTCCTTTGATCTCGGTTGGTCTTTCACCAAAGGTGATCCGAAGGGAGCTGAAAGGGTAGATTTCGACGCATCTGGCTGGCGGGAACTTGATTTGCCACACGACTGGAGTATTGAGGGCCCCTTCGATCCCGACGCGGCGGGAGGAGCACCGGCAGGCTATCTGCCTGCCGGCATCGGATGGTATCGCAAGGCTTTCACAGTCCCCCAAAGCCTCGAAGGCCGGAGAATTTTCATCGAATTTGATGGCATCTACATGAATGGTGAGGTCTGGATTAATGGAAAGCTTCTTGGCAAGCGTCCATATGGCTACATCGGTGTTCAATATGAACTCACGCCCCACCTAAACGTTGGTGGGCGCAACGTAATCGCAGTGCGCGTAGATGACTCCCTGCAACCCTCGGCGCGCTGGTATGGGGGAACAGGCATCTACCGCCACGTCTGGCTGACCCATACCGACCCAGTCCACGTTGAGCACTGGGGCACCTACATCCGAACGCCTGAAGTTTCAGAAAAGTCCGCCTCTGTCCTCATCGACACCACCGTCGTGAACGCCCTCGATACAGATCAAAAAATCACTGTCCTCCAAGAAATACTCGCTGCTTCAGGTAAGGTCGTAGCTAAGACGAAGGATACCATCGCCATCGAAGGCCATGCAAAAAAAGATGCGCAGCAAAACCTCAAACTACGGAACCCAAAGCTTTGGTCACCGGACGCACCTAACCTCTACACAGTTCGCACTACACTGAGTATCGGCAACAATATCCGCGATATCTATGAAAGCACGCTCGGCGTGCGAACCCTCCGCTTCGACCGCGAAGAAGGCATGTTTCTAAACGGCGAGCATATCATTATGCGCGGCATGTGTAATCATCAGGATCTTGGCCCCCTCGGCACGGCCCTCTGGGATGAGGCGCTGGAAAGACGCCTCAAGATGCTCAAAGACATGGGCTGCAATGCCCTGCGAACCGCTCACTACCCTCACTCGCCTGAGTTTATGCATATGG
>Ga0307933_1000667_pt1 | contig 31253 bp, 32 predicted proteins | sample OrgLakmetageno88_FD_201811 | JGI IMG/M metagenome (GOLD analysis project Ga0307933, IMG submission 201811) | Saline water microbial communities from Organic Lake, Antarctica - #88 | ecosystem: Environmental > Aquatic > Non-marine Saline and Alkaline > Saline | place: Antarctica: Organic Lake... | reverse complement strand
CCTAGGCAGCAAGACGCCCTTGCAAGCCATGAAAGACTGGCACAAACTGAAACCTGAACTTTTCAAGAGACAGCCATACTACCGTCCGGGATGCGACAGATATACGTCACAGGATAGGGCCGATGGTGGCGATGACATTGTGCCAGATACGAATGTGGTAGGGCCACGCGGCGACGTATGCGGTGGTAACAGGCAGGGATTGCGAGATGTAGACGGCCTGCCGCGCGCGAATTTTCTGGGTAATATCTGCGTCCTGCAAGAGGATGTTATTCTCGTAATTCAAATCGAAGCTGCGCAGGTCGATGTTGGATGATCCGATCAGGCTGACCGCGCCGTCCATCGTCAGCGTCTTGGCGTGCAACAACCCGCCTTGATATTCGTGCAAGACGCAGCCGGCGTCCAGCAGGCGGCGGTAGTAGCTGCGGCTGGCGGCAGCGACGATCCAGCTGTCGTTGCGCGCGGGAAGGATCAGCGCCACCTCCACGCCCCGGTGCGCGGCGGCGCATAGCGCCTCCAGCACGGTGGCGTCGGGTACGAAATAGGGGGTCGAGATGGTCACGGAGTGACGCGCACATCCCAGCGCGGTCGCAAATAGCTGCGGGGTGGAGCTGCGACGCTCGGTTGGGCCGTGGCCCATCGCCTGCGCAGCAAAGCCGCCGGGCATGGGTGGGCAGCATCGCAGTATGGTCTCGGGTGGCTCGCCCGTGGCGCGCATCCAGTCATTGGCAAAAAGCAGTTGATTTTGCAGAACGACAGGGCCGGTCAGGCGCAGCATGATATCCACCCAAGGGCCATATTTCGCCTTTGGCAGAAACTCAGGATCGGCTGAATTACGGCTGCCGCAATAGGTAATGGTGCCGTCGATCACAGTAATCTTGCGGTGGTTTCGCAGATCAATCCGACTGGTCAGCAGGGTGCGAATGGGACGGTCGAGTGGCAGCGCGACAGCCAGTTGCACACCTGCTGCGCCCATCTGCGCCCAGAGGTCCGAGCGGATCAGCGCGCGCGATCCCAGTCCGTCGGCCATCGCGCAGCAGGTCACCCCGCGCTGCGCTGCGCGGATCAGCGCCTCGGCCACTTCGGTGCCGGTCCGGTCGGCCAGCCATATGTAGTAGAGCGCGTGGACATGATCGGTCGCCGCATTGATATCGGCCACCATTCGCGTCCGGGTATCGGCGGCATCGGCCATCAGCTGCGCCGCGTTTCCCATCACGGGGTAGAAGCCATTGATGGAGGCCGCATAGGCCGCGACGGGCTGGAACTGCGGCGCGATATGCGCCTCGATGGTGCTGGGAACGCCCATCAGATCGGTGCCGCTACGCTGCATTTCGTCATGGATGCTGGACTGCGCCGCGCGTGCCCGGTGATCCAGATTCACCTCGCCAAAGAGGAAGTAGACGATGGTCCCCGCGATGGGCAGCAAGATCAGCACAATGATCCACGCCAGCCGCGCGGGCGGCGACAGCTCGTCTCGCAAGAGGACGCGCAGAGTCAGTGATACAACAACGATGACATGGGCGATCAGCAAAAGGTTCAAGGCGTGGCCTCCGGCAACGTGATGTCCAAAACGATGGGCAGATGGTCGGACGCCCGCGCCGCCAGATCCGAGCCATGCACGTGTGCCGCCACCTCGCGGGCCGCGCCGCGCAACATGAACCTGTCTAGCGGCGCGCTGGGCCGAGCCGCGTGAAAGCTGTTGCCGGGCAGGATCATGCGGCAATCGCTCCCAAGTGCCGCGGCGATGCCCGGGTCGGTGCGCCATGCGTTGAAATCCCCAGCGATTAGTACTGGGTGTTCGGCGGCGTGAATATGGCGCCCAAGCGCGGCTAGCTGGCCTGCCCGGATGCGGCGCGCGAGGGCCAGATGTACGCCGATCACCTCAATCCGGGGCGCGCCGAAGAGGGCCGAAACAGCTCCGCGCGGCTCAAGCGAGGGCAGTAAAATACGCGTGGCATCGGTCAGCACCAGCGATGTGTCGCGGTAGAGGATCAGATTGCCGTGCCAGCCATGACTTGCTGGCCGGACCGACAGGTCGACCATCCGGTAGCCGAGCCTGTCATAGAGCGCATCGAGTGGCAGCACCCCCGCGCGGCTGCCCAGCCGCTTGTCTGCCTCCTGCAGAATGACGACATCGGCATTTATTTCCTCCAGCACGCGGGCGATGCGGTCCGCATCGCGGCGCCAGTCTAGGCCCACGGCCTTGCGGATGTTGTAGCTGGCGATGCGCATCAGGTGCGGCTCACAGCAGCCACTCGACCGGTAGCCAGCCGATGATCGTGATGTTCTTCAGCATGCTGGATCCCGGCTCGCGGCGCGTCTCGGTGTCGCGCGTGTCATCTTGCCAGACCAGATGGCCATCTTGCACCACCACCTCCCACGCCAGCTCGCTCAACTGCCTGTCGAAGGCATCATGCATCTGGCCCGCCATCGTCGCGCTGTCGATCAGCAGGCCCATTTCGGTATTCATCGTGGTTGAGCGGGGATCGAAGTTGAACGAGCCGATAAAGATGTGGTCGCCGTCGATCGCAAATGTCTTGGCATGAAGGCTGGCCCCCGAAGTGCCAAATGGCCCCACCTTATCCTTGGGTTTTCTCGTAGTGGCATGCTGCTTTAGCTCAAACAGCTGCGTGCCGCCAGCCAGCAGGTCATGGCGCCGCTTGGCGTATCCGGCATGGACGGGCAGGACATCTGTCGCCGCCAGAGAATTGGTCAGCATGCGTGTCTGTACGCCGCGCTTCTGCAACGCAGCGAAGGCATCCACACCCGCCTTTCCAAGCACGAAATTGGGCGAGACGCCGTCAACACGCGTCTTGATCTCACCAACTGCTTGCATCAGCCGCACCGCTAGCAGATCCTGACGCGGGACCGCACCCATCCCCTTGGCCGGGTCGTCGCTGACGAGGACCGCATCGGTCCATTCGATATCTGCCGTGCCATCCTTGAGCGCCGCGACCAGCGATGACTGCTCCAATATTGCGCGGTATTCGCCCAGCTGCGGATCGCTGTCGAACTGTCGCAGCAGCGCGCCGATAGGATCACCTGGCGGTGCGCCGCCGATGATTGGCTCGGCGGGATATACGGCTGGTGCGGCCCAGTAGCGGTCAAAATCGCCGGCAACCTCCGGCACGATCTGGCCTATCGCCAGCGCATCAAGGTCGGCGTGTAGCGCGGTGGGGCCGGTGTCGAAATACTCGTCCCCAATGTTGCGCCCGCCAAGGATAGTGGCCGTGCCATCGACGGTGAACGATTTGTTATGCATCCGCCTGTTCAGCCGGAAAAAATCAAATCCGTAGGACAGAATCTTGGGCTTGCGCAGGTTGAACGGATTATAGAGACGCACCTCGGCGTTATCATGCGCGTTCAGCGCGGCAAGCGGTGCGTCGAGGCCCGATGTGCCGTTATCGTCCACCAAGAGGCGCACGCGAACCCCGCGATCTGCCGCACGCCGCAACGCCTCCAGAAGCAGTGAGCCCGTCAGATCGCCGTGCCAGATATAGTATTGCGCGTCGATGGACGAGACCGCCATATCCGCTAGCAGCATCCGGGCGGCGAAGGCATCCGCGCCGCTGCTCAGTGGTACGATGCCCGTCTTGCCGGGATGGTCCTGCCCCTGCCCGGCAGACACATTGCTAACCGGGCCGGCCTCTGGCGCTGCTAGTGTGGCACTGTCGGTGCGCCCCTCGATGAGCGGCAGGGCAAAGATTACTCGCGCGGCGAAAATGACCAGCGCCGCGATGCAGACCAGCGCCGTAACTAACGTGACTGCCGTCTTCATGCTATCGCTCCTTGCGGGTTCCGTCGCGGGTGGTGTCCATGCTGTGCAGGCCCGCTGGGGCAGGCCTCTATCCCAAGCAAGTTTATCGCCCGGCACGCAGCAGGCGCAAGGGCAGCATCACGGCGGATAAGCCTTGCGTAGGGCTGCGCAGCGATGACACACGCCTGCCGCCGCGGGGCGCTCAAAGATCTCCTCCCACGTGAGCGGGGCGGGAGACCGCTGCACATGACAAGGCGCCCAAGGTTTAGGCGCGAAACGACGGCTTGTCGCTTCCGCGATCAGGGGGGGATTGACCGGTTCAGAGTATTGCCTCGTATTGTTGGGAACGTGCATCGAGCCTAGACCTCTGCTTCATTGCGATCTGCCAAATTTCAGGCGATTGTGTCTCGTCTCGTGGCAAAATGCCATCGAACGATCTCGCATGTCTGTTCAACAAGGTCTGGATCGCGTCCGCCGTGGCTGATTGGATAGACGCTATCGCTACACTGGCAAAGAGCGTGACAAGAGCCGCTACGACGTCAGCTTGCTGGGCAGCAAGCAAGCGATAGTCAAAAAGCTAGGTTCTTCCTATTGGTGGCACGGCCGATCTCGACCGCAATCTGGACGCGCCGCGTGCGGCTTTAGTCTCGGAGGAGGCGATGGGTGAGCTGGACAGAGCGGTGGTCAGAGAGTTCTTCTAACTGAAATCGGCTGCGGGCAATCAGTACCTGCTGCATATCCTGACGGCGGAGGGTTTGAGCTTGGACAAGCTTGCGGCCAAGGTGCCAGCCGCCGCGCAATCGGTGTGAAAAATGTTTGAGGCAGGCCTCATTGATGAGAAAGGCGCTTTGGAGTTCTACATGACCGCCGCACGCGTCGCCGCTGATGCATGGGGTATTTGGACGCGTGGTCTGTTCGAGCGCACGGCATTTGATGAAGAGGGTCATATGACCTGATTTGAGTTGCAGGTCTCGCTGCTGGACCGGATGGGAGAGCCCGTGTTAGTCGCGATGCAGGTCAATCACGGCGCGGCCGACTAGCCTGCACAAACGCCATGATCCAGATGAGAAAACGGTTCTGTTGGGCGAGGCTGGTGATGCTTCTGCCGGGCACCCTTACGATTGTGATGCCCTTGCTCAGCTCGCTAGTCATGGAAATCGTGATCGGGGGGCTGCTCGTGGTGAGTGGCTTTCTGACGGCCCTTGGCGCCATTTCACTGCGCAAGATGGGATTGTTCATCTGAGGATTGGCCTGTGCACCCTTGCGGTTGGCCTTATGATGCATTTGTACACGCTTCGGGCGCTGGTTGCGCTGACCGTTCTTGTCGCAGTAGTTCTTGTGCTGTCCGGCGCCATGCCGCGGCTGCATTCGCCTTTTGGGCGCGTTTTGCGCTGGGCTGTCTTGCCAGCATCATCAGCGTTGCTCCTCTCCACTACATCTTGACCGTTCTGCCAAAGAGTTCAACTGTGACATCGGGGTATCTGGTGGGGGTGAACTGTGTCAGCACTGGCCCTGATCGGGCGGTCTGCCGCACCGGCCAAGGATATCTGAGCGTCCCATTCACGCGGCCCAAAAGGCGGTTCTGCGCACCGCTCACATTTACAAACCAGACGCGGGGCTAGCTGTTCCAATTCGACCAATTCGACCAGATCGACCAATTCGACCAGATCGAGCGGATGAGACGGTCTACACATTTGCATCGACATCTTGCGATGCTGTGCGCAGAAAATCCCCGCGCTCGCAGTTCAAGCTGCTGTGACAAGGGAGGGCTCTACTTCCCAACGATCAGGCCGCCGTCCTCCCTTGACGTAAAATGCGCCCAGTCGCAGGCCGCTGACCGGACGCAAAAATCGCTATTGTACCAAAGCGGCAGGACTAGTGCGCGAGAAAGACCGCTTGGCCGGTTTGCTCGATCAATGTGCGCGTCGTGCCGCCAAAAATGGCCTCGCGCGTTCTGGAATGCCCGTAGGATCCCATCGCGATCAAATCAGCGCCCACATCTCTGGAGCGGTCCAGAATGCAGTTGCCCACATCCTGACCGCCGCTGGGATATTGCTGCACGGTCACTGTGCAGCCATGATGGGTCAGCCATGCGGCGACATCAACGCCTGGGTCCTCACCTTCGCGGAATTCTGATTTCACCGGATCGATGGTGCCGACGACAACTTCCTCTGCCTGCAGCAAGAGGGGCAGCGCCAGATGCACCGCCCGTGCAGACGACAGTTGCGAATTCCAGGCGACGAATACCCGCTTGGGTCCGCCAAGGGCCGCCGCGCCATGGTCGTTCAGCAAAACGCCGATGGGCGATTGAAAGAGCACGCCGTAGACGATTTGCCGGAACAGCGTGTCAGACGTTCGTATGTCATCGCCGATCAACATCATGTCACACATCCCGGCACGCCGTGCGATGGCATCGGCCACCCTCGACGGCTCACAAACGACGGTGGACACTTCCCCGGACACGTCGTGCTGCTGAAGCAGGGTCTCGACGTCTTTGGCCTTTTCATGCAGCGCGGCCTTTTGGGCGGCTACGTCTTGTTGCCATCCAACCGGAACATCCGTCGTTCCATAGAGCGGAAGGCCAGAGGCATAGTAGGGGAATACTGGCATTGCGCCAAGGATCAGTATGACTGCATGCGCCGACAAGGGGCGTATGGCTTCGAGTTTCTTGGCAAGCTCGGTCGTGGATGCGTTTTTGCCAATCGCGATCAGAACGGTGCTGTTTTTCATGGTTTGATTCCTTGCTCAGATGCGAGGGCTATACGCTGTCCGGCGGATGCTTTGATTGACGTGCATCAACCTTTGATCATTAGGGGCGGCGGGACGGGGGCGCCGCTGGTCTTTTGCTGCAATGTGTAACGCGATGGTGCCCGTGATTGCGTGTCGCACTCGGCATCGATGACTGGCACCCGCCGGATCAGCGCCTGCAACGCGTTGATCCGGCTGTGCATCACATGCGCACCTGCGAAGGATCTCGGTCTTTTGCGCCGGTTCGCGTAGAATATCACCCGGCGCATCATGGACTGCCGCCGGATCGAGAGTTGCGCGCGCGATCTTGCTGGCTGCGGTCATTAGTTATCTGTAAAACGCTGCAGAATACGGTGCAGATCGCGGGTGGGGCTGCGCCCGGCCCTGCGCGAGGTCGCGCTGCTAAACCGGCGTGCCAGCAGCTGCCTTCGGCACCAGCGCCGTGTCCATTTTCATCAGCTTTGTGGTCTTGGTGATGTAGTCGTCCATAGCGCGTTGAAAGAATTGCGCTTGAATATGTTGGATTTCGGTAAAGTCCTTGGCATGCAAGAGTTCCTGCTGGGTCTGAATATCCTTCTCGATCCGCGCTGCTGCAAAGCTCATCATGTGACTGCCCATTTCGGTCACTGTCTCCATCCAGCTTGCTCCGAACCCGGGCATTGCTAGAAAACCTGCCTCTTTCAAGTTCTTCATCAGATCGTCTGTGGGGGCTGCTGCTGCATCGGTTTGTGTCTCTGGCTCATGGCCTATTCTCCTATGCTTGGTCTAACTTAAGTATCATCCTAGCCGTTGGCGGTGATCCGTAGTTGACGCAGGTCAATACATGGGCAAATTCCCCAGCATTCAGGTGGCGGCCAAGCTGTTCGGACGCGGTAGCATCTCGCGGCAGGCATTTGCCACGGCGGCCTCCTCATTGGTAGGGATGACCATAACACTCACGGCTTAGGTTGCCGTGCTGATGGTGGGTGCGTCCCTGTCATTCGTGGTCTGGCTCACGTCGACGCCCAGCCAATCCAGTTGCGCGCAGATCAATCTGCGCACCATCGCCGAATTTTCGCCAATCCCGGCGGTAAAGACCAATGCGTCCAGCCCGCCGCTCGACGGCACGAGGTCGGCCAGACTGCTGGCGGCCCGGTAGCAGAATAGGTCGATCGCTTCTCGCGCATGCGGATCACTGCTATCTTGCAACACCTGCATATCGTTGCTGATGCCCGAGACGCCCAAGAGGCCGGATTGTTTATATAGCAGGTTGCCGACCTCGTCCGCGCTCAGGCCCTTTTCCTGCATCAGGTCGAGCACGACGCCAGGGTCGAGCGCGACGCAGCGGCGCCCCATCATCAGGTCGTCCAGCGCGGTGAACCCCATGCTGGTCGCCGCGTTTTTGCCATCGTGCATCGTGCACATGCTGGCGCCGTTGCCCAGATGCGCGACAGTCACGCGGCTGCCTGCCGCCGCGCCCAGATACTCGGGCAGAACGCTGGCGATATACTCGTAGGACAGCCCGTGAAAGCCGTAGCGGATGACGCCCTCGTCCGACAGGGCACGGGGCAGGGCGAAAAGCTGGGCCAGTCGGTTCTGGCTGCGGTGAAAACTGGTGTCGAAGCATGCGATCTGGGGAATGTCCGGCTGCCATGTCGCAACGGGGCGGATCGCCGCAAAGCTATGCGGTTGATGCAGGGGGGCCAGCGGGATCAGCCGGTCCAACTGCCGCAGGACCGACGGGGAAATCAGCGTCGGTTCGGTGAGGGTCTTGTCACCATGAACCACCCGGTCCCCGACGGCCAATAATGGCGTGCCTCCATTCTCCGCCGCAAGCCACGGTAGAAGCTGCGCAATCACGGCCTCATGGCTCGATGATGCAACCTGAGAAGCGATCGCGCCCCCATCCAGCGCGGCGCCATTTTTATCGTGTGCAGAGAAGACAGGGGCGCCGCCGATCCCTGCGACCTTGCCCCTGATAAGTGGCGCCGAGGATGCGGTGCGGGCGGCAAAGACAGCAAACTTGATGCTCGACGATCCGGCATTGAGGGTCAGGAACAGCCCGCTCGTGACAAGCTGCCGCTGGTGATGTGGTGAACGAAGATCTGCGCCATCGCCGCCGAGGCCAGCCGCGACATCACCCCATCGGCCCGGCTGGTCAGCACAATCGGCACGCGGGCGCCCAGAACGACCCCGGCTGCATCCGCGCCCGCCAGATAGATCAGTTGCTTGGCCACCATGTTGCCCGCCTCCAGATCTGGTACGATGAGGATGTCGGCCTGTCCTGCGACGTCTGACACGATGCCCTTGGTAGCGGCGGCCGCCTTGGACACGGCATTGTCAAAGGCGAGCGGGCCGTCTATCGCGCCGCCGGTGATCTGGTCGCGTTCGGCCATCTTGCACAGCGCGGCTGCATCCAGCGTGGAGGGGATGTTGGGCGTGACCGTCTCGACAGCCGACAAGATTGCAACCTTGGGCACCTCGATCCCGAGGGCACGGGCCAGATCGATGGCGTTCTGCACAATGTCGCGCTTGGTCTGCAGATCGGGGAAGATGTTGATCGCCGCATCGCTGATAAAGAGCGGCCTTGGATAGTTCGGAACGTCGAGCGCAAAGATATGGCTGATCCGGCGCTCGGTGCGCAGACCCGTTTCTTTATTCACCACGGGCGCCAGCAATTCGTCAGTGTGGATCTTGCCCTTCATCAGCATACTGACAGTGCCGGCACGCGCCAGCGCTACAGCGGCCTCTGCGGCGGCGTGGCTGTGGGGCACATCGATGATCTCAATACCGGTCAGGTTGCGGCCAATTTCGGCAGCAGCGGCCTCAATCTTGGCGCGGGGTCCGACCAGCACAGGCACGATCAACGCCTTTGCACCAGCCTCGAGCGCGCCCATCAGGGACAGCGCATCGCAGGGATGAACGACTGCTGTGCGCACGGGTGCGAGGTGCGCTGTCCCCTTGAGCAGGTCATTGAACCGCGCGCCGCGCTCGTGCAGATGCACCTCGGGAAGGATCACGCGGGGGCGGCGCACCTTGACCGTGTGGGCGATGACCAGCGCTTCGCCTTCGATGACCGTCTCGCCGTCCTGATTGATGCACAGGCAATCGAGCGTGACATGCCGATGCTTGTCGATCTTTGCTGTGACGGTCACGCGGATCGTCACTGTATCGCCAACGCCAACGCCAACGCCGACGGGGGCGTGAAAGCTGAAGCTTTGGGTCAGATAGATCGTGCCCGGCCCCGGCAGCTGGGTCCCCAGCACGGCTGAGATAAGCGCGCCGCCCCACATGCCGTGCGCGATGACATGATGAAACATGTGCGAGCTGGCATAGTCGCTGTCCACATGCGCAGGGTTCACGTCGCCGGACATGACGGCAAACAGCTCGATATCCTCGGGCTTCAGCGTGCAGATCAGCTCGGCTGTCTCGCCAACTACAATTTCGTCGTAGGTTCTGTTTTCGATGTATTGCATGGATGCTTGCCTTACCTGCGCGCGCCGCGTTTTAGTGGATGTCCGGGGGCGGGCAGGAGCGCCGCCTAGGCCTGCAAGTGAAAACCGCCGTCAACATAGGCAATGTTTCCTGTCACCTTGCGCGACAGATCGCTGACCAGTCCAGTGGCCATATGCCCGACATCCTTGATACTGACGAGGCTTTGTTCCGGCGCGCGCTTTTGCGCGGCGTCGATCAGCGCATCAAAATGCGCGATCCCCGATCCCGCCCGCGTTCTGAGAGGGCCGGGCGAGATTGCGTTGATGCGGATCTGCTTTGACCCCAGTTCGGCCGCCAGATAGCGCACTGTGCCCTGTAGCGCGGATTTCACCGGGCCCATGATGTTGTAGTTGTCGACCACCTTTTAGGCTCCATAGTAGCTCATCGTCAGGATGCTGCCGCCCTTGGGCATCAGAGGAATGGCCAGCCGCGTCATGCAGATCAGCGAATGGACCGAGATGTCCATCGCCTGTGCAAACCCCACCTTGGAGCAGTCGCTGACCGGCCCGTGCAGGTCGTCCTTGGGGCAATAAGCAATCGAATGCATGACAAAGTCGAGCTGGCCCAATTTCGATTTGATCGTGTCGAAAACCGCCTCCATCTGCCCGTTGATTTCGACATCAAGGGGCAGCACCAAGGGCGCGCCCAGCTGTGCTGCGACTGGTGCGATATAGGGTTTTGTCATCGGGTTGGCAAAGGTCACGACCAGTTCCGCCACTGCCGCATGAAAGGCCATCGCGCAGGCGGCAGCGATCGAATGTTCGTTCGCGATACCCACAACCAGCCCGCGCTTGCCCTGCAAAAGTGTTTCCAACATCGGGGCTATTCCTGAAACACGTATGTGCCGGGCGCGTCGCAAATCGGCGCGTATCTCGTGGCCTCCGCCCCGAATTTGGGCGGTTTGATTGGATCGCCTGATTGATCGCCCAGCCACCCGGCAAGGGCAGGTCACCATGATCCCTCGACAGGTGCAACCTCGGCCATCCATCGGTCTGGATCAGTATAGGGCGCAGCGCCTGTCTTGGGTCGCATCCGGTAGTGGCGGTGGGGATGCCCTGGCTCCGACACGATCCCGGCATTGTGCCCGCCGCTGGTCAGAACAAAGGTGACGTCGGTGTCGGATACCAAGTTGAATTTATAGACCGATTGCCAGGGCGCGACGTGGTCACGCTCGGTCCCGACCATAAAGACGGGCGCGCGGATGTCTGAGATTGCGATAGGCAGGCCCGCGACGTGATAACGCCCTTCGGCCAGATCGTTGTTCAGGAACAAGCGCCGCAGGTATTGCGCATGCATCTGGTAGGGCATCCGCGTCGCGTCGGCATTCCACGCCATCAGGTCGATCATCTCGGACCGCTCGCCCATGAGGTAGTCGTGGATTACCCGCGACCACACCAGATCGTTGGAGTGCAAAAGCTGGAACGTCCCGGCCATCTGCGTGGTGTCCAGATACCCCTTGTCCCACATCATATCATCAAGGTAGGTCAGCTGGCTTTCGTTGATGAAAAGCGTCAGTTCGTCGGCCTTGGTGAAATCGACTTGCGCGGCAAGCAGCGTCAGCGTTTTGCGCCGCGCATCGCCATCCTGTGCCATCGCGGCGGCGGCGATAGAGAGTAGCGTGCCGCCGAGGCAATAACCGACTGCGTGGACCTTTTGATCATCGGTTATCGGATCCACCGCGTCCGAGGCATCCATGATGCCCAGCGACAGCTAGTCGTCCATCCCCAGTTCGCGGTCATCCGCATCGGGGTTTTTCCACGAAACCATAAAGACGGTTTAGCCCTGCGACGTCAGGTATTGCACCAGTGAATTCTGGGCGCTGAGATCAAGGATATAGTATTTCATGATCCACGCGGGCGTGATCAGGATCGGCTCGGGCCGGACGGTATTGGTGGTCGGTGTATATTGGATCAACTCGATCAGATGGTTGCGATAGACGACTTTGCCAGGGGTGGCCGCCATGTTGCGCCCGACCTCAAAGGACTCGAAACCGGCTGGCTTTTTGCCTGCCTTTGCGCGGATCATATCCTCAACGAGGTTCTGCCACCCTTGGATCAGGTTCTTGCCACCCGTGCGCTGTGCCTCGGCCAGAACCTCGGGATTGGTCGGCGCAAAGTTGGAAGGCGAGAAGACATCGAGCATCTGGCGCGCCGCAAAGGTGGCGGCGTTCTCGTGCTGGCGCGTGACCCTTCGACGCCGGTCGTCGCATTGTCCCACCATTGTTGGTTCAGCAAGAATGCCTGCGACATGACGTTTAACGGCCATTTCTGCCACGCCTCGCCGCTGAACCGCTTGTCTTGGGGCAGTGGCTCGATGCAGGCGTCGTTTGCGTTTGCATTTGCATTTGCATTTGAATGCAAAGCGCAGGTCGCGGCATAGTTGGCAAATTTCCACGCTTTCTTGCCCGCTTTTTCCGCCAGTTCCAGTTGCTTGCCCAGCGCCGAGGTCAGATATAGCGCCCAGTCCGAATATGTCTCGGCCAGCGCGATGGGTGACAGCCCTCCGGTAAAGCCTGCCTGAGCCGCATGAAATCCTTTGTCCAGTGCTTGCTCCATGCTGATTTGGGCCGGAGTTATCTCATCGGGCGCATCTGCGTCTTTAGCCTTGGCAGGCGCTGAACCGACGCGTGATTTCTTGCTATGACCTGAGGTGGCATGCGCCATCGTGCGTCCCTTTTTGGATGAGTGATACCTTTGCGACGAATTGCATGCGCCGCTGCGGTGGTAATTGACCTTCGTCAATCGGCGCGCCCCTGGGTGTATTAAATGACGGGCGAAATGGAGGGCGCACCAGCCGCGTCCACCGTCCTGATTGGCCAGATGCATGGGATGCCGGTAATGAAGAAAAGCGTAGGAGCCGTAGCAGCCCTCGTAGTTGCAATTGCCGTCGCAGGCGCGGCTTGGTGGCAGATATCGCACGGATCTGACCTTCTGGAAGGCATCAGCCAGTCCAACGGGCGGATCGAGGCCGAGCGGATCGCCGTCGCGGCGAAGCTGGCGGGTAGAGTAGCCGAAGTCGCCGTTTCAGAGGGTGATTGGGTCGAGGCGGGGCAGCCCGTCGCGTGGATGGATACCGCAGACATAGACGCACGGTTGCGCCAGATGGAGGCAACCGTTTTGCAAGCGCGGCAGCAGAAACTTCAGGCAGCCGCCATCCTGCAGCAACATCAGTCAGAGCTGAAGACGGCAGAGGCTGAATTCGCGCGTGTTGAGCAGCTGACCGCAAAGGGCTTCAACACGCAGGCCCAATTGGACACCCAGCGCACGGTTCTGGCGTCGGCAGAGGCCGCCGTCGCCTCTGCCGAGGCGGGCATTCCGCTGGCGGATGCCACCATTGCCGCGGCCGAGGCTGCGGTTGACGGCGTGCAGAGCCTGATCGACGACTCCCATCTGGCGGCACCCCGCGCGGGCCGGGTGCAATACGTGCTGGAGCATCCCGGCGAGGTTGTCGCCGCAGGCAGCAGCATCGTCACGCTGACCGATCTGTCGGATATGTACATGACGATTTATTTGCCCTCGCGCGATGCGGGCCGTCTCGCCATCGGGGCTGAGGCACGTATCATTCTGGACGCCATACCGGACTACGTAATACCCGCGAGTGTTACATTCGTCGCGAGCACCGCGCAATTCACCCCCAAATCGGTCGAAACATCTGAGGAACGCGACCAGCTGATGTTCCGCGTCAAGCTGACCATCGCGCCTGAGGTGCTGGCCGACTACCAGGATCGCGCGCGCGCCGGGGTTCCGGGCGTCGGCTATGTTCTGGTTGGCGAGGGCGCTACATGGCCCGCAACCCTTGAAGTGAGATTGCCGCAATGAGCGCGGCGTCTGTTGCCACACTGGCGGCGGTGACGCATCGCTATGGGCAATCGGCGGCGCTGGCTGGCGTGACGCTGGATATCCCAGCCGGCTGCATGGCAGGCCTGATCGGGCCGGACGGTGTGGGTAAGTCGACGCTTCTGGCACTGGTCGCGGGCGTTCGGCGGCTTCAGACGGGTGATGTGTGCGTTTTGGGCGGCGATATTCGCGACCGCACGCATCTGGCCGAGTGCAACTGCCGTATCGCCTATATGCCGCAGGGTTTGGGCCGCAATCTTTATCCGACGCTGACTGTCACTGAAAATCTGGATTTCTTCGGCAGGCTCTTTGCCCAAGGCGAAGCCGAGCGCCGGGCGCGCATTGCGGACCTCTTGCAGGCAACGGGCCTCGATCCTTTCCCAGATCGTCTGGCAGGCAAACTCTCGGGTGGCATGAAGCAAAAGCTGTCGCTTTGTTCGGCGCTGATCCACGATCCGGATCTGTTGATCCTTGATGAGCCGACGACCGGCGTTGATCCGCTGTCGCGGCAGCAGTTCTGGGACCTGATCGCGCGTATTCGCGGGGAGCGCCCCGAGATGAGCGTGATTGTCGCGACCGCCTATATGGAAGAGGCGGACGGCTTTGACTGGCTCGCGGCGATGTCGGATGGCCGGGTGATCGCGACGGGCACACCCGACGATATACGGGCAAACGCTGGCCAGCCGACGCTGGAGAAGGCGTTCATCGCCATGCTGCCGGAGGCGGTCCGAAAGGGGCACCGCGATGTCGTGGTGCCGCCCCGGCAGCCCTCGGACGGGCCTGCCGCCATCGAGGCCAATGCGCTGACCCGCAGGTTTGGGGATTTCACTGCCGTCGATGCCGTGAACTTCAAGATCGAGCGCGGCGAGATTTTTGGGTTTCTGGGCTCGAATGGCTGCGGCAAGACCACAACGATGAAGATGCTGACCGGGCTGTTACCCGCCAGCGATGGCCAGGCGCTGCTCTTTGGCGAGAGCTTGGATGCGAGCGATATGCACACGCGTAGCCGTGTCGGTTATATGTCGCAATCTTTCTCGCTCTACGCCGAGCTGACGGTGCGCCAGAACCTTGACCTGCACGCCGAACTTTATCAATTACCCGCGTCTAAGCGGGCAGGGCGCGTGGCTGAGATGATCCAGGTGTTTGATCTGGTCGATGTTGCTGATACCCGGCCTGATGCGCTGCCCCTCGGCATTCGCCAGCGCCTGCAACTGGCTGTTGCCGTCATTCACGGGCCCGAAATTCTGATCCTCGACGAGCCGACATCGGGCGTCGATCCGGTCGCGCGCGACGCCTTCTGGCAGCATCTGATCGCGCTGTCGCGCGAGGACGGCGTGACAATCTTTATCTCGACCCATTTCATGAACGAGGCGCAGCGCTGTGACCGGATATCCCTGATGCATGCCGGCCGGGTTCTGGCCGTCGGCACACCTGCCGAGATCGCAAAGTCCAAAAGCACCAAAAACCTCAGTGATGCCTTCGTCGATTATCTGCGTGAGGCGGCTGGCGATGGGGCGCCGAAACCGCCTGCGAGTGCGCCCCATTTGCGCGCAGCGCATGCTGACAAGGCAGGTGCTAGGCACGCGGGGATTGGGCGCATGTGGGCCTTTTCCCGCCGCGAGACGATGGAGATCCTGCGCGACCGCCTGCGCCTTACCTTCGCATTTCTAGGGCCGATCATTCTAATGCTGACCTTTGGGTACGGTATCTCGCTTGACGTGACGGACCTTCCCTATGCGGTATTCGACCAGGATCAGACCGCCGAAAGCCGTACCCTGCTTGAGACGTTTTCCGGCTCGCGTTACTTTGATGAACAGGCGCCCGCCAACAGCACGGTCGAACTTCAGTCGCGTCTGCGCAGTGGAGAAATTGCGCTGGCGATCGAAATTCCACCCGATTTCGGCCGGCTCTTGCTGCAATCCTACCGCCCCGAAGTGCGCATAGCCATTGACGCCGCGATGCCTTTTCGCGCCGAGACGACACGCGGTTACCTCGCGGGACTGGCACTGTCCTATATGGACGCCCAGATCGAGCGGACCTATGGCGAGGTGATCGACACGAGTTTGGCGGATGTCGAGACGCGCTTTCGCTATAATCAGGGCTTCAAATCGGTCTTTGCCATCGTGCCCTCGGTCATCATGCTGATGCTGGTCCTTATTCCTTCTATGATGGCGGCGATGGGCGTCGTGCGCGAAAAGGAAACCGGCTCGATTGCCAATTTCCGCTCGACACCGGTGACGCGGACCGAATTCATTCTGGGCAAGCAACTGCCCTATGTCGTCATCGCCGCACTCAGCTTTTTGACGTTGCTTGTGGTCGCCTACGGCGTTTTCGGCGTCCCCGTTCAGGGCTCGATCCCGGCTCTCTTTGCCGGGACGCTGCTATATGTTCTGGCGACCACGGCATTTGGTGTGCTGGTATCCGCCTTCACCAAGACACAAGTCGCCGCGACCTTTGCGGCGGCCATTATCTCGATCATTCCGGCGGTGAACTTTTCGGGGCTTCTCGTGCCTGTCTCGTCGCTGTCGGGGGGCGGGTGGCTGATCGGTCTGGGCTTTCCATCGGCGTGGTATCAGCAGATTAGCGTTGGCACCTTCACCAAGGATCTGGGCTTTGCCGAGCTTTGGCAAAATCATCTGGTGCTGGCAGGCTTTGCCATTTTGTTCATCGCGGCGTCCATCATGATGCTGAAGAAGCAGGAGGCCTGAGATGCGCCAATGGCTGCCAAATATCTACCGCCTCGGGCTCAAGGAACTGCGCAGCCTTCGTGCCGATCCGGTTCTTCTGGTGCTGATCGCCTATGTCTTCAGCTTTGCGGTTTATGCGGTCGCGACGGGGGCCAAACTGGAAGTCATCAACGCATCGGTCGCCTATGTCGATCAGGATCGCTCGGACCTGAGTGGACGGATCATCGGGGCCATCCTGCCACCTGAGTTCGACACGCCCGAAGAGATTGCCGCCACCGATGTGGCGCGCGCTATGGATAGCGGCACGCACGTCTTTGTGCTGTCCTTTCCACCGCGCTTTGAGGCCGATGTGCTGGCCGGGCGGCAGCCGTCGCTTCAGCTGAATGTCGATGCGACGGCGATGGTGCAGGCGGGCAATGGATCGGTCTTTTTGCAAGAAATCATAACCGCCGAGATCACCAAATTCGTCACCCGGACCGACAAAGCGGTGATCCTTCCTATTGATTTGATTGTCACGGCCCAGTTCAACCCGAACCTGCAATCGACGTGGTTTTCATCCGTCATGCAGGTTATCAACAACATCACGATCCTGTCGGTTTTGCTGACCGGGGCTGCTATGATTCGCGAGCGTGAGCATGGCACGATCGAGCATCTTCTGGTCATGCCGGTGTCCCCGTCTGAGATTATGCTGGCCAAAATCTGGGCCAACGGGCTGGCGATTATCGTTGGCGCCATCGCGTCGCTGTGGCTAGTGGTGCAGGGCATCCTTGGCGTGCCTATTGCCGGATCGATCAGCCTGTTTATAGCTGGAACGGTCGTCTATCTGGTGTCTGTGACGGGTCTGGGCATTCTTTTGGCGACCTTCACGACCTCGATGTCACAGTTTGGGCTCTTGGCGTTACCGGTTCTTGTGGTCATGAACCTTCTTTCGGGCAGCACCACACCGATGGAGAGTATTCCGGTGTGGCTACAGTATGTGATGCAGATCGCACCCTCGACGCATTTCGTATCCTTCGCACAGGCAATCCTCTATCGCGGTGCAGGTCTGGGAACCGTCTGGCTGGACATGGTGGTGATGGCAGGGCTCAGCGCGGTGTTTTTTACCATTGCACTCTTGCGGTTTCGCCAGACGATGGCCGCGTCAGCCTAGACTTTTAACCGGCTGTTCGTGTATTGACCCAAGTCAATCATGGAAAAAAATATCCTGTAAATTCTCATTCAACGCATGTGCGCATCAGCAACTCTTTAGAGGTGCGATCGCCGCAGATTGAAGGAGAGATTTGATGCGAGATGACACGCAAAACCCACCAATTGCGGAGGAGGAAACCAGCTCAAGGTTTCCAACTGCCTACACAATTCTGTTTTTGCTCCTCATTTTTGTGGCTGCATTAACCTGGATCATTCCGGCCGGTAGCTACGACAGGGCGATGAACGAAACCGTCGGGAAACAGATAGCAGTTGCAGGGACTTACAAGGTCGTCGAGTCCAATCCGCAAGGGTTTTTCGACGTCATGCTTGCACCTGGCGCGGGTTTCTACGATCCGGATAGCTATACAGCCAATGCGATCGACGTTGCTCTTTTCGTGCTGTTCATCGGCGGATTTCTGGGTGTCGTCAACGCTACCGGGGCGATCAATTCGGGCATCCGCACAGCGATGCGCAAGTTCAAAGGGCGAGAGATATGGATGATTCCGATCATGATGTTTCTTTTTGCATTGGGCGGCACGACATACGGTATGGGCGAGGAAACCCTCGCCTTTTATGCTATCCTTGTGCCTGTCATGCTTGCCGCAGGCTATGACGCGGTTACAGGCGTTGCGGTCATCCTGATCGGAGCGGGCGTTGGCGTGCTTGGATCTACCATCAATCCGTTCGCAACCGTTATCGCCGCCAATGCGGCAGGCATTCCGTTTACCGACGGGATAGCGCTGCGTTTGGTCGTTCTGCTAGGCGGGCTGGCCATATGTGCCGCTTATGTCATGCGCTATGCCGCGCGGGTGAAAGCTGATCCTTCGCTGTCGTTTGTCGCCAAACAGGCCGCTGCACACAGCGCGTTCTTCCTCAGGGACCACAAAGCAGGCCAAGAAGACGCCACGTTGAGCGGCACACAAAAAATCGTGCTGGTTGTCTTTGCGCTGACCTTTGCTGTGATGATCTGGGGCGTGTCCACGCAAGACTGGTGGATGGCGCGCATGGGGGCGTTATTCCTCGGGTCGGCCATTTTCATCGGCTTGATCGCCCGCTTGGGTGAAAAGAAACTAACCGGAAGCTTTGTTGACGGCGCACGGGATCTGCTGGGTGTTGCCCTGATCATCGGACTTGCCCGCGCAATTGTTGTGATCATGGACAACGGCATGATCGCTGACACCATTTTGCACAGTGCTGAACAAACACTGGGCGGGCTTCCACAGCTTGCGTTCATCAACGTGATGTTCTGGATCCAAGTCGGGATGAGTTTCTTTGTGCCGTCGTCGTCCGGCCTTGCCGTCCTGTCGATGCCGATCCTTGCCCCGCTTGGCGATTTCGTAGGTGTCGGTCGCGATCTGATCGTCACCGCGTATCAATCTGCCAGCGGCTTGGTAAACCTCATTAACCCAACCTACGCAGTCGTAATCGGCGGATTGGCCGTCGGGCGCGTGCCTTATGACCGCTGGCTTGCCTTCATCTGGCCACTGCTCATGATCCTGACCGTGTTCATCAGCGCTGCGCTCAGCATCGCCGCAATTTTGTAAGAAAGGATCTCAAAATGACTGATCAATCCTTGGGCGTTCATTCGGAAACCGGCATACTGCGGCAGGTGATTGTCTGCCGCCCTGGTCTGGCGCATCGCCGCCTGACACCTGCAAATTGCCAAGAGTTGCTCTTTGACGATGTGTTCTGGGTCAAGCAGGCCCAGAAAGATCACGACGTCTTTACCACCACGATGCGCGATCAGGGTGTCGAGGTTCTGGACGTTAATGAGCTGCTGGCCGAGACGCTGGACACGCCTAAAGGCCGTGACTGGGTGTTGGACTACCGGATAGTGCCCGACCAGATCGGCGTCGGCATAATGCCCGAGCTACGCGCCTGGATGGACGAGTTGCCGGGCGCAGAACTGGCGGATTACCTGCTTGGCGGGCTGGCCGTGGATGACCTGCCATTCGCGCCTTCAGGCCTTTTCGGCAGCTATCTGGGCAAGCATGGCTTTGTTCTGCCTCCGCTACCCAATGCGTTGTTCACGCGCGACAATTCTGCGTGGATCTATGATGGCGTGTCAGTCAATCCGATGCATTGGCCCGCACGGCGCCCCGAGACGCTGTTGAATACCGCGATCTACAAGTTTCATCCGAAATTCGCTGGTAAAACGACGATCCACTGGGGCGATCCTACCGAGGATCACGCGCTGGCCACGGTTGAGGGCGGTGACATTATGCCCGTTGGCAATGGTACGGTGCTGGTCGGCATGGGCGAGCGGTCGTCGCCGCAGGGTGTCGGCCAACTGGCTGAGGCACTGTTCGAGACCGGCGCGGCAGAGCGTGTGCTTGCCTTTGCGATCCCTAAATTGCGGGCGGCGATGCACTTGGATACCGTATTCACCCTGTGTGGCGGCGATGTGGTTACGACCTTCAAGGAGGTCGCGGACGAACTGGTCTGCTACGACATCCGACCCTGCGATGGCCCGGCGCCCCTACAGTTCCGGCACGATCCCCGCCCCATCTTTGACATTGTGGCCGAGGTGCTGGGGTACAAGAGCCTGCAGATCGTGGCGACCGGCGGTGACACCGCCGAAGAGCGCGCGCGCGAGCAGTGGAATGATGGCAACAACGTGCTGGCCGTGCGGCCCGGCGTGGTCATCGGCTACGACCGCAACGACGATACCAACGCCGCGCTCAAAGCCGCAGGCATCGAGGTGCTGGCCATCCCGGGCGCTGAGCTCGGCCGCGGACGCGGTGGCGGCCACTGCATGAGCTGCCCGACGATGCGCGACCCCGTTTGACCCCGAAAGGCGACCCCAATGGCTTACAATCTGAAGAACCGGCATTTCCTGACCTTGCGCGACTATGCGCCGCGCGAGATCGCGTTTCTGCTGAAGCTCGCCGTTGACCTCAAGGTGGCGAAATACACCGGCACCGAAGTGCCGACGCTGAAAGGCAAGGATATCGCGCTGATATTCGAAAAGGATAGCACCCGCACCCGCGTGGGGTTTGAGGTGGCGGCCTACGATCAGGGCGCGCGCGTTACCTACCTGGGGCCGACAGGCTCGCACATTGGACACAAGGAATCGGTCAAGGACACCGCGCGGGTGCTGGGCCGGATCTATGACGCGATCGAGTATCGCGGCTTTGGCCAGGAGGTGGTCGACGAGTTGGCCAAGTATTCAGGCGTGCCCGTCTACAACGGCCTCACGAACGAATTTCACCCCACCCAGATCCTGGCCGATTTTCTGACCATGCAGGAGCATGTTGAAAAACCGCTTCACCGCGTGGCCTTTGCCTTTCTCGGGGATGCGGCCAACAATATGGGCGACAGCCTGCTCATTGGCGGCGCCAAGATGGGCATGGACGTGCGGCTCTGCGCGCCCAAGGCCTGCTGGCCGAAAACGGCGATCATCGACGAGGCCAATGCGATCGCGGCAGACACGGGCGCGACGCTGACCATCACCGAGGATGTGGATGCCGCCGTAAAGGATGCCGATTTCATTTATACTGATGTGTGGGTGTCGATGGGCGAGCCCAAGGAGAAGTGGGCCGAGCGTATCGAGCTGCTGAAACCCTACCAAGTCACGGCCGAGGTGATGGCCAAGACCGGCAATCCCCGCGCCTGCTTCATGCATTGCCTGCCCGCGTTCCACAATAGTGAGACCACGGTGGGCGCCGAGATCAAGGAGGAGTTCGGACTGGACGCCATGGAAGTGACCGAGGAGGTGTTCGAGAGCGCCGCGTCGATCGTCTTCGATCAGGCCGAAAACCGGATGCACACGATCAAGGCGGTTCTCGTCGCCACTTTGGGGGCCTGAGATGCTGGTCGTCGCAGCCGTCGGGGGTAACGCCCTTCTGAGACGGGGGGAGCCCCTGACCGCCGCCGCGCAGCGCGCAAACGTCCAGACGGCAGCAGAGGCGCTGGCCCGGATTGTACGCGCTGGGCACCAATTGATCGTGACGCACGGGAACGGCCCGCAGGTGGGGCTGCTTGCGCTGCAAGGCGCGGCTTATAAACCTGATGAGGTCTATCCATTAGACGTGCTGGGCGCCGAAACGGAGGGCATGATCGGCTATCTGATCGAGCAGGAGCTGGAAAATGCGCTGGGCCACGACCACGCGGTCGCGACCCTTTTGACGCAGGTGGTGGTGGATGCGGGCGATCCGGCGTTTGGCGCGCCGACCAAATTCGTCGGGCCGGTCTACACGCGGGACGAGGCCGCAGCGCGCGCCAAGGCCGCAGGCTGGACCATTGCGCAGGACGGTGACTATTGGCGCCGGACCGTGCCGTCGCCAAAGCCGGTCGAGATCCCGGATCTGCGCGTCGTGCGATTGCTGCTGGATCAGGGCGTGATCGTGATTTGCGCGGGCGGCGGGGGTATCCCCGTACTGCGGCGCTCCGATTGTAGCATGATCGGCGTCGAGGCGGTGATCGACAAGGATGCGGCCAGCGCGCTCTTGGCGGCTGATATAGGCGCGGATGCGCTGCTGCTGCTGACCGATGTGGACGCGGTCTATCAGGGTTTTGGCACCGACGGCGCCGTTGCATGGCGCCAGCTGGCGCCAGACGCCGCGCGCGCACTGGACATGCCGCAAGGCTCAATGGGGCCGAAACTGACTGCCGCGAGTGATTTTGCAGATCGTGGCGGCGTGGCAGGCATTGGGCGGCTCAGCGATGCGCTGGCGATTTTGGATGGCACAGCGGGTACGCGCATAGCTCTGGCGGCAGAGGCAAAATCATGAGCGCTAAAACCGCTTTCACCGCTGAGGTCACCACTGATGGCCGTATCGCCGCCATACGGGGCGGCGTCGTTGATGTCAGATTTGACGGCACAGTGCCGCGAATTCATGATCTGCTTTATGTGGGCAAGGTTGCGTTGGAGGTGTCGGGCCTCGTTGGGCATTGCGTGGTACGCGCGATTGCGTTGGCACCTGTGCGGGGGCTTGGCCTTGGTATGAGTGTGAAGGCCACGGGCGGGCCGATCCGGGTGCCGGTCGGAGAGGCGGTTCTGGGCCGGATGCTGGATGTTTTCGGCGCATCGATCGATGGGCGCCCGGACCCTGTCGCGACAGAGTTGCGTTCGATCCATCGCGCGCCGCCTAAACTGAGCGAGCGGGTGCTGCACTCGAAGATCCTAGAGACGGGTATCAAGGCCATCGACCTTTTGTCGCCCATTGAGCGGGGTGGCAAGACGGGCCTCTTTGGCGGGGCGGGCGTGGGCAAGACCGTTCTAATCACTGAGCTGATCAACAACACCGTGCAACACCATAATGGCGTGTGCCTGTTTTGCGGCATTGGCGAGCGGTCGCGCGAGGCCGAGGAGCTTTACCGCGAGATGGGCGATGCGGGCGTGAGGGATAAAACGGTGATGGTTTTTGGCCAGATGAACGAGGCGCCGGGCGTGCGCTTTCTGGTGGGCAACACAGCGCTGACGATGGCCGAGTATTTTCGCGATGACAAGGGACAGGACGTACTGCTGCTGATCGACAACATCTTTCGCTTTGTGCAGGCAGGATCGGAGGTGTCGGGGCTGATGGGGCGCATGCCGTCGCGCGTGGGATACCAGCCGACGCTGGCCACGGAACTGGCCGCGCTGGAGGAGCGGATCACCTCGACCGAGCGGAGCGCAATTACCTCCATTCAGGCGGTCTACGTCCCTGCCGACGATTTCACCGATCCGGCGGCGGCCCATATCTTCTCGCACCTGTCGGCCTCGGTCGTCCTGTCGCGCAAGCGCGCCAGCGAGGGGCTGTATCCGGCGGTTGATCCGCTTGCGTCAGCCTCGGTCATGCTAACACCCTCAGTCATCGGACAGCGGCATTACGACATCGCCCGCGCCGTGCGCAGGACACTGGCCGAGTACGAAGAGCTGCGTGACATCATCGCGATGTTGGGGTTGGAGGAGCTGTCATCTGCGGACCGCGCCACCGTGGCCCGCGCCCGCCGTCTCGAGCGGTTTTTGACGCAGCCGTTTGTCACCACCGCATCCTTCAGCGGTGCCGAGGGCAAGCTGGTGCCACTGAAGGACACGCTGGCTGGCTGCGAGACGATCCTCGGACAGACCGAATTCGATCTACCCGAGAGCGCGTATTATATGATTGGCGGCTTGAATGACCTGAAGGCCAAGCAATGAGCATGGCACCCGACATGAGCGTTACGCTGCGCCTGCCGACCCATACGCTATTCGAGGTGCGCGCGACGCGTCTATCGGCTGTAGCGCCGAACGGGGCCTTCGGCATCCTACCGAACCACGTTGATTTTGTCACGGCACTGGTTCCATCGGTAATGACACTGCGCCTTGCCGATGAGACCGAAGAGATCTTTGGCATCGACGAGGGGCTTCTGGTCAAAAAAGGCGGCGCCGTGACTGTGGCGATCCTGCGAGGGGTGCATGGCGATGATCTGGGAACGCTTGAGGATACGGTCGAGGCCAGCTTTGTCCAGATGGATGATGATGAACGTCAGGCGCGATCCGCGCTGTCGCGGCTCGAGGCGAATATGGTACGGCGCTTTGCCGAATTGAAAAGACCGCAGTCATGACGCTGGGGCCGGACAAATCGAGCCAAGAGATCGCGCGTCAGGCACGGCGCAAGAAATTCACCCGCGACAATCCGGGGCCAAGCCCGCTGCGCGGCATAGGCACGTTCGGGATGATCGGCTGGTCCATCGCGGTGCCGACGGTGGGCGGCGCGTTTCTGGGCCTTTGGCTGGATCGCGCGGCGCCGCAGGCATTTTCGTGGACCATCGCGCTGATCCTCGGGGGTGTCGTGCTGGGCGGGGCGATAGCCGCTGCTTGGGTGAACAAGGAAGGAGAGGGCGAATGATCGGTTTTGATGCAAGCGCTGTGATGCTGGGGCTGGCTGTTGGCCTTGTCACCAGCGGCATATACTTTACCGGGCTCGCGGCTGGGATGTGGCTGGCTCTGCACAGCGCCAGCCCGGTCATCGTGCTCTCCCTCAGTGCGGCATTGCGCATCGCGGCCCTTCTAGGCCTTGGCTGGATCGTTTTAGGGCAGGGCGGCGCGTGGGCTGCGCTGGGCTACGCCGCCGCCTTCCTTGTCGGGCGCTTCATGGTAACGATGCTGGCCCGCACTTGTCCCGCCGGAGACACGCCATGACCCTGTCACCGGACCAGATCATCATGTTTCATGCGTGGGGCATCCCGATCAACGCGACCCTATTTTTCACGTGGTTCGTGATGGGAATACTGACCATTCTTTCACTGCTTATGACCCGAAATCTGCGCCCCGACGTGCCGCCAAGCCGGTGGCGCACGATGCTGGAAGTGATCGTGCAGGGCATTCAGGGCCAGATCGAGGAAATCGCCCAAGGTCCGTCGCGGCAGTTGCTTTACTTCGCGGGTACGCTGTTTTTGTTCGTCGCGCTGTCGAACCTCTTGCTGGTGGTGCCTGGGTTCCGGCCGCCGACATCCTCGCTGTCGACGACGACGGCGCTGGCACTGTCGGTGCTGATCGCTGTCCCACTCTTTGGCATTACCAGCCGGGGCATCGGTGGGTATCTCAAAACATATCTTGAACCCTCGTTCATCATGCTGCCGTTTAATATCATCTCTGAGTTTTCGCGCGGCATTTCCCTCGCGATCCGCCTCTACGGCAACATCATGAGCGGGGCGGTCATAGCGGCCATCCTGCTGACCGTCGCACCCTTTTTCTTTCCGGTGGTGATGGACGTGCTCGGCCTCCTGACCGGGATGATCCAAGCCTACATCTTCGCAATTTTGGCGACTGTTTACATCTCCAGCGCCACCGCACCCCGATCCCAGCCTCAAAAGGACATATCATGACAGATCTTGGCCTGATTGCCGCCATTTCAATTTTTACAGCAGGGCTGACCGTGGCGTTCGGGGCCATTGGTCCGGCCCTTGGCGAAGGGCGCGCTGCGTCAAGCGCGCTTAGCGCAATCGCTCAGCAGCCGGATGCGGCATCAAGCATATCCCGTACCCTCTTCGTCAGCCTTGCCATGATCGAGTCGACGGCGATCTACTGCTTTGTGGTTGCCATGATCCTGATCTTTGCCAACCCGTTCTGGATCGCCGCCGTGGCCGCGGCTCAGGCGGCGGCTGGCTGAATCATGTCTATTGACTGGATTACCGTCGCAGCCCAGATCGCCAACTTTTTGGTGCTGATCTGGCTGCTTAAGCGGTTTCTGTACCGTCCCATTCTAGACGGCATTGACGCCCGCGAGGCCGAGATCACGGCGCGGATGCAAGCGGCGGTTCTGGCCAAGGCCAACGCCGCAGCAGCAGAGGCGGAGTATCACGGCAAGGCGCAGGCGCTTGAGGCCGCGCAATCCAAGGTGGCCGAAACAGTGCGCAGTGAGGCAGAGACGCAGCGCGATGCATTGCTGGCAGAGGCGCGCACCCGGATCGAGCAGGAGCATGCAGCTTTGCAGGCGCATCTGGACGATGAGGCCACCAAATTCACCGCCAGAATGTACGCGGCCGGGGCGGCGGCGCTGCTCTCGCTGACGCGCAAGGCTCTGACCGACCTTGCGGACGAGGCGCTGGAGGCGCGCATGGCGCGTCATCTGGCTGGGCAAATCAAGCCGATGACAGCCGATCTGGGCCGCGCCGCAGGGCAGGCAGCGACTGCTGTCGTGACCAGCCACGACGTTTTGCCGGCCGCAGCACAAATGATCGTGAGCGGCGAATTTGAGAAAGCCTTTCCCAACGTGCCAGTGACGTTCAAGACCGATAGCGCGCAAGCGCCGGGTCTGGTGTTACGCATGGGTGGGGGGCAGGTGGCGTGGACGGTCGATAGTTACATTGATGGCCTAGGCGCGCTTATCTCGGACCAGTTGGCCACTAGCCAAAACCTAAAGGCGCAGCGCCATGAGTTGTAAAACCAACCAGATTGGCGCAAGTTCTGAGGCGCTGCTTGAGGCGCTTCTGGACGCGCCTGCCCCCGCGCCCCAGCTTAGCGAGATAGGGCAAGTGGCCGAGCTAGCCGATGGCATCGCTATCGTGACCGGCCTTGAGCGCGCGCTGTCAGACGAGCTGTTACGCTTTGAAAGTGGTGTGCAGGGTGTCGTCCTTGATCTGGAGCCGGGCCGTCTGGGCGTCGTCCTGCTGGGGCCGTTCGATGGCATCGCGATCGGCGAGGCCGTCATGCGCACGCACAAGGTGGTTAGCGCATCAGTCGGCCCGCAGCTATTGGGCCGTGTTGTCGATGCGCTGGGCAATGCGTGCGACGGCGAGGGCGCCATCAAAGCCGAGGCGCTGCATCCCGTCGAGGCGGAGGCGCCAAAGATATTGGACCGCAAGGCGATTTCTCGCCCGCTGGCGACGGGTATCACGGCAGTCGATGCAGCAGTTCCCGTCGGTCTTGGGCAACGCGAACTTGTCATCGGTGACAGGCAGACGGGCAAGACGTCGCTGGCTGTAGATGCCATCTTGAACCAGAATTCCACTGATCTGATCTGTATCTATTGCGCCATCGGGCAGCGCGGCGATGCGGTGGCCAAGGTGATCGGCGCGCTGCGCGAGGGCGGCATGATGGAGCACTCCATCGTCATGTCCGCAGGCGACGAGGACGCGGCGGGCCTTGCCTATATCGCGCCCTATGCGGCGCTGACGATGGCCGAGTATTTCTGCGCCGAGGGCCGCGATGTGCTGGTGGTGCTGGACGATCTGACGCATCATGCGCGCTCCTATCGCGAACTGTCGTTGCTCTTGCGCCGTCCGCCGGGGCGCGAGGCGTTTCCGGGCGACATCTTCTACATCCATGCGCGTCTTCTGGAACGCGCGGGCCAGTTTGCCGACAGCGCGGGCGGTGGGTCCATCACCGTGCTGCCCATCGTCGAGACGCAGGCGGAAAACCTGTCGGCCTATATCCCGACGAACCTGATCTCAATCACGGATGGCCAGATTTACCTGTCGCCGCGCCTTGTGCGAAAGAACCAGTTTCCGGCGGTCGATCTGGGCGTTTCGGTCAGCCGCGTGGGCGGCAAGGCGCAGAGTGCCGCGTTCCGCTCTGTTGCGGGGAATCTGCGCGTGACCCTGTCGCAATTCGAAGAGCTGGAGGATTTTGCGCGTTTTGGCCCCCGCCTGGATGATGCGACGCGCGCGCGGTTGACGCGGGGTGCTGCTGTTCGCGCGTCGCTCAGGCAGGCTGAGCGTGAGCCCATTCCAGCGGTTGAACAGTTGGCGGTTCTAGTATCGGCTATGGACGGGCAGTTTGATGGGCTGAGCGAGCAAGACATCTTGGCTGCAACGGTGGCCGTGAGAACTGCCGCGGCAGAGGATTTGGGCGATCTGGCCGAGCGGATTGCCCAGAACGATCCACTTGATGATGCGGCGCGCGCGCGGATGGCCGCGCTGGGGCAGGCGGCGTGCGAGGGGCTGAGGGGCACGAGATGACGCAAAACCTTGAGGCGCTGACCCGGCGCACGGCCAGCATGGACGGAATCCGCAGTGTGGTTCACACTATGAAGACGCTGTCGGTCATCAACTCCGCCCCGTTCGAGCATGCGGCCCGCGCCATCGAGGCGTATCACGGTACCGTTCTTGAAGGCCTTCATGCCTTCCTGTCGCAATCGGCGCCGGTCACAGACGCGCCGCCCGGCAGCGCCGCCGCGCGGGTCGTGGTCGCCTTTGGCTCCGATCATGGCCTGTGCGGCAACTATAATGAGGCGCTGGCGGCGCATGTCGCGAAGCATGTCCGCGCGGATGCGGGTGCAATGACCGTCCTTTGTATCGGGGCGCAGATGCAGGCCGCGCTGTCAGATCAGGGGCTGGACGTGTCCAAGGCGGTGCTTCCGCCTGCCTCTGTCGACGGGATTGGGCGGCTTGCGAACCTTCTGACGCAGAAGTTAGACGATATCAGACAGGCGCGCCAAGGTCATGAGATAGCCGTGTCACTGGCCTATTTCGCGCGCGCAGAGGGCGGCGGGCAGGCGCCCGTCATCGCGACACTGCTGCCGCTCGACCCGGCGCTGGTTGCCGAGCTTGGGGCGAAGCCGTGGGTGTCGCGCAGCCTGCCCTACTTCGCGATGGAGCGCGGTGAACTGTTCCTCGCGCTGGTCCGGGGCCACCTTTTTGCCAGCCTTTTCCGGGCGTCCGCCGAGGCGCTGGTCACAGAAAATGCCGCCCGGCTGGCGATGATGCAACAGGCCGAGCAATCGGTAGATGACCGCCTCGATGCGTTGAAATCGGATATGCGCGTGATGCGCCAGACCGAGATCACGACCGAACTGATGGATATCATCATTGGGTTCGAAGCGCTGAAGAAAGACAAGAAAACCGCAGCGGCTGCGGATTCTAGCGCGGGCGAGGGGCAGGCACTGCCGCCCTTTGGTGCCTAAAAGCCGCAATTTACAAAATCATGCCCGCGATTAACCCGCCAGTGTGGTGATGCGGTATTTCTCGCTAGTGGCAAGGTCGATGCGCCCTTTGCGCTTGAGATCGCTGAAGGCCCGGCTGACGGTTTCGACCGACAGGCCGAGGTGATCGGCTATGTCTCGGCGGCACATCGGCAGTGCGGTATAGCCCGCCTTTGGCTTCGAAGCGGTAAACTCGCATAGGAATTCAAACACGCGGTCGCATGCCTTGGTGCTGACCAACGTGAGTAATTGTTTTTCGCGGCACTCCAAAAGGGTCAGAATATACGTTCTCATCTCTTGTTGGAGTGCGCTGCTACGCCTGAATTCGCGCTCTATCACAGTGCGGGAGACGGAATTTATGATGATATGGTCGACGGCCTCGGCGGTAAAATGCCACGTCGTTTGATCTGCGATGCCAAGAAAGCTACCCTTACGTCGAAAACTTGGAATCTGGCGGCACCCTTGGGCGCTGATCATGCAACACCGCACCGTGCCGGAAACGATCTGGTAGACCGCATCGGCAGGATCACCATGCAGCAAGATGGTACTGTTTGGCCGGAAATGCTGCTGGAATGAGGCCGCCTCGAAAAGAGCGGTCAGGGCGGGGTAGCCTTGTCCATCCGGTGCTGGTGCGCCGGCCTTCGCCGGAGGCAGGCTGCGGATCTCAGGCAAGGGCGCAGTAAAAGCGCGTGCGCGCATCCGAAGCGGCGTCTTGGCGCCGCTCTCATTATAAAATTTCGCCGTGGAAAATTCGTTTGTAAGGATCGTCATGGCCTTACTCCTTAATGTGCTGGCCGCAGGGGCCGTTTCGGCGTGATCCAACCTTAATGATGGCCATCGGCAAAATCGTGTTGGCTGAATGCTGTTGACTGCTTGTGCGATCCGCTCAACCTGGCCGCTCAAAGCGGAATGTGGCCAAGCCTTTCGACACAATTACTGTTAAGATCATTGCTGATAGCTTTTAAGTGAGTCACAGTAAGGCGCACCTTAGGTTGACCCGTGACAGAGGGGCGAGGCCGCGCGCAGCAATTGATGGATGGATGCCATGACGCGAGCGACATCAATGTCCGATGAGATGCCCGACGAGATGCTGCAGGCACAATTGGCCCGGATCATGGAAAGCAGGGAGTTTTGCAACGCGCCACGCCTCTCGCGGTTTTTGTCATATGTCGTGAACGAGAGTATCGCGGGTCGGTTCGACCGCCTGAAAGGCTACACCATCGGCCTTGAGGTGTTCGACAGGCCCGACGATTTCGATCCGCAGACTGATACGATCGTGCGCGTTCAGGCACGTGCATTGCGCCAGAAGCTGGGCCAGTATTACGTGCTGGAGGGGCGGAATGACCCGGTGCATATCACCATTGCTAAGGGGTCCTACGTCCCCGCTTTCCATCGCGCCCCGGATACTGGCACCCATGCAGAAAAAAGCATGGCAGCACCTGCCACAGCGCCCCTCAAGCCATCCATTGCCGTATTGCCATTTGACGATTTCAGCCAAGAGACAGGCCATGGCTATTTTTCACATGGCCTGACGGAGGAGACGATCGCGAACCTGTCGCGTTTTCGGGAACTGTCGGTTTTCTCGCGGTTGACGACCGAGCATGCCAAGGTGAATGGCCTCAGCACCCGCCAGATTTATGACGAGTTTCAACCTGATTTTGTCCTTGAGGGTAGTTTCAGGATCGACAACCAGATGGTGTTCATCACGATCAATCTGGTGGAGGCGCGGACCAGCGAGATCATCCTGACACAGCATTTCAGCAATGAGACGACGCCGACGGCCATGTATGCCATTCAGGACGAGATGGCGCTGACCATCGCGGGACAGATCGCGGACCGGTTTGGCCCATTAGGGCAATATGCACGGCGCAGCACCCAAGCGGGCCACTCCCTGAAATGGGATACATATCTGTGGATCTCGCGATACTACCAATACTCTCTCCAGCTAAGCGCAGCGGACCGGCAAGAGATCAAGAACGGTTTAATGAAGGCACTCAAGAGCGATCCTACATCATCGGACGCCCATGCTGTTCTCGCGCTGACCACGGTGGACGAGTACCGCATGACGTTTGCCGAGCAGGTTGCCGAGCAAGTTGCCGAACAGGTTGCCGTCGAGATTTTGGGCTACGCCCTTGATGAGGCAGAGCAGGCCGTGATGTGTGATCCGGTCAACGCGGCGGCGCACAAGGCGCTGGCCATCGTCCGCTTTCATCGCAGAGAGTTTGATCTGTTCGAA
>Ga0307933_1000664_pt1 | contig 31371 bp, 23 predicted proteins | sample OrgLakmetageno88_FD_201811 | JGI IMG/M metagenome (GOLD analysis project Ga0307933, IMG submission 201811) | Saline water microbial communities from Organic Lake, Antarctica - #88 | ecosystem: Environmental > Aquatic > Non-marine Saline and Alkaline > Saline | place: Antarctica: Organic Lake... | reverse complement strand
GGCATCAGGGTGACTAATAAGACCTAGTTCGGTTAAAAGATTCTTGTCATAAATATCAGCTTGAACATAGGCAGGAAGCACTAAACAAAGTTGTTCTTGACCAAGTTCTACTGCATCAAATAGATTGGGGGGTGGCGAGTCCGTTATGATACCAAGATCAATTATTCCGGATTGTATTTCATCCAATATCTGATAATTAGGCGCTGCTTTTAGTTTAAGAACAAGTGAAGAGTGCTGTGCCTGCAAGTCCAACAACTGAGCATAAAGCATCAGTGCAAGTGCGCCGGAGCAAGCTAAAGTGCAATCACCGGAAAACGGGTCATCGAAAGCTAATAACTCCATTAACCCTCGCTCATTTTTAACTACTTGTTTTGCATATTGATAAACGATAGCGCCTTGCTCAGTAACTTCGAAGCTCTTTTTTTCTCTGCGAATTAAAGAATACCCACATGCTTTTTCAAGTTTATTAACATGCTGGCTAACGCCAGGTTGCGTCATAAATAACTTTTCTGCCGTTTTTGTAAAGTGCCCCATATCAACTAGCGTTTTAAATGTATTTAACCAGACAGGGTTTAGCACAAGCAAAATTCCATTAATTATAATTATCATTTTAATTATAATTAATAATTTAAGGTAATGACAGGCGTGACATATAATAATTTCACAAAGTTACATCACAAATTAAATATTTAAGTATGGAGTAAATTATGAAAATGAATCATGTAGGTCTTATGGTAGGTGATATGGATAAAGCGGTTGAGTTTTATACTAAAGCGCTTGGCTTAAAAATTGTAATGGATAACACTAAAGTAAAAGAAGAGCGTGAAACTGCCATTGGTAAAATGTGTGTGGCCGTTTTTGGTGAGGGCTTCAAGGGTTTTAATATTGCACACCTTGTAACAACTGACGGTATTGGTGTTGAAATGTTTGAAATGAAAGAGCGCCAAGAGCGTCATGAAGTTGATTTCTCGCGTATTGGTATCTTCCATTTTTGTCTTCAAACAAATGACTTTGAAGGCGCTATGGCGCGTACTGAACAATATGGCGGCAAAGTTCGGATGGATATCCATCGTTATCATCCAGAAGATGATAGTAGACCAGCGCAAATGGTTTACTTAGAAGACCCCTTTGGTAACTTGTTTGAGCTTTATTCACATTCTTATGAAGAAACTTACGCTTCTGATTACGAATAGATTAAAAAAGGAGTTATTTTCCTTTATTTGAACGACAAGCGAAAAGCAACGCCGAATGAGCCTTATTTTAATAGCTGTTCCACTTTAAATGTAGCAAATATAAAGCGTATTTGTGGAAGCTTGATTTAGTCGTCTTGCTTCTGCATGAATATGGTGACTTCTGCCATAACAATGCCGAACTTCTTGATATAAGAACGATTCATCATGGTATTGTCATCAAACGCCCAAAACCAATCGTCAAAGTTAACACGGTATGTACTACCACTAACCTCTAGATCCATTTCGTATGCAAAGCTAAACGCATTTCCATGGGATGTTCCTGTCGCGGGGCCGGCAATATCCCCAGCATTTCCAGTGTATGTCCCATCTGCATTTTTAGTAAGTGTCCAAACACGCTTTTCCGGACCTTCTCCTACACCATATTCAAACGTTTCATCCAAAATTAGCTTGTCGCCGTCTTTATATCCATCGATATTAACGATAAATCGTTGTACAACATTGCCTGAGCGGTCCTGAACAATGCCCCATGCAGTCACGTTGCCGTCAAAAAACTCATCGAGTACAAATTCTGGCTCTACTGATTTATAACTATCGCCATCAATAGAAACTGAACATCCACCTAATAAGAAAAGACTCGCACCTACTAAGATGCTTCTACAATACTTGCGTATGTCTGATTTCATATTTTTCTCCGAGCTAACAACCGTCTAACCCTAGTCTAATGAACCTAATAACTTCTGACGAATTTCAGGCTCTGATGTTCTTTCTGATAACCAAATGTTGAAGAACCATTTGCTGAACTCTTGGTCCTCAATGGAACCCACTTTTTGCTCGTTAAAATAAAAGTGGCTGTAGCCTTTGTCATCCACGACACCTGTCAAATTCTCCCCTTCATTAACGTTAGGGAATACTTGTTCCATCTTCTCATACCATTTCGCTAACTTCATTTCGTCGCGCATGCCTTGTTTGCGCATTTCATCGATACTACGACTGGCTATATTCTTACCTTTAAAGTCTCGTAAGTAGGTTAGTGATAAGGCGAAGGGTTTATCCGGATCAAATTTCCCATTTTCAGCAATTAGTTTGGCATCATAGATATCCCAAAACATTACTTCAAGACGTGCCTCGCCTACAGGCTTTGGATTCTCCATGTATGTGGATATCGCTTTTGCGTTGATACTTAACGATACCAAAACAGCTAAACTTAGGAGATACTTCATTTGCATAATTTTTTCCTCTTTCGCTATGATTGTATTAACGCATAAAAATGACTAGATGATCATTAAGATTTCGTAATGCCGTGGCTGATGTCCTATGCTGTTAGCAGAACTAAAAATATTTGATTAAAAGTACCTTTTTATTGGTGCATAAAACGCGAAATCATAAGGAGTTCAGCGTGGCAGACACATTACTCCGGGATATCGCTAAAAAGCTTGAAATTAGCGAGCCGTCTCCCATCCAGGCACTTACACTGGATATTAATGGCTCTGCAATTAAAGTCTGGTGTAAAAGAGATGACCTCTTGCATCCAGTAATAAGCGGTAACAAATGGCGAAAACTGCAGAGCATTTTAAGTACTTGTGCATTTGAGGAAATTGTCCATATAGGCAGTTTTGGCGGTGCATATTCCAACCACATTCATGCACTTGCTTTTGCTTGTTATCGGCTGAATATTAAATTTACTGCGTTTATTCGTGCTCATCCTGGCAGTCCAGAAACACCTACGCTAAAAGATATTCGGCAATGGGGCGCACAGATTCATTTTTTGAATCGAATGGATTATCGCAAACGCGATATACCAGAATTTATTGCTGCACTTAAGTCTCAGCACAAGCTCAAGCTTATTATTCCCGAAGGTGGCTCACAAAGCTCAAGCTTGGATGGCGTAGGAAGTATAATGCGCGAGCTGAAAACTCAAAGTAGCAAACCTTTTGACGCAATTTTATTACCAATAGCCAGCGGCTCAACTATGGCAGGTCTGATTCATTATATTTATCAACATCAGCTCCCCACGCGGGTAATCGGCATCGCCGTACTTAAAGGTGAACATTATTTAGAATCAAAGGTTACTGACTTACTCACCGGGGCAGGACTTGATTTGGCAATTGCGCAAGGTGCAAATTGGGAGATTGTGCATCATCCAGATATCCATGCCGGCGGATACGCAAAATGTTCTGAGCAGCAACGCATATTCAAAAATACCTTTTTTTCTAAACATCATATTCAACTTGATAAAATTTATAACACCAAGAGTTTTTTTGCGCTTCATCGACTACTTACTATGAATGAATTAGTAGCCTTTAAGCGTATATTAGTGCTGCACACCGGTGGACTACAAGGAGACCGTTCGTAATTTACGCAATTTTTCTGAACTTTTTAACTCAGCCAAACGTTAATTAATTAGCATTAACTATTTTTTAGGTTTGATTTTGAAGCCCAATATGATTCTCAAACAAAATGTCCCTTATGCTGCGTTAATATATTCAGCATTAGATTTGTGCGAAATCATGCTAACGCGCTCAGACATACTCTTTCCATTTGCGGTTCTTGCTATGCAGAACGACGTGCAAAGCGTATTTACTTCGGACATGGATGACCAAGCACACGGTGGCATGATTGAAAATCTACAAGCGCAACTTACTGAACGAAGAATGTATGCTGAAAACACTATCAGCGTATTAGTTTATGCAGCAAGCATTTCTACCCCCCAAGGCACTGAAAGCGATGCAATTGTGTTTAATATAACTGATTCAAGCGGTGAAAATACCATTACGCTGTATCCGTATTTTCACGAAAAAAACTCGATTAAGTTAGGCGTTCCTTTCACATGCGACTTTTCGGACTAAGCGTCGACAATCGCTACAATTCTTTTTTTCTATCTATATAGCTCGGTTAGTGGCTGAGCTATACTTCTTTTACTAAACAGTTGTTATCGTGCATAACGCTGGTATTATTCCGCCAAATTTAAAGAGGGAAATATAATGTCTAGAGTACTTATCATCGGAGCCGGTGGTGTAGCATCAGTAACCATCAAAAAATGCGCGCGCCTACCTGAACTTTTTGATGAAATTTATTTGGCAAGTCGCACCGTTTCAAAATGTGAGGCGCTGCAAAAAGAAGTTGGCGCAGACCGTGTGAAGGGTGTTTATACCGTTGATGCCGATAGTGCTGCAGAAGTTGAAGCACTCATTAACAAAGTAAAACCGGATTTACTGATTAACCTTGCATTACCATATCAAGATTTACCAATCATGGACGCATGCTTAGCGACCAAAACAGATTACCTTGATACCGCTAATTATGAGCCAAAAGATGTAGCAAAGTTTGAGTACTCTTGGCAATGGGCTTATCAACAGAAATTTCAGGATGCGGGTATCATGGCCTTACTAGGCAGTGGCTTTGATCCTGGCGTAACCAACGTATATACAGCTTATGCCGCAAAACACTATTTTGACGAAATTCACTACTTAGACATTGTAGATTGTAATGGTGGTGATCACGGCCAAGCTTTTGCGACCAATTTTAATCCTGAAATTAATATTCGGGAAATTACTCAACGCGGACGCTTTTGGGAAGATGGTGAGTGGAAAGAAACTGATCCTCTGAGCGTGAGAGAGGATCTTGATTATCAAAATATTGGCGTTAGAGCCTCTTATCTAATGTTTCATGAAGAGCTTGAGTCATTAGTTAAACACTTTCCTACTCTCAAACGTGCGCGCTTTTGGATGACTTTTGGTGACGCTTACCTCACTCATTTAAAAGTACTTGAAGGCATTGGCATGACAAGCATTGAGCCAATTGACTTTCAAGGACAAAAAATCGTGCCACTTGAGTTTTTAAAGGCTGTGCTGCCTAACCCAGGTTCATTGGCCGACGGGTATACCGGTATGACATGTATTGGTACTTATATTACAGGCATAAAAGATGGCAAAGAAAAAACCATCTTTATTTACAATAATTGTGAACATGCAAAATGTTTCGATGAGGTCGGTGCTCAAGCCGTATCCTACACCACAGGCGTTCCAGCGATGATAGGCTCTGCATTAATGCTAAATAAAAAATGGCATAAACCAGGCGTATGGAATATGGAACAATTTAACCCAGATCCTTTCATGGATATGCTCAACGAGCACGGCTTACCGTGGCACGTGATTGAATGTGACGCGAGTCCGTTTGCCAAATAAGCTAAAATAAATTAGCCAATGGTGCAAAGTGCTTATGTGCTTTGCACTTTTTTGTCTCAGTAATTTTTTGTTTCAGTGATAAATAGGTCTACATATATGTCCGAACAGTACGCCAATATTCCCTCGCCTTGCTATGTTTGCGATGAAAGTAAGCTCGAGCAAAACTTAAAACTCATGCAGCACGTTCAAGAGCAAGCGGGTGTAGAGATTATTTTGGCACTTAAGGGCTTTTCAATGTGGTCTACCTTCCCTCTTATTAAGCAATATCTAAAAGGTGCCACCTCAAGTGGTGTATGGGAAGCACGGCTTGCTAGGGAGGAGATGGGGGGCGATGTGCATGTGTTCTCACCTGCTTATAAACCTCGCGATATTGAGCAATTGTTAACGTTGGTCAACCATATGTCGTTCAATAGTCTTGGGCAATGGCAACGTTATAAAGACCAAATAGTTGCCAGCGAAGTGTCTGCAGGCCTTCGGATCAATCCAGAAAATCAAGAGGCTGATACGCCCTTATATGACCCCTGTGCACCCGGCTCACGCTTGGGCATTTTGGCAAAAGATATAGAAGGCGTCGATTTAAGTGGGATTGAAGGGTTTCATTGCCACAACTTATGTGAATGTGACTCCTTTGCTGCAGAGCGCACCTTAAAAGCCATCGAAGATAAATTTGGTAAATACTTACCACAGCTAAAATGGCTTAACCTTGGCGGTGGACATTTAATGACCCGCAAAGGCTACGACGTAGAGCACCTAATTACCACGCTGAAGGCATTTAAAACAAAATACCCAAACCTACACATAGTAATGGAACCGGGCTCAGCTGTGGCTTGGCAGTGCGGACCATTGATTGCAGAAGTAGTCGACATCGTTGAGAACGAAGATAAGATTTTAATTTTGGATATTTCAGCTACAGCACACATGCCTGATGTACTAGAAATGCCTTATCGCCCTGTAATCACGGGGGCGGGCCTAGCGGATGAAAAGGCTTTCACATATAAAATTGGCGGAAATAGTTGTTTAGCGGGTGACGTCATGGAAGCCTATAGTTTTGATCAAGCTCTGGTTCCAGGCTCACGACTAATCTTTGAAGATATGTTGCACTATACCATGGTAAAAACCACTTTCTTTAACGGCGTTCAGCACCCAGGCATTGGTATTTTGCGTAAAAATGGCGAGTTTGAAATGATACGCGAATTTAGCTATGAGGATTTTAAAGGGCGTTTGTCATAATAAGTCGACTGAGTGCATCTCATCATCAAGCGCTTGACCATAATAATCGGCAATAAAAAGTGGGTTCTCATTGAATGAGAGGGTGACACGTTGTAAAGTTGCGCAAATTTCTTTGTATAACATCAAGTATGAATCAGCCAACCATTATTGCGATTTCTGGCGCTTCAGGTTCGGGTAAATCTTTATTTACTCAAAATTTAGCCTTGAAGCTGCAACAGCAAGACAAACATGTCTTAGTGTTACAAGAAGATCATTATTACAAATCCCAAGACCACATTCCTCTAGAAGACCGCACTAGCACAAATTACGACCACCCAGATGCGTTTGAACATGATCTCTTGAGTAATCACTTGCAAATGCTCAGGTCAGGCGAAAGCATTGAATATCCTTCGTATTGCTACAAGACCCATACCCGCCTTCAAGAAACTCACATTATTGCACCTGCGCCAATCATTATTATTGAAGGCATCATGCTGCTCACACAAATACAATTATTCGACCACTTTGATGTTAAGGTGTTCGTCGATACCGCCTTAGACGTGTGCTTAATGCGCCGCATGTTGCGCGATACTCAAGAGCGTGGACGTTCTATGGTTTCGGTAGCAACACAATACGAGAACACAGTAAAACCGATGTATCATAAGTTTATAGAGCCATCGAAAACCTTCGCCGACCTCATTGTCCCGCATGGCGGTGAAAATTTGCTCGCGGTTGACGTAGTAGGTGCATACTTACTTAATCCACAAAATGGAAATACAATGAATGGTTAGTTTATTAGGCGTACTTTTTTTACTCGGTATTGCAATTTTATTAAGCAAAGCACGCAATAAAATCAACTGGCGTACCGTTGGTGGCGCGTTCTTTTTGCAAGTTGCCATCGGCGCATTTATATTATATTCAGATATTGGAATAGGTTTTTTATTAGGTCTGACTGAATTTGTTGGAAATGTAATTGGCTACTCAAGGGAAGGCATTGAGTTTTTATTTGGACCCATTGGTGATTTATCGCTTGGCTTTATTTTTGCGTTTAACGTCTTACCGGTCATCATCTTTTTTTCGTCTTTAATCGCTGTACTATACCATCTAGGTGTCATGAGTTTTGTAATCAAAATTATTGGTGGCGGACTGCGCAAACTATTAGGCACAAGCAGACCAGAGTCGATGTCAGCAGCGGCTAATATTTTTGTCGGTCAAACCGAAGCGCCTTTGATCATAAAACCATTTATTCCTCAATTGACCCGCTCAGAACTTTTTGCCGTAATGGTAGGTGGCTTAGCATCAATTGCTGGGTCTATTATGGCTGGCTATGCGGGTTTAGGCGTAGAGCTAAAGTATTTGCTTGCCGCTAGCTTTATGGCGGCACCTGGTGGTTTGTTAATGGCTAAGCTACTGGAGCCTGAGACTGAAACACCTAACCAAACATTAAATGAAGTAAAAGAAGACAACGAAGATTATGCCAATGTACTTGATGCAGCTGCGAGCGGCGCCGCCTCGGGTATGAAGCTGGCGGTAAATGTGGGTGCTATGTTGCTTGCCTTCATTGCTTTAATTGCCATGCTTAATGGCATCCTAGGGGGCCTCGGAAGTTATGCTGGCGTTGATGGATTAACTATCGAATATATTTTAGGCATTATTTTTCAGCCGGTTGCTTGGTTAATTGGTGTGCCGTGGGAAGAGGCTCAATTAGCCGGAAGCTTTATTGGTCAAAAGATAGTGGTAAATGAATTTGTTGCATACTCTAACTTTATTCTAGCAGCAGAACAGCTCTCGCCACAGACGCAAGCTATTATCACTTTTGCCCTCTGTGGTTTTGCCAATCTCAGTTCCATTGCGATTTTAATGGGTGGAATTGGCGCAATTGCGCCAAACCGCCGTAAAGATATTGCTCGCTTGGGCCTCAAAGCAGTGCTTGCCGCGACCTTAGCTAACCTAATGAGCGCCGCACTAGCAGGCATTTTTCTCTCATTAGTGTAATTTTAAACAGAATATTTGGACTATCGAAACATGAAATTAGAAGCTGTAGACTATCAATCACCCACTGCCGCACGCGATTTTGTTGAATCACTTCGCCAAACCGGTTTTGGTGTGCTTAAAAACCACCCTATTCCACAACAAAGTGTTAGTAATATTTATCAGCATTGGGCGACTTTTTTTAATCAGCCTGAAAAAGAGAACTTTGTTTACAAAAAAGATACACAAGACGGGTTTTTCCCGACCCGTGTTTCAGAGGTGGCAAAAGGTCATAAAAAGAAAGATATAAAAGAATATTACCACTATTACCCTTGGGGTCAGTGCCCTAGCGAGCTTAAGCAAGAGATTCACGCCTATTATGCAAGCACCCTGAATTTAGCTAGCGAGCTATTAAATTGGATAGAGGCCGAGTCACCCACATCGGTAAGTGCACATTATCGTGAACCATTATCCAACATGATCAAAGACTCAGAGCAGACCTTACTACGAATTTTGCATTATCCGCCGCTGGCCGGCGACGAAGAGCCGGATGCTATAAGAGCCGCTGCTCACGAAGATATTAACCTGATCACTATTTTACCCGCGGCAAATGAGCCTGGTCTTCAAGTGAAACTTAAAGATGGAAACTGGCTGGATGTGCCGAGTGACTTCGGTTACTTGATTGTGAATATTGGTGATATGTTGCAAGAAGCTTCAGGAAATTATTTCCCCTCTACAACGCACCGTGTAGTAAATCCTCAAGGCGCTGATACCAGCAAAGCGAGAATTTCCCTGCCTTTGTTTTTACACCCTCGTCCAGATGTGGTGCTATCTGATAATTATACCGCAGACAGCTATCTTAAAGAGCGCCTCAGAGAACTTGGTGTCGCCTAAACGAAAGCGCTTAAATACAAGCCTTAGCTTCGCTTGGGTTTAAAACCAAACAATCCATTTTGTTTGATTTGTTCAGCTACGAGGGGGGGCACTTGATGCTCCCAATCGTTGCTCCCACTCTTAATCTGTTTAAGAATATCTCGCGAGAAGATGTTAAATAGGCCAACATCGCTCGTTTCTAATCCTGTGAGGAAATCGTTCTCTAGCAAATGGCGATACAAGAAACGCAAATGCTCTTGTACTTTCAGGTCAGAAAACTCCCTCAACTCACCATCAACATTTAACTCAGGGTAAATGAACATGCGCGTATTGTCGGGGAACAGCTTACCAAAACCCTCAAGCATACCGCCCTCTACACCGCGATATGAATCTTCATCAAAAATCTGTTTGAGATTTACCATACCAACCACAATGCCAATATGCATTTTTGTATATTGACGAAAATACGCGCGCAATGAAAAGTATCGCGTGTAGTCTGAAATCATCACGTTATAGCCTAATGAATTCAGCAGTTGTACCCGCTGTACAATATCTTCCTCGGGAACTTGATTGTCGTTACCCTTGGCATCGTTAAGCGATATTTCCGCAATAGCGATGGTATTAGCTTCACTCACACCTTTTTGCGCAAAAAATGCTTTTTTACCTTGTTCAATCATATCGACATTAAGATTCGTCACTGGCCTGAAAGAGCCTCGAATCGTGATCACATTTTTCTTATAAAGCATCTCTGCTGGCACACCAATACTGCCATCTGGTCTAAACATTACCGCACGGGTTTTCCAGCTTCGAATGAGCTGCAGATTAATAGCGCGATTGTCGATATCTTCAAAATAAGGCCCAACGAACTCAATTGAGTCAATTTCAATTCGTCCGCGTTTAATCCCATCAGATAATGAGTCAATAATCATTTTGGGGTTTTCAAAATAGTAATATGCGGCATAAATGAGATTAACGCCGAGTACACCAAGGGCTTGTTGCTGCGCTTCAGCGTTGTCGTCGCGCATCCGCACATGCACTTTTATATTAGAGGGTTCCGCCCCTGGGTACATTTGCACTCGAATGCCGCACCAAGCATGGCATTCGTTATCACGATTAAAGCTTTTGGCAGCCACGGTTGCAGCATAAGCAAAATAACGTGATGCCTTTGAACGTCCATCACTGACGCGCTCCAGCACTAAGTCTAGTTCTTGCTCCATCATCGCTTTCACGCGAGCTTTACTCACATATCTGCCATCATTTTGTACGCCGTAAATGGCGTCTGAAAATTTCATATCATAAGCAGACATGGTTTTAGCTATCGTACCTGCTGCTGCACCTGCTAGGAAAAACTGTCTTGCGACCTCTTGGCCAGCCCCTATTTCAACGATAGTGCCATACTTCTTGTCATCTAGATTAAGACGCAAGGCTTTTTGTGAGGTTGAGCGCGAGCTGACAGTTTTATGTTCCATGGAGGCTCCTAAAGATGAAATGTTATGCGATATCTTACTTATCTATCTTGCGTTATCGGCAAAACGGCGATTGTATGAAGTTGAGCGCTAAGATTTATGATGCAAGCAGCATGCTGAGCAAGTCGATGTTAAAATGCTAAGCTTTGAGAATATAATAACGCTTTGCAGTGTTTGGCGCAATTTCGCTTTGAATTTAGTGACTTAGCCTAGAATATAGGTATTTATTGCGCCAGTGTGAGCTAAGTCTGTCATTTTGAAAGTGCCTCGCTTATTCAATGCGTATAACTGAGCATATAAAAGCGTTAGAGTCGCGAGTGCGTCATCTAGGGCATTATGCAATGGCGTTGCCGCTAAGCCATAGCGTTTGCGAGCATTATCTAATACCACCGCGCCTTTAGGCACTAAACCATGCGCTTTTTCGACCACATAAACTTCTAATAACATGGTATCAATAGTGGTAATTTTTACCTGCTTCAGCCCTAAATCTTTCCACAACCTATTAAGTACCTGCATGTCTAAAGCAGCATTATGAAGCACCCATACATGGGACTCTACATAAGACTCCAGAATGTGTAACCTTTCGCGAATATGAGCACCTAGCTTGATGTCTTTTGCAGTAAGCCCATGTATAACAGGGCTTTGCTGTAAGTCACCTTTTGCTCTAATGACATTATACTCAGCTGATGCTAAATCGACTTGATAATTGCTACCCGTCAACCAACCAATTGATGTTATTCGAGCGATATTAGTATCAAGGCTAGTAAGCTCTAGATCTAAAGAAAGTAAAGGCAGCTCAGGGTAGCGGATATGCTTAAACCTTTCAGCTATAGGATGCTGCCCTAGTAGTACTTTCTTTAAAAAGTCGAGCATTAGCCAATACCACCTGAAAACTTAAGTACAGCCGCTTGTTGAGAGCGGTGAATGGCCTGAAACGCTGCTTTAAGCTGATGTTTTTCGATAGAGGAAAGGTCGCTAATTCTAACAAAGTTGTCTTGCACATGATTGGAGAGTTGATGGCGCCAACGAAGTCGATTCATAAACAACCATATATCAATAAGATTAGCGCGGTCTTTATCTGACAAACCTGACTTTATACTCAGGTTTTTCAAGCGTGCAACTGTCCCGGGTATTGTCAGGCCCATATTTAAGGCATACAAACGAACTAAATTATTAATAATCGCAACCGCTGATTTTTTTAAATCGATACTATCTTTGTACTCAGCATTTTTTGCATATACAAACTTTTGAAACATCGATAATGGGACACTGCTTTCATTGGCATTACGTGCCAAAGCTGCAAGTAACGATGACTGATTAAGTAACTCTTTGCGTTGTAATTGAAGATTCTCAAATAGCTTACTATCCCCAGCGGCACAGCGAGCGTCTAAGAAAATATTAAAATCGAGTATAGCTTGAGGTGTTGGGTTTTCTACCCAGCGCTCAGCCTCTTTTACCGCGCTATCAAAGGACATTCGTAAGGCGGGGTTACTCGCCATAATGTTTCCGTCGCATAATTTAATACCACATTTACCCAAACCCGCGCATACATACTCTGCCATTGATTTGAAGTAATCGCCTTCCTCCGCTGTGGGGTCGCGCTCAAATAATAATGCATTGTCTTGGTCTGAGCCCATAGTTTGGTCTTCGCGTGCTTGCGAACCATATACTAACCAACAATAACGCATAGGTGCTTGACCATGCTCCTGCTGAAAGAAAGTAATGAGCTTACGAGTCATGATGTCCGTGGCTTGAGAGAGGACTTTACCGGCAATATCAAAATCGCCAGCGCGTTTAGCAGATGACGCCAAATATTGAGGTATTTGCCAAGCTTTAGAAACTAGCTGATCAAGGTCTTTTGCATTCGACAAATCGCTCATAACAAAGAGTACATTGGTTCGCTGTTGTTTAGACACATCGGTATTTGTGACCATACCAATCGCCTTGTTAGTTACCGCATCAAAAACGGGTAGATGATTTATACCGTATTGCGTCAACGTGCAGATAGCGTCAAATAACGTTTTGTTTTTAGTTAAATAAACAGGGTTTTCAGTCATGATATGAGTAATTGGAAGTTGAGTATCTAAACCAACAGCCACCACACGATTACGCAAGTCTCGGTCTGTCACTATACCCACCAAAACATCGCCTTTCGTAATGAGCACAGAGGAAACTCTATGTGCACTCATTAATTTAGCCGCTTCCTGAATAGTAGAAGCAGGGCTTAGACTTATAGGCTCATATTGTACAACTTCATGCAGCGGCTTATACAACCACATTGAATTTGAGTCGCTGACCGCTTTGTTTTGTAAAGCGTCATCTTTTGACGCATTAAAAAACTGCGCAAATTCGGGAGTTTCCATTGCTTCAAAGAAGAAAGCTTTAGGAATACTCAATACCAGCCCTGGGCTATCTACCGTTAGGGTAATGTTATAGTCAACCTTGTCGAGCAGGCGAGCAAATCCAAAATAGTCGCCATCGCTCAAATGCTTAATCGGCCCATCACAATCTTTCACACAGAACTGTCCGCTTTGAATAACAAAAAAGGAGTCTTTATGTTTTTCTAAAAGCTCAGCTTGATTCTCATGAGCTAAATAAAGGAGCTGGCTACCCTGAGACATTTTAGTGTGTAATTCACTTTCAAGCTGATCAAAAGGCCCTTCGTGCTGCAGGAATTCTATAATTTGTTGTGCAGTGGCCGTCATCTAAAAGATTCCTTAAAGTTTGCTTCAAACTTGCATGAACAATAAACCATCAACTCTAGTTTTGTTAGTACTTTGGTAAAATGAGACCTTGGTCTTACGGTGTAAGTATTAGATTGATATGTGATAGAGTGTGAATTGTTAAATATTTGTATAGGGTTTTACATGTCTATCGGTTGGCTGGCGCTAGCGCTAGCATATTTGATGCTGTTATTTTGGATTGCAAAATGGGGCGATCGCAACTCCCCTACAGCACGTTGGGTAACCTCTCATCCATTAGTCTATTGTTTTACTTTAGGCATATATTGCACCGCGTGGACTTTCTTTGGCGCAGTGGGTCAGTCGAGTAGTCAACCATGGATGTACTTGCCGATTTTATTAGGCCCTATTATTGTTTACGTGCTTTTCAATTCATTCATTTATAAACTCATCCATGTAAGTAAAAAGCAGCATATTAGCACCATTGCCGATTTTATCAGCGCTCGCTATGGTAAACGACAAGTTGTGGCCCTCGTTGTCACAATTATTGCCTTGTTAGCGGCTATTCCCTACATTGCCTTACAGTTGAAAGCGGTCGGTTCAACCTTTCAGATGATTACTGAACAAGAAAACAGCCAGCTCATCGTAATTATAGCAACTTTGTTTATCGCGATGTTTGCGATGTATTTTGGTACACGCAATACCGATGTCACCCAACATCGAAGAGGCTTAATGCTGGCAATGGCATTTGAGTCTTGCGTCAAACTGCTCGCCTTGATTTTAGTCGCCTTTGTTGGCTATCGCTATTGGCATGGTTCGCATTCTGAAAGCTTGCTTACCGCCTATACTACCGATTCTGCTTTAAGCGCTTTTTCTTCGTTTAGTTTTTGGGCGCAAACTCTTATGGCGGCAGCGGCAATTATTTGTTTACCACGACAATTTCATGTCACCGTAGTCGACAATTTGCATATTGAACATGTCAAAAAAGCACGCTGGGTATTTCCTCTCTATCTAGGATTAACAGCTCTAACCATTCCCATTATCGCCAGCGTCGGTAATGCTATATTTGTTGACAGCCCTATAAATGGGGATAAATACGTCATGGGAATAGCGCTTTATTCTGAGAGTTTGCTCTTACAAATGCTCGTGTTTATTGGCGGCTTATCTGCAGCTACTGCAATGATTATTATTGCCACACTGACTCTTAGCACCATGATCACCAACGACGTGATCTTACCCAAGTTAATGGACCGCAGTTCTGCCAGCGGCATAGACCGAGTCAAACGTATAAAAATGACGCGACGTTACGTCATATTTTTTATACTCCTATTAGCTTTTGGCTATCAGCAACAAATGGCATATCAAGCGCCCTTAGCCTCCATTGGACTGCTGGCCTTTTCGCTCGTAATTCAACTCTTACCTGCAATTGTGGGTGGCTTGTATTGGGAGAGAGGACATGCACACGGTGTATACGCAGGCTTGTTGAGCGGATTTGTCATTTGGCTGATGTTTTTACTATTTCCAATCATTGAGCCCGAGGCCATCGCATATCAAACTGAGGTAGTGAGTCAGGGTGCAGTCTTAAGTTTAATTGCAAACATTATTGCTTATGTTGCTTTTTCAATGATGTCTAAACCCAGACTTATTGACCGTATTCAGGCAAAAGCCTTCGTATCACCAACGGCTTACAACACCTCTTCTAGCAATAGTATTTTTGAAGTCACAGTAACAGACCTTGAAACATTGCTGGCTCGATTTACTGGCGAACAACGCTGTGAACAGCTATTTACCCACTTTCAGCAACAAAACGACATCAGTCTTAATAAAGATGATAAAGCAAGTGAACTGTTATTGGAGTTTTGTGAGCGAGCACTAGGCGGTGTGGTCGGCTCTTCTAGCGCCAAAGCCCTAATTGACAGCGTGGTGAGAGGTAAAAAACTCGACATCACAGATGTTGTAAATTTCTTTGACGATACCACTCAAGCGATGCAGTTTAATATGAGCGCTTTGCTGACTTCCTTAGAAAATATCGATCAGGGGATCAGTGTTGTTGACAAGAATCTCAATATGGTTGCTTGGAACAAACGTTATATCGACATATTTTCCTATCCTGAGGAATTAGTACAAGTGGGCGCATCAGTAGAACCTTTAATTAGACACAATGTGCTCAGAGGCGACTGTGGTCCAGGCGAAGTAGAGATGCAAATTGAAAAACGTTTAGCGCATTTACGCGACGGCACTCCCCATCGCTTTACCCGACAGCGTGATGATGGACATGTCATTGAAATGGTGGGTAACCCTCTGCCCGGTGGAGGCTTTGTAACTAGTTTTCACGATATCACCGGTCATGTTGAAATCCAACAAGCACTTCAAGAGTCAAATATTGACCTTGCAGCGAGAGTGGCTAAACGCACGGAAGAAGTACATTCCATTAATGCTGAGCTACGTCTTGAGATTGAGCAGAGAAATCAGCTTGAGAAAAAGCTTATTCGCGCTCGTAAAGAAGCCGAAGATGCCAATGCCAGTAAAACTCGTTTTCTTGCGCTAGCAAGTCACGACGTGCTGCAGCCCCTTAATGCAGCCAAACTCTATTTAACCGTGCTGGAAGAAGCCGATTTAGAAAAAGAGCTCAAAACGACTATTCGTAAACTGAACGATTCGGTGGTATCAAGTGAGACACTTATCAGTACAATTCTAGATATCTCAAGACTTGATCAAGGCGAACTCAAGCCCTTCATTGAAACCGTTAACGTGCGCGAACTAGTCACCCCAGTAATCAATGAAATGAGTATGAAGGCAAAAGAAAGAGGACTAGAATTTAGAAGCCGAGTGCAAGATTGTTATGTAAGTGCTGACCGCACTTTTTTATATCGAATAGTACAAAATCTTGCGTCTAACGCGGTCAAATACACCATCGCAGGAAAAGTCTTACTCACGGTAAGGGTAGTCAACGAAAGCGTTCGTATTGAACTCAGAGATACCGGTATTGGTATTCCAGAAATACAGCAAGCGGCCATCTTTAGCGATTTTTATCGTGTCGAAAATTCTGACGTGCAAGGCATTGGTTTGGGCTTAGGCGTCGTGAAACGACTTACGCAACAGCTCGACTGTCAGGTCAAAGTGCATTCTATTGAAAATACAGGCTCATGTTTTTCAGTGGTATTTAAACAAGTACCTCCTCCTGAGCTACCAAAAGTGATTAAGTCACCGTCACAAGCTATTTTCAATCAATTGCGGATTTTATGTATTGACGATCAAAAAGAAAATTTAGACGCCATGGAGACCTTGCTCAGCAAATGGGGTATTGAGATTGAAACTGCGCAAAATTATGAGGCTGCAAAAGCTATAGCCGTGAGCTTTGACCCGCATATTCTTTTAGTAGATTATCAACTTGGCAGAGGGCCTGACGGCCTTGAAATAATAGACCTTCTTCGTCAGCAGCAAAACACCATCCTACCCGCTTGCTTGATTACAGCTCAACGCGGAGAGGCATTGATGAAAGCTTGCAGTGAACTGGGTGTAAATTACCTATCCAAACCGCTCAAACCGGCAAAATTACGCACACTAATTCAGAGCATGACCAAATTTATTAGACACGCCAAAGTGGCAAATAAGAAAGCTTAGAACAGAATAATAAGGAATATCGTAAGATGATCACACCTAAATATCTACTATTGGCATTAAGCGTCACCCTGTCAAATAGCGTGCTTGCGCAATGGACAAATCACTATGCAAAGCTTGATGATTTTGGACACCATGTCTATCTAGAGCAACATAATCTTCCAATTTTGGCACACGGTATAAGCGATCCAGCTCCCTCACCGGACGGCAAAACTATTGCCATATCTTCTAAAGGCTGGTTATGGCTATTGGATATCGAAACAGGCATTGCAACACGCATTACTGACTCATCTGGCACGGATGCACGACCACGCTGGTCACCCGACGGCAAGCACATCGCTTTTGTGCGCGATTTTAGCAACGATACTGCTATCGTCATTAAACATATACAAAGCGGCAAAGAAACCCTAGTAAACACGCCGGCGATTGAGCTTGACCCAGAGTTTTCAGCAGATGGCAAAGTGTTATTTTATAGCAGTGGCATCTCAGGCTCACTTAACTTATATCAACGAAATATTGCTAATGGTACCCAGCAGCAAATTACCTCGTTGCGTCAAGTTGAGCGCAACGTTAGACGACTATCTAATGCAGACGGTATTGTATATCTGCACGGAAATGGCGCTCACAGGGTATTGAGGCAACGGGATTTTGTCGCTGGAACTGACAAAGTTGTGCAAGCTCAAACACTAACTTATCACTTAACGAGTGACGTCCACCCCACACTTGATTTGCTTGTTTATAGTGCTCCGATTGATAACGACTACCATTTATATACGATGGATCTAAATGATACTCGAGTGTCTCATAGGCTTACCCAGGGAGACTCTTTTGCGACCACTCCCGCCTTTAGTGCAGACGGTAACTTCATTTATTTCGTTGAACTTAACTCCTCACGTCAATTTGAATTAATGAAAATCGCTACTTACGGCGGACAAGCCGAACGCATTAATGTTAATAAATGGGACTACGGGCAAGCAACGGGCGTGTTAAACCTGTCTATTGCAGATGCTGAGCAGCAGGCGACGGCTGCGCGTGTTTCTATTGTTGCTGAAAATGGACATCCGGTTGCAGCGCCAAATAGCGCGACCTTTGACGACCCGCAGAGCGGGCGTAGCTACTTTTATATTGACGGTAGTGAGAGCTTCATATTACCGGTTGGTGATTATACGATTGAATCGGTTCGTGGCCCAATGACACAAGTCATACGCACAGATGTCAAGGTTCGTAAAGCTAAAGCGGCCAACATAACACTCAACATAAAGCCTATTTGGGATAGTGGTAGCGCTGGCTATGTATCTGCTGATTTTCATGTACATTTAAACGGTGACGGTCATCATAGGGCCACTCACAACGACGCACTACTACTGATGAAAGGTGAAGACCTTAACTATCTTGCCCCTATGTCTTGGAATCGCTGGGAGCGTCGTATTGATAGCGAGTTAGTAGGCAAACGCACATCATCTGGCGAGCATGTGGTTCATCAAGGACAAGAAGTGCGCTCACATTTTCACGGACACATTGGTTTATTAAACGTTAGCACACCGTTCATACCCTGGTTTTTTGGCCCAAGTAACCCTACCCTTGGTGATTCAAACCTTAGCAATGCAGATGTGTTTTCGTATGCGAATAAAGTTGGCGCTTTTGCCAGCTACGTTCACCCTATCGCGGATGATGGTAATCCATTTCTTGAAAATGCGATTGACTCCATTCCCTTAGAACTAGTTTCTGACGGTATTCTTGAGCCTAAAATGGGACTCGAACTAGTATGTGCGTGGACAAGCTCTCTAGGCACAGCACAGCTATGGTATCGCTTCTTAAATATAGGCCGCACTGTCACCGCAGTTAGTGGCACCGATAGTTGGGTAGACTTTCATCGTACCCCTGCGGTAGGCACAGGGCGTGCTTATATTAGACCCCTGGATGCAGAGGGAGATGAAGATCCTTTATTAGCAGGTGCGATTGCAGGCAGAAGCTTTTTGACCACTGGACCCGCCTTAGTATTCATGCTGGATAATGGCGCGCAATCGGGCGATGTGACAGCTTCTGGTAAACAAGGCTTTAGTTTAACATTAGCCAGTGCCGTGGATATTGAACAAGTAGAAATTGTGATAAACGGTAAGGTAAGCATGACACTACCTGCACTAAAAGCTGGTCTTACAAAAACCTATACGGGCGATATTGACTTGCCTGATGGAGGTTGGGTTGCTGCTCGTGCATATTCTGCTGAGCAGCGCACTGATAGCTGGCCAAGCATGCACGCGCGCCCATTTGCACATTCCTCACCTATTTGGATAGCTGAGATTGGTAGCACTGATGAAGCATCACGCAGCATGGCCGCTAGCGATTTAATGCGCGCTATAGATGCGGCAGAAAAACGAGCTAGAGAAGCCTATGGCGAGCGCCCTATGCCTCGTCTATATGAACGATTTGAAAGTGCACGCGAAGCCTTAGATTTTAATACAAACTAAGGCTGCGACAATATGGTTTAGATAGCTTCTTTAACAGGGGGCTCTAGCTGCAGTTCAGATGCAATGAGTACCGCTTGGGTGCGATTGTTGATGCCTAACTTGCGAAATATAGCAGTTACATGTGCTTTCACCGTCGCTTCTGCGATATCAAGGTTATAGCCTATTTGTTTATTTAGCAGACCATCGCGCATATAACAAAGCACTTTATATTGAGACGGTGTTAAACTTGCCACGTTCTCTGCAAGCTCAGAAAAGTTTTCGTCAACATCCTGTATTTGTTGACGAACCGCTTCAGGCACCCACACATCGCCTTCCAACATATTGCTGACCGCATCTTTAATATCTTGCGCGCTGGCGGTTTTTGGAATAAAGCCCATAGCACCTAAGCCGACTATTTTTGATATAAGCGCAGCATCTTCAGTGCCCGATACAACGGCTATTGGTAAATCAGGATGAAGTTTTTGAATATGCAAGAAGCCGAATAAATCACTGCTGCCAGGCATATGTAAATCTAACATCAACAGATCGACATCCGTTTTTTCTAACATCGATACCGTAGCGTTGAGATCGCCCGACTCATGAATAGTTAAGTCATCAAAGCCCATTGAAAGTGCACCTTTGAGTGCATCACGATATAAGGGGTGATCGTCGGCAATGAGCAGTGAAATCATGAGCGCTTCCTTCAAAACATCTATCAAATAGACTTAGGAGTTTAACAAGATGTTTACAATCTGGAAAGCGCTAATAAAATAAAAGAAAGGAGGCTATAAAGCCTCCTTTTGTCATCGTCCATAACGCTAAAATTGTATTTAGCGATTAAGCCTTTTTTCTATTAACGCAGTTACCACTGACGGGTCTGCTAAGGTAGACGTATCGCCTAACTGATCATGCTCATTGGCGGCAATTTTGCGTAATATTCGACGCATGATTTTACCTGAGCGTGTCTTCGGTAAGCCAGTTGTCCACTGAATAATATCAGGGCTAGCAATCGGGCTTAACTCTTTACGCACCCACTTACGAATATCGGCGGTAAGCTCATCATTAACCTCTACCCCTTCGTTTGGCGTGATGTAAACATAGATGCCTTGGCCTTTGATATCATGCGGGTAACCCACAACCGCAGCTTCTGCCACTACTGGGTGCGCCACCAGAGCTGATTCAATTTCAGCAGTACCTAAGCGGTGACCCGACACGTTTAATACATCATCCACGCGTCCGGTGATCCAGAAATAGTCATCTTCGTCACGACGTGCGCCATCACCTGTGAAATACACGTCTGGGTAGGCACTAAAATAGGTTTCAATAAAACGCTTATGGTCTCCATAAACCGTGCGAGCTTGAGCCGGCCAGCTATCTTTAATCACCAAATTACCCTCTGCTACACCTTCAAGCTCTTGTCCTTCAGCATCAAATAGTGCTGGCTGAATTCCAAATAAAGGACGAGTTGCTGAGCCTGGCTTAAGTGCAGTAGCTGCAGGTAATGGCGCAATCATCATGCCGCCAGTTTCTGTTTGCCACCAAGAATCAATAATTGGGCAACGGCCCTGGCCGATAACGCGATGATACCATTCCCATGCTTCTGGATTGATTGGCTCGCCAACGGACCCGAGCACACGAAGTGATGATAAGTCACAACCTTCTACTGGTTTTTCGCCATGCGCCATCAAAGCACGAATCGCAGTTGGTGCAGTATATAGGCTGTTTACTTTATATTTTTCAACTATTTGTGCAATTCGGCGTACATCTGGGTAAGTCGGAACACCTTCGAAAAAGACCTGTGTTGCGCCGTTAGCTAATGGACCATAGGTCATGTAGCTATGGCCTGTAATCCAACCTACATCAGCAGTACACCAATAGATATCATCATCTTTGTAATCAAAACCGTAGCGAAAGGTCATCGAGGTATATAACAAATAACCACCGGTGGTATGCACTACGCCTTTGGGCTGCCCCGTAGAACCTGAGGTGTATAGAATAAATAAGGGGTCTTCAGCGTTCATGACTTCTGGCTCACACTGGGCTGAACAATCGTCAATCAGTTCATGCCACCATACGTCCACATCGTCATTCCAGGCAATATCACCGCCTGTCAGCTTATGTGTAATTACCGCTTTAATCGTTGGGCAAGCGCCATTTGCGACAGCTTCATCAACGTTCGCTTTTAGCGGTACAGAACGACCTGCTCTGCGGCCTTGGTCAGCAGTAATAACTACCTTCGCGTCGCTGTTGTTAATACGGTCAGCAATGGCATTAGGTGAGAAACCACCAAAAATCACGGAGTGCACAGCGCCAATACGAGCACATGCGAGCATTGCGTAGGCAGCATGGGGAACCATAGGCATATAAATAGCAACACGGTCGCCTTTATTTACACCCAATTTTTTTAAACCATTGGCGAGCTTGCATACTTCGTAATGAAGCTGTTGATAACTTATTTTTTCAGAATCATCTGGAGAATCACCTTCCCACAAGATCGCAGTTTTTTTCGCGTTCTTTTCTAAATGACGATCAATGCAGTTATAACTGGCATTAAGTTCACCATCTTCAAACCACTTTATGTCGCAGCTATCCTGACTAAAACTGGTATTTTTTATAATAGTTGGGGTTTTATACCAATCTAATTCACCTAACTGTGAGCGCCAGAATTCATCTGGGTTCTCTATCGAGGCTTTATACATGGCTTTATAATCTTCATTACTGAAGTGCGGGCTTTCTAAAAGTGCTGCTGGCACTGGGTATGTTTTGGCATTCATGATTCTGCCTCCGTGAAATGCTTGTGTGGGAACCCTTCCTACAATAAACCTCTCACGGCAAACCAAAATGAGACTTTGGTAGTAACGAAATAGAGGCTCTCTTACACCCCTTTAAAAGTCTTAGTAATAGTATGTATTTATTGGAAAATACCACCATAGTCTGATGTGTATAGGAGAGCATCAACTCGCAATAAAAGGCGCGCTGAATCAACTTATAAAGAAAATCACAACGAGAGGAAGCACAAAGAATACGCCAGCAATATATGCCACGCCATATAGTTTTTGCTCAGCTACTTTCACTGATAGTTGATAAGACAAATTTGGTGGTAATTCTCGTAAAAACGGGATGCCGTAAATCACCAGAACGGATAAAGAATTGTAACATAAATGCACAATTGCAATTTGTAATGCTAGCGCAGCGGTCGGTCCATCAATAGACAAGGCCGCAATGAGCGCGGTAATACAGGTTCCAATGTTCGCACCTAAAGTAAATGGATATATGGCTCGAGCTGTTACAATGCCGTTACCCACAAGCGGCACCATCAATGAAGTCGTTGTAGAGCTAGACTGCACCAATACTGTAACAATGGTACCTGAAGTGATGCCAGATAAGGGGCCAGCGCCCAAGCTTTTTTCTAGAATTCGGCGCGCCTTACCGACCATGAGTGACTTCATAATTTTGCCCATCCAAGTAATGGAAAGGATAATTAAACTTAAGCCAATCATTATTTGGGCTAGTCCAGCATATATATCAGGTAGGCCTGAGGTGAAAGAACGAATACCGCCAACAAATGGTCCAGTGACAAACTTTACTGGATTAAAAGAACCGACATCAGCTGCACTACCGATGGTAAAAATAGAAACTAAAAAGCCACTTAAATGCTCCAAAAATCCGAACATTATTTCTAAGGGTAAAAATATAAATACTGCAAATATATTAAAAAAGTCGTGAATAGTTGCAGCATTAAATGCCCGTTGAAATTCTAATTTATCCTTAATATGTCCAAGGCTAACGATGGTACTAGTTATGCTTGTACCAATATTTGCTCCCATCATCATCGGAATAGCAATTGGGATCGGCAGGCCCCCTGCGACCATCGCTACAATGATAGATGATACTGTGCTTGATGACTGGAGCAGTGCGGTAGCAACCATCCCAATGATGAGCGCGATAAAAGGATTAGAAGCAAATTCAAATAAAGTACGAGCGTGATCTTCTGTTGCAACTTTAAAGCCACCACCGATTACACTAACGGCAGTTAACATCGCAAACACTAAGACTATCAAAAAAGCCCAGCGCAAGGGCTTCGGCCAAAACTGTAAACCCTTCGTGAGACTTACAGGTTCAATATCGTTATTCATTTAATACTACCTAAACTCAGCGGCATATCTTATACACGTCAATTATTACAGTTTGATTAAAGCGTCACAAAAATCCGCCAAAACATTCTAAAAGGGCATTGGATATTGCTTAATAACCTGGTTAATTTCGTCTATACAGTCTATGGACAACGTTATGTCAAATGCATCTAAGTTTTCACTCAACTGTGCCATAGTCGTCGCACCAATAATGGTAGACGTGACACCATCTACTTGGTCACACCACGCCAAAGCTAGTTGGCTAGGCGTCATATTATATTTTTGTGCAATGTTTACATAGGCTTGTATCGCCTCTTGCGACATCTCTGTGTTTCGAAACAAACCTTGTCGCTGGACTAATGTAAAACGACTTCCGCTTGGGCGCGCGCCGCCCATATATTTGCCAGAGAGCATTCCACCGGCTAAGGGAGACCATGGTAAATATGCCACATTTTCGAAGACACAAGATTCAATCAAAAAAGGCCAGTCTTTTAAGTGGATAAGGTTAAATTCGTTTTGAATTGAAACCGGACGAGCCACACCAAGCTCATCACACAACGAAAGGTATGTATGAATACCCCATGGGGTATCATCAGAGAGCCCCCAGTGTCGAATTTTGCCAGCTGAGATAGCCTCACCGAGTGCCTCAACTATACCGCGCATACGCATACGTTCTTGTGTGACGTCAGTTTTATTAGGTTTAACTTGGTTTGGCCAATGCTTTCCAAAATGCGGTGAGGTGCGATTTGGCCAATGTAACTGATACACATCAATATAATCGCTCTGCAACCTTTCAAGTGAAGCATCAATTGCGACTGGGATAGATTCTTTTGAAATCATTGAGCCACTGCGTACATAAGGAAAACCTGGCCCAACAATTTTACTGGCAATAATCAGCTTTGCACGTTGCTCGGGGTGTCTTGATAACCAGTCGCCAATAACTCGTTCGGTGTCGCCATACGTAAGATCATTAGGCGGCACTGGATACATCTCGGCAGTATCGATAAAGTTAACGCCACGCTCAATAGCGTATGCGATTTGTTGGTCTGCATCGGCTTGGGTATTTTGTATACCCCAAGTCATGCTACCTAAACACACGCGAGATACCGATAGTCCTGAGCTACCTAAGGGCGAAAACTGCATAATATTCCTTTCAAATTCTAGCAAAGCCAAGGGGGCAGAGTTTGAGCATTTCCAGCACGCTTTGCAAACTTAATTGATGGTCTTAATACGCAGCTTTTAAAGAAAAGTGCGCATATTTATCCAAGCAATGCTTTTATATGCGCCACAGCACTGCGGCTCAGAGCATTTAAGGCATAACCGCCTTCAAGTAATGATATAATTCGCCCATGACAATGTTTATCTGCAGCCATTTTTATATGTTGCGTTAACCAAGTATAGTCTTCTTCTAGCAGCCGTAAATGACCTAAATCATCTTGTGCATGGGCGTCAAAACCAGCTGATACAAACATCATTTGGGGAGCAAAGTCATCGATGGCCTGCCACCAATGGTTTACCATCTCCCGATACTCCATACCGCGGGTTCCGGCTGGAATGGGCACATTAATGATACCTTTTCGGGTAGGTGCGTCACCGCTGAAAGGGTAAAATGGGTGCTGAAATGAGGAACAAAACAACACTCTCTCATCGTTTTGAAATATATTTTCAGTACCATTGCCATGGTGTACGTCAAAATCGATTATCGCTACACGCTCCAAACCTCTATGTTCTAATGCGTGCAAGGCGGCAACAGCAACATTGTTAAACAAACAAAAACCGGATGAATTAGCTCGACCGGCATGATGGCCCGGTGGACGCACCAAACAAAAAGCACTTTGAGTCTCACCAGCCATTGCCATGTCTACAGCGGTTATCCCGGAGCCCGCGCTGTGCAACGCCGCCTTTAAACTGTGCTGCATCATAATGGTATCGTCGTCTATCCAAACTCGCTCATCCTTTTCGCTAGGCGCTTTATCAAATATGTTTTGTACAAAATCTTTGTCGTGAGCAAGCAATAAATCGTCAAAATGTGCGGGGTGAGCATCGGCAAAACGCACAACAAGCTCCAATCCTGAGGACATGATCTGGTCGTTTATGGAGTGCATTCGTGAGGGATGCTCAGGATGCTCGTCATCCATGTTATGCAATGCACAGGCAGGACTGCCAATTATGGTAATGGTCATGATTTGTCCTTAAGATAGCGAATTAGCTCAATTTCGCCGGGGTCTGGATTAAACACGCGTTTGAAATCAAAGTGCTCAAACACTGTAATCATCGCTTTATTTTCAGATTTGACGATGGCAAACATCTTGCTCAGTTCTCTGGCTTTAGCAATTTCAATCATCTTCTCCAACAGGATTTTCGCCATCCCTTTACCTTGATGATCTTCACGGGTCACAAATGCCACCTCGCAACTATTGTTTTCTGGATATAAATAATAGCGACCTACCGCTTCTATAATGGCACTCGAACCTTCTTGACGTACAATGGTTAAGGCAATGTCTTTGCTTTGATCAACACTCACTAAATCACAAGATTTTTCGCGCGTCATTCCCTGCGGAATATAGTTATAACGAAGACGCACGGTTTCTTTTGTATGAGAATAAAAAAACTCTTGGAGGCGTCGCTCGTCAGCGGGGTTTAAGCCACGCATATAAAACTTATCCCCCTTAATATTGACCCGTTTAATTTGCACATTGCCAAGCTCGGGAATATCCGTAGGAAATTGCTTTTGGTAATCGGGTACCCACAGATGTTCACGAATGCTCGTCAGTAGCGCCTGTCTGAATTTAGGGTGGGCAACACGAATTAGCTCCAATGCTCGTTCACGCACGCTTTTACCTTTTAAACTAGCGACGCCAAACTCAGTAATAACATAGTGCACATTGCCTCTGGATGTTACTACTCCAGCGCCTTGGCTCATGTTAGCGACTATGCGAGAGACACTGCCGTCTTTTGCCGTAGATGGCAGCGCTATAATCGACTTTCCACCCTTGCTTTTTGACGCTCCGGCAACAAAATCCACCTGCCCACCAATGCCGCTATAAAATTTATAGCCTATGGAGTCAGCTACTACCTGCCCACTTAAGTCGACTTCTAGCGCGCTATTTATCGACACCATTTTTGTGTTTTTAGAAATATTAGTGGGTTTATTTACGTAGCTGCTGGGATAAAACTCAACGTGTGGATTATTATTAACAAAGGTGTAAAGACGCTCACTGCCAACGCAAAAACTAGTCACCGTTTTGCCGGGATGAAAGGTTTTGGCACGATTGTTCACCACCCCTCTTTGCATCAATTCCATCACACCGTCGCTGATCATCTCAGAATGTATACCCAAGTTCTTATGATGATGCAGATAACGCGTTACCGCATCAGGCACCTTGCCAATGCCCAACTGTAAGGTGGCACCATCTTCAATCAGCATGGCTACATATTGACCAATGCGCTCGGTAATAGAAGAGCTTTCTACAATTCTCGCAATAGGTAAAGTCTGCTCATGCTCAATACAGGCGCTAAACTCACTAATATGTAAGTAAGAGTGACCAGCAGTGCGAGGCATTTTAGGATTAACTTGAGCAATAATATGCTTTGCGCTGCGCGCTGCCGACATAACAATGTCAACCGATACTCCCAACGAGCAGTAGCCAAGTTCGTCGGGGGGTGACACCATAATTAGAGCCGCGTCTAAGGGCAGTGTTTCGTCACTAAAAAGCGCCGATATTTCGGATAAAAAACATGGCGTGTAGTCAGCTCTGCCCTCATCAACCGCTTGACGCACTGCCGCGCCATGAATAAAGAAAGTATTAACCTTAAAACGATGCTCAAACTCAGGTAAAGCCCACCTATTGTCTGACAAAGTGACAATGTGAACCAACTCTAAGTCTTTTATGTCTTTTGCGTCGTCTATTAAGCTATCCATTAATGCGTTAGGCACTGCGGCGTTTGAACCAATAAACAGCCGAGCACCCGATTTAACCAATGAGTGCCAATCTACCGCATTGGTAAACTGTGATTTGACTGATTGCATTTCGCTTGCCTTTAAATTAATTACTACTTAAGCTGAGACTATCAATTTTAGCGAATAAAAACATTGATCTGACGCTGATTGCATTAGCAAATATTAGCTTGGCAACTTATAAAAGGGTATTAACATGTTATTCAACTCACCCGTAAATCGCCCTTGGCATATCTCAAAAAAGTCGAGCTTACTTAAACAAGCAAGCCGTCAAGTAAGAAGACTAGTCATTAAAATCAGCGCGCCAGTGTTAACTATTATCGCCTCACTTTGCTTGAGCACAGTTTTATATGCAACGCCAATCCCTCAGCAGGCAATCACCATCAACAGCGCTCAAGATATCCCACGCCAAGGGCGTTTGTATATTATGCTCAACAGAAGTAACGAAGCTGAACCGCGTTTTTATTCCGCTTGGCCAACACGCGATATTGAACCCTTATTTGCAGGCGATTTGGAAGGCATAAGCGCACAACAAAATATAGATGTAAGCAACAAACTTATTGGCTTTCCACACAAAGAATTGTCAGCACTGGATGAGGGCGCATGGAATATTCAAGCGCTATACGATACCGACTTTTTAGATGGCCGCATCAACTCTCCGTCCAACTATTATTCTGAGGTTAAAACCTTGTTGATCAAAGAGGGTGAAGCCCTGAATGTTGAGCTCACACTTAATCAACAAATACCCCGAGAAAGCCTGCCGCAAGACAGTGAACATTTACGCTTTGTAAAAATGAAAAGTGAGCTGCTGACAAATCATTGGCAAAGCGATATGTATATACGCGCAGCAGTATTATTACCGGCTGAATATAGTAAGAACCCACTAAAACAATACCCCGTTTTTTATAGTGTTGGTGGTTATCATGCGCAGTACACTAGAGCTCAACGATTAATGGAAAATGAAGCCTTTCAAGAATATTGGTTTGATGAAAGTACCCCTCAAATGGTCATGGTCTTTTTGGATTCGCAAGCCCCCTTTGGTGATTCATATCAGATGGACTCGGCTAACAATGGACCATATGGCCAAGCCACGATTAACGAGTTTTTACCTTACTTAGAGCAAAAATTTAATCTCATTGGCAGTACTGAAGGCCGTTATGTGAGTGGTTGCTCTACAGGCGGCTGGGTAAGCTTAGCCATGCAGCTGTTTTACCCTGACACATTTAACGGCGCTTGGTCTTACAGTGCTGATGGTGTCGACTTTAGATTTTTCCAATTAGTTGATATTTACAATGATGATAATGCCTATGTGAATGAACATGGCTCAGAGCGCCCGTCATATCGCCAAACCGATGGCGACGTCATTTTTTCGATTAAGCGTGAAATTATGATGGAAAACGTCATGGGTAAGCACAACAGCTTCGCCTTCTCAGGTGGTCAATGGGGTGGATGGAACGCGGTATACGGTCCACAAAATGAAGATGGCACGCCCTCGGCAATATGGGATCCAGTATCAGGTAAAGTGAATAAAGAAGTTGCTGAGCAATGGCAACGCTTCGATTTACGAAAGTATACTGAAGACAATTGGAGCACACTTGGGCCTAAGCTAGAGGGCAAGCTACACTTGTGGATGGGAGATATGGATAACTTTTATCTCAACAACGCCATGTATCTATATGAAGATATGCTAAACGCACAAACTGAGCCTGTATCTGATGCAAAATTCACTTGGAAACGAGGCGTGGGTCACTGTGATTACAATCAAGTTGAGATGCTCAAATCAACCGTTGCACAAATGCACGAGCGCTACTTAAGCACCTCTACTGAAAAATAGTAAAAGCGAGGTCGCTTGTTGCAGTTTTTTATTTCAGTTTTTTATTTCAGGTTAAGCACCGTCCACACCAGGCGATGATCAGAAGATGCTGGGCGGTCTCTAATTAGGCGATAGGTGTCTTGGTCGGTAGTGGGCCAGAATACGCCGCTATCTATTACCTCCATACCATATTGTGAAGGCACGGCATAATCGGCGCGCATGCCCCAATATGCAGTATGATATTTAGACAATCCGTTTTCTTCGTCGTGCAAGTCGCCTCCAAGGCTCATCGGAATATTACTCTCGTTCACCATCGGGCTAGTTAACAAGGCTGTAATAGCTTGTTTTAGCGAACTTCCTTCTGTACTAGATGCATTTAAATCCCCTGCAATCACAAAGCGAGATTGCGCTGCAAGGCCACCCTTTATGCCCTCATCATCATAAATATAAGTGCCCGCATTGGGCGTAATATAATCTAACCAAAAACGGACTTCGTCATGGTTGCGTGTGCCGTTACGGTCCTCAGGTCCATCAAACACTGGTGGCGTTGGATGCGAGGCTAGGATGTGGAGGGTCTTGCCATCTACATTAATTGGGATGTCCCAATGAGATTTAGACGACAATGGAAACTGTGACCAAATTACATCGTTATAAAAATATGCATTAGTGCTTGGCACCACCGGGCGCATTGCATTGGGCATATCTTTCCATTTGAAATTTTGAAAGGTACGTACCTTTGCCGTATCTATCGGGTAACGCGATAGCAGCATCATGCCGTAATGCCCTTCAAAAAACCCAAAACCCCATGCATCTCCTTGAGTACCGCTAGCCTCGCCATCGCCTGTTAAATCATAGGGACTAGGTTTACCGGTATTCACCGGAGCGTAGTAGTAATAAGGGTAATCAATAGACTCTAGTGAGGCATTTTGTGCCACTTTCAGATAGTTGTTTATGAACAGCTCAACACCTTCGCTAGGGTCTGCTATGTAGTCAAATTCATTAAGTAAAATAATATCCGGACGAGTACGCTGAATAATCTCTGCAATATTTTTAATTTGCTGCTCGTCATTTTTTAAACGTTCAATTAGCACCTGACCATTTGCAAGCTGTGCATCGCGCCCTACGTAATTAGTCGCATCCATACTGACATTGAAGGCAGCAACTTTTATGTTAGTAGTAATGTTTGTCATAGGGGTAAATGGGCTGCTAGTGCATGAGCTAGTGAGAAAGACAAAAACGAGTAGCACAATACGAGACATATCATTCCTTGGATTTGAGGTATTGGCGGAGGTTAATGCAAATGTCATTTATCGTCAATGAAATAACCTTTGGCGAGATAGTGGTAAACATTCTGACGTCTCAAGTCGCTTTTTCCTGTATTTTTTTGCAGATTTAATCATTCACTTTTGCTATCCTCTAACGCGCTTTAATTAACCTCTCTCAACTTTGGAAAAACACATGAAAAGCTTTAAGCACAACACTCTTGCGCTTGCCATTTCTTTAGCCTGCGCATTACCCGCTCACGCGCAAGATGCCGCTACCGAAACAAATGATGCTGAGAATGCGAGCGGATTAGAACGCATTGTTGTCACCGCACAAAAACGCTCACAGAGCATTCAAGACGTTCCAATTTCTATTGCTACTTTAAACGGCGAGCAATTTGAAAACTTGTTTTCTGGCGGCGGCGATATACTTGAGCTAGCGGTTCGTGTTCCTGGTTTATATGCTGAATCGTCAAATGGTCGTGTGGCACCTCGTTTTTATATGCGCGGCCTAGGAAATACCGATTTTGACCTTGCGGCGTCACAGCCAGTATCGGTGA
>Ga0307933_1000660_pt1 | contig 31445 bp, 27 predicted proteins | sample OrgLakmetageno88_FD_201811 | JGI IMG/M metagenome (GOLD analysis project Ga0307933, IMG submission 201811) | Saline water microbial communities from Organic Lake, Antarctica - #88 | ecosystem: Environmental > Aquatic > Non-marine Saline and Alkaline > Saline | place: Antarctica: Organic Lake... | reverse complement strand
GCATTGATTCTTCAGATTTATAGGTAGAAACGATCAAAGTAATCATAAGAAGCTTTGTAAACCCCTCTTTAACTATTGATGAATCATTCACAATTTCTTTAAAAAAATCTGTTTCTTTAAAATCTTTTTCATTTTTTCTAAAATAATCTAAAATTACATTATAGATACCTAAATTTATACCTAACGTTAATTTTTCAAGATTTAAATAAGTTGTTAAGATTTTTTTAACTGCTTTTTTATTATTTTTTTTTAAAAATTAACATTTATTTTTATTAAGTTATCAAGTTTTATATTTTTGAAGTTTTCAATATTTATTTGTGTTAATATTTTAAAAAGCAAGTTATCGTTTTTTTTGATTAGGCTCGCTATTTCTTCTTCATTGCCATTTATTGCAGTACGTAGTGCTTGAATTTGTATTGGTGTTGTCATTTTTCTTTAGTTTTTTTACGTTGTAAAGATATGTTTTATTTAGCAATTTCACATAGCATTTTACAGGAGATGTTATGCAACCTCCTGATCAATAGGTTTTATAGTGTGCTACAAAACAACCTTTATTATTGGTAATAAGGTTATTTTATCTAGAAGATTTAGATGAAAATTTGCATAAATTGAAAACTTTAAAAAAAGGTTAAAAACCATCAATGTGCTTCTAGCCAATTTTTTCCTTCGCCTACATCAACCGTAAGTGGCACTTTTAGTTGAAAAGCATTTTCCATCGTTTTTTTAATCAATTCTGCCATCAATTCTCTTTCAGATAAATGCACATCAAACACCAATTCGTCATGAACTTGTAGCAACATCCTCGATTTTAGTTTTTTTGAAATTATTTCTTGCTCAATTTCTATCATGGCAATTTTTATAATATCCGCAGCACTACCCTGAATGGGCGCATTTACCGCATTTCTTTCATCTGCAGCACGCACTATAGAATTCCCTGAATTGATGTTTAGCAAATAGCGTTTTCTCCCCAACACCGTTTCTACAAAGCCAAGGTGTTTTGCTTTTTGCACCTGCTTGGCAATAAACTGCTTGAGCCTTGGAAAAGTGGCATAATAATTATCTATCAACTCTTTGGCTTCTGCCCTGCTCTTTTGCAATTGCTGCGACAAAGTAAAAGCGCCTTGGCCATATATAATTCCAAAATTTACTGCCTTGGCATCACTTCTTTGGTCGCGCGAAACCTCTTCCAAAGGAATGTTAAAAACTTTGGATGCCGTGCTTGCATGAATGTCCTGACCTTGGTTAAAAGCCGCAATCATACTTTCGTCTTCGCTCAACGAGGCAATGATTCTAAGCTCTATTTGCGAGTAATCTGCTGCCAATAAAATATGGTCTTTATCTCTAGGAATAAAGGATTTTCTAACCTCTCTGCCACGCGCGGTTCTAATGGGTATATTTTGCAAGTTTGGATTGTTTGAACTAAGCCTACCCGTAGCAGCAACACTCTGACTAAAAGTGGTATGCACCCTCTGGGTTTTATCATTCACTTCATTCGGAAGCGCATCTACATACGTGTTTTTAAGTTTTACCAGTCCTCGCCAATCCAATATATCTCTTGCCAATTGATGCTCTTGAGCCAACTTCGATAAAATTTCTTCGCCTGTAGCATATTGCCCTGTTTTGGTTTTTTTAGGATTCGATACCAGCGCCATTTTTTCAAAAAGAATCACCCCCAATTGTTTTGGCGAAGCAATGTTAAAAGATTCTTTGGTTTGACTAAAAATAATTTCTTCCAAGTCTTTGATGTCTGTTTCTAGATCGCTAGAAAGATTCGATAAATAGTCAACATCCAAATTGATGCCTTCAAGCTCCATGTTGGCAAGCACCCTAAGCAATGGAAGTTCCACTTCTTTATACAACTTCTGAAGTTTGTTTTCAACAAGCTGCTCTTCAAGCAACTGAAATAATTCAAAACAAACATTGGCTGATTCAGCAAAATAGGAGGACTGCTGTTTCAGGTTGAGTTCGTTGAATTTTATTTTTTTTTGACCTTTGCCCAGCAGCACTTCTTCGGTGGTTTGCTGGTAGTTTAGGTAATTTGCTGCAAGCACTTCAAGGTCATGCTTTCTGTCTGGATGCAGCAGATAATGAGCCAACTGAATATCAAACAATGCACCCCTCAATTCAACCTGATGCTTTTTCAAAAGCTTTAACTGCGATTTTAAATCATACCCTATTTTTTTGATTTCCTCAGACTCAAAAAAGGCTTTGAATTCTTCTAATATTTCCAAAACTTCATGCTCGGAAATTGCCACAAAATATCCTAAATCGTTAGAATATGAAAAGGCAATGCCAATGATTTCTTGCTGCTTGTCTTTTTCATGAGCAATAGCCAACTGAAAGGAAACTACTTTTTGATTCAACAAGTTAGTAAGCAACCATTTTCGTGAAAGCTTTGTATTTACATATTGGAAAAATTTATTTGCTGATTTTTTATTTTTAAATTCTTTTACAACTTCATTTGTTTCATATTCATTTGAAAAAAGATTGAGTTGCTTTGCTACAGGGTTTCCCTTTTTAGGCTCCGTTGTTGGCAACTGTCCTGTTGGCTGTTCTCTTTTAAATATTTTTGAAAAATAAACCGAAGTTCTTCTAAATTCTAATTCAGCAAACAATGCATCTACTTTTTCAAAATCGGGATTTTCCAATTCAAAATCTTTTTCCTCAAAATTAACTGGGCAATCCAACAAAATGGTAGCCAGCTTTTTAGAGAGTAGTCCTATTTCTTTATTTTGCTCTATTTTTTCTTTGAGTTTTCCTTTTAATTGATCTGTATTTGCCAATAAATTCTCCATACTCCCAAACTGGTTGATGAACTTTTTGGCAGTCTTCTCCCCCACTCCTGGCAATCCTGGAATATTATCCACTGCATCTCCCATCATGCCTAAATAATCAATCACTTGAAGTGGTTGCTGAACCTCAAACTTTTTTTGAACTTCTGCTATTCCCCAAACTTCAATACCGCTGCCTGATCGAGCAGGCTTATACATAAAAATATTTTCGGAAACCAATTGTGCAAAATCTTTGTCTGGCGTTACCATAAACACCTGATAACCTTCTTTTTCTGCCTGTTTAGAAAGAGTTCCTATCAAATCATCTGCCTCATAGCCTGCTTTTTCTATGATTGGAATGTGCATGGCATTCAGCAGTTTTTGTATATACGGAACCGCTAATTTAATGGCTTCTGGTGTTTCTTTACGGTTGGACTTGTATTCAGTAAAAACTTCAGATCGCAGTGCTGACCCTCCTTTATCGAATGCAACCGCCAATAAATTAGGTTTTTCTTTGTTAATCAAATCGAGCAAAGAATTGGTAAAGCCTAAAATTGCAGAAGTGTCTACTCCTTTGGAATTTACTGCCGGATTTTTGATAAGCGCATAATATCCTCTAAAAATCAAGGCGTAAGCATCTACCAAAAACAAACGTTTTTTGGAAGTCATGTTTTTTTAGCTAATTACGCAATTATTTGCCTAACCAAGCACTTTTTCTGCTTTCTAGCATTTTGCAAGCTTCCAACAACATATTTTCGAACAAGGAAACATCAAAATCCTCTAAACTTTTGACTTTAAACGACCTCACTTGTTTTCGTGTTTTGTGATTTTCTAAAATTGAAAACTGTGGCTGCAGTAAAATACCTTGCATAAAAGCAACATCTAAGTAATTTTCTTTTACATTCAAATACATCAGCATTTTTCCTTTGTATTTGTAAAAAGGCACTTGGTACTTTACAGACTCCTCTATAGGTTCATCTTTAGACAAAATAATTTCTCTGATAAAAAGCAGCATAGACTGGTAAGGCTCTCTTTGACGCTCTATGTATTCGAAAATAGGTTTCATTCCTGCTAAATTAGCAAAGAATTACTTTCTCTAAAACTAGAATTTACAAGAATTTCTACGCTTTAGGTTTTTTTCTTTATTTAAATATTGCTGACTACTCCCCTCAATTGATGCTACTTGTGTTTCTCCAAACGCCTTAGTGTTAAATTCTTGACCATTCTCAGCAATTTCTTCAGTAGCAGACAACTGTGAAATTAGGTTGTCTACTTTTTCTCTGAGGTAATTAATCTCAGCAATGAATACACCTATATCTCCCATTAAAATATTGTTTTCATGATCTAAATAACATTCTTGAAACTGGTGTTGATTACTGACCTTAATAAGCTCTTCATGTCTATAATAAAAGTCATTTAAATTTTCTTGTAGGAGATAAACTTGTTGCTGTAATAGCTGTGCTTGAGCATATCCGCCTTCAAAAGTTTTTCCGTCATACCTTTTTACTAGGTCACCTTCTACAATATAACCATTTAGTTTGAATATTCTTAGCACTCGATTCAATTCGCTTTCAGTATTCTGAAGAACCTTTTTAATTTCTTTTTTTTCAGTTAAATGTGAATCTGAATGTTTTTTATTTATTTCATTTTGATTATTGAGCAAGCGCTGTATTCTTTCTAGCTCTATACCTTGAAATTTATTGTTTTTTTCTAGCTTTTGTTTTTTAGTTAATATGTCATTTTTCTCAGCTTGGAGCGAAGCAATAACAGCATTTAACTGATCTGTATTGGTATGGCTTATATTATTTACCACTTGCTTTAAAGAAGCAATTTGATCGTCTTTGGAAGCAATACAATTTTTAAGACCCGCTATTTCTTCATTTTGCTCATCAATACGTTGCTGTAATTCATATATTAACCCTTGCTGTGATTGTATGGTTACTTGTGCTTGCTCATAGTTAACTTGCAGCAATTTATAAGCTTGGTCTTTATTACTAAATTTTTGTTTTAGTATTGAGATTTCAACTTCTTTTTCTTTTATTCTCTGCTCTTGACCTGCTATAATTCCTTGTAATGATTTAGCTTTAGAAGCTTTGTTTTTAAATGCTTCAACTTCTTTTTCACTTAAATCAAGTCTTGTATTTAAGTCTGTAATGGTCTCTTGCAAACAAAGTAATTGTGAAGCTAAATCTGATGTTAAGGCTCCAACGGATGGAGTTTTTGAAACACAACTATTTTTTTCTTCTATATCATTCAAAAAAGCAGCTAGAAATTCCTGATCTTTTTTTGGATATTCTGTAAAATCAATTACAGAATCAATTTCGATTAATGAAATATAATCATCAAAACATATTATATCTCTATCACTTTTACCAAATACCTTAGGTGCTTGGTATTCCCTAACAAAAGCTAGAATTTCATCTTCTTTCCAATAATCAATCCTCGAAGTTTCGAATATATTTTTGCAAGTGTTTATATACATCTTAATGTCATTTACCTCGTCTAATTTCTCGAGCAAATGAATGCTTTTTGCAATTTCGTAATCTTTTGACTTAACAATAAGGTTTGGTGATTTTGTCTTGAATCTTGATAAGAGTTCCTTTAATGAATCTGATCGCTCTATTTTCACAAACAATTTTCTCACATTGTCATCATCAATTTCACAAAGACTAAAAAGAAACTCAAATTCATTTTCTAATTTTTGTAGGTAATGTTCATCCTGATCTCCGCAAACGATTTGATTTATATCTTTTTGAAATTGATTGTTTATTAGATTTTCAATATCTTCAAAATTGAAGTTTTGCACTTGTAACCTTATTTCTTTACATTCTTCACTCACAAATTTATACTTCGTTTCTCTTAGTTCACTCAAGTATGTGCATTGAATATACTCGAAAAAAGTTGATGGTTGATCTGTTTCACTTTTAGCTTTCTCTTTTTCAAGAAAATTCAGAATATGAGTTATATTTAAAATATCAACAGCATGATGCTGAAAGTATTCTTCAATAAATTCATTTATATTTAGATCTTCTGTATCGTCTTCTGTTGTTCTTAGATGATTAAAAAAACTTTCAATGTCCTTTTTGTTTGAATAATTAATTTGATTAGTAGGTTCAATTTCATATTGACCTACTAATCTTTTAACACCTGAAATTTTGGAAATAATCGTCTTAATTTCATCATTACATTTAGAAATTTCTAAATCTGATATACTTTCTTCTAAACTAACAAAACCTTCTAAGATATGAGAAAACCCTTTGTTGATTTGATTTGAATTATCACTTATATTTAAATAATCGAACAACTCCCCTTTTCCTTCCGCTAGATGTTTAATTATACTTAATAGCGACTTGAGTTGTTCTAAATTCTGTTTAGATGAAGAATCATGAGTTTGATTAAAAAAAACAATCCAAAATTCATAGGGATCATCTACGTCTAATTGACAATTAGCTTTTTTGTTGTATTCATCAACAAATTCTATTAAAAGTTCTCTGTTAAGCTCTGGTAAATAGTACTTCATTACAGTTCCAGCAAAAACCTTAAAAGCTTCATCACTACTTCTAAAACTTGCATTTACAAAATCTTTTACCTTCTTATAATCAGTAGAATTGATTCCGTAGCTACGCAGTATATCAGAAATATCATCTTGTAAAAACTCTTTGGAAATCAATCTAGGATCTGAATATTTTTTATTAAAATCTTTGATAGCTACAAGTTCGAATTTTTGTTGCTCGTAATATTTAAATAATTGATTATTAAATACTTTAAACTCATTAATTAATAAGGTTACAACTTTTGAATCCGTAATCTCACTTAAGCTATTCATCACACTCGCATAAGATAGATAAAATCGCTCATCAGCATTTTCAGCTTCAATATTATATTTTTTTAGGTATTCATAAACCTCATGATTTTGAGAAATAGCTTTAAAAAAATTGAGTAATGTTAAAATTTCTATAGAATTCAAACCATCCCTATCTTTCTTATCAATAGCTCTCTTTATCAATTCAAAGTAATCAATCCAAAATTGTGCTGGCTGTTTGGGATCTAACTTTAAATCCTGATAACTATTTTTAAAAAAGCGCAATAAGTTATTAAATTTCTCTAAATTGATTTCAGATTTCGTTTTTCCGTGTTTTCCGTGTTTTTTTTTACCCATTTTTCTGTTGATTACAAATTATTTTAAAAGAACTAAAGATTGGTCAGTCTCTCTATCAAATAATATATTTTCTATTTCACCTATTTACTACAAAAATATCAAAATGATTTATCTTTTCTTTGCTGCCTAAAAAAAAGAGCTTTAGGGCTTGTTGTAAATAGCATAAACTAGAAATCTAGTAATATCAATCAAAGTGAAAAAATATTATTCGTATGCTTTTGAAAATATTGTAAATTTTTTGGAAACCAAATCTTTATGATTGATGGTAAACTCATTTTTCCCTAGCACACATTGTGTAATGCTTTTGGTTTTTAACACATCTTCTCGATTTATGATCAATCCATTCACTTGATCTTCTTTCTGAGTTTGAGCATGAAAGTTAAATATATCATTTGCAGATATTTCTTTCCTTTTAGTATGCAAAAACTCCTGAAACCATCGCTCCCGATCTCTCCTTACTTCTTCTGAATACAAAGTACTTGACGACCAAATATGTGGGGTATTTCTATCTAGTTCAATGTAACATTTTTCAATTCCATTCCACCTGAATTGATACAATTGCCGCCTCGAAAAAACCACCAATGTAAAGGGTTCGATATTTTGCAAATCATAAATTCTCCAGGCTTCTAAAATATTTTTGCAAGAAGCGATTTCCAAAAGTACTACTCCCCTACTTTTGCGATAAACAGGCAATGATTTGTGCTCTTTTTCAGCACCATTTAGCAGCACCAATGCATCGCCATTAGGCTTAACTACAAACCAAGATCCACCAGCTCTAGGGTCTTTTGGATAATAAAGAATTTCTTTGTTTTGAAAGTATTTTTGTGGCGCTAATGCCAAGGGTCTATCTGCTTTTTCATCTCTATTGGAGGTGATGATCACCTCATTCGAGGAATTCGTATAGAAACTTACTGTACACATCTTTTATTATGTTCTAAAGTAGCTTTAGCAACCCCAAACCCCTCATCAAAATCATCTTTTTTGAGATATAGAAGAGCTATTTTAATCATTGCTTGATGATGAATACAATGCTCAATATTGAACAATAATTTTCTATGGTAACTAGAGTTTAAAGGCTGAGCATTTTTTTTGAACGAGGTTATCAAAAGCGTTTTACCTAACCTATCAAGATTAGAGATGATCAAAGCAATATCTATATTTTCCTGAAAGCTTTTAGCTCTCTTTCTGTCTTCATAATTTACAACTGCAGCATTATAACCCTCTAGCAATTGTTGAAATAATTCTAAAATATGGCGTGTATGTTCGCCACTAGATGACCCACTTAGCAAGCTGATGCTTTCTGTATATTCATCTAAACTCAATTTACCAATGCAACCACTCAGCAACATAAGTGTTTCGCGGGCGTATAATGCAAGTTCATTTTCTGCATTTACCATATTTAATTTTTTCTGAACACACATTTACAGAGTCCTTCAAAATCTTTTTTATACATAAACAGAAGTACTAAACTTGAAAGGAATACAAATACTGCAAGCGAAAAAAGGCTACCACCGTCATTACCCACATTAACTCCAATAACCAAAAAATGAGAAAATATTGCACCCATCATAATACCTAACGAACAAAGAATACCAATCAATTTTGTGCTAGGAATTAAAATCAATAATGCAACAATAAGCTCTACAATTCCAAGACCTATTCTTCCCCAAGGCTCAACTCCTAAAGTAGAAAATATATGAATTGAATCTGGATGTGCCGTGAATTTATAAAAAAGTGTTTGCAATAAAATGATTGAAATAAACAATCTAATGATCAATGATATAATTTTCTTTTTCTTCATTTTTAGTGATTTGTTAATTGCACTGTCTTACTCTATAAGAGTTGAATTTTACAGGTTCTGAATTCAATGATTTTGAATAATTAAGATATTCAGGATTGGAAATCTTAAATTGACTAGTAGATTCGTGAAATTTAATTTTGATCTACTATTTAAAACTTCAGCCAGTTTTCAGCTGCTTTTTCTTTTAAATTTTGTTCGTCTTTATTCCAACTCTTCAACGTATTGTTAAAAAAAGAGTTGTAGAATAGGTTTAGTTTTCCGTCAATGATTTTGAAAGTCTCTGGGTCTACACTCACTTTTTTAGCTTTTGCCCCCATGGCATAAGCACACCAACCGCCATAAGCTGGCTCGTATTTAGTTGGATTCAACAAAAATTTATTTTTACTCTCCTCATCACAAAACCTATAAACAACACCCTTATAGTTTGCTGAATATTGTTTACTTCCTTTTACAGGTTTTTCCCCTTCAAAATAACTCACTGGATCATAACCTTCAAGTGCCAAATGGTCTTCAATGTTGAAACTAGCGGCTCTTTCTGTTACTGAATCTTGTGAGTAACAAAACGAAAAAAATATAAGCAGTAAGCTTACAAATATTCTATTCATAACTAAGCATTTTTATATAGTTGTAAGAAAAAAAATAATGTAAATTCAATATTTAAGATGATTTTTCAACTTTTTTTTCGAGTTCAAATATTTTAAAGTTTTCAACTTTTTCTTTTGTCAGTGCAATGTCAATAACTTGAAGCATATCGCTTACATAGTGAAACTTTACGCCTTTCAAATAATCTTCATTTACTTCTTCTACATCTCTCCTATTTTGCTCGCATAAAATGATTTCTTGAATGCTTGCTCTTTTTGCAGCTAAGATTTTTTCTTTAATGCCCCCTACTGGTAATACTTTTCCTCTCAAAGTAATTTCCCCTGTCATTGCCAATTTAGATTTCACTTTTCTTTGGGTAAACACAGATAATAAAGAAGTGAGCATGGTAATTCCAGCACTTGGGCCATCTTTAGGCGTAGCGCCTTCAGGAACATGAATATGAACCTTATATTGATTAAAAAATTCAGTTGGAATATTAAAATTCAGTGCATTTGCCTTGATGAATTCAAGGGCTATGGTTGCCGATTCTTTCATTACATCTCCTAAATTTCCAGTAATTGAAAGACCTTTTCCTTTAGAAACAATAGATTCTATGAATAAAATATCTCCACCAACAGACGTCCATGCCAAGCCAGTTACCACACCAGCAACATGATTGTTCTCATATTGATCTGGTTCTAGGTGCGATGGGCCTAATACCCTTTCAATGGTTTCAAAAGAAACTTTTTTATCATAATCTTCCTCTAAAACTATTGATTTTGCAGCATAGCGAACCATTTTTGTGAGTTTTTTCCCCAAACCTCTAACCCCCGATTCTCTGGTGTAGGCTTGAACAATTTTCTCCATTTCATTTTTTCCTATTTGGAGGTTTTTAGCAGTTAAACCGTGCTCTTTTAATTGCTTTGGAAGTAAATGTTTTTTAGCAATTTCCACTTTTTCTTCTACCGTATATCCAGAAACCTCAATAATTTCCATACGATCTCTCAGCGCCCACGGTATTGAAGATAAATTATTTGCGGTTGCAATAAACAATACTTTAGATAAATCATAGTCTAGCTCTAGGTAATTATCGTAAAATGTTGTGTTTTGCTCTGGGTCTAAAACCTCAAGCATGGCAGATGACGGATCTCCGTTATGGCTTCCAGTTGCTAATTTATCTATTTCATCTAGCACAAATACTGGATTTGAAGTTCCTGCTTTTTTGATTTCTTTGATCAATCTACCAGGCATTGCACCGATATATGTTTTTCTATGACCTCTAATTTCTGCCTCATCGCGAAGCCCACCTAATGACATTCTGGCATATTTCCTACCCAATGCTTCTGCCACTGACTTTCCAAGTGATGTTTTACCAACACCTGGAGGGCCGTAAAGACATAGGATTGGAGATTTCATATCGCCTTTCAGCTTCAAAACTGCCAAATGTTCAATAATGCGTTCTTTTACCTTTTCCATCCCAAAATGATCCTTATCTAGGATTTTTTGTGATTTCTTCAGATCAAAATGATCTTTAGAGTATTCTCCCCATGGGAGTTCAAGCAAAAATTCGAGGTAATTTCGTTGTATTCCATACTCTGGAACGTGAGAATTCATGCGACCTAACCTAACCATTTCTTTATCGAATGTTTCCTTTGCTTGCTTACTCCATTTTTTGGTAAGGGATTTTTTCTGCATTTCGTCGAGCTCCTCATCATTAGAAACAGCCCCAAGCTCTTCCTGAATTGTTTTAAGCTGCTGATTCAAAAAATATTCTCGCTGCTGCTGATCCATATCAATTCTAGTCTTTGAATGGATGTCATTTTTCAACTCCAATCGCTGAAGCTCTGTATCCATCTTACTCAAAGTTTTGAAAGCTCTTTGCTTGATGTTGTTGATCTCTAAAAGCTCTTGCTTTTCCTCAATTTTTAAATTAAGATTTGAAGACACGAAGTTCATCAGAAATGTATTGCTTTCAATGTTCTTAATAGCAAAACTAGCTTCGGAAGGAATTGATGGATTGGCTTTTATAATTTTAAGAGCAATTTCCTTAATGGCATCTGCTATTGCCAAAAACTCTTTACCCTTCATTCCCCTTTTTGTTTCTTTTCTTTCTTTTATGTTTGCCTTAAAATAAGGTTCTGTTTGAACAAATTTCTGAATGTCAAAACGTTTTTTACCTTGTAAAATAACAGTGATATTTCCGTCAGGCATTTTTAAAAGCCTTATAATCTTTGCTACAGTTCCAGTATGATAGATCTCATCTACTGTCGGGTCTTCAATCATCTCATGTTTTTGAGCTACCACTCCAATGAGTTTATCACCTCTATTTGCTTTTTCAATAAGCTCTATAGACTTATCTCTTGTAGCTGTTATGGGGATTACGACACCAGGAAAAAGTATGGTGTTTCTTAAAGGAAGTATGGAAAGTGATTCTGGAACTTCCTCCTTATTGATCTCGATTTCATCTTCAGAGGTCATTAAAGGAATCAAATCCGCCTCGTCGTTTAACACATCTTCTATCAAACCTTTCAAATCTGTTAGTCTTGATTTACTCATATTTACTTTAATTACTAAGTCATTTTGTCATGCAAATTAACTAACTATGAACAAAGAAAACTCAATCAATACAAGTTTTATTAGGTTTCTTTGCTCAATAGCCGTTGTAATTTACAACTACCATTATACATTACAATCGTTGTGCCATTTTTTATCAGCCTAAAAACCTATGTCGATTGAGTATTAGTAAAAATCAATCCATTAACATTTGCTTGGTTTGTGAATAGTTTGTATTTTTGAAAATAATTAAAAAAAATATAAAATTTTTATGAAAAAAATTGTTTTATGTCTAGTCGCAGTTTCTTGCTTTATGAGTTCTTTCGCACAGACAGATGCTAGTACAGATTTTGACAGATGGAAGCTTCGAATCAAAGGTGCAGTTATAGAATCCGATGGTGTAATTGATCAAGATGCAAATATCAATGGAGAAAATGGTCAAATTAGAACAGATGCTGGATATTTTGCCACATTAGATCTAAGCTACTTTTTTACAAAAAATATTGCACTTGAGGCAATGATAGCAAATTCAAAAAATGAAGCATCTGCTTATGCATCTGTACTCGGTGGAAATGAAGGAATTACTCAGTTAGGCGATTATTCTGTTTTACTCCCTACCTTAATGTTACAATACCATTTTAAAGGTCAAAAAGTAACTCCGTATATTGGTGCTGGTATAAACTATGCAAGTTTCTACGATGTTAATCCAAGTAGTGAAATTGTGAATGTAGAGTATGAAAATACTCCAGGTCCAGCTTTCCAAGCAGGAATTGATTTTGACATCCTCAATTTGAAAATATTCGGAAAAACCACATTTCTTAATCTTGACGCTAAATTGTTAGTATTAAATTCTGAAGCTATAATAGATGCTTCTAACATAAATACATCTTATCAAAATGTACCTGCTGATATGCACATAAATCCTTTTGTTTTTAGTTTTGGATTTGGAATCAATTTGTAAGAAACTTACAAATTAAAAAAAAATTAAAAAAACCATCATTTTAGATGGTTTTTTTTATACCCTATTTTTAGCAAATAAATTTTAGAGATCTTACGTTTTATTGTAAGCGAAACTTAATCATAGTTATGTTTTTTTAAACACACAGGGCATTACAAACTTTTTTTAGTTATAAAATTCATTTGAATTTGGAATAACTAAAGATTTTTTTAAATTTAAACTGAAATATTATTAACCATTCAAATATTCATGATTATGTCAAAAATGAACAAATTAAACGAAAAGATTGCAGCAGTACCTTCTATGATAGAGGATTTCTCAAAAGATATCTTCAATAAGTTGAACCACAATCGATCTGATGAGAACACACTGCCATCTGTCAACATTAAAGATACAGATGCTAGCTATTGCCTAGAAGTTGCTGCTCCTGGCATGGAAAAGAAAGATTTTGATATACAGCTAGACAACGGAGTCCTTATTATTCAAGCAAATAAAGAAAATAAGGCAGCTAATGAAGAGGTTGGATATACCAGAAAAGAATTCCATTACCAAAGCTTTAAAAGAACATTTGCGCTTCCAGAAAGAAATCTTAAGGTAGAGGAAATCAAAGCGACCTACGAGCAAGGTATTTTATACATTGATATTCCAAAAACAGAAGATGCAAAAGCAAAACCCATAAAGAACATAGAAATCAATTAATTTGTTTTTTTGTTTTATTTTTGCAGAAATATAATACCGACGAAACATAAAAATTGATAATTAATTTTTTAAAATGTTAAGAATCATGAAAACAATTGTTTTTTACAAAACCTTTCCTATTATTTTCTTTTTTCTTTTAGGTGCTTCAAGTTATGCTCAAAAAGATACTAGCAAAGAAAAAAATGAAAAAGAAATGCCTGAAGAGAGTATTCAGGTGAATAAAGAATATGACGAAAACGGAAATCTCATCAGATTTGACTCTATTCGAGCACTTTATTATTCAAGCATCAATGTAGTAGACGAAGAAGTAGCGGATAGCCTGATGGTTAAGATTAAAAAAATGATGAAAGAAGACAATTTAAGAAAAAATTCATTTTTTGATAATTTATTCTCTGGAGATTCATTGCTAAAATCAGAGTTTAAAAAAGATGATTTCTTTAATAATTTTTACAAAGAAAATATAGATGGAATGGGAGGTTTTTTCAAAAAAATGGATACTTTAAAAAATAATTTCTTCGCAGATTAACACCTATTTGAGTTTAATAAAAGCAAATAATTATTCACTATAATATTGATATTTAAGATGTTTATCACCCAAAAAGATCTCGGGTGATACGTCTTAATTTATAACCTTGCATTCACTCAAGTTTAAAAATTTCACTAATGGATGTTCATGTTGAAAATTTAACCAAGACCTTTGGCCAGCAAAAAGCGGTAAACAATGTTTCATTTCAAGTGAAAACTGGTGAAGTTTTAGGATTTTTAGGTCCAAACGGTGCTGGAAAAACCACTACCATGAAAATGATTACAGGTTACCTAGGTATTCAAAAAGGAGATATTAAAATTGGTGGTAACAGCATTATCAATGATTTTAAGGATTATAAAAAACACATAGGCTACCTACCTGAGCACAACCCCTTGTATTTAGACATGGCAGTTACAGATTATTTGAAATTCTGTGGGTCATTACAGAGTATACCCAATGCTCAAATTGATGCTAGGGTTATTGAAATGGTAAAAGTCTGTGGTTTGAATAGAGAAAAACACAAAAAGATAGGTGCGCTCTCAAAAGGTTATCGGCAAAGAGTAGGACTTGCACAAGCAATGATTCACAATCCTTCCATATTAATACTAGACGAGCCAACTACAGGTCTTGATCCAAACCAAATCATTGAAATAAGAAACCTGATTCGTGATCTTGGTAAAGAAAAAACAGTGATTTTAAGCACACATATTTTGCCAGAAGTAGAGGCTACCTGCGATAGAATTCTAATTATAAACAAGGGGGAAATCGTGGCGAACGGCACAGCTTCATCACTTAAAAAGCAAGCCAAAGGACAAGAAGTATTAAAGGTAAAAATTGAAGATGCAGAAGGAAACAATGTGTTAGAAGCACTAAAAGCATTGCCAACAATTTCAAACGCAGACTATGCGGGTAGAGATCCTCATGTTTTTGAGCTGCAAAGCCATGTAGATGAAAGCTCTAAAAGAGCCATTTTTAATATGTGTATTCAACATCATTGGGCGCTTACAGAAATGATTCCGATGGAACAAAAGCTAGAAGATGTTTTCAGAGATTTAACCCTCAATTAACTTTACAAACCCCAATTTTAACAGTTAAACCATCAATTTTAAATTATTTGTATTACAATGAATGCAATCTGTACCATTGCCAAAAGAGAGCTTTCTGTATTCTTTAACTCTCTAATTGCCTACATGATGATTGGGCTTTTTTTGGGTTTTAATGGATTTTTTACTTGGCTCTACGGAAACGATATCTTTATTCTTAGTGAAGCAAACCTTGGCGTATTTTTTTATATCTCTTCCTGGACACTGCTCTTTTTTATTCCTGCCATTACCATGAAAATGGTTGCAGAAGAAAAAAAAAGTGGCACGCTTGAATTGCTATTGACCAAAAACATTAAAGATAGAGATGTGATTTTAGGTAAATTCTTAGCTACCATTGCACTAATTTCGATTGCGCTGCTTGCTACGATTATTTACCCAATAACACTTGCCAATATTGGAGATTTAGATGTAGGAAGCACGCTTTGCGGCTATTTAGCTTTGTTGCTTTTAAGCATGACATACGCTGCTATTGGCATTTTTGCAAGCAGCATTACTTCCAATCAAATTGTTGCTTTTTTAATTGCGATGATCATCGGGCTTTGTTTTCATGTCATTTTTGGTGTAATAGCTGCTAGCTCCAAAGGTTTTTTAGGTGTCTTTTTTCAGCAACTTGGCACCCAGGCTCATTTCGAATCCATTGCAAGAGGTGTTGTTGATAGCAAAGACCTCATTTACTTTTTGTCAATTACTTCAGTAGGACTTTTTTTAGCAGAAATCTCATTGGCTAAAAGCCATGTTAAAGGTTAAAACCAACAGGAAATGAAGAAAAATACAATCTTAAATACATTTTTAGTCATTGCAATTATTGTTTTTCTAAACTTGGTTTCGAACTACGTATATTTTAGGCTAGATTTAACCGAAGACAAGCGATATACATTAGGAAACGCCACTAAAGAAATTCTAAAAAATATTGAAGAACCCGTTACTATCAAGGCTTATTTCAGCGAAAATCTTCCCCCTCAGATCTTAAAAATAAGAAAGGATTTTGAAGAGTATTTGGTAGAATACGGAAGATTATCTTCTGGTAATGTGGTGTATGAATTTATCAATCCGAACAAAGATGAGGAGTCCGAAGCACAAGCCAGGAGTCAAGGAATCAGTCCTTTGATGATCAATGTTCGTGAAAAAGATCAAACCAAACAACAAAGAGCATACCTTGGTGCGGTGCTAGAAATGGGATCTGAAAAAGAAATCATTCCCTTTATGCAGTCGAGCATAGCTATGGAATATGCACTTACAACAGCTATCAAAAAAATGGCAGTAATTGAGAAGCCTCTAATTGGCTGGATCCTAGGTCATGGAGAACCGAGCCTAGAAGACATATCTCAAACAAAAAGCAACTTAGAGGTATTATACAACCTTCAAACAATAGACCTCGATAACGTAAAAGATATTTCAGAAAATTTTAAGACGGTTGCAATTGCCAGGCCAACAGATAGCATACCTAAAACACATCTCAAAAAAATAGACGATTACCTTCAAAAAGGAGGAAATCTATTGGTGGCAATTAATAGAGTGGAAGGTGATTTAGAAAACCTAACAGGAAATGCTGTGAATACAGGTTTGGAAGAGTGGCTTTCTTCCAAAGGAATTGAAGTTGAAGAAGCCTTTTTGGTAGATGCTCAGTGCAGTGCAGTATCTGTGCAGCAACGTCAAGGTTTTTTTAGCTTTAGAACTCAAGTAGAATTTCCTTACCTACCAAATATCAAAAATTTTTCAAATCATCCTTCCACCAAAGGCATAGAGTCTGTAATGCTGCAATTTGCAAGCCCAATTTCTTATACTGGCGAAAATATTGAAGATTTTACAGCACTCGCCTTTAGTTCAAAAAAATCAAATGCTGAGAAATTACCTGTGACTTTTGATGTTCAAAAAAAGTGGGCGGAATCTGAATTCAACAATACACCATTAACTGTTGCTGGTGTATTGACTACGACTGAAAATTCAGGAATAAATTCAAATATATACGTATTTGGCGATGGTGACTTTTTTGTGAATGGCACAGGAAACCAAGCAAAGCAGCTTCCAGAAGACAATGTGAACTTTCTAGTAAATGCTATTGACTGGATGAGCGATGATACTGGACTAATAGACTTGAGAACCAAAGGTGTGCAATCCAGACCTATTGATGAGCTTGAGGATGGCACAAGAACTTTTATTAAATATCTAAACTTTTTGCTTCCAATTATTTTATTGATGATTTACGGATTGATTCGTATGCAACTTAATAAGAGAAAAAGAAATCGCTTAATGAACATAAATTATGAGTAGTAAGGGGAATAATACTTTCAAATTAATTTTACTGCTGGTGCTACTTATCATCGGTTTTTATTTGTTATACAACAACCGTGAAAGTAAACGAGGTGGTAGCGATTTTAAAAAAGAATTTTTAAGCAAAAAGGAATCTGAACTTGTTGATGAAATTTTGGTAAAATCAAAAGATAATGAGGAGTTAAGGCTTAAAAAAGATACAAAAGGATGGTTTGTGAAAAACCAAATTTCAAGCTTTGAGGCAAACCAAGAAATGGTAGAAAATTTTATCCAAGAGCTTTCAAATATAACTTCCGAAAGGTTGGTGGCAAGGTCTAAAGATAAATGGAAGAAATTTGAGGTAAGTGACTCATTGGCTACCGTTATTTCTGTGTATAAAAAACAATCATTGCTCAATACTATTTATATTGGCAAGCATTCATTCCCATCAAAACAATCTATAAATACCCCAAAAAGAAGCACTCCTACAAAAACCTATTATAGGGTAGAAGGATTTGACGAAGTTTTTCAAACCAATGGCCTGATTGCATTCTATACTTGGAATGTCAACTCATGGAAAATACAGGAGGAAGAAAATAAAGAAGAAGAGATTAAAAAATAAAAAGGTGCTTTGTTCTAAATTTATGAAGCAAGAAAAAAATATTACGCCTAAACTTTCCTTAAACTTCTTTGGTCTGATTATATAATTTTCAATATAAAAATACGTTAATTAAAAGCAACCATAGTTTTTAACAAAAAATATAACCAAAATGAAAAAGTATTTAAGCACTATATTTTTTTCTGCATTAGGAGCTATCATCGCTTTGATTTCTTACCAAAAATTCTTCGAAAAAGAGCCCCTTATTATTTCAGAAAATAGCATTTACCAGCCAAATATGCTGCAAACTGAATATCAAAAAGAAAAAAGCATCACAACCCTGCCTCCAAATTTTACGGATGCAGCAGAAAAAACACTCAATGCGGTGGTTCATGTTAAAAATACATCAGTCATAACTTATATCGATCCTTGGGATGAATTTTTTTATGGACAAAGAGGTGCTAAAAAATACGCTCAAATAGGTACTGGCAGCGGTGTTATTTTTTCAGAAGACGGATACATCATCACCAACAACCATGTGGTAAAAGATGCTACTAGCATAGAAGTAACTTTAAATAACAAAAAAGTTTATGAAGCAACACTTGTTGGAAATGATGCTACAAACGACATTGCCTTGTTAAAAATAGATGCAGAAAATTTACCATCCATCACTTTTGGTGATTCAGATTCCTTAAAGGTAGGTGAATGGGTGCTTGCGGTTGGAAATCCTTACAACCTTACGTCAACCGTTACAGCAGGAATTGTAAGTGCCAAAGCCAGGGATTTAAAAGGAAATACAAACAATAGTGGCGAAAATATCATCGATTCTTTTATTCAAACTGATGCTGCTGTAAATGCAGGAAATAGCGGTGGAGCACTTGTTAATACCCGAGGAGAACTCGTAGGGATAAACACTGCAATCAGCTCAAAAACAGGAGCTTTTGTTGGTTATTCTTTTGCCATACCTTCTAATATTGCAAAAAAAATTACAGAAGACATCCTCGAATACGGAACTGTGCAGCAAGCTGTTTTAGGGGTAAGAGGTAGAGAACTTAACAACGATATTGCAAAACAACTGAATATTGAAAATACCGAAGGTTATTACGTTGTAGAAATCACCCCTGGTTCTGGTGCAGAGGCAGCTGGTCTTTTAAAAGAAGATATTATAGTAACGATTGATGGTTTAAAAGTTGCTACCTTCTCAGACCTAAAGGGCGTATTAAATTCCAAGAAACCAGATGATAATGTGGAAGTTACTTACATCAGAAATAGAAAAAAATCCAATACCCGTATTACCCTCTCAAAAAATAGCTTTACCAAAATTCCAGCATTAGGAATCGAACTAAGAAACCTTCAAAAAGAAGAACTTAGAAAGAAAAAGATATCTCACGGTGTAATGATTACGGATATTTTCAAAAATGAACTCAAGTACTATGGTGTACAAAGAGGTTATATCATGACGGCAATTAATGGAGAAAAAGTGAAATCTATAAAACAGGTAATAGCACTGATGTCTAAAAAAGAAAATCAAAAAGCACTTAGAATTGAAATTCTCAATAATAGTGGTGAGATTGAACGCTATATTTTTAAATAGTAAAAATCAAAACTGATTAAAAAAATCAATTTCTCCAAAATAATTTCATTTTAATCAATTAAAAATTAGCTAGTTAAAATCAATTAATTTTATTGATGCTAAATTACCCGCAATGAGTTTCTTAGATTTATTAGTCGTTTGTAATATTTTTGTACTTTTAGAAAAATTATTTTTTTAAACTAACAAAAACAAAAAAACATAACCAACTGATAATGAAACTACTTAGATTTTTACTTTTACCATTAATCACTTTCATTTTAGCAACAAACCTACATGCACAAGATGAATATCACCCTTGGCAGTTTGGCGCAAGCGTAAATATTGTTGATTACTATCCATTTAATGATAAAACAACTTATACATCTGGTAATGAGTTAGATGAAAGAATATCTCATTTTAACTACGGAATACCAACAATACACATTAGTAAGTATATTGGAGATGGTTTTAGCTTTGGTGTTGCTGGTTCATATAACACTATTGACAATTACGATGGATTACCAGTAAATGATCTTGATTATATATCAGTAGATGGTTTGATTAAATACGACATCAATAAATTAATTGGAAAAACTGGTTTTCTTGATCCCTATGCAACCATTGGAGGAGGCTATTTTTTGATGGGAGATGATTATGGAACTGGAACTTTTAATGCTGGCGTAGGAACTAACTTATGGTTCAGCAACAACTGGGGTATCAATCTGGACTCTAAGTACAAACATTCATTTGAAACCATTAGATACGAAATAAATCAACATTTCTTACATTCAGCAGGACTTGTTTATAGATTTGGAAGCTCAGATAGAGATGGTGATGGTATAATAAACAGCAAAGATGATTGCCCTAAAAGATTTGGACTAAAAGAGCTAAATGGATGTCCTGATAAAGACAATGATAAAGTAGCAGACGACAAAGATGCATGCCCAGAGATCCCTGGAATTTTCGAATTAAATGGTTGCCCTGATGAAGACGAAGATGGAATAGCAGATAAAGACGATAAATGCCCAAAAAGTAAAGGGATAGAAAAGCATGAAGGTTGTCCAGATTCTGATGGAGATGGCGTTATAGACAATAAAGACAATTGCCCAGATATAACAGGACCAAAGGAAAACAACGGTTGTCCTTATGGTGATTCTGATATGGATGGTGTACTAGACAATGAAGATTCTTGTGTAAACGATCCAGGCCCTCCATCTAATAATGGATGTCCTAAACTGATAGGCAATGATGAAGTATCAATCTTAGAGGGTTTATTTAAAACTGTTTATTTTGAATCAGGAAAAGATACTTTTACAGAAGAAACAATTGGGATTCTAAACGATGCTTTTAATATGCTTAGAAAGTATATGTATAGTGACTTTAACATAGAAGGATATACAGACAACGTTGGTTTTTGGGAAATGAATCTTGATTTGTCAAAAAGAAGAGCAGACGCTATCAAAAATTACTTCACGAATAGAGGTATAGATGGTACTCACTTAACCTCTACTGGATATGGCGAAAATCGACCTATTGCATCTAATGCAACAGCAGCTGGAAGAGCAAAGAATAGAAGAGTTGAGATTAAAGTTACTATTGAAGATAAAGTAGAGTAATTTTTACTCAAAAAAACTGATTAAGTATCGTAATTTACCTTCTTGGTATTGAACAGTATTATTTAACTTATAAAACAATAAAACCCCTGTAAATAATATTTACAGGGGTTTGGTATTAAATAACGGATGAAAAACGGTTTGTTTGAAATTATAAACAAACTAATCATACTAAAAAGACTTAATTTTACATTTATGGAAAGTAACAGACAAAAAAAAATTGCTAGTGTCTTAGAAAAAGACTTGGCTGAGTTGTTTCAAAAAACAACAGGAGAGTATGGTAGAGGAACCATTCTTTCGATTACACAAGTAAAAATAACCGTTGATTTAGCACTTGCAAAAGTTTATATCAGCATTTTTCCTAATGAAAAGAGAAGTGAAATTATAGAAACCATAAAGTTGCAAACGAACGAAATTAGGTATGAACTAGGAAAAATAATTCGCCATAAAATGCGAAGAGTTCCAGAACTAATGTTTTTTTCGGATGACAGCTCGGAATACATACAAAATATTGAGGATGCCATTAGCGGGAAAGAACCAAATCCAATTGAAGATCGTAGCCTATTGAGTAAACGAAAAGAAATTTGAGGTGACCTTTACACTGTTTATTGCCAAACGTTATTTATACGCAAAGCAAAAAAAAAACCACATCAACATCAGCAATTACATTGCTGCATTAGGCGTAGTTATTGGATCATTTGCATTGTTTATAGTGCTCTCTGTTTTCTCTGGTCTTCGAGATTTTAGCTCTCAATTCTTACAAGTTTCAGATCCAGATCTTAAAATAAGTGCAACTTTAGGAAAGTCATTTAACTTACCCAAAGATTTTATTAAAACGATTGAAAACACCAATGAAGTTGAATATTACAGCAAAATAGTTGAAGAACGCGCATTTTTTAGGTTTCAGGGGAAAACTCATATTGCCCATATCAAAGGGGTTGACGACAACTATACTTTGGTAAATAAAATAGATACAACAGTATTTGCTGGAACCTGGCTAAAAAAAAAGTTTGAGAATGGAGTAGTTGTAGGCAATGGTATTGCCAATGAATTATCTATAGGTATTTATGATTTTGAAAATTCATTAGAAATTTTTATTCCAAAACCTGGTAAAGGCTATATTACCAGTCCAAAACAGGCTTTTAATCTTCTGCAAACACAATCTATTGGTATATTTCAACTTACAGATGATACCGATCGGAAATATGTATTCTCAAATCTTGAAAAAGCTCAAGAACTGATGGGATATTCAGCAAATCAGTTATCTGCTATAGAAATCAAGTTAATAGATCAAAAAAATACTCCTGCTGTAAAGAGTGAACTGCAAAAAAAATTAGGCAAAGATTTTGTAGTAAAATCTAGAGAAGAGTTAAATGCTGTGTTTTATAAAATGTTAAATACCGAAAATTTACTCTCTTATTTTATTTTCACCTTAATCCTTATAATTGCCATGTTTAATATGGTAGGAGCAATTATTATGATGATTTCAGATAAAAAAAGAAATTTAAAAACCTTTTACAAAATGGGTGCAAGCATTCATCAAATTAAAAATGTGTTTTTAATGCAAGGCGTATTACTCACTTTTTTTTCTTTAATAATTGGTCTGTCTATTGCTATATTATTAGTGTTATTTCAGCAAGAATTTCAGCTTTTTATGATTACTCCATATATTGCTTATCCTGTAAAACTGACTTTTTTTAATTTTCTAACTGTATTTTCTACCATCATAGTGCTAGGATTTTTAGCCTCTTGGATTGCCAGTAGCAGGGTAAATAGAAATTTATTGACTAACTAAGATAAGAGAAAAAGAATTAAACCAATATTGTATATTTAACTCAAATATTAATCATTTGAAACATGGAGCTTAAACTGAAAAAACCTATAGTATTTTTTGATCTCGAAACTACTGGTGTCAACATTTCCAAAGATAGAATTGTTGAGATCTCAGTCCTCAAGGTGTTTCCAAATGGAAATAAAGAAAGCAAAACATGGCTGGTAAACCCAGAAATGGATATTCCTGAACATGTAACAGCTATTCATGGAATTACCAATGAAAAAGTTCAAAATGAACCTACTTTCAAACAACTTGCCTCGCAGGTAAATCAAATAATGAAAGGCTGTGATTTGAGTGGCTTTAACTCAAATAGATTCGATATTCCCTTACTGGCAGAAGAAATGCTACGTGCAGACATCGATTTTGATATGAAAAATAGAGTGGCAGTAGATGTTCAAGTGATTTTTCATAAAAAAGAAGAAAGAACACTTGGTGCTGGCTACAAATTTTATTGTAACAAAACGCTTGAAAATGCTCATTCAGCTCAAGCAGATACGGAAGCAACTTACGAAATCTTAAAAGCACAACTTGATAAATATGATGATTTAGAAAACAGCATAGATTTTCTGCACAAATTTTCAACACATTCCGAAAGAGCTGATTTTGCAGGATTCATTCAGTTTGATAAAGATGGTGATGAGATTTTTACCTTTGGAAAATACAAAGGAAAAAAGGTTGCCGAGGTGCTAGAAAAAGACAAAGGTTATTTCTCATGGGTTCAGAAAGCAGACTTCCCTCTTTACACCAAAAAGGTACTCACCGCTATTAGACTACGAAATTCTAAATTAGAGTTAAATTAACAGAAATAGATTTTTGAAGTTCAATTGCTTACTTTCCAATATTCAGAAAAAATATATCCAACAACTTGATTGAAAAAATAGAAAAAACTAACAAAATATATCAAAGAGAATTAGTATGCATGTAATTACTGACCTAGATCATATGTTTTACTGAGTCAGTGAGTGAGATCTTTAAAAGTCAAATCAGAGAATCTAGTTCTTCAATTTTGATATTGCTCTTGTTTAGACTGTCATTTTCTTCATAATTAATCATGGTGTACTTTTATAAATCAACCCTTAAATAAAAACTCTCAAAATCAATGATTCCAAAGCGGCTATTTTTATAGAAACACATCCGATTCCTTGTTTTACAGTCAGGTGGTATTTTTGTTTGTACAGTTGATCTTCAATCTTATAAACTTGGTCTTCTAAACCCCACTCACACAATAAATCCGAAGGTAATTTAAGCTCCAAATCATAGGCATCTGTTGCCTGAAAATTTACAATTACTATCAATTTTTCATCTTCACACCAACGGACAAAAGAAAAAAGTCGGTCGTTGTAATTAGGGCAATGTGCTTTATTATGGTTATGAATCTCTTGATAATTTCCCATTACAGCACTGCTGTTAGCGGTAAATTTTAGTAGTCTTTGATAAAAATCTCTGGTATTTTTTTCTGTAACAGTACTCTGCCCACCATCAAACTTACCATGATTCATCCAGCGCTGATGATGAGGAACTCCTATGTAATCAAAAATGGAGGTTCTTCCTGGAGATCCAAAACCAGCACGCTCCAAAGCAGGCTCCCCTACTTCTTGTCCGAAATAAAGCATGATGGGAGAAGTGCTTACCATGGCAGAAACCACCATAGCAGGAAAGGCTTTTTGGGCGTTTGCTGCAAAATCAGCACTTGCAACTCTATGCTCATCATGATTTTCTAAAAAGTGTAGCATTTGGTGCTCAATATCGGATTTATAATCTTGTATACCAATAAGGTAATCCGCACAACCCTGTCCTTTTATCAAATCTTTTAGGTTGTCATACAACGACACCTTGTCATACAAGTAATCCATCTTACCTAAACCTAAATAAGGTCTGTATAAATTTGGTTCATACACCTCTGCCAACAAAAAAGATGTAGGTTTTTTTACTTTGATAGCTGAATTCAAAAAACTCCAAAACTCTACAGGCACAAGCTCTGCCATGTCGTATCTAAAGCCATCTACGCCCTTGTCTAGCCAATAGTAAACAATGTCTCTGAATTTAAGCCATGTGTCTGGAATATTTCTATTTTGCCAAAATTCAACATGTGTTTGGTGATTTTTGAACTGGTAATCATCTGGCAACTCATCAAAATCTTTGTTGCCATCTGGCGCTACGCCAAAGTTTAACTTGGCAGTCTCGTACCAATCATAATAGCCAGGCTGAGAATTTCTTGATCCATTTCCAGTCCAGCGAGCAGGGTTTTCTATGTAATCCCCAACTTGATAAGGATAAGGCTCGCCACCCAACGGCTGGTAACCCTCTTCCCAACGAGGAGTAGAAAAAAATTCAGCAGGATTGTAATAAAAGTTATTGTTTACCTCATATTGCTTTGATACATCGTCATCTTCCCCAAAATCTTTAACGCCTTTGGGCTTGCTGATGCTTTGGTATTTTCTAGCTACATGATTGGGGACAATGTCTATAACTACCTTTAAACCGTGTTGGTGCGAACGGGTAATCAATTCCTCAAATTCCTCCAAACGATGTTTTACATCCACTGCAAGATCAGGATTTACATTGTAGTAATCTTTAATCGCATAAGGCGATCCTGCCCTGCCCTTCACAATTTCGGGGTGGTCGTAAGAAATGCCTTGATGAGCGTATTCCCCTACCAATGCGTGGTGCAAAACACCTGTATACCAAATATGAGTAACGCCAAGTTCTTTAATTGAACTCAGCGCCTTGTTGGTGAAATCGGCAAACTTCCCAACACCATTTTCCGCAATGGTACCCCAAGGTTTGTTCAGTGTTTTTGTATTTCCAAAAAGTCTGGTAAATACCTGATAAACAATTATTTTTTTATTGGCACACATTTATTAGGATCATCTCAAGTTTACAACCCGCCGTCTACACTCAAAGTTTGCCCAGTAATATAAGCACTCATATCCGAAGCCAAAAAAGTACATGCACTCGCTACGTCTTGTGGAGTTCCTCCTCGCTTCAACGGTATGTTTGCTCGCCATTTCGCCAAAGATTCTTCCGATAAATTTTCGGTCATTTCTGTTTCAATAAAGCCTGGTGCAATGGCATTGCAACGAATGTTTCTAGAGCCCAACTCAAGTGCAATAGATTTGGTAAAACCTAGAATCCCCGCTTTAGAAGCAGCATAGTTTGCTTGACCCGCATTTCCTTTGAGCCCAACAATCGAACTCATATTGATAATCGACCCTTTTTTTTGCTTCATCATTGGTTTGATAACCGCTTTGGTAAGGTTGAATACAGATTTTAAATTTATCTGAATCACCTTGTCAAAATCATCTTCACTCATTCTCATTAGCAAATTATCTTTGGTAATACCTGCATTGTTTACCAGTATTGAGATCTCCCCAAACTCCTCTAAAACTTCTTTTATAAGACTTTCTGCTGCTGTAAATTCAGCTGCATTTGATTGGTAACCTTTTGCCTTAACTCCCATACTGGTAAGTGTTTTCTCTAAATCTTCGACGGCACTGGCAGAAGAGTTGTAAGTAAATGCAACATTTGCTCCTTGCTTGGCAAATTCAATGGCAATTGCTTTGCCAATTCCTCTGGTTGCACCTGTTACGATTGCTGTTTTTTGTGCTAATAATTTCAATGGTTTTTTCTTTAAAATATAATCAAATATACAATTAATGTTGAGCCAAGCCAAGACTGTATAAAACAGTTAGGCAATGCTTTTTTTAATATTTTATCTTCGTAATTATAGTTTATTTTTGACATTCATAAACACTATAACGATAATAAGGATTGAATCATCCAAACGAAAAAATTGAGCAAAAAAAATCTTGACATAAAAATTTGCCCTGTTTGCAAGCTTACTTTTGATTGGAGAAAGAAGTGGAGAAATAACTGGGAAAACGTAATTTACTGTAGCGAACGCTGCAGAAGAAATAAAAACAAGCATGAAAACAATTAGCCTGATTTTTCCAAATCAATTGTTCGAAAAAAATACTTTTCATACCCCTGAAAACGATGTTTATTTGGTGGAAGAATTTCTCTTTTTTAGGCAATACAAATTTCATAAGCAAAAAATAGCCTTCCATAGAGCAAGCATGAAGGCTTACGAGCAGCACCTAAAAAGTATTGGGTGCCGAGTGGTTTATATTGATAGTAATTCTGCGTTCAGCGATGTCAGAAAATTTAGTGAAATTGTTCAAAATCAAGAAATTAAAAAAATAAATCTTTACAATCCTTGTGATGACTGGCTGGAAAGAAGAATTTTATTATTGCAGAAGCATTGCGAAATTGAACTATTTGAAAACCCTCAATTTATCAATACAGAAAAAGACCTTGAACATTTTTTTAGAAAAGACAAAAAGTTCTTTTTTCAGACTACTTTCTACAAACAGGAAAGAAAAAGATTGGGAGTATTGATGAATGAAAACAAAGAACCTGAAGGTGGAAAATGGACTTTTGATATTGAAAACAGAAAAAAATACCCCAAAAAAAAGCAACCCCCAAAATTGAAATTTCCAGAGGAACTAACCTACTGGAAAGAAGCAGTTGAATACACCAACCAACATTTTTCTGATCATTACGGATTGGTCTCTATCAACAGAAATTATCCTGTCACTCACCAAGAGGCGAACGAATGGCTTGCTCAATTTTTAGAAAATCGCTTTTACGATTTTGGCATTTACGAAGATGCTATTCTTGCAGAAAACTCAATACTAAATCATAGTTTGATTTCGCCCCTTATCAATTCAGGGTTACTCCTACCAAAAGAAGTGCTAGATAAAATCACATCTTTTGCCAAAGAGGCAGCAATTCCCATCAATTCTACCGAAGGAATTGTAAGGCAAATTATTGGCTGGAGAGAGTTTATTCGAGGTATGTATGTTTGTAAGGGGCGCTATTCCAGAACACGCAACTATTGGGGATTCAAAAGAAAGATACCCAGCTCGTTCTACAATGGCACTACGGGCATTGTTCCTGTAGATGAAACCATTAAAAAAGTGCTTGAAACAGGTTATTGCAATCATATTGAACGATTGATGATTCTCGGAAACTTTATGCTTTTGTGTGAGTTTGACCCAGATGAAGTTTACAAATGGTTTATGGAGCTTTTTATAGATGCTTACGATTGGGTAATGGTTCCCAACGTATACGGAATGACACTGTTTGCAGATGGCGGAACTTTTGCTACCAAGCCATATATAGGAGGATCGAATTACCTCAAAAAAATGAGCAATTACCCCAAAGGAGATTGGCAGGTAATTTGGGATGGTTTGTTTTGGAAATTCGTTTGGAACCACCAAGATTTTTTTAAGAAAAACCCTAGAACAAATATGTTATTGCACACTCTGAATAAAATGTCGGATGAGAAAAAGGAATCATTGTTTGAAGCAGCAGATTTATTTATAACAGAAAAACTTACGGAAATATAAAACCCATTATATGAAAAAGAAACTCTTACTCTTCTGCACATTAGTAATGCCCATCATTGTTTATTTATTGCTTTATCAAGGAGAATACCAATACAAAACCCTTCCAATTCTCACAGAAAAAGTAGCAGAACTAGACTCAAAAAATCATTCTTTTAAAAACAAACTGTCTGTTGTTTGCTTTTTAGGGAATGACCAGCCAAAATACAAGGCAAGTCTTTTTAACATCAACCAATTGATTTACAAACGATATCAAGAAAAACCTTTTTTCCAAATGGTTGCATTTATTCCTACATCAGCAAAACCTGAATTTACCAAAACAATAGAAGAACTGGCAGGATTTACCAACCTTGAAAAATGGCACTTTATATTTGAGGAAGAAAAGAAAATCAATGAAGTGTTTAAAAGCCTTAAAACACCTTGCAAGCTGGATAAAGATTTATACAATCCGCATGCTTTTATCATTGACACTGCATTGAGACTAAGAGGTCGCTCTCGCACATCCAAAAATCATTGCGGCTATGACACCACCAATGTTTCTGAACTTAAAAAAGAGATGAGAGACGATATTTCTATCCTTTATTATGCTGGATTAAAAGATGTTGAGATATTGAAGTGATTTTTTTATCAAAGTTGAGTTCAATAAATTGAAGACCCTCGTGTTTACAGAAATTTTTAATTTCATTTTAAAAACTCGAAAAACGAAGAAAGAAAACACACTAAAACCGCCTAGCTATTCGAATTTTTAGGAATCTCTTTTTACATTGACCAAAAAAATAGTCCGATTAAATTCCTCAAAAACCTAAATGGATTGAGTATATTTGATTAATCTTTTAAAAAAAAATCATGTTTCTGAGATTTACTTTTTTCATTCTATTATTTCCATTGCTCTCAATTGCTCAAAACTCAGTAGTAAAAGGCAAATTAACACCTAAAGAAGAACAACACAATTCATTGGTCATTTATCAGATGAAAGGTTCTGAACTAGAGTTTATAAACTATGGTCAAATTTCAGAAGATGGATCTTTTAGCATTGATATCCCTGAAGATTGTATGGCGGGCATGTACTTACTAAAGTTCAGTTATGGAAGAAATGGTTTTATTCGTTTTATTTTTAACCATAGTGATATTGAATTAAATATTGATACTAAAAATCCTTCTGAAAATATTTCTTTTATAAATTCTGAAGAGAATAAGCTTTATCTCAGTTTTCTGAAGTCATCCAAAAACTTTAACAAAAAGATTGATTCCATAGCAGCATTGTATATAAAAAGCAACTCTCAAAAAGATAAAAGAAATTACAAAAAATTAGTAAAAAAATACCTAGAATTCAATGCTGAAAAAATCAATGAAGCTGAAGGTATGATTGCGGTAGACTATTTTAAAGCTGCACAGAAATACCATACAAATGAACCAGCTACAAACCAAAAAGAAAAATTAGAAAACGAAAAAAAATATTTCTTTCATTACATTGATTTTAACAATGAAGGACTGATCAATTCACCTATTTTATTAAGAAGTGCTATAAAGTATATTTTAAGCACGGGGCAACCTAAAAACTTAAAAGAGGAAGAAAATCTCTTGATAGAAAACATCAATCAAGTGCTTGCTATGGCTTCGAATATGACTGTAAAAAGTGATATGATTACAGAGCTGATCTATGTCTTTACCAATCAAGAAAATAAAAAAGTGGTGCAACATTTATTAGCTCAACACTACTACCAACTTCCTGCTGATATTCAAGACAAAGAGCTAATTAAAAATACACAATCTAAATTATCTGTTGCCATTGGTGAAGTAGCCCCCAACTTCAAATGGGTTGAAAAAGGAGTTCAAAAAGAATTAAAATCTATAAATAAAGCTAATAACTATATCTTGGTATTTTGGAGTACTACATGCTCACATTGTGAAAAACAAATACCTAAGCTTTATGAGTTTACCAAAGACCGAAAAGATGTTCATGTGATTTCTTATGCACTTGAAAATGAGAAAAATGAATTTAAAAAATATGAACAACAATTTACTGGCTGGACAAATATTCTAGGCCTAGAAAAATGGGAAAACCCTGTTGCTATAAAATACCAAATAGATGCAACTCCTACTTACATAGTTTTGGATAGTGATAAAAAAATCATAGGAAAACCCTATGGAATCAAAGAGCTTAAAGAGTTTTTAGAAAAGTAGTATTCAAAGAATTAGTATATTAAATTTTTGACTGTAATGCTTTTCAATATACATTCTAATCATATTATCGTGAATTTCTTCGTTTTTTGAGAAATAAACCGTCGCTGATTCTTCTTATAACCAACACAAGACCAAAATTCATTTAATTCTGAGGTTTAGAAAAACTGTATATCAATCTCTGCTAGTTTTTTAGACTCATTTATATCTATTTCGTAAGGGTTAAATTTGATTGTTTTTTTCTTTAAACCTAGGCGTTCTAGCTTAGTATCGATAGTCTCTTTAAAAGCTTTTTCTATAATTCTTACATCACCACCTTTGATTGCTATTCTCTCTATGAGCATTCTTCTGTGTATTGCTACTGATACTCTTTTAGAGATATTCCCCTTTTATACAAATTAAAAATTAACGCTATCAACCTTTTGATGTAAAAATAAATACATAGATTGCCAAAAAAATTGCTTGATGAAGCATTTGCAACTAACTATTTTCTTTATCTTCTCTACAACCATATTGATTGCTCAATCAACTCAATTAAAAGGACTTGTCGCTGATTTCCGCACCAAAGAGCCTATTGAAAATGTATTGATATCCTCCAACGATGGTAAGCAAACTACAACCAATCAAAAGGGGGAATTTGAATTCATGTTGAAAAGTACATCAACCATTCACTTTCAGCATCCAGATTTTAAACCTAAAAAACAGGTATTAAGCCCTTCAGCTGAATTTGATATTGGCACTATTTACCTCATGCCAATGGATGATATGATTGATAATAGCATCATTACTTTAGGAAACGATGAACTGCAAGGAGATGATAATGAAAGTTCTGCATA
>Ga0307933_1000658_pt1 | contig 31477 bp, 24 predicted proteins | sample OrgLakmetageno88_FD_201811 | JGI IMG/M metagenome (GOLD analysis project Ga0307933, IMG submission 201811) | Saline water microbial communities from Organic Lake, Antarctica - #88 | ecosystem: Environmental > Aquatic > Non-marine Saline and Alkaline > Saline | place: Antarctica: Organic Lake... | reverse complement strand
GGAGAGATTTTGTCCATGCTTTGATATTCATCTAAGCATAACATATTTGGCTTTTGATAAATGTCTAGCCAAAAAATTAAAAACCTGATGTTCAAGCAATTAACTCCCCGGCAGTGATGTGCCCTGAGTGTCTCCCTCGACCAAGACGACACGCTTTGCAAAAAACAATTCACTAACACTAGGATCGAACTCTGAAATCATCCTTAGGCGTTTTCTCTTCTCTTCGGCTTCTTCACCGCTGAAAAGCTCGTCGCAGACTTGGAACGATGAAACTTTTCTCTCTCCATCTTTCTCCATGCGAACAATCGATTGATGACTTGAAGCCAGATCAATGAGAACTGGTGAGTGAGTTGTGCAGATAACTTGGTTTCTCGAAATGCCTGATAGTTCAACCAGAACATCCTTCATTTTCCTTACCATCTGCGGGTGTAGATAGAGCTCTGCCTCCTCCACCGCAAAAATCACCGATCGATCTCCATTGATTTCGACATCCTCGCGTGAATACTGATTGAGTATTTGGAGTAGAGAGATAATTAAAGTTCTCTGCAGTCCATGCCCCTGTCCTGACACCAAGCTCTGGTAACCATCATCAATAAGCAGTTCGGTAGCTGGTAACAATAGTGATGGGATATTTAGTTCAGTGGTTTCGATTGTCGCTCTTGCTGAAATGACATCGGATAGCTTCTCAGATATTGCATTCTCAAGGTCTCGAATCTCCTGAGCTTGCCCCCATTCTGGGTGCTCTGGATCAGGTTTAAAGAGTGCTTTCACTTTTCTAATACTATTTTGCAGCTCTCGTATTTCCTCTCTCTGTGTGAGCTTCTTTTCAATGATCAGATTTATGATCTTTCCGTATGTAGTCGCATCCTTCGATTGGGTCTCTGAGCTAGCCTCATGGACGGCAGGAACATAGATGAACTCTGGCAAGACAGAGTTTGCGTTTGATTTCCAATTGCCGCCACCGCCGGGATTCTCGTTCCATCCGACGGAGATGGAAACTTCTTCAGGAAGGCTAGTCCTAATCTTCGCTCTTAGCGAATCCAAAGCAGTGGAGGTCACTCGAGCGTTTCCTGTCTCTGATTTAACCTCTTCGATAAGATCATTGTATTTATCCGGAAAGGCACTCCAACTTCTGGTGCTTTCTGGCCACTCGGCGATCTCTTCAATTTCGTTATACGAGTAGTAGCACTCCTTCCACTTTATATCTCCGTCAATTTCTTCGCACCAATACTCTTTCTTAAGAATCCATGAGTCCTCATGGATTCGTCCCGCTATTGCAGGGTTTCTTTTTTCGCTTTCTGTGAGGTCGGTAAAATGTCCAACGAGCGAAATAGCATTGTCCCGACTAGTTGCTTCGTTTCGAAAGAGTCTCTTTTCTTTCAATTGCCTTCCACTGAGAAACCAATCCAGGGCCTGAAGAACAGACGACTTTCCGCAATTATTCTCTCCGATTAAAGCAAGGAAGTCCGACCACTCGAACGATATAGATTCGAGATTCTTAAAGTTAGAGACTGTAAATTGGCTTAGTTTCATTTTTCTGCACAACGTATAGGACTGGTATCCCAGCCCGTGGGGTTAAATTACCATGTGATTTTCGAATATCTAGCGCGTAAATGGGATTGACCAGCTCCGTCTGGATCTAGCTTTTGAGTGCGTAACCACAGCGATGTCTCGAGTCCTGTAAAAGCCCTTCATTTTTCAAGCGCTGGCCATTTTGCAAATGCCAAGTAGAGAAATAGAATTACGTTTATGAACGGAAATATCATAAGAAGGCTCAAAGCTGGGTGGAATCCTGCTTTCTTGAAGATCATCCAGAAGGGAACTATCCATATCAAGCGTATCAAGGATATCATCAATAGCTCAGAAAGTGCCAAATTTTGCAGGAATGCAACGTGTGTGAAATTGTTCATTTTCTAGATCAGTGTTATGTCTATGACTTAGTCGCAGATTTGCTTTGTTTGCGAGTCTTAATTAAAACTGGTGATTACTAGATTTCAAGGCGTGCCGAATGGCTCCTGATCCTGCATAAATACTGGGGTTCAATCGTTTAAACGATAGCTGGAGGATTTGATAATTTGGGCTTGAATTCAAGAATAATCTCCTAGCAACTCTGCGACTCATGAACTTAAAATCGTTGGGTCGCAGAGTTGTCAGAATCCAATCTGAAGAAAACCCCCTCCTTAACCTACACTAGTCGTTGATTTATAGGTAGATGCAGCATTGTGGAAGGGTTTCCCTGCTTTTGGTGTCTCCTGCAAAACCAAGACTGGAGGGTTTAATCGCTTAACATGGTGATTTTTTGTTCACATGTTTAAGCAATGAAGATGATACACCTTCCAAGGTGGGCTGAGGTCTTGTCGAAATCTAGTTTGGACGAAAGAACTGCTGAGAATTATAGGGTAAGCATTCGATGGTATTTGAGTTGGTGCAGGAAATGTGGTTTAGGCTGCACCTCGTGGCTACGCGATCTCCGTGCTGTCGCGCGCCGTCGATCCTCTGTTTTGCGTTCTCTAAGTGTTTTGGGCCAAGTTAAAGCGGTGCAGATTTCCCGAACTGCGATCCTATGATATTTGCGCGTGGAGTACTTGCCTCGTCGCCCGCATCGAAGTGGGACGGGTGCGGTGTGGAGATGCCTTGGCACAGTTGGCTTGAGGCGATCTCAGACACTCCGCCTTGATTGCGTTCCTTTACCCGATAAACTGCTTTATGCGTTTGGTTACGCGCTCGCGACCCATTACGGCTAGCATGGGCAGCAAGTCGGGGCCGCCGCCTTGGCCGCTGCTTGCGTAGCGAAGGGCAGGGAAGTAGGCGAATACCTTCTGCTCTTTGGATTCGGCATGGGCTTCGAGGGCGTTTTTCAAAGTGTCCGCATCAAAGGATTCAATGGATTCGAGAATTGGTAGCACTTCGGATAGCAGTTCCTTTGGATCTGCTTTTTTAGCGATCTTGGCTCCAGTTTTTTCATCGAGCGGATAGTCATCGATAAAGAAGTAGCCGCACAATTCGGAGAGGGTATCGAGCGAGCGCGCTTTTGGCTGGCAGAGACCGAGCACGGCTTGCAGATAATCTTCGTCGACCTCCTCGCCAACGACCCCGGCTGCATTCAGCAGGGGGCGGGCTAGGAAGGTGAAGCTCTCGATGTTGAGCTCGCGCAGGTATTCTGCATTGAGGGCGGAGAGTTTCTTCTCGTCGAAGCGAGAGTTGCCCTTGTTGATGCCAGGGAAATCGAAGAGCTCGATGATTTCATCGATATCCATCTTCTCACGCTCGTCCTTAGGATTCCAGCCGAGCAGTGAAATGTAGTTACGCACGGCGGCGGCGAGAAAGCCGCGCGACTCGTATTCTTCGATCAGTGCACCTTTATCGCGCTTGCTCATTTTGCCAGAGCCTTCCTCTTTCAAGATCAGTGGGATGTGAGCGAAGACGGGCGGCTTTACGCCGAAGGCGTTGAAGAGCTCGACGTGTTTACTGGTGTTGGAAAGATGGTCTTCGCCGCGAATCACGTGGGTGATCTCCATGGCGATGTCGTCGATGACATTGACGAGGTGAAAGCCAGGGCTGCCGTCTTTGCGCACTAAGACAAAGTCCCTCTCCTCGGCGCGCTCGACACGGCCGCGCACGACGTCGTCGATCACCACCGGAGCGGCTTTTACTTTTTCAACTTCCGCTTTAAGATACTCGTCGTAAACGGTATAGCGTTCACCTTCGAGTTTGAACCAGATAGCGCCGTCTTTTTCGTAGGTGCGGCCTGCCCGTGTGAGCTTTTCAAGGTATTCATCGTAGATCGGCTGGCGCTGGCTTTGAAAATAAGGGCCATAGGGACCACCGATATCGGGGCCTTCGTCCCAATCCATGCCCATCCATTTCATGCCGTCGAGTAGCACTTGCAGCGCTTCGTCGGTGTTGCGCTCTTTATCTGTGTCTTCGATGCGCAGCACAAAGGTGCCACCGGTATGGCGTGCATAGAGCCAATTAAAGAGCGCAGTGCGGGCACTGCCGATATGAAAGAAACCCGTAGGACTGGGAGCGAAACGAACGCGGACTTTGGACATAATTATAGCGATTTAAAAATAACTGCAGCGTGAGGAGACCCCATGCAAAGCCGACTCAGGAGACTGCAGCAGGGAGCGAGGCCTGCCATCCGAAACTCTGTGGGAGCGTAGAATGGAGGCGCGGGTCGGAATCGAACCGACGATAGAGGATTTGCAGTCCTCGGCCTTACCACTTGGCGACCGCGCCATCTCAAATATAGTTATGTAATAGATGCAGGTGGCGGATGAGTTCAAGTGAAATTTCGAGCTAATTTCATTTTACCCAAATCCTTGCAATCTGTCGAAGCGCGGCAAATTGTTTCAATGTGCCCCTAAAAAATCCCAGCTCACGCTCAAGCAGCTCGAAAAAATCGGTCAAGCAAAGTTTGCGCAGCCCGCCTAAATTCATCCCGAACCTCACCCAACTCAATGAGGCCACTCAAGAGCTGCCCGACCCAGACATCTGGCCAGAAAGCAGCTATCACTGTCCGCTGGAAGTCGACGGCAAGCGACGCAGCATCGAATTTTCCCTCAAATCGATCAGCCGCGGCAAAACAGCTTGCCCTCGCTGGATCTACGAGGGCAAGGTGCTGATTCGCAAGCGGGATGGTTAGCGGAGGCTGATCATACAAACAACCCGTATAAGCGCGTGAAAGAAGCCGCTAGCGCGGCTTCGCTACAAGGTGGTAGCTGTCGCTATGCAAATAGCCTCTTTTCGAGGCTTGCCAAAGTGGTACGACGCCCCTTTGTTCCTCCATCTTTCAGGAGAAGTGGCAGAGTGGCCGAATGTGACTGACTCGAAATCAGTTGTACCCGAAAGGGTACCGGGGGTTCGAATCCCTCCTTCTCCGCCATTCGACGCGCTACGCTTGCTCATGCCAGGCCAACATGCAAAGCGTTTCGGAAATGTTGAACGACACCGATAAGTTGCCATGCGTCGAATGCCCTGAGCCTGTCGAAGGGCTTTTGTAGCAAAACAAACCACTCGCGCAGCGATCAAGGGATGCGAACAAAGTTCGAAATTGGATGCATTTCACACTGGATCTGTATAAAGTGTCCTAAATATTATAAACATGAACTCACAAAAAATCAAAATTGGATTCATCGGCGCGGGCGCGAACACTCGCAAGATGCATATCCCCGGCTTTCATAAGTTGGACAATGTCGAACTCAGCTTGGTAGCGAACCGTAGCGTCGAATCGGCTCAGAAAGTCGCCAAGCAAGACGGCATTCGGCGGGTGGCAAAGGATTGGCGGGCGGTGGTTGAAGATCCTGAGATTGACGCGATCTGTATCGGCACTTGGCCGTATCTGCACGCGGAGGCGACGATTGCCGCTCTCGAAAACGGCAAGCACGTGCTGTGCGAGGCGCGCATGGCCTGCAATCTAACCGAGGCGCGTGCCATGTATGCTGCCGCTCAAGCGCACCCCGAACTGGTGGCGCAGATTGTGCCGGCTCCTTTTTCCTTGGATTTCGATGCGACGATTCGCGAGATGATCCGCTCGGGTAAGTTGGGCGACTTGCTGGAAGTGCGCGTGGTGCATACCGGTGGACAATCGGCGTGCCCTGAGGCTCCCATGTCTTGGCGGCAGGATGCCGAGCTGAGTGGTCAAAATATCCTCACTATGGGCATCATGCACGAGACGGTGCAGCGCTGGGTCGAGGACGAGCCGAGCTGGCTGCTCGCAGATGGAGCCATCTTTCAGTCGCGACGCGCCTATCCGGATTCCGGAGTGGTCAAGCAGGTCAAGGTTCCTGATAGTCTGAGTATTATCGGGCGATTCGCTAAGAGTGGTGCTCGCATGGTTTACCACTTCAGCGGAGTCGAGTCGGGCAAGCCACGTATGGAATTTCGCCTTAATGGCGCAAAGGGGGCGCTGCGCTTCGATGTTTTTTCAACTTCCTTGTTCTTCGCTAAAGCAGGCGAAACGGAAGAGAAGAAAATAACACTCTCGCGCGCAGAGAGCCGTGGATGGCAAGTCGAGGCCGACTTCGTGCGTTCGATCCGCGAAGGCACCCCGGTAAAGCGGACTACTTTCGAGCAAGGCGTGCGCTACATGACTTTTACTGAGATGGTGACAAAGTCGCTAGCCGCCGATTCGCAGCGAGTGGATTGGATCGTTTATTGAGATACTTTTGGGTGCTTTAAGATTCAAGGGCTTCGAGTTTCTCGTAGGATTTTAGAATGTCGCTTTCTAAGACTTCTAGCTTTTTGGCATCGCTGGAGAGTTCGCTGGCAGGGTCTTGGTAATACTCCGGGGTGGCCATTTGGGCGCTGAGCTTTGCGTGTTCGGCTTCGAGCTTTTCGATGGTCTTTGGCAGTGCCTTGAGGGCTTCGCGCTCTTTATTGGTCAGGGTGCGTGCTGGCTCTGCTTTGGGCGTGGCTTGAGGTGTGGCGGCGGGGGGGCTCTTCTTCTTGGAAGCGTTCTTTTTGTCTTCTTGCTTTTGGAGCCATTCTTCGCAGCCGCCGACATATTCTTCGATCTGGCCATTGCCTTCGAGGGCGATGGTGCTGGTGACGACGTTGTCTAAGAAACTACGGTCGTGACTGACGAGGAGCAGCGTGCCGCTATACTCTAACAGGCGCTCTTCCAGCAGCTCGACGGTTTCGATATCGAGGTCGTTGGTCGGTTCGTCGAGCACCAGCACGTTGGCTGGCTGGAGGAAGAGTTTGGCGAGCAGTAGGCGTGCACGTTCACCTCCAGATAGTTTGGTGATGGGGGAGCGCGAGGTTTGCGGGGTGAAGAGGAAGTCTTGCAGGTAGGAGAGGATGTGGCGGGGCTTGCCGTTGACGTTGACCATCTCGCCAGCGGGGTGAACATTTTCGGCGACGGTTAGTTTATCGTCGAGCTGATCGCGGTGTTGATCGAAGTAGGCGACTTCGAGCTTGGTGCCGTGAGTAATGCTGCCGCTGGTGGGGGCGAGCTTATTGAGTAGGAGGTTGAGCAGGGTGGTCTTGCCAGAGCCGTTGAGGCCGACGATGCCGATTTTGTCGCCGCGCCAAATGGTGGTGGAGAAGTTTTCGATGAGTGGCGTCTCACCCCAGCTGTAGCTGATCTCGTCGACGGTGATTACTTTGCGCCCGGACTTTTGCGCGTCGCTGAGGTCGAGCTTGGTTTTGCCTTGAATGTTGCGGCGCTCGGCGCGCTCTTCGCGCATCTTTTTGAGGGAGCGTACGCGGCCTTCGTTGCGCGTGCGGCGGGCTTGGATGCCTTTGCGAATCCAGACTTCTTCTTCGGCGAGTTTTTTATCGAAGACGGCTTGTTGCTTAGCTTCGCCAGCGAGTAGATCGGCTTTGCGCAGGAGGTAAGTATCGTAGTCGCACTCCCAGCGGGTGAGTTGGCCGCGGTCGAGGTCGAGCGTCTTGTTGGCGACGCGCTGGATGAAGGCGCGGTCGTGAGAGACGAAGAGTAGGGCGATGTCAGCCTTGCGCAGGAACTCTTCGAGCCAGCGGATGCCGGGGATGTCGAGGTGATTAGTCGGCTCGTCGAGCAGCAGAATGTGTGGCTCCTTGATCAGGGCGCGCGCGAGCAGGGCGCGGCGTTTGTTACCGCCGGAGAGGGAGGCAAAATCTTGGTCGCCGTCGAGATCGACGCGGTCGAGGATGTTTTGCACTTTGTGCTCGATGTCCCAACCGCCAGTCTGGTCGAGCTCGTGCTGGAGCTCGTCGAGTTGCTCGCCGATGCTTTCGTCGTCGGGACGCTCGCCGATTTCGTGGAGCAGGTGGTGATACTTGGCGATTGCTTTGGCGGCCTGACCGAGGCCTGCGGCGACGATCTCGAAGACGGTGCCTTCGAGGGTGGCTGGCACTTCTTGATCGAGCTTGCCGATGCGCAGGCCAGGGATGGCTTCGGTTTCGCCCTTGTCGGGCTCGATCTCAGAGTTGATAATACGCAGCAGGGTGGATTTGCCCTCGCCGTTGCGACCGAGCAGACAGATACGCTCGCGTTTGGCGATGGTCAGCCCGGAGTCGTCGAGTAGTTTAGGGCCGCCAAAAGAGACGGTTAGATTGCGGTAGGTGAGCAGCATTTTGTCAGAGGACGAAGGACGGAGGACGGAAGTCAGAGGACAGGATGGCTATAGCTGAGTTGGTCTGAAGCAAGCTCAGACTCGACGTTCTTTGAGGATGTGCTCGATGTAAGCTAGGTCGGTGGGTGTGGTTATCTTTGGATTGGGCAACTCGTTGGGGACGAGGGTGGTGCGTAAGCCAATACTGGCTGCGGCTGCGGTATCGTCGGTCACTTTTAGGTTGTTAGTGTGGGCGTGTTGGTAGGCTTCGCGGATCTTAGGGCAGCTGAAGGCTTGCGGGGTTTCCATTGCCCACAGGCGGCTGCGGTCGAGGTCTTCGAGTTGGGCGGACTGGAGCTGGTTTGCTTTGGGGATGCGCTTGATGGTATCGGTGACGGGGTGGGCGAGCACGGCGGCTCCGTCGCGGCGCACGGCTTTGTCCAGCGCTTGGATGGATGCTACGGATACGAGTGGCCGGGCGGCGTCGTGGATGAAGACATACTCACAGGCTTCGTCGATGAGGTTGAGCGCGTGTAGGACTGAAAGCTGCCGTTCGGCGCCTCCTTGGACGTTCTGAATGCTAAGATGGCTGAGGCCATAGGTTGCTATAATCGATTTGATGGCGGCTTTTTGCGCTTCATCCCGATAGACGATTACGAATTGATCGACTGCCTTGGAGTCTGCGAAGGCTTGTAGGCTGTAAACGAGGGCCGGCTGGCCGTTGATTGGCGTGAGCACCTTATCGTTGACGTGGCCTGCCATGCGCTGGCCGCTGCCTGCGGCAAGTAGTATCGCGGTGGAGAACATTTTTAGATGAGCTCGGCTTGGATGGCGTGGGCGGCGGCGGCGGGGTCTTCGGCTTTGAGGATGGGACGGCCGACGACGATATAGCTGGAACCCGCAGCTGCGGCTGCGGTAGGTGTCATGATACGCTTTTGCTCATCGGCGGCGCAGCCAGCGGGGCGGATGCCGGGGGTGACGATGAGGGGATCGTGCCCGAAGCGGGCGCGTAGGGGCGTGAGCTCTAGCGAGGAGCAGACGATGCCTTGGATGCCGGCTTTGAGCGTGATGTCGGCGAGGTGCAGCACTTGGGCTTCGGGGGTGCTATTGATATTCAGAGCGCGTAGTTGCGCTTCGTCCATCGATGTGAGCACGGTGACGGCGAGGAGATTGAGATTCGGGGCGTGGTCGGCTCTGCTTTTATTGGCCCATTCCAGCATCTCGCCGCCGCCGCTAGCGTGCAGAGTGAGTAGCTCGACGGGCAGGGCGGCTATGCTCTGCACGGCTTTGGCCACGGTGTTGGGGATGTCGTGCAGCTTGAGATCGAGAAAGACTTTGTAGCCGCGGTCGGCGATCTCGCGCACGAAGTCGGGGCCGTAGGCGGTGAAAAGCTGTAGGCCGACTTTGACCCATTTGAGAGAGTCGCCCAGACGGTCGAGCATGGCGAGCGCTTCTTCGCGGGTTTCGAGATCGAGTGCTAAAATGAGTTGGCAAGGCGCTTGTTTGAACATGCCTACAGATAAGGAAGCGAATTTCGCGTATGGCAAAGTGCAAAAGTGGAAAATTTCATGGTAACGGACGGAATCAGCATTCTTAATCAGCGTTTTATCGGAAATGGATTCTTTGACGCTTACTTCACCAGCCAAAATCAACCTCATGCTGTCCGTGCACGGGCAGCGGGGAGATGGTTTTCATGCGCTGACCTCGGTGGTGGTGGCACTCGACTTTGGCGATACTTTGCGAGTTTCGCTAAACGCGGCTGGGGTGGATCGGTTGAGGTGTAGCGATCCTGCGGTGCCGACGGGCAAGGCGAATCTTATCCTCCAAGCGGCGGCGGCGTTTCGAGCAGAGCTGGGACAAACGGTCTACTGCGACTTCGATCTGGAAAAGCGCATCCCGATGGGGGCTGGACTCGGCGGGGGCAGTAGTAATGCGGCGGTGGCTCTGAGCGCCATGAATCGGCTGACGGGGGAGCGGCTGAGTCCTGAGACTTTGCGAACGCTGGCTGCGGGCTTGGGTTCGGATTGCCCGTTTTTTATCGATTCAGTGCCAGCCATTATGTCAGGGCGCGGTGAATTTCTGGAAGTTTTGCCCCCTAAAATAGCCGATCCGCTGAGGGGGAAAAAAGTTATTTTATTTAGGCCAGACTTCGCTATCAACACGGCGTGGGCCTACCGGCGGCTGGTCGAGACCATGCCTGCGGCCTATGAATCTGAGGCGCTGGCTTTGGAAAGGTTAGCGACATTTCGACAATGCGGGGCGACTAAGGAACTGCTTTTTAATACCTTTGAGGCCAGTGTCGGCGAAAAATATCTGGCGATTCCCTGTTTATTGGGTGATTTGCGAGCGGCGGGCTTTGCTTGTTTAATGAGCGGGAGTGGGAGTTGTTGCTTTGCGCTCACAGCGGGTGAGGTTGCGACGGCTCGGATTCGGGAGATTTGCCAAGGTGCTTGGGGCTCTAAAATATTTTTTGTTGAAACTTCTATCCTAGACTAAGATAGTTATGTAATCATCGATTTGTTGCGTTATATCACCCTTCTCAATAGTGTCCGAACCTAATCCGAAAAAAGAGATTTTAATCGAAGGCATCGCTGCGTCACCCGGCGTAGCTCATGGGCGTGCCGTGGTCTATTTGCAGAAGCAGTTAGACGTGCCATGCTATGATTTGAAGGATGATAAGATCGAGTCTGAGTTGGAGCGCTTTGAGCAAGCGATCTTGGAGACTCGGATAGAGATTACTCAGGTGCGCGATCAGATCGCAAAAAGCCTTGGCGAGGGTGAGGCGCGCATTTTTGACGCGCATTTGCTAGTGTTGGAAGACAATGCGCTGCTCGATGAGGTGACTTCTGAGCTACGCAGCACGAAAAAGAACATCGAGTTTTGCTACAACAATGTCGCTGAGCGTTACATTGCATTCTTCCGCTCGATGGAGGATGAATATTTGCGCGAGCGCGTGGCCGATATCGGTGATGTTTCTCGGCGCATGCTGCACAACCTGATCGGCTTGCAAAAGGTGAACCTCGGCGAGCTGGCGGCGGAGAGTATCATCGTTTCCGAAGATATTTCCCCCTCAGACGCCGCCGATCTAGATCGTAACAAGCTGCTGGGCTTTGTGACAGATGCGGGTGGTAAGACGAGCCACTCGGTGATCATGGCGCGTTCGCTGCGTATTCCGGCAGTCGTCGGCACTCACTATGCGACTAAGCGAATTGTAAGCGGCGATCACATCCTAGTCGACGGCTATGAGGGCGTGATCGTGATCAACCCCTCAGAGGATCGCCTCTATAAATATGGCAAGCTAGCAACTGAGCGCAAAAAGCGCGACGATATTTTCAACTCCTTCATCGCCGAGCCGGCACAAACGCTCGACGGCGCCGCCATACAGTTGATGGCCAACGTGGAAGGTGCGCACGAAATGGAGCAGGCCAGGGCAATGCATGCCGAGGGTGTCGGGCTGTTCCGCACCGAAGGTATTTTTCTGCGCCATCATGGGTATCCGCCCGAATCTGTGCAGTACGATGCGTATCGAGCCGTGGTTGAAGCGGCGGGCAATCATTGCGTGATTATCCGCACGCTAGATGTCGGCGGCGATAAAATCATCGGCGACGAAAATATACAGGACGATAGCTCATTTATGGGCTTTCGTGCGATTCGCTTCTGCCTCGGCAACGAAGAGATTTTTAAGACACAGCTGCGCGCGATCCTACGCTCCAGTGCGCACGGCCACGTCAAGATCATGTATCCCATGATTAGTGGGATGCCAGAATTACGGCAGGCCAATGAAGTGCTCGAAGCCGTCAAAGTCGAACTGCGCGAAAAGGGTGAAGCTTTCGATGAGGCCATCGAAGTCGGCGCGATGGTCGAAGTGCCCAGCGCAGCGGTGATCATCGATCTGCTCGCGGCGGAGACAGACTTTCTCAGTATAGGCACCAATGATTTGATCCAATATCTAATCGCGGTGGATCGATTGAATGATAAGGTCGCGCATTTGTATGATCCAGCGCACCCGGCAGTTTTGCGCACCTTGAAAGCCATTATCGATGGCGGTAAGGCGGCGAATACTCCAGTGAGTATTTGCGGCGAAATCGCTGGCGATCCGATCTACGCTGGTTTGTTGCTCGGTATGGGCGCGGACTCGCTGAGCCTCACATCGAGTTTACTACCTGAATTGAAATACTTTATCCGGCACATTAAAAAGTCGGATGCGCAAGCACTCGTAGCGGAAGTCATGCAAATGGACGAATCGGCCGAAATCGTGCAAAAGCTAGTAGCCTTCCGGCGAAAGGCGCTAGGCAGACTGGCTTAATGAGTCACCATGCCCAACCTGTTCGTTTAGTAAGTATATGGTGTATGAGCTAGCTTCTGTGTGCTGTTTCTCATTGGGTTTTGTGATTCCTGCGGCTCTAGCGACGTCCCTCTAGGGAATGTAATTGGGCGACATCGGTGAAGATTAACGTTAGCTGGATATCGCTCGTGGCCAAGCCTGTGATTTTGCTGAGCGCTTTGGCGTAGGCTTCGAGTTGGGGGCGGTGCTTTTCGGCGGCTTGCTCGATGGTATTTTCTCGGTGGATGCGGTCGGTCTTGAAATCGATGATCTCAGCGTGGGTGGTTTGGCCAGCTGTATCTTGATAGAGATGCACGCGATCGAAGACACCGTTGATGAATTGATCGCCTTCGACGAAGCTGAAGGCTTTTTCGCGCCATAGCTCGACTGCACGGTCGGGCTGGGTGAAGAGCCCCCGAATGTCCGGGCTTTTGAAGTAGCTGGTTAGCACTAAGGGTAGCTCGCTAGGCTCTGTGCCGAGCCATGCGATCTGCTCAAAGGCGCGGTGCACTTGGGTGCCGAACTCGGCGGCGCCGGAGTGGACGTCTAAAAGTACACTGGCTTTGAGCCGTGCCTGCTGATCGCTGGAAGGGCGGCTCAGCTGTAGTCTCGGGTGCGCGGGCTGGAATTGGGGTGGCTCGGGGGCGCTCTCTGCGGGGATAGGTTCTGGGGGCTCTGCGACCTTGGGCGCGAATTCGCTGTGCCAGTCGGCTGCGCCGGTCGACCACAGCAGGCCGTCGGTATCGGCTTCATCGCCGAGGCACTCGCGCAGGTAGGCGACGGTGGAGCGTTTACTGACGCGGCTGAAGTCGCTAATCATGTAGAGCGCGCGCTTGGCGCGGGTCATGCCGACGTAGAGGGTGCAGAGGTTGCCGAAGTCTTGTTGGCTCTCGCTCTGTTCTTGCAACTGTGCGAGTTGTGGGTCGGCGGCCATGAGATCTTTTTTGATCGGTTCGAGTATCCATTGCGCACGGCCATCGCTATCGAGTAGGGCGCTGATGCGGCGCTCGCCGGAGCCACCGCCTTTGTCTTCGTTGACGAGGATCACAACATCGTATTCTAAGCCTTTTGACTTGTGGATCGTTTCCACGATCACGGCGTCGCCGGGGGCGCACTCGCCGCTGCTGCTGTTTTTTAGGAAGTGATAGAGCGCATCGAGATCGCGGTTGTCCTCGCCATCGAAGGCGCGTGCCTTGGCGATCAATTGCTCTAGCCGTGTGCGGTGGCGGGTGTCGCTGGCGGATAAGTTGCTTAAAATGTGCTGACACGCCCAGCGTATGGCCGACTCGTGGCTGTCGCGCAGCAAGCGGGTGCGCAGTTCGCTGGTGAGTGGCAGCAGTGGCTCGCCCGCGGTTGAAGCATCGATCAGGCGCAGGTAGCCTTGTGCCAGAGAGTCGCCAGGGTGGGCGGCGTGGCGGAGTAACGCGAGTAGGGCGGCTCCGGCGGCGTTATCTTCGGCGGGTTTGACTGCCGAGCCGGTGTGGATGGGGAAGCGGCTATTCTCGCGCAGGAAGTCGGCGACTTCGTTGGCATCGCGATTGCGGCGCACGAGCACGCCGACGCTCATGCCGCGCTCGATCGGGTTGAGCTGCTGTAAGATTTCGAGGATGCGCTCGTTGCGGTTAGGGCTGTCGTCTTTTTTTGCTTCCAGCCAGCAGGCGTAGCCGCTGAGAGCTTGGGTGGCTTTTGAGGGGCTGTGTGCTTTCCAAGCGTTTGCCCAACGCTGCGCGGCATCGGCCGAATAGTATTGGGCGATCAGTGCATTGTCGGCGAAGACTGCGTTGACGGCATCGAGGATCGCGGGTGCGGAGCGCCACGATTCGGCCAGTTGTTGGTCGATGATGTTGGCGTAGCTGCCGCGTATTTCGTGGAAAAGTCGGTCGTCGCTATTGCGCCAGAGGTAGAGGCACTGTTTGGTGTCGCCGACGTAGAACAGCGAGCGTTGGCCGGAGGCATCTTGCAGGATTTCGTCGATCAGATTTCGCACGACTGCCCACTGCGGGCGGCTGGTATCTTGAAACTCATCAAAGAGCCAGTGATCAAACTGCCCGTCGAGGCGGAAGTCCATCAACTCGCGGGCAGAGCCATCGGCGAGCCCCATCGGCGAGCCAGCTGTCTCAGGGGCTAGCAAGTGCGTGAGATCGGCAAAGGCGAGCCTGCCGGGGCGGCGCACGATGCGGTCGTAGTTCTGGTGGTAGGCTTCTAGGATGCGGTGCACGCCTTGGGTGTTTTGCAAAGCGCGTTGCAAGTGGTGCCAGACGATGGCTTTCAAAATATCGGCAAGGGCGGCGCAGGTGGCCTGCGGTAGCGATAGCTCTTTGCGTACTTTGAGGGTGGCGCGGCCTGCGAGGATGTTGGGCGCGATGGCGAAGGCGTTATTGATGAGGGTGTTGAGCGTTTCATCGACGGGGTAGTTTTGCACTTTAAGCGCGGCGCTCGCGAAGTCGTTTTGTTGTGACTTCATCAAGCCCTCGGGCAGTGAGGCGCGTAGGGTATTGGCGAGCTGATCCCAGTCGGGTGCTTGAGCGCACGTCCAGGGGCAGCCTTGCGGCCAGATGGTGGCTGCGTTGCCCCACAGCGGGGCTGCGGGGGCGTCGAGGTAGAGGCTGTAGAGCTGCTCGATAAAGGCGGCAACGATGGATTCGACTTTGCGCGCGTCGTGGCCATAGGTGGCTTGTTTGAAGGCTTGCCAGAACTCGTGCAGCTCATCGTTCAGCTCGCCGGGGCGATGCACGATACTGTCGCGCACTTCATTGCGCAGGCGCGGCTCGGAGGTTTCGTCGAGCAAGTTGAGGCTGCCGGAAAGGCCGAGCTCTAGCGCGAAGGCGGAGACGACGCGAAAGAAAAAGCTGTCGAGTGTCTGCAAGTTGAGCCGATGCATCTGGCTGATTAGCAGGCGCAGTAGGTGATGATAGCGGGCGCAGTCGGCTTCGATTTTTAGCTCGATGGAAAGCTGGGTGGCGGTGGTGGGATCGGCCGCGGCGTGGCTGAGTTTTTCAATGATCTTGTGGAAGAACTCCCCCGCAGCGGTGCGGGTAAAGGTGAGCGCGATAATACGCTCTGGCTGCTCGGCGAGATGCAGCAAGTAGATAAAGCGATTGGTGAGCTGGTAAGTCTTACCCGAGCCTGCGGAGGCCGAGATCGCGATGTGTTGGAGAGAGTTCATTGGATTTTTTGCAGAATGATTAGGGAGCAGAATGATTATTCCTCGACGGTCGTTAGGGTGATGTGCGATCGATAGATATTAATCCACTGGATCGTTTGAAGGTTAGTGTTGGCTATCATTCGTTGGAGATGTTGCTGGTAGTTGTTGAGGCTCCCTTTGCAAGCTGAGAGGCAGAGTGCGGTAACTTCGTTAATTAGGTGCATCTTCTTGTTACCGAGTAGCTGATTTTTATCGTAGATTTCTACGGAGGATTCTTGAGTTGAAGCTAGGTGATTGAGGGCTGATTCGTATAGTCGGAAATCTAAGTGTGTGCCCCAGTCATTAAATAGATCAGTGAGTAGATCTGGGATTTTTATACAAATCTCTGACTCAGGGAGCCATTTATCTTTATGGAGTAAAAAATCTGCTCTGTCAGATCGTTTGAGTGTCGTGGATACGAAGCGAGATTCTACAGATGAAGCCCCGAAATTAATTAGCTTTCCATGAGGCAACTCACACAGGAGTAAATAGTTGATGAGTTGTGCATCGTGTTTCGGATGAAGTGCCTCGACAGATTTGAGTTCCACGATGATTGAGCTTTTAACCAGTAGATCCATGTAGTATGATTTAATATAATCTCCGTGAGTTAGTTTAATTTCCACTTCTTGGATATTTTGAAAACCTAAGTTTGTGCAGCGTTGTGAGAGCGCACTTCGGTAGCAGGCCTCATCCATTAATGGCCCAAAAGTATTATGAATCGAGAAAGCTTCCGACATAATCTGGTAGTCAATATTTTGAAAGTATTTTTCAGTCGGGGTATTCAACTCTGTATCTACGATAATCGACATAGGATAATCATTCTGCTCAAAAATTATTCTGTTTCCTTCTTTTTAAATACATAGCTCTTGAAGGCTTCGGGATTTACGGAATTTTCTATGCCGTCGGGGAAGAGGGGGGCGAAGTCGTCATAATCCTCTCGCACGGCGGGGTTGGGTGGCCAGAAGATGCCTGCCTTGATCTGGCGGATGACTGCCTCGGCGCACGCGCGAGCGGAGTCTAAGTGGCTTTGGGTGAAGCCTTCCCATTTAGCTAGTTCGCTCTTGTCTAAAGTTTTGGCTAAGTTGAAATACGCGACGCTGGGGCGCTCTTTGCCGGACTGGCTTTGCGATAATAAATACAGGGGCAGTTGCAGGTCTATCCAGCGGGTGCGCTTGCCTTCGTGCTCGAAGAAGGCTTCTGCGGGTAAGTGTGCGGGGGGTGCTTTGCGGGCGACGGGGGCTAGGTGCGCTTTTCTGGGAGCTTTGGGGCTGTCGGCGGTTTTGTAGTCGATCAGTTCGATACGTTCGCCGCGCTGATCGATGCGGTCGATGACGCCGCTGAGGGTGAGGCCCGCTAGCTCAAAGGTGAACTTGGACTCTGTATTCAAAATCTGGATACTACCATTGGCTTGCACATCTTCGACTTGGCGCTCAACGAAGGCTTGAATACGCGCCAGCACGGCTTCTTTTTGTAAGCGTAGTGCGAAGGAGAGCTGCTGGCCGAATTTTTTTTCGACCTCGGCCTCGGCGATGGCTGCTAGCTTGGCGGACAGCTCGGGGGCTGTGGTTTGGGCGTCGATAGTGTGGCCTGTTAGCTTTGATAAAATGTCGTGCACGAGGGTGCCGAAGGCGGCGGGGCTCATCTCGCGCGTTTCGACATCGATCGGCCACATGCCTAGGATGTGGCGCAGGAAGAAGCGAAAGGGGCATTCGAGGTAGGTGCGTAGGGCGCTGACTGAAATGCGCGTGGGCATGGGTAGCCCGAGCGGGGGCTGAAGCGTCCATGGGGTGGTGTAATCGGTGTTGGTGGCGGCTTCTTCGGCGGCCATGAAGAGCTGGCGGGTGCGTGGCAGTAGGGTGTCGGCACTGCCGAGGAAGAGGAGGCGCGAGGGCTTGAGCGGGCTGCCATCGGGTGCTTGCTGCGGCACGAGGATGTGGACGCTGCCTTGCTGCGCGGCGCGGCGGCGGCAGAGCGCTTCGAGTAGATACGCATCGCGGGCGAAGCGTTGCGGGTTGGTGCGTAAGCCTAAAGTCTCGCGCAGAGTCTCGGGCAGGAAGGCATCGCCCAAGACGGACTCGGGGACTTTGCCTTCGTTGACTCCGGCGAGCACGAGCTGTGGGGCGTCGTTCCAAAGTAGCTCGAGCCAGCCGAGTAGATCGTGCGCTTCGCGCGGGCGGTCGGGGTAGATTTTGGCTTTACGCAGGCCTTGCTGGATGAGGCTGCGCGCGAGATCGGGGGAGAGTTGCTTGTAAGTGGTCTCGGCGGTTTTGACTTCGGCGATGAGTCTGCGCACGGCCTCTGCACGTTCGCGCCAGGGCTTGGATGCTTCACTGGCATCGATCTCGTGGTCGGCGTAGATGGTTTGGAGCGCAGCGGAGAGCCCTTCGCTGAAAGTCGGGGCTTTGCGGATCTCAAATTGCAGGCTTTTGAGGGCTTTGAGTGCGCCGCGTAGGCGGGCGTCTTGAGCGAAATGGAGCAGAGCTTCGAGATCGGCGCAGAGGTGTTTTTGAAAAGTTTCGTCGAGCTGCTTGAGCAGGTGCCGGGGCGAGTCGCTGGCTTTGAGCCAGGTGAAAAGATCGGGATGCTGCAAGAGGGTGCGCACGGTGGTGGTGCTGGCTTCCTGGCTGAAATGGCAGAGTAGCTCGGCTAGGCGACCGATGCCGCCGAGGTGGACGGGGGTGCCTTCGGGATCGTAGTGGGGGATGTTTCGACGCGTCAACGCGTCGGCCAGAATGGGGGCGAGATCGCTATCGGCTAGGCCGATCAGGATGGACTCGGGCTGCGCGCCTGCGGTGAGTTGCGCGACTCTGGCGACGGCGGCCTTGGGCTCGGGGTAGGCGCGCAGCGTGGCCTGCCAAGCTTCAAAATCAAGGGGGCGTTGGTTCCATAGCTCGGTCAGCGGGCGTCCCCACTGATCGAAGTAGTGGGCATCGCCGTATGGCCAGACTTCGACGGGCAAATGCTCAGCGGCTCTGGCAATGGCTTTGAGCGGTAGTGCTTGGGCGTCGGGAGTGGCGATGAGGAGAATACGCTCAATGCCTGCGGGCGCGGTGAACTCGTCGGCGGCCGAGCGGCGGGCTTGCTTGGGGTCGAGCAGGGCGTGGGCTTTGAGCTGGTCGATGTAGAGCGCTTCGAGGCGGGCGAGTTGGCGCCAGCGTTCGGGCTCGTAGCCGCTTTCGGCGGCGAGGACAGCGGCCTCTTGGAGGCCGAGGCCTTCTTCGCCGAGTTCGTCGCGCAGCTGCATGATGCGCTGCGCCATCCCAAGCTGCCAGCCGGCGCTCTGATCGGGCGCAACGGGGAAGACCGCTTCAAAGTGCTGGGGGTCGATCGTGCGCAATACGTTGATCCATGCGGCGGTGATGCTGGGCTCGTTGGCGATGGGGGCGTCTTGAAGCGCGCGGCTCAGCAGAGTGTCGGGCGTGAGTATCTCGGGCGAGAGTAGCCCTCGGCTTTGATCCCGCAGTGCGACGGCGAGCGCCTCGCGCAAGCGCCGACCCGCTTGGCGAGTCGGCACGATGATCAGGAGGTGACTAAGGTCGACGAAGTTGCCTTTTGAAAACGCAAGCAGCCGCTCTGTGACCGCGGGTAAGAGCGGTCGATTCCAGTCGAGGCTGTGGAGTTCTGCGGGCATTTAAGTTTTGAGTGCTTGGTCGAGGTCGGCGAGTAGGTCTTCGATATCTTCGATGCCCACGGAGAGGCGGACGAAGTCGGGCGTGACGCCGGCGGCGATCTTTTGCGCTTCGTCGAGCTGCGAATGGGTGGTGGTGGCGGGGTGGATGGCGAGTGATTTAGCGTCGCCGATATTGGCGAGGTGGCTGAATAACTGGAGGCTGTCGATAAACTTGCCACCTGTTTCGAGGCCGCCTTTGACGCCGAAGCCGACCAGTGCACCGTACATCCCTTGGTTAAAATACTGCTGTGCCGCGGCGTGGTGTCGGCTGCTTTTAAGGCCGGGGTAGTTGACCCAGCTAACGGCTTCGTGGCCTTCAAGGAACTCGGCGACTTTGAGGGCGTTTTGACAGTGGCGCTCCATGCGGATGTGCAGCGTTTCGAGGCCTTGCAGGTGCAGAAAGGAGTTGAAGGGGGCGGCGCAGCTGCCGATGTCGCGCAGCCATTGTAGGCGCAACTTCATGATGAAGGCGATATTGGCTCCACCGGCGGGCTCGAAGGCACCGAAGGCATCCCAATGCACAAGGCCGTGGTAACTGGGATCGGGCTGGGTGAACTCGTGGAAGCGACCGCTGCCCCAGTCGAAGTTGCCCGCGTCGACCACGATGCCGCCGACGCTGGTGCCGTGGCCGCCGATGAATTTAGTCAGGCTATGGATAACGATATTGGCGCCATGCTCGATGGGGCGGCAAACGGCAGGTGAGGCGGCGGTGCTGTCGACTACCAGTGGTAGCTTGGCCGCCTTGGCGATGGCGGACACTTCGGCAAACGGAAATATAGTGAGGCCGGGATTGCCGACGGTGTCGCCGTAGATGGCCTTGGTCTTATCGTCGATCAATGGCTCGAAGCTAGCGGGGTCTTGCGCGTCGGCGAAGCGGACTTCGATGCCGAGCTTGGGCAGTGTGTATTTGAAAAGTGTGTAGGTGCCTCCATAGAGCTGGGCGGCGGAGACGATATTATCGCCTGTCTGCGCGAGATTTAGAATGGTGCTGGTGATGGCGGCTTGACCGCTGGAATGTGCGAGCGCGGCGACACCACCTTCGAGCGCGGCGACGCGCTTCTCCAGCACATCTGTAGTGGGATTCATGATACGTGTGTAGATATTACCCAGCTCTTCGAGGCCGAACAGGCGGGCGGCGTGTGCGGTATCTTGAAACATGTAGCTGGTGGTCTGGTAGATCGGCACGGCGCGTGAGCCGGTTTCCTTATCGGGCGTGTGCCCAGCGTGGAGTGTGAGTGTGCCGAAGCCTGGTGTTTTGGGTGCTGTCATATTTGTATTTGTGGTTTGTGTTTATTATTCGGTTGAGGTGGTGGTGCTATTGCTAGTGGTGATGCGCTCACGGGTGTTGGTGGCATCGTAATCGAGGCCGAGTTTCTGGTAGAAGTCGGCGGCTTCGTTTAGGAATTCGTTGCTGGGTGCCGAGTCGCGCAGGATGCGCTGGTATTGGCGCAGGGCGTTGGTATTCTGCCCCTCGCCGCGGTAGGTGCGCGCGAGTAGCTGGCGCACTTCGGTGAGGTCGGGCTGTTGGTCTAGAATACTGATCAGCATGTTAATGATCTCATTTTTCGATAGGATTTTGTTTTCTTCGTCGCTTGCTTGCAGGGTGTTGATCAATGCGAGTTTGGGGATCAAAGCATCTGGCCATTGCTCGGAGAGACTATACCACATTTGAGCGCGATCGCTCACTTTGTAGGCAAAAGCTGAGGTGATCGCCACTTGCAAGACTGCGAGAACAGTGAAACCGAAGTAACACAGGATTTTGCCACTCGCGCCCATGTTGCGCGCGATGCCACCTGCGGTGCAGATTACGAGCGCGACCAGAATGGGCAGCGCGATGTAATGCAGACGATCCTCGTGGGCAAGACTGCCGTCGATGAACGAACCAGTCTGCGAGAGGCCGTAGAGGATGACTATTAGATAAGCGGTGAGGCCGAGTAGCACGGCGCGCGCCCAAGCCTTCTTGTAGTTGATCGCGATCAGCACGTAGAAGGGGATGAAGAGCAGAAAGGGTAAAAAGCTGTTTTGCACGCTGACCTTAGAGCCCTGAACTTGATTGAAAGGATGAAACAGGGCGAGCTCGAACGGCATCAGACCTTGTTTGAGATAGAAGAAAAAATTTTGCGCGTAGATGCCGATCCGCTCGCTGAATCCAATCTCTAGCCCTGTGCGCCCGCCTTGTGTCCAGACGCCGATGAAGAGCGCTAGGCAGAGCAGAGGGAGTAGGCGATTGTAGTCCTTGAGATGCAGGGAGGTATTTTGATGGAAAATACACAAGCCGAGCAGCAGGGGTAGCAGCAGCGTCGCGGGGTGCAACAGGTAGCCGAGCACGCTCAAGACGACCAGCATAAAAAAGTCGCGCGCGTTGCGGTTGCGCACGCCGAAAAAGAGCGCGGCGAGTAGCAAGACCAGCCCCAGCAGTTCCTGCCGGAAGCCTGACCAGAAGATCGTTGGTAGGGCAGACGGGTGAAGCGCGAACACCAGCGCAGCCCAGAATGCGGCGGTGAGTTTGAGCGCTTCTAGGGTTTTTAGTAATAGGATAGCTGCGGTGATGTGGAGTAGTAAATTGATCGCGTGGTGGCTAGTGGCTGGATCAAACGGTAGTTTTTTCTCAACAAAGTAGGAGGTGAGCGTCAGTGGGTCTTCGCTACGAATCGTAGCGAGCGACCAGGCCTGCGTCCATGACTCCATAGATTGGTAGGCGCTGCGCTCCACTTCGTCGTAAGGTGACCAGAGCAAATCCGAAGTGAAAATAGGGGCGTAGCAGCCGATGGTAAGGAGTATCAAAGCGAGGTAGGCCAGCCAACCAGCGGGCTTGGGCGGAGCCGCCTTGGGTCGACTGCGGCGTGCGGGCGCAGCATCATGCGGATCGCGCGGATTGGTGGGATTGCGCGGTTTGGTGGTCGGTTTGATTAAATTGCCCGTGCGGGGGACTCGCGGACTCTGCTGGTCGGTGACTGGCATATTGGTCATTACGGCAATGGTGGTTTGAGCGCAGTATTTGTGTGCTTGCGCTTTTTGAGCGCGGTTTGCAAAGCCTTCATGTCTATCTGTGCGCCGGGTTTGACTCCGTGCGCCGCATACCAGCCGCGATTCGTTTCCACTGCGATCAAGACCTCGCGGCTATTCGACGCCACAGGGGTCTCATCAAACGGGAAGAGTTTGTGGATTTCCAATAGCTGCCCGCTGGCATCGAAATAGCCGATATCGAGCGGGATGCGAGTGTTGCGCATCCAGAAGCCGCGCTTGTCTGGCTGATCGAAGAGAAACAACATGCCGTGATCTGCCGCGAGACTGTCGCGGTGCATTAAGCCTTTTTGTTGCTCCGCCGAGTTGAGCGCTAGTTGCAACTGTAGTTCCTCGCCGCCAATCGAGATCGGCAAGTAGGTTTGGCTATTGGCCGGTGTCAGAGGTGGCTCATTCGGCTGGCAGGCGACCAGAGTCAGAGCAGCTGCTAAAGCGACGATAATGTTAAATCCAGGCTTCAAAGTAGAAATTTTCGTTGAGTGCGTGTCGGAATAAGTGGCATACTCAGGATCATTAGGGTAATCTTGACCAATGAAAAGTAAATCCTCCACAATCCGCTTTATTTACGCCGCCTCCGATCAATCGGCCGATCTACTCTATCTCTCAGGAGTATTCGTGCCCGATCCTTTTTTGGCGATTATTGCCAAGAAGAAGAGCTACGCCATCGTCAGCCAGCTGGAGTATGGCAGGGTAGCCAAGCATTCGCATTTCCACGAAGTCATGCTGCTAGAAGAGATCCGCCAAAAAGCCGCCGAGAATTTGCAGATTCCACTCGCGGAGGTCGGGCCGGGCGAACTCATGGTTTATTTCGCCCAGCGATTTGCGGTCAAAAAGATCGAAGTGCCAGCCGATTTTCCAGCGATTTACTATGCCAAGCTGTTTGAGGCGGGCTACCGAGTGCACATCGTCGAAGGCGCATTTTTCCCCCAGCGCGCGAAAAAGAACGATGCGGAGGCGCGCGCCATTAAGCGGGGCAACGCAGCTTCCGCCGCCGGCATCCGCGCCGCCGAAGCAGTGCTTCGCGCGGGCAAAATTGAGGGAGATCGCATCCTCTACGAAGGCCGCCCACTGACTTCAGAGCGCTTGCGCAGCGTGATCGATCACGCCTGCCTCGAAAAAGGCGCGACCGCCAGTCACACCATCGTAGCCGGAGGCCGCCAAGCCTGCGACCCCCACGAGGTCGGGCACGGCTTACTACGCCCCAACGAGCTGATCATCATCGACGTGTTCCCACGCGTGCAAAAGACAGGTTACCACGGCGATATGACCCGCACCTTCCTCAAAGGGCGCGCCAACCCCGCGCAACGCGCCTTGGTCAAGGCCGTACGCGAAGCACAGCTCGCCGCATTGGAAAAGGTCAAAGGCGGAGCCAAAGGCAGCCATGTCCACGCCGCCGCTTGCGCAGTCTTCGAAAAAGAAGGCTTCGTCACCGAGCGCCGCAAGACAGGCTTCGTCGGCTTCATTCACTCCACCGGCCACGGTCTCGGCCTCGAAGTCCACGAAGCACCCCGCATCTCCAAAGACGCGCCCAAGCTCGAAGCCGGACAGGTGATCACCATTGAGCCAGGGCTCTACTATCCCGAGATCGGCGGCTGCCGCATCGAAGACGTCGTCCGCATAACGAAAAACAGCTACGAAAAACTTTCTTCGCTTCACTACCGCTGGGAGATTCGTTAGACTGAAGAATCGCCGGCAGGCCGAAGCGGACTTTGTTTTCTTTTCTTCGTAATGCAGCCTTGCATCTTGTTGTTGGGAGTCTCAATACTGTCTCAATAAGAAATATGGACGCCGAAACTAAAACAACCTCTGAAATCCGAGAGACCTTTAAGGATTTTCTATCCAGCAAGGGTCTGCGCGTGACCAACCAGCGCTTAGCTATCTTCGATGCGGCCTACGAGCATCCTGATCACTTTACGGCTGAAGACTTACTGGAGCGCTCGCGCGATATCGACGACTCCGTTTCTCGCGCGACGGTTTACCGCGCGCTCCCCATACTCACCGAAAGCGGGCTGATCCGTGAGGTCGATGTCGGGCGCGATTATAAATTTTACATGGCGAATCGCAACGTCACCACTTTCCAAGCACAAGTTATCTGCCTAGACTGCGATAAGATTTTTGAAATCGATGCGCCTTTCATGGAATGGTATGGCAAGACCGTGGCGGATAAGCTGGCGCTCAACGTCGAGAGCCAGCGGCTACAAGTGACCGCGCATTGCGAAGAGCTGATCGCAACCGGAATCTGTAAGCGCAGTGGCAAAAAGCATCGTAAGGGGTAGCGCTGAGTGGCCTCACTCAGCACAGTCTTAAGGGGTAGCGCTGAGTGGCCTCACTCAGCACGATCGTCAGGGGTAGCGCTGAGTGGCCTCACTCAGCACGATCAGAAGGGGTAGCGCTGAGTGGCCTCACTCAGCACGATCGTCAGGTTTGACTCGACTGGCTTCTGCCACCGGCTCAAAACGCACGCCGATCATATTGTAATCGGCATGAGTGCCGCGTTCGAATTCGGCGTCTCTTGGAGGGTTGATCATGCGGCCTTCGACGATGATGGGCACTTGCCTTGATTGATAGCCGGGGGCAGACAGCCGCGCGCTATAGCGGCCGTCGGGGATGCCTTGCAGCGGCATCAGGTTGCGCCCGATGCGTAGGTTTTCGTGAGTGTAGGCCACAGTGCCGTCGGGGGCGATGATCTCGATCTTCGCGCCAGGGCCGGTTTTACCGTGTTGATTGAAGGAAAGGCTCATCTCATCAGTGTAGCGCACGCCGAGGTGCACCACGCCCGGATTCTTTTCGGTGGCTTTGGGGCCGAGCACGATGAAGAGCGAGCCGATGATAGCGGTCATAATGAGGAGCAGCGCCACTACTAGGCCGCCTTTGAGTTCGAAATATTTTGGCATTATCTAATTAGGTATCTTATCTACATGTTTTCGTGCTTGTTTCGAGGGGGCAAGCTGTTTTCATCCCCGCTCTTATGAAGCGCACTCACCATTGCTCTCAACTTCGTGCATCCGATCAAGGCGCCTCCGTCACTCTATGTGGCTGGGTCGATTCTGTTCGCGACCATGGAGGCATTCTATTTGTCGATCTCCGCGACCGCGAGGGGCTCACCCAAATTGTGCTCGACCCCGCCAATAAAGGGCTGGAAGCACTCTTCGGCTCGATCAAGCCCGAGTCGGTGATCGCCGTGGCCGGTCAGGTGGAAAAGCGCTTCGGCGGCACGGCCAATGCCAAGCTCGTCACAGGCGAGATCGAAGTCCACGCCACTGAGCTAGAGATTCTCAATGTTTCCAAAACGCCGCCATTCCCGATGGATGACTCGGCCGACAAGGTGAGCGAAGACCTGCGCATGACGCACCGCTACCTCGATCTGCGCCGCGCCACCAATACCAAGATGCTGCGCATGCGCCACAAAACCTCGAAGGCCATCCGCGACTACATGGACTCGCAGGACTTCATCGAAGTGGAGACGCCGATCCTTTTCAAAAGCACGCCCGAAGGAGCCCGTGAGTTTCTCGTGCCCAGCCGCATGAATCCCGGTGCCTTCTACGCGCTGCCGCAGTCGCCCCAGCAGTATAAGCAAATGCTGATGGTGGGCGGCGTGGAGCGCTACTACCAGCTCGCTCGCTGCTTCCGCGACGAAGACCTACGCGCCGACCGCCAGCCAGAATTTACCCAGCTCGACATCGAGCTCTCCTTCATCGACCGCGAGGACATGTATGCCCTGATCGAAGGCCTGATGCAGCAAGTCTGGAAGGTTGTGATCGACGCGGATATCCAAACGCCCTTCCTCCGCATGAGCTACTTCGATGCGATGAACCGCTTCGGTGTCGATAAGCCCGACATGCGCTTCGATCTGGAGCTGCAAGATTGCAACGAGATCTTTGCCAAGTCCGGCTTCAAGGTCTTTTCCGGTGCCATCCAATCGGGTGGGGCGGTCAAGGCGTTTAATGCCAAAGGCCTCGGCGACATCACCCAAGGCGAGCTGCGTGGCCTCGAAGACTCCGCCAAGGCGCTCGGTGCCAAAGGTCTCGCCTTTATCAAGTGCCAAGACGGCGAGTGGAAGTCTCCCATTATCAAATTCTTTTCCGACGAGGAGAAGGCTGCCCTCAAAGAAGCGCTCAAGGTCGAAGACGGCGACATCGTCTTCTTCGCCGCCACCGAGTGGGAGCGTGCCTGCACCATCCTCGGGCGCGTGCGCCTCGAAGCCGCGCAGCTCTTGGTCAAGCGCGGCCTACTCACCATCGACCCCAGCGATTACAAATTCCTCTGGGTCATCGAGTTTCCGCTCATGCTGTTTGATGAGGAACAAGGTCGCTTCGTTTCCTCGCATCACCCCTTCACTTCGCCTGTGCCAGAGGATGTGGCGCTGCTCGATTCCGATCCCAAGGCAGTGCGCGGCCAACACTACGACCTCGTGCTCAATGGCGTCGAGCTCGGCGGCGGTAGCATACGTATTCACCAGCCCGCGCTCCAGAAAAAGGTCTTCGAAGACGTGCTCAAGATCCCCGCCGATGTGGTAGAGAGCCGTTTCGGCTACATGCTCAAAGCCTTCGAGTATGGCGCACCGCCCCACGGTGGCATCGCCTTCGGCCTCGATCGCATGGTCACCATCTTGACGCAGCGCAGCAGCATCCGCGACGTTATCGCCTTCCCCAAAAATCAAAAAGGGCAAGAGATGATGACCGCCAGCCCCGGCGTCGCCACCGAGAAGCAACTGCGCGACCTCCACATTAAAACCGTGCTGCCGAAGAAGGAAGCTCAGGAATAGCAGCTCGGCTACGATATAATGAATTAAGACTGGAACCCTGCGGAGGCTAGGGTTTCTTTATAACCATGCGTTTTTCGCGAATCCTCATCTTCATCGTCCTCAGCTGCCTGAGTGCCTCACTGTTTGGGCAGATGACGCCCAATGCCCCGATCAAAGACTTCCGCCTGCCGCGCTTTGCCGAAAACGGCTTCACCCAGTGGGTGCTGCAAGGTGCCAGCGGCATTTACGATAACGACGAGCAAGTGCGCGTCGAAGGCATGGCGATGCGCGTTTACTCCGGCGACGAGCGGATGGCGCTAGAACTCTCGATGGATAGCCCCGAGGCCACGCTACGCTTACACGAAAACCGCGGCTACTCCGAAGCACCGATCAAGATCGTAGGTGCCAACTTTACCATCTCCGGCATCGGCTGGGAGTGGTCGGGCGATACTAAAGAGATCGTGGTCAAACAAAATACCGTAGTCAAATTCACGCAAGGCATCGCAGGCGCATTTCTCGATCCCGCCGCTGCCGATAGCGCTGCCAAAGAAACCGAGATCCACAGCGAGCGCCTAGTGCTGCGCACCACCGAAGAAGAGTATTATTTCGAGTTTACTGGTAACGTGCGCGCCGTCTCCGATCAAATGGATCTCAGGAGCCAGCAACTCATCGCACTCGCGGACGCGCCTGAAGGTGACCAAGGCAAGGCCGTGCCCCAGACCGCGCCCAGCGAGCTCGACTCGATCCGCCAGATCACCGCACGCGGCGAGGTCGTCATCGTGCAAGACGGCAAAACCGTGCAGGCCGATCAAGCTGAATTCTTCCCCCGTGAGCAACGTGCCCACCTCGACGGCTCAGCCAGCGTGGCGACCCAAGGCGCCTACCTCAGCGGTGAAACCATCCGTAGCCAATCCGGCCAGATCGTGATCGCTGGCACCGAAGCCGCAGGCCGCGCGCAAATGATCCTCACCGAAACAGGCGGCCTCGGCATTCAAGGCGCATCCGCGTTGACTTCCGAAACTATCGTACTCGCCGATACCATCACCATGCGCGAGCAGGCGACAGAAAATAACTTCCTCTTCAACGGCTCCGTCGAAGTCATGTCAGGTGCCTTGCAAATGCGCGCCGCCCGCATGGAGATCGCCGCCAATAAATCCGAGACAGCCCCCGCCGCCACAGAGGGTGCCGCCGACTCCGATCTAAAAGTCGGCGAAGTCAAAAGCATCGTCGCCGATGGCGGCGTGCGCATCGAGCAAGGCGGCCAAATCGCCACCGGCGAAAAAGTGATCTTCTATCCCGCCGATGAACGCGCCGTGCTCACGGGCGATCCCCGAGTCACCAATGCCGAGGCCATCGTCACCGGCCAGATCATGGAGCTCAAACCCAAGCTCGCAATCATCCGCGGCGAAGCCAGCGCACCCGTCATCGTGCGCCTGCCCGAGCTGCCTGACCTCGGCTACGCAGGCTTTACACCGACCAGCCTTAACGAGTCAGAGCCGGGCAGCGTCAACAGCCCAGCAGGTAGGCAAGACACCGTCGTGACCAGCCAGCTGCTACGTATGATCGAGGAGCCAAACCAAACGCTTTTTCGCTTCACCGGAGATGTCAAAGTCACCGCCACTAATTTGGACGCCACCAGCGAGCGCCTCGATGTGATCGCCGTCGCTCCGACTAACGCCACAACCAGCAGCAAAGCACCACTAGAGTTAGAGCGCATCGAAGCGCACGAGCAGGTAGTGATCCAACAGACCGGGCGCACCGCGACTGCCAAGCAGGCCATCATTTCACCCAAAGAGGGCAAAGTCGTGCTCGAAGGCCAAGCCGTCGTAGAAGACGACCGCGGCCGCGTCTCCGGCCACCGCATGACACTCCTGCAAGGTCAGCGCCGCGCCATCGTCGAAGGCGGCGGCCCCGAAGGCGAGCGCGCCCGCATTACCCTGCCCGCCATGCCCGGCAACTAAGCTTCTGCCCGAAACAGGGGGCAGAGACCTGAGTAGTTACAAAACTTCCTCTTTGTACGGAGATATTCCGAATCAGCCCGTGCGTATTATCTCTGAATCAGCATCAGTTATTACACTGATGAGCGTTCTAACCAGCGCTTGAGTGTTTCGATGCCCTGGAAGTCTGGATTGAACGTCTGCGCATAGAATCGTTTGTGATCCGTGATGCGTTGCGTGCCGTCCGCGTCGATTCTCCATGGAAATGGAAAACGATTGGCGTATTCAATAGCTTGCTCAAACAGTTCCTTGGAGTAAGCGAGGGAACTGCCATCGACGAGTTGATCCCCCTGATACTGCATTTCGATGCCATCGGCTTGGCGACGAATCAGCACAGAGCCTTGAGGCCCTTCAATCAGTAGAGCGTCATCCACCGGGCGGATTGACAGGGGAGTCATCTGTTTTCTAGAGTAAATATGTGATCGAATGTTCACTTATAGGTATTATGTCCTCTAGGGTGGGACATTTACAGGGGTAGCTACGAATTTTTCAGAATTGCTTCGGCTTGCTTGCGAATGCTGTTCTTTAGTTTGGCGGGGCCGAGCACCTTGGCGTGCGAACCCCAACTGAGGATCCAGCGCTCGATTTCAAAGAGATCTGCGAGTTCGATCTGGAATTCGATGCGTCCGTCCTCTCGCGGTTTGATCTTTTGAGCGGGGTGCCAGTTTTTCTCTTGGATCAACTGCGCCGCCCATGAGTCGAACTCCACGCGAACCTTGTATTTGGTTTCGCCAACGAAGACGCCGAAGGCATCTTTGAGGTGTTGCTGAATGTCAAAGCCCTTGGGTCGCTTGAAGCGCTTGCCGGGAAACATGAGCTTGCGCATACGCACCAGAGCGAAGGTTCGTAGGGCCTTTCGGTCGAGATCCTCGCAGACGACATACCATTGGTTTTCGACGCAGCAGAGATGGATCGGTTGGGTGTGGCGCTTTTTGTAACGCGAATCGCCTAGCTTCTTATATTCAAAATGGAGCTCTTGTTCTTGGGAGACAGCCCGCGTGACAAATTGAAAGGTCTCCAAATTCGCATTGGAAATGCCAGCAGATTTGAAGCTGACAGGGGTGTCCAAACGGTCGAGGGAGATAAAAATCTTATCCTTCAGGCCGTCGGATAGCTTCTTTAAGGCAGATTCTAAGGGCTCTTGGAACGGTGTGCCCTTATAGGGCTCCAATGCCTTCTGTGCGACGAGGAGGGCGAAGAGTTCGCCTTCGGATACCTGCACAGTAGGGAAGCCGTCCACGTAGCTGGTATACCAGTATCCGTTGGCCTTCGCATCCCATTCGACGGGCAAGCCCAATTGATCCCGCATGAACCCGATGTCGCGGTTAATCGTCTTGGTCGAAGTTTCCAGTAGCTTGGAGAGGCTGGTCGCGTTTGGCAGGCGATTTCCTTGCAATTCATCATGAATGCGCATCATGCGCGCGAGGGGAGGGCGAGAGGACGGCATTGGGCGAGACTTCTTAGGCATAAAAAGAATAACGTATCCGTAGGCTAGGATTGTCAATGCTACAGCCTACTAGTTATTTTCAGCCTAGGACTGCTAATGTCCGACCATGTCATGTAAAGTCGCTGTTATGTGGTTAGCAACTCAACATGGTTTTTTCAGTATCGTTCAAAAAGGGAGTGATCTCTACTTTATCCGGGCGCGTCTGCGGCAGGACTTAGAGAATCTTAAACAACTCGCCGAGTTGGATGACGAGATTCACGAATGGCCGCAGGCGGACTATCGTTTCCGTATCATAGTGGACATGGAGAGCTTGCTAGAAATTATGGTGAAAATGACCACCGCCTTGAATTACCCTAATTTCAAAGGGCGCATTTATGAGCGTGAAGAGCAGAGTCATAAGCTAGGGCGCTATCACCGTATATGGGAGATGATGGCCGACCTACAGCATACTGGGGGCTGAATTCTTACCGCTAATTACGTTAAAATTGGATTTTTTCTCGGAGCCCCCTTAGCTATTACTATATAGTAAAGTTTCAAGCATCAAAGTTCACCAAGTACCGTCTAAAATGGCCATGTCCCTCATATTTACCTGCGAACAATGTGGCTTCAGCGTGGAATGGTGGGACGAAGGTAATCCGTATATTATGAATGCCAAGGGGAAGCGTGTGTTCTGTTACCACCCCGAACTTGAGGAAGACATGGAGAAGGTTGTCGAAGAGATCCTCGGGCCGATCTACACCAATGAAGGTCGAGACGAAGTGTTGTCGGCTCGGACGGGCAACGCACCCGATCATATTTGCCTGAAATGCGCCAAGACATTCAAACTCGACCCAGATCGCGATAAGATGGAGTGCCCGAAATGCCACAATTCGGAGGTAGCGGAAGTTTATGCAATAGGCGGCAAGCCCTGCCCCAAATGTCAGGGGGAAATGTCTGAACACACATTCCTTAGCTAAGATTCGGTTTTCCAAGTAATTCTTTTCTTCGTTTTCTGCACCTTTGGATGGTCGTGACTGGTGTCACAAAGATGCTTTCAGGCAGTCCGAGT